>BNJU01002309.1_pt1 | contig 353447 bp, 441 predicted proteins | sample 8539281 | NCBI WGS metagenome assembly BNJU01 (sample SAMD00202456, study PRJDB9452) | human saliva metagenome | isolation source: human saliva | place: Japan
TTTGTCCTATTTTCTAATTTAACGCGGTGAATTGATCCTGCATACTTCCGGCTTCCAACACGATAAAACCACCTGGTACTTCTTTTCTCGTTTAACGGAAAGCTCCAAAGGAGATAAAGATAAAAAGAGGATGCCAGGCAAGGCAATGACGATAGCAAAGAATAAATAGAACAAACTAGCAGCCCATGGCAATGTGCCTCCTTTCTTCCACTAACGAGTATTGCTGCGCGATAGCGCGTGCCGCATCACGCTTGCATTTTTCCTCAAGCGAACCCATTAGGCTGTTTGGACTAGCCAGGATTCTTCATGTGACTTTCCTACGAACCAGTAATCGCAGATTGCGCCTCCCGTTGCCAGCGTTTGCTCTCTCATGCAATACACCTTGTTTCGTTCAACCGCAATGTGGTCAATGTCACAGCACAGAGGTAGGAGGTCGAGATAACCATGTTCCCTCGCAAATTTTTCCAAGGGCATCTGTGAAGTGATAATAAAAGCCGTCCTTATGCCGCTTTTTCATCAAAATGAAAATCCCAGGTTTTATCCTGATATTCCGGATGCGCCTCTGCCCATTCTTCCGCCTTATGCATCCTTTCGGCAAATTTCTTCATATCCTTTTCTTTATTGAAAATCTATGGAGCTCATGGCTTTTCTGATGATGCGATTGTCCATAAATTCAGCAATCACTTCTCTAAAAATCCTCCACCGAAAAAGTTACGGCTCTGCATACTGCCAGAAAAACATAGGCGGAGTAAATATTGTGAGCCATAGGGTTCTTCTCTCGACATCTTCTGTGTTTCTCCAGCATTTCCCGATATAAGATACGTCCTTTTGTAAGCTCTCTTTCGTCTTATCCTTCCCAAACTTTTTACCATCGGTTTTTCAGAATAAACTGAATAAGTTAAAAATAGATTCCTTTGTACTTTCATTACAATCACCTCGCTAAACTTTTTCATCAATGCAGTTCAGACTATGCTACTGAGTACATGCCGTATGAACTACAGAACTATAGAAATAAAACATAATGAGATAAGATAATGATATAACAAGAAATATTGCATTAGTCTCGTTTAACTAATAGTAGCTTAGCACTTTTCAGCCATTTTGTCTAGGCTGAATTTATCCCATATATCGGCTTATTTTTATTGCTTTTCCAAAGCAGAAAATACTAGGATGTTTTTGAGGAATAAAGTAAAAACTCTATCAGTTGAGCAATGTAAGATAATAAAAGGCAGAGTAGTAGCTATCAGGAGCAGGATAGAGCCTCAAACTTGGTAGATAGGTAGTGAAATTATCAAGACATCAGAAAAGAAAGAGGAAAGCTTTATGAAAGCATTTTTCATGGATTCTCAGAATCTTTCATATTTTTTATATTATACACTTGGATTGCTTTTTATCACTCCTATTTCCAGCAAGCCCTGTTTTCAGTTTACAGCTTTATGTCATATTGAATATCCCTATTTGCCCTTGTGTTCACTCGGTCTTTTAATCAGTCAGATTGTGGATGCTTTTTAAAATCTTTAAAAAGAGCGGATAGTGAGCAGTGCATAAAGGCTTTCCTTTTTCTTTAAATACAGTTCTCTGCCTGCCGTATTGATTTTTTTGGCAATCTTTCTTGTGGTCTTACTTGGAGGAATAGGGCTTTCCTTTGTGATGCTGGTGCTACTAGCGACTCTATTCATTGCGCCTTTTTCTTTGCCATGAGCTTAGTTGTAGCACCACTTTTTCCTCGGAATATCGTTTTATGGCAGGGATTAGCAGGGACTTAGCTATGCCATTTGCCTGATTTTACTGAGCAGAAAGCAAAAGGGCTGGAAAAGTAGGACAATGTATCTTGCATCTTTATTTTTCCAGAGTATTCCCGGCTTTTGATATATTGGATGGTCTGTACATTACGGTACGATATTGGAAGAGGGGAAAAATTTTATCTATAATCACTGCAATTTGTGCTATCTTAGGATTGACGTTTATACTATTTATGCATTCTTACAAAGTATATTCTAAAGAAAGACATTATCCGTTCTCAAGGAAATGATGATTCTATAGTATGTATTCAAAGAAAGACAGTAAAGATAGCATTTTAGAAAGGGAGACAAGATGAAATTTATGTTTTTATTGATTCCCATGGGATTGCATTATTGATTTTCAGCATTAGAAAATCATCCGCTTTTGCAAAGGCGGAGCTATTCTTTGAAATGCCCTGTACAGAGGAAGAGGAAGCGTTCATCTTCCTCAGGAAAATACGGATTTGGCTTAGCGGAAGGCGTTTCAAAAACTCCTATCGGGAAATATCGGCTTTCAGTTAAGAAGAGCAGAGACCGGGGAAAAGCTGCACTTTTCTCCCGTTCTTATGCGTACTTCAGTCAGTAGCTTTGACAAAGGAAGAAGGAACTTTATCATTTTTCGAGTGGAAGAAGAGGAAATTATACCCTGTCTTTAGATGGAGAAAGCAGCGTGAGAGACAGGCTGGAGGCGTCTATCGGAAATCTTCTCTTCAAAAAGCCGGTGGATTTAAGCAGCTTTACCATACAGATTCGAAAAGGAAGCTCTACATGCTGACGTAAAGAGCCAGAAGGAAGACGGAAAAATGCTGCTCATGAACTGCATTAGTAGTGAGTAGATATGATAAGCGTCTTCAGAGGAACTGAAATGCATTCTAAGAAGGAGCAAGATTGGGATGGACTATTAAAGCCACGATGATCGTAGCAAATGGCATCTTTCATGCATTGATAGAGAGCAGCATAGAGCGTCTCCGTTCTTATGGTATAGAAAAACAAAGGTCAAAAACATTGACCAAAAAGCCAAAGAAAGAGAAATAAATTGGCATCTCGAAGAGCGGCGGAATTGTTGCATTTTCATATTCATATGCACTCTTCCCTGAAAAGCTTGCCCGAATTTATAAATCCACTGAGGACTTCGCTTTTTATTACGCCGATAAAGAGTCGCAAAATAGAATATAAAAGGTGAGAAGAAAAGAGGCCAACAATAAGGCCGAAAAAAGAATTCAAAGCTAAAAAGTTCATTTTCATTATCCTTTACTGATAGAATCATTCCCAAATCGATTGTTGAGCGCGGATTCGTAGTAGAATACAACGCCATTTGTATCAAAATATGCATAAAGACTATAGTTTTTCCATAATGCATAGTCTTTTGTTTGCATAGTCAAAACATAATAGCTCTCATTCTGAATTTCTTTATAGTTAGCGGGTTTTTAAAGAGAAAAATATCCGTGATTGTCTTTGTCTGAAAGTCGGAAAGAGAGTGCAGTTAAGTTCACCCGGTTAAATTGGACTTCTGCTAATTGGCGCAATCTCCGGGATTTCATAATAGGTAATGGTACAATTCTTTAATGCATCCTCGTCCTTCCAGGTAGGGTCACACTCATAAAAACCGTAGGATTTTTCCGTCCTTTGTAATTTCAGATATTCACCGTAATAAAAAGGGGTCATTTCTTTTTGTTGGTGACTTTTACTCAGCGCTTTTTCTCTGCAAAAAGAAAATCCCGCATCTAAAAGTGCAGAGGCCTTTTGTGCTGCCGACAATCAGTTTCGTTCCCGTCAATTTGTGCGGTTAGAGGGCTTTCCGGAAACCCCATGGTAGAGACAAAGGAAGCCAAAAAGGGAGCCGGAGAAGAAGGCTACCCAAGAAAGTGCATTGGTTGTGGAATACCAACGACGGGCTTCCCATGGAAGAATGAAAAGTCATTCTAAAAAAACTGAAAGAGGAATGAAGCATCATGGCTAAAAGCACAATAAGGAACTGTAGCTTACAACATTGATAGAACAGGCACATGGTAGTTTCCACTTTTGTAATATAAAAAAAGCAAAAGCTAGAACATTGGAAAGAAGCCAGAAAAAGGAAAATATTGGCATCTGAAGAGCTGTGGAAGTCGTTGCATTTTCATATTCAACATGAACTCTACCCTGAAAAAGCCTGCCCGAATTTATAAATCCACCGAGGGACTTCCGGTTTTTCTTTACGCCGTATAAAAGCCGAAAAATAAATATAAAAGGTAAGGAGAAAAAGAAAGGCATACAATAAGAGCGAAAGATAATGCAAATCGAAAAGAATCCACTTTTTCTTTCTCCTTTCCTATAGAGTATTTTTCTTAAGCAGTGCCGTAAGCGAGTGAAATTTATGACATTTAGCATCTATTAATGGAAACAGTATAGCATTTTTATGATGAGGACGAAAGAAAATATAGTGTGAAGATAAGATGAGATAAACTGCAAAGTGAACAATGAAAACTTACTCTATTTTTAGGTAAAAGCATTGACTGCTACAGGTTGAAATCCGGGAATCTAGGGTTGACAAACAATCAAAAATAGTATAATAAAACTGACTGAAGTCAGTCAATATATATGATGGTAGAATTTATATGGCAAAAACTAAAGAAGAAAAGACGCAATGAAATCATTGAGACAGCTGGAAAGCTGTTTGAGGAGAAAGGGATATGAGCAGACACAAGTACAGGATATTGTCAATGAAATTGGAGTAGCAAAGGGACTTTTTCTATTATTACTTCAAGTCAAAAGATGAAGTAATGGAGGAGTTGTGCAGATAGATATGCAGACGCGATAATAGATGCTGTCAATAAGTTGATAGATAAGGATATAACCACCTTTGACAAAATCAATCGTATTTTTTTCAAATTTTTATTGATTCGGCAGAAAAAGTTTGGCATATTTATGGGAATCCTAAATGTGAAAAACGTAAAACACTACGAGAGGATTTTTCAATGTTGGGAAAAATGGTTCCTCTTGTAACAGAACTTATACTTTCTGGAAATGATAATGGAGAATGCAACTGCAGCGATCCAAAAGTTTATCACTGAGTTTTTGGTTTCAGGATTATTTAATATCATGAATCAAATTTCTCCAGATGAGAAGATCGATTATTTGAAGGAAAAACTGCCAACAATCAAGACAATGATTCTTAAACTATATAATTTTTGTGGAACAGAAGGAGAGCAAATGAGTAGAAATAACGTATACACAGAATTAACAAAATGCCATTGAACAGGCGATGCTAGTATGCGGTCTTGAGTCAGAAAGTACGCAAATATCTCATTTCATTGCTGAGCATGGTGAACGTTTCCATTTGATCCGAAAACACACATAGCAACATGCTCTAATTTATGTTAAGTGGTAGATTGTATTCTTTACATAGCGAGGTGAATATATTGAAAAGCAGTTACATTTGAGAATGTATCAAAGACATATAATGTTGGTGACAGCGAAGTAACGGCACTTGATCATGTTAGCTTCAGCATTGAAGACGAAAGTGTCACTGTGATTTTTAGGACCGAGCGGATCTGAAAGAGTACGATGCTCAATCTTATAGGTGGCATGGATAGAGCCTCATCTGGGTGCATACGGGTGTCAGATACCGATATTTCAAAGCTCAATGAATTTGAACTAACCGAATACAGAAGGAAAAGATAGGATTTGTTTTTCCAGTTTTACAATCTGATACCATCACTTAATGCGCTAGAGAATGTCAGTATTGTGGCTAGATGACGTCACATTCGTTTGACGCAAAAGGAAATGATTCAGTGTCGGGCTGGAGGATAGATGTCAGCATTTTCTGATGAACTTTCAGGCGGAGAAATGCAGCGCTTATCTATCGCGCGTGCCATATGTAAAAATCCTGACATTCTTCTCTGTGATGAGCCAACAGGGCTCTGGACAGCGCTACAGGAAGGAGTGTACTTCAACTTCTTACGGATATGGCCAGGAAATATAACAAAAACCGTAATCATAGTGACGCTAATGCTTCTATTGCGCTATGCGCTAATGAAGTGATACACCTAAAGGACGGTAGGATCGAATTTTCTGAAAAAATGAAAAATCCTTTGAAGGTTGACGAGGTAAACTGGTAATGGGTACACTGTTTTCGTAAAATGCTTCGTGACATCTGGCGACTGAAATCTCAGTTCCTGTCGATATTTATTATGTGCGCTCTTGGAATGCTGATATACTCAGGTATCGAGGGAGTATGGAACGGTATGGAGCAGGAAGAGACTGCCTATTTTAAGGATTCAAATCTGGCAGATATCTGGATCGAGTGGTCTCGGATTTGACAATGATGATATTGGACAGATCAAAGCGCTTGATGGGATAAACGAAACCCAGCTTTCTGCTGTAGAAAGCGCATATCTGGATAGCGATTCCAATGTCAATATCCGTCTTATATCCAATAAAGACAATAAAATATCAAAAAGCCTTTATGTATTAACGGAAATGAATATAAGCCAACAGAAGACGGCATCTGGCTGGATAAAGATTATGCAGACAATAAGAAAAATCCATGTTGGTACCAGATTCAGATATACTACGGTGAAAAAAAGTCAAAAGTTAGAAGTTAAGGGATTGGTCTACAGCCCTGAGTATATCTGCTATACAGGTTCATCTACATCCATGGTGCTAGATCGTTCGAAATATACCTATGGATTCATATCAGCAGATACTCTTTCTCAGATAGTCCCCTAATGCAGCCTATAATCAGATAAAAATTACTACAGATAATATAACTGACGTGGATTCACTGCGCTCAGATTTGAAAGACTATTCTCAATGATAAATATAGGATGTGTTATGACAGAACGGAATACACAGCTGTATCTTCATACATAAATAAGATCGGGCAGATAAAAAGATGTCTGTCATGTTTTCACTCGTATTCTTTCTTCTGGCACTCCTTACCATTTACACAACTATGACAAGAAATTGTCAGGAAGCAGCGTACACAGATCGGAATATTAAAGGCGCTTGGTTTTTCATCCTCTTCGATCCAGCTACATTATGCGGTTTACGGATTTGTCATCAGCATTCCAGCAGCATTACTGGGCTACGAGCTTGCACCATATACAGTAACCCCTGTCCTTCTTTCTCTGCAGAAAAAGTTTTTACAGTATGCCTGAATGGCTGGGGCGTAATTCGTATATTCAGTAATCCTTATTGTACTGCTTATCACTATCTGTACATTATCTGCCTGGATCTCATGCAGATCTATCGTAGTTGAGACACCGACTGATTTTGCTCCGTGATTCTGGCAGGCAGAGTCGAGAAAAAGGTCTTTGCTGAACATTTTAAAGTTCTGTGGAACAGACTGAGCTTTTGACTGGAGATGGATCGTCCGAGATGCAGGACAGAACAAAATTCGTACAGCAATAGGGAATTGTAGGCGTTTTAGGGAGCATGATGCTTCTGATGGCAAAGCTTCGGATTAAAAGACACTCATCAACATCGTAAACAGTGAGATTTATGGCGGGCAATACACTTATTATGAAAAAGTTAAATCTCAGTATGTCTCCAACAGAGGATGAAGTCAAAAATAGAATCTCTTCTGTCAGGCGACTGTCAGTGGGTAAGCGAACAGATATGTGAGGCAAAAAGCTCAATATCTGTTCATTCTGAAAGGCTGTTTATTATTGGTCAGGGTTATTTTTCACGACATATGATACTGATGGAAAATGTGCTGGGACTACCTGTTGATGGAATAATTCTATCCAGTTCTTCAGCCAGAGATCTGAATGTGAAAGAAAACGGATTTATCAGCGTACTTATAGCGGGAAAAGAGAAATTATCTGAAGGTCTCCCGGATAGCAGATATAAACAGCCCTCAGGGAATATTTATGTCATGCAGTCATACTGGGAATCGCTTGGTAATACATTTACAGCTAGCGCATTATTGGCAGATGACAACATGAATCTGGACGATGTGAAGCAGATGTCTGTTATCAAAAGATTCAGTCAAATTGAAGAAACAATACAGTGAGTCCGAGGAATTGCTGGGCAGCGTTCAGGAGTAATCATACTTCTGATTGCAGCAGCCATTCTTCTAAGTGTTGTAATCCAGTATAATCTCGGATTATTGAACTTTACAGAAAAATACAGAGAATATGCCACACTTCGTGTTCTCGGTAGCTACAATACAGATATAAAGAGTCTTATCTTTAAAAGCAGCCTGATCCCCATGGTGACAGGGGTGGATAATTAGCTCGATTGCTGGATGGTATTTTCTGGACTATATGTCAGAACAGTCTCAACAACCACGATTTCATATTCACCTCATTTACGATTGATATCATATATAATTGTTTCATTAATCGTCGTAGGCTGCTCTCTTTTAATCCAGCTTATGGTATGCAGGTTAACAGCACATATAGATATGGTCGAATCGTTGAAGTCGGTCGAATAAAATGTTGTAATAAAACGGAATATTCATTCTTAAAAACAATAAGCAATACTATGTGATTACATAGTAAATATGATACTCCCGTCTTTGACAGTTGCGAAAAGAGTCAAGAGCCCATAAACGGCGTAATTACGCCATTTATGAGCTCTTGTTTTCTGAATTCTGCAATATTTCTACTTTCTCGTTGCGGTTAAAATCTTTTTATTTCTCTTTGATATACAATTTCGTAATCCGTTCTAAAACCAAATGTGCCGTGATTCGTCTTTTTCTACTGAGATATCTGGTCTGGCTTGAAATTCACTCTTCATAATCCGGAAACATTCTTCAATCCAAGGCCTGAGGAGATTTTGGAACGATTTAACTGTCAAACTACCGAATGAAAACATTTACCCATTTTAGGCGGAGCATGGTAAAATAAACCGATTATTTTTTTGAAGCGTATAGCAGTAGCTTTTTGGGAAATAGCGGATTTTTGCCATTTATAATTAAAATTCACATATTTTTATTATAGATTATTTAATAGAATTCGGAAATTGCCATAAAGAATTTATTTAATAGGAGTGAGAGACTTGCTGAAAATCTTTTATTTTAGAGGATGAAAGAATACAACAATCCCGCATTGAAAAGGTGATTAAGGAGCTGATTAGTAGGAAGAGCTTATCTTGTAAGGCACCGGAAATCTTTGGAAATGCCGGGCAGCTTTCTTACTGCGATTACGGAAAGAGGTTCTCATCAGCTTTTCTTTTTGGATATTGAGATTAGAGGAGAGGAAAAGAAGGGGCTGGATATTGCGAAAGAAATTCGAAGCAGGGATCCCAATGCCACTATCGTATTTGTGACAACTCATTCGGAATTTATGCCGATTACCTTTCGCTATAAGGTTTCGGCACTGGACTTTATTGACAAAGCTTTGGATGAGGAACATTTTTCCGAGCGTGTGGAGTCGGCTATTGAGTACACGTTGGAAAAACTTGGCGCTACTGTATCGGAGGATTCTTTCAGTTTTGAAACGGCCATGGCCAGAGTGCAGGTTCCTTTTCATAAAATTTTGTATTTTGAGTCTTCGCCTACCGTCCATAAGGTGATTTTACATACCAAGGAGGAAAGAATTGAGTTCTATGCAGGGCTTTCCGACCTGGAAAAGGCGGATTCCAGACTGTACCAATGCCACCGCTCCTTTGTGGTCAATCCGGAGAACATTGTGAAGATTGATAAAGAGGAGAAAATGGCGATATTCGAGAATCAGGAGAGCTGTCTGATTTCCCGTATGAAGTATAGAGGACTTCTGGAACGGATGAAGTCGATGAAGCAGTAAAATATTTTCAGAGAGGAGAATGTATGGAATCTATGATGAATCTGACAATTGAATATGTGAAAATCGTCAACGTGATGTTGTTCTATCGTCAGATTAGCGATGAAAATATGCCCTCTCTGGTCTTTTCTCCTTGTTCCGGTTCTTTTTGAGCTGCTGTTTTTTCTTTTTCCGCCTCTTGCTTTTCTTCGGGTATTTTGTGAGCTTCGTACAGTACAGCTATCGAAATCGGGAGAAAGACGGAGGACTGAAGCTACGGCCTTTATCCTATTGTTTTAGAAAAGCCTTTTGGGAAGGATGCTGGCCTTCTATGTCTTTCCGTTCTTTGGAATTTCCGTTTACAATGAGGCGAGTATCGGCGGATGCGATCTTCTGATTGAACTTCTGGTTTTCCCCTCTATCTTGTTATTATAAAATCCCTGAGAATCAATTTTCAGGAGCTAAAGGCAGGCTTTGCTCGTGGTTTTTCGCCGCTTTTACTGCCCATCAATCTCTCGATGATGGTTTACACTGTTTTGATTACGGCTTTTTGATGCTGCGTGACCACTTTTCTTGAGCGGACAGCCTTCGGGGACAACTGAATAATCTCTATATCATTATCTTTTCGTGGTGCTTTTTATATCAATGCCGTTTCCAAGGAAAGACTGGAAGCGGAAGTGCTGGAGCAAAAGGATAGTGAGCTGAAAGGCACTTTCGAATACAGTCATCATGTGGAGGAGTTATACGGAGAGATTCGCAGTTTTCGCCATGACTATATGAATATCTTAACCAGCTTGAAGCTGGGAATTGAGCGGAAAGACTTTGACAGCATTCAAAAACATTTATAATACGGTTCTAAAAAGATAGCGGAAAGCCCTTTTACAGCAGTAAATTTTGACCTTGCAAAATTAAGCCGGATTGAAAATGATGCGGTAAAAGTGTCTTATCCGCGAAGCTCCTGGAGGCCTGGAGTAAGGGATAGAGACTTCTGTGAAATAGAAGAAGAGATTTATGATTTTCAAATCGAGTTGCTGGATTTTATCAAGATTCTTTCTATTCTGTGACAATGCCATAGAGGGATGTCTTACTGCCGAAGTTCGAAAAATCGCCATCGCCTTGATTCGTGAGGAGAGAACCCTTATTTTGGTGGTGGAAAAACAGCACAAAAGGCGGAAAAACTGGAGCTTACGCATATTTTCGAGAAGGGGTATTCTTCTAAGGGAGAAGATAGAGGCCTTGGGCTTTATAACGTGCATACAATTCTGGAAAAATACCCGAAATCCCTCATCAGTACCCGGAGTGCCAATCATCTTTTTTCTCAAACCATTCAGTTTTGTAAATAGACCTTGGAAGTCTTTCCCAACTTATACCGTTTGCAGTCGATTCAACAAATCTGCAACTCACCGAGTCCTCAATTAGAGAAATTCCAAAGCATTTCTTACAGCATCCTTAATGGATGCCCTATATGATACGCTTTATTCCCATCCAGAATTATAAATCTGTCGTGGAATACCTGCGTCCTCTTCACTGTCAATGTCGGGTACTGGGCATTAAAATTGGCTGCGTCTCTATTGGTAAGCTGTGCGCTCGCATAGGTATAAATTTTCACATCAACGCCGGCATTCTTCTTTGCCAAAATGTTCAGAGTATCCACATCTACATACCCGTCAATCAGGATAATCTCTCTAGTGGCCCTTTGAACGATAGATGTGATTAAACTGAATGCATCATAAATTTGACCGTCGAAGAAGATTTTTTTGCTCTGTCTCAGCATGATCTTTCGATATATCGGAAAACCTTATCAAAGCGCACATCGGTATTTTTCATATTCCAGTTGCCTTAGTTCTATATGACTGACCTTTTCAAATAGTAGGGCATTGTTGGCGATAAAATGTCGCATCTCACGAAAAGCACGCATAATGAAAATGCTTTGTTGTTCAGCGGCATCACCCTTCAGAACTGTAGCCAACATATATATTCCCTGTTCTGTAAAGGCATATGGTGGCTTCCTACGGCCTCCTTGTTGTCCTGAATAAAAATTCGAGACTGATGAAGTCCAATTTGTGATTTCACGATTCCAAGCTCTTCTTTTGTCAGCTGAAACATAAAATCAGCCGGGAAGCGCCCAATATTGCGCTTTACTTGTTGATTCAATGCACGTACTTCATAGCCATATAATGCGGCTGGGTCGTGATCAGCATAACCTGTCTTCCTCTGATTGTATAAATCAGCCGGTCGATATCATTTGTCTGGATAATTGCGGGAACGATTTCGGATTTTTCCTTGGTATTTGTCATATATAAATCCTTTCTGTGAAATCACAAATTATGAAATGTATCCTACCATAAATAGCACTTGTTTTTAGTAAGCTTTTTTAGAAAATTACCGTTCGCGACAAAATAAATACCGTTCGCGACAAGCTTATTTTCTCTTCCGGCATACGTTCTATAATGAGCCTCGTAAACAAAAAAAGAAAGGGAGGTTCACATAGATGTTTTAGAGTAGATGAAATCAAGAAGTCCTTTAAAAATAAAGAGGTACTAAAAGGTGTTTCCTTCTCCATAGCAGAAGGAGAGAGGTCGCTTTACTGGGGAATAACGGAGCAGGAAAAAGCACGCTGATGAAAAATCATTGCTACGGTCAGTTGGAGGCAAATTCCGGTACCGTGAACACGGCGCTGGATTATCAGACAGAAATCGGCATGATGCCGCAGGGCGATATTTTGATCGAGGATTTGACGGTTTCGGATTTAGTACAGTTGAAAAAGTGCGATGAATCGAATTGCCATAGATGTGATACAGCCTTGGAAAAGGTTTTCCTTGCAGGATTTTAAAAAGCAATATGTGGGCGGTCTTTCCGGCGGGCAAAAAGAGGAGACTTTCCTTACTGCTCAGCATTTTAAATTCTCCGAAGCTTATTTTTCTGGATGAGCCAACCACCGGAATGGACTTAGAATCCGTAGACCCTAGGTTTTTGGAAAGCTTCTTGAGAAGGAAAAATATACTTCCGTGATTGTTACCCATGATTTTAACCAGATTGATCGCTTCTTTACAAAGGTGATGATTTTTAAAGAATGGACGAATTGCTGCAACGGAATCCGTAGAAGAGATTCACCGGCAGGGAAAAACAATTGAAGAGTTTTATAGAGAAAAGGTAGAGAAGGAGGCCTAAAAATGATTAGTATGATTCAATTAAAGCAGGTGTTACAGAAACAGAAGATTTGTCTTGTTTACGATTCTTCTTCCGCTGGCTTGGTATATGTTTTTTATACAATATTCAGGCGAATATGCTGCCGAATATTATGCTGGGGATTGCTGTATTTATCGGTATCATCGGAAACAGCCTGGCAACCTTTAGCAAAAGAATTTCCTCCGACATCGGTTTTTATTCCTTTGAATCCCGATTTTCCAACTACGGAATCAAAAACTTTCTTTTGGACCAGACCTAGTACAAATCGTGTTAAATACCTTGATTTTTTTGTCGTGGTTTTAGGCGTTGCGACGATATTTGCCAAATTCCCGATTAACGGAAAGCTGGGAATTCAGTTTTTCTTATTGACTGTCATGGGCATTTACTTCAGTATTATCGGCTTTGTGCTCGGTGTGAGATTGGATGCGAAACTCATTGATACGGTGGGATTTCCGGTCATTATTCTGGCAGCTTTGACCATTATGCCCTTCGCAAGCTTCGGAGCGGAAAGTGGATTTATTTCCCTTGTTGCCAAAGTACAAAGGATTTTCCCCAGGCTATTATTACACGAATATGATGAATGCGATCTTGTCCGGAAATGGAATTCAATCAAAGGATATGCTGCTCTTTATAACAAGCTTTGTACTGAATATCATTCCTCTGTACTTCCTTGTTCCCAAGGTGAAATTAAAGCAAGGCAAAATAAGAGCATCTATGCCAAGAAAGAGTTTCTAGGCAAAGAAAAAGCGGCATCCTATAAAAATTCTTTGCTCTTATGGATCATCTCCGTCACTTCGTTTGCAAAGTCAATGGCATAGCTTATCTTCCTTGCCGTGTCTTCCATTCGCCATGCCATACACTTTTTCTTGTCGTCCGGAGCGGCGAAGAAATACTTATCGTTATAATTTGCAAAATAAATACGAGATTCATTGATGTAAAAGGAAAGCTTGCGGCGGGAAGTCATGCTGTTAAACCATTCGATAACAGTGGGAGTTAGGAACTTTCTTGCAGATAGTTCGTCCGTACAGTAAATGTTGTAGTGTTCGTTATGCTGTATATCTTCTACATCGATTTGCTTGTATTTATACATGGTGCCAAGATAGCCGTCTTCGGCCTCAAAGTTAAGGAAATGCTCTGTCGGAACAATCCATAACTTTCCTTCTAAAGAGAGCGTGTTCTTTATGGAATAAACCTGTCCGAGAAATTCGGTAACATCATCGTAACCGTTATCTCCTTTTTCGACGCTGAATGCATATAAATCTACTATTTCAAGATCCCTTTCATCATGAAGTTCCAGTATTCCGGATTGGATATAGCATTTTTGCGGAAGGGACGACTTCTTTTATCGTATTCAGGGAAATATGATGTTCCGTATCAACTTCTGCTGTAGGATAAAGAACTTGCAGGATTGGTGCAAGATTTCCGCTCGTAAAGACTGCGAGCTTTCGCTTTTTCTTTCTATCCCAGCGTTCAAGCAAAAAGCTGTCAAGTAGAATAGTGAAGAAATAGAGTGCCAAAGAGAAGAGAAGCAGCCTGGAGAAGAACATCATAAGCGCATCCATAAAATCACTGCGGGGAAGGACACCCTCATCTACCAGAGCATTAAACCACCAAAGAGAATAAAGCTAAGAATGAGCAGAAGTATATTCAAAATGAAATACTTTTTTTACTTTTTTTCTCCAATTGACAATATTCCGGATGGCTTTCCAACTATGTTGAAACTGAGCCGTATTCTGGAGGTCATTTATTCTCTTTAGTTCTTCCTGACTTAAACCCATTTCTGCAATCCTTCCCTTGTTCCATCCATCTCTGTTACAATAGTAAAAATAAATTATTTTAGAACTTTTTAAGTATAACACGGGGAAGTTCTATTCGTGATACAATAGATTATCTTTTTATGAATTATGCTTCGATTACGTTGGAAAGAAGAGGAGATTATGAATTTTTCATTGCGGAAGAAGGTATTCAGTAAACCTTGGCCCTGACGGGAAGTATCGCCTATTTCGGCAGTGAAATAGACTTCCAATATGAAACGGAAGCACCTCATGGTGACGGGATTTTTTCCGCAAAGCTTCCGCTACTGGAAAGGTCGCTTCCCTTTTGGCTTTATGGGCGGAATCTCCTGTTTTTAGATGCCTATTATTTGCTGGCGGAGACGGTGGAGAGAGGCAGTTGGAGTCCGATTGCAGTATGCTGATTAATATTCATTACGGACAATATGCTTCTTTGGGACAGTGGTATAACACTGTGATTATAGAGGAAAAGGGAGTTCGCTTACAAAATGAGTTTGACGGCAGCAGCTTTTTTCTTGAAAATCCGAAAGAATTGCAGTGGAATGACATCTAAGAGAAGTTACTTACATCATAGGACTTTTCCTTCATCAAAAACCCTCATTAAACGGACGCCCCTCCTTACGAAGTGATTGATTATAGCTGTGGGAGAGCTTTTGCATTTAAATCAGCTTCAGACAGTTGATCGAGAGTTTTCGGTTCCTTGGGAATCGTAAGGGAGAAGGGATGCCCTGCTTGTAAATAATCTGTCGATAAAGGGAATTGATCACAACGGATACAGGAACACCCAGTTTTTGCAAAATATCTTCTGCTTCATTTTTAACATTACATTCTACACGAGCACTTACTGTTGCATCTTTCATCATATCACCACCTTTCTGCCTGATTGTAATGCAATGTATTGTGAATTGCAATACATATTACTTCCTGCTTCTTTTGGGATAGATATAGTATAATTACCATCGTTAGTTAAGAAGAAGTGGAAGCGTTTTTTGTGTTGAATATTCAGGATACAATCGAATATTTATAAAAAGAAGGCTGGAGGCGAAAATGGACCTTATTCAGAAGATAGAGGATAGAACAGTACGTTTTAGGGAATTTTGAAGAACTGGACTTGGATGATCCGATAGAAGAGGGATATTGGGAGGAGTATCAAGAGATTCCAGGGGCTTCGCAGAAAGAGATAGAGGCTTTTGAGAAGAAGTTCTCCATCAAATTCCCGAAAGACTTTAAGGAGCTTTTACAGATATAAAAACGAAGTAAATATTTCGGCATTTTACCTTCTACAATCCATGATGCGGAAATGTCATTTTCCTTAATGAGTTTAGAGCAGATGGAAAAGACGAAGCAATATTTTCAGAACAGAGATGCTCTTCTGACAGAATTTCCGGACTTTTTCACCGAAGAAGAAATAGAGAAAATGCGGGATGGCAGGATCAAGCCTTATCTTTTTCATAAGCAATGGATTCCCTTTGCGGAGTATTGTGATAGTTGTTTTTTTGATGCTGGATTTTTGATCCGGATAAGGAGGAAAAGAGGGACAGATTCTTTGCTATATCCATGATCGGATGAGGTGATTTATGTAGCAGCAGGACTTTCGGAGTTTGTGGATGAGATTTTACAGACTCTAGACTGAGGGAATCCGGATTTTGATATTACAGGGAAGCGGTAATAATAACGGGGTATTGTCCGAGAAAGGGAAGCTTATGGAAGCAATAAAACTACCGAAGAAGTACCGAGACATTTGCGAAGAAATTAAAAATGGTTCCTCTGAAAGTTTGGCTAAACTAGATGCCTTTGAGAGAAATTTCTCACCAAAAATCTTGCGGTAAGGGCTGGGGTGGAGTTTTTTTGACCGAAAGTATGAAGAAGCGGTAGCCATACTCTCCTTTTAATGCCTTTTTGGGATGAGTGGTATTATTCCAATGTAGCCAACGAATATATGATGGCCATGTGCTTTGCGGCAAAAGAAAAAATTGGACGGGAAGCGGAAGTAGTAAAGCTCTTCAAGAAGAGCAAAAGCAGGCTAATGGAAGCAGAGGAAGAGAAATGCCTTGAGGGCTCTTGCCAACGATACAATTATTGCAAGATCCTCTTGGACTATATGCAGCAGGATATTTTACCGGAATCAAGGAGCAAGGATTATCAGCCGCCAAAAAGCACCGAAAACAGCTTCGGAATTGATAGTAGAAGGAAAGCTAAATCCCGAAAAAGACTTTGATAAGATGAAGCTTTTAAATTTACTTTTTATGAAGGGCAGTCCGGAGGATACAGTGGACTATTATGAAAGAATCAAGGACTTAAATCTTGGGGAACTGTATTACGAGCAGGCCTGTATTTGCTATCGGTATCTCGGACAAAAAGACAAGGTATTGGAAGTGGTAGAAAGCTGGGCGAAAAGCAAGCTTTGGGATGTAGCCAGCCCTACGCAGGTTCGTCCCATGAGCTTCTTTATGTATCCCTTTATGCATGAATATTTGGAAAATGAAGAGAGTTTAAAACGAATTAGGGAAGCTATCTTCGGATAGAGATTAGGAAGGAAAAGGATGAAGGAAAACACCGTTAGAGTAATCAAAATCGGTAAGGAAGCCCTATATGAATTTCTCTATGAAAATATCATCTCGCAGGAAGAAAGTCTCTTGCAAGTGCATGCTACAGAAGTGATGAATAGCTTTGCCATGGACTGGGAAAGAGGAGAGTTTATTTTTATGGCACATCAGGCGGAAGATGCGGATGGGGAATTAATTCCCTTGCCGAAAGAAATTCAGCCTGAAACATTGCTGAAAGCCCTGCCTGAAACGGCAGATTCTTTGCTGGGACGAGGAAAGGTCTATCGGGACTATAGCTTTGAGGAATTAAAAGAGCTTTGTGGAGAGAACGAAGATCACGACGGAAAGTGAGTGTTTTATGAAATATAGGGATTGGAATGAAATGCAACGGAAGCTTGAAGCATTATATGTTTTGGATAATGCGTTGACAGATCCTTCCGAAGAGTATCTCCGCTTAATTCGAAGGACAGAAGACGGGGAAAGGCTTCATTATCATGTGGATAATGGAGCAGGTGATTCCTTATCTGTGATTTTTACGGAAAAGCTGGTGCTGGTGAAAGGATTCGCGCATGAAAGTGCATTGAATCTGTTTGCGAAAGAACAAGAGGAGCAAAGTATACTTGAGCGGATCATGCCGGGCTTCCGGAGAAATATCATAATCTCTTTTCACCAAAGGAAAAAAGAGAAACGACTTTTTTCCTCTGGTATGACGGAGAACTCCATCAAAATTCCTTAGCGGAAAATGATGGTGGGCAGTGGTTGTTATCGTATGCCTTTGAAAGTTTCGAGAAATTCCGGGACTTTACCAAAGACTATTATGAACAAGACTTTTCGGAGAGCTTACTCCGTCAACTATATGAAGAAGGAGCCCTTTCGGATAAAGAGTTAGAGGAACTGATTTAAGGGGTGTCTTCCCCTTCTTCCCAGAACAGCTCATCCAATGTTTTTCCTAATACATGACAAATGGCGAGGCAGAGGCGGATGGTAGGGTTATAGTCCCCTTTTTCTATAGCATTGATGGTTTGCCTACTAACGCCTACCAGATCGGCCAGCTCCTGCTGAGACAGGTCTTTTCCCGCCCGAGCGGATTTTTAAACGCAGATTCTTCATTTTTCCACCCTCACTCTTCATCATTCTTCATTCGATTCTTCAGTAGCATGAGAATCAGGGCAATGGCAAAAAAGATACTGAGAAGGAGAGGAAGCATAAAGCGGCTGCTGAGCCTTCCGGCAATCCATATTTTATCGGGAGAGATATTCTCTACGGTGTTAAAGACGTTCAGTACACTGAACAGAGCCCATACAATAACAGCAATCCTTTTATTATGTTTATTGCTAAGCCCCCAGAAGGCATCATGGAAAAGGCAGTATCCCATCAGGATCAGTCCTGAGAAGAGGAGTATGGCAAGGGGAATAATCCCGGCTTCCAAATATTTCTCAATCGGCTCGGCAAAAAGCAGCGTACAGCATGAGGAGTCCCATGGTGGTGAAAAAGCGTATTGATAGCCCTTCCCGCGGACGATTACCTGCCTCTCATCATAGCAATCCTGTTTATCCTTACTCAATCTGTTTCGAAAGAGAACTAAGAGGGAAGTTGCAAAAAAACCTACAGCGATTCCTAAGTTAAAATAATTCATCGAAAACTCCTTTCATTTCTTTGCCTTCACTCTTGGGTGAAAGCAATATGTATTACAAAATGTCGTAAATACTTTACATGACCAATATACACCTTGTTTTTGATATGTCAAGTATATTTTACAAAAAGACATCAGATAGGAAACTTTCTTCAGGAGTATCCGTCTCGATTTTCTTTACCGATCGTCCATTCTCCAAAAGTTCTGCTACAATGAAACTGTTTGAGCAAAGGAACAGTACGAGTGAAGAACATAGAGCATTAATAAAGAAACAAAGTGAGGAGTAAGGAAGATGTTATTTTATTTTTTTCAGCTACCGGAAATACCAGGCATGTAGCAGAGAAAATTAAAGAGCCGCAGGAAGAAATGATATCCATTGAGGAAGCCTGCAAGGCAGAAAGCTATGAGTATACGGTTAAGGACGGAAGGTTTGGAATTTTAAGTCCCACCTATGATTGGGGACTACCCAGCATTGTTTATGAGTTCTTGGAAAAGTTGAAGCTTCGGTATGAAACAAAGCCCTACAGCTTTTATGTGGGAACCTTCTGGATGACAACGGGGGCAGCCTCTTCGATTGCGGATAGTCTTTTAAAAGAAAAAGGTTTAGCCTTGGATGCGAAATTCGATATTCGTATGCCGGATACTTGGACTGTGATTTTTGACTTATCCAATGCGGAAAAGGTTAAAACTAGCTTAAAGCAGGCGGAAGAGGAAATCAATGAGCTTAAGGTATTACTTTCCGAAAAAGAAAAAAAGGAAAAGAGATGGATTTCACGGTGCCCGAATTTGTAGGAAGGGTGGCGAAAAAGCTTTATGACGGTAAGATGCGAAAAGACCAAGAATCTTTTCTGTGTCCGATGCCCTGCATCGGCTGCACACTTTGCGCTAAGAAATGCCCGGTTCAGGCGATTGAAATGCAGAACAAAAAGCCGGCTTGGGTGAAGGAAGACTGCACCATGTGTCTGGGCTGTCTTCACCGTTGCCCGAAACATGCCATATATTACGGGAGCGGCAAGGCGACCAACGCCCATGGACAATATACGTATCAAAAATATGCAGGAGAGAAGAGCGTGTAAGCTCTTCTGTGCTTTGAGAAAAAAATTTTTGCTGTCTAAACGTATTTCTCATACCGGCATTGTTCGACGACTTCTTTTCCCAAAAGCGTAATGGCTTTTTGGGGACAGGAACTTATGCAACGATAACACATGGTGCATTTTTCCAGATTGACGGCTTTTGCCGTTTTGTATGCGTAGATTTCCCATGGGGCAGATGGAGCACATAATCCGCATCCAATGCAGTCATCACTGATTTTTGAGTTTTTACTATACCCGGTGGTTTTATTATAAAAACCATAATCTTTGTCCAAATAATCCTGCGAGATGAGCCGGAAAGCTTAAGCCTTTCCCGGGATATTTTTCCGGTTTGTTTAATCGTGTTTGTTGCCTTTTTCGATTTTTTTCTATCCGCTTCATGGATGATTCTTCGGTTTTTCTTCTAAAGACTTTTTCAGTAATTTACTGTCACAAACCGCATCCGGCATACGAATCTGCAAACCGCCAAGGATAAGCGCACCATATTTTTTAAAACTCTGGCAAGGCACCCTGTTCCGTCACCGGAAAATGCACCCATGGTGGTGATTAAAAATATCTTTTTCCCTTTCCAGACATCCTTATGCCGAATGACAAAATCTCTTACCATAAATGGCACATTGGAAAAATTGTGTCGGATAAGCAAGAATGATCTCATCATTTTTCGGATGGCATCTATAGATTCTTTATCCTCAATGGGAACACATTTCGCATCGGAATCTAGTACAGTAAGAAATTTTTGGATGCAATGCCTTGTATTTCCTGTACCGCTTAAATATACCCTATCATTTATACTCCTATATATTGTTTGGTCGAAAAATCTGTTTTACTTCGTCCCCTATACATGAATTAAGTTGAAATCAATTTTGCGTCGTCTCTTATACATGAATGGAGCTCAGAATCTGCTCGACTTCCGCCTCGAGACGATCCGTGTCTACAGCGCCTTTCATGTTTACGATAGAAGACAGCCCGTGCACCAGGGACCAGAGTGCAATTACTTTTGAATGGAGAATAGAAGTACTATCCCTGATTCTCGGATTCCTCTTTCCATACTTTTTCTGCGGTATTTTTGAATAATACAAACGGCGGATAATTCTCTATATCAATATCTTCTATAGAAAATAAGAACTAGTAATACAGAGGATTTTCATAAAAAGAGGACGTAACTTTTTCCCCAAATTGAAAAAGAATTCTGGAAGGGTCGGAACAATCTTCCGTGGCTTTTCACCAATGTCGAATAAAATCGATGATTCACATAATTACGAACTTCGGACAGAAAAGCCTCCTTATTTTTTTAAAATGGGCATACGGCGCGGCAGGACTGACGCCTGTAGAATCTGCCAGTTTACGCATAGAAAGGGCTTCCAGACCATATTGATCGATATAGGCCAGGCCTTTTTTTCTACTAATTCTTCTTTTAAATTCCCATGATGGTATATATCGGCTTTCAAGATTAACTCCTTTCTGATTCTATCTTTACAATGCTTAGATAATAACGCAAAATCTAAACAGTGTAAAGATAATAAAGAATGGAGATTTTGCATGTATATAGGAGATATTTTCAAGAACAGGAATAATGTTAATTCTGTTGTCAGCGTTCTGCTCGAAATTAAAAGCGGTATCTGCTAACGTAGTAAATGAATACTACCAGCCCGTTCAGAATCATGAGAATTTTTTAGGTGGGTACGATAGCTGATTTTAAGATAGGCGATAAACTCTCTTAAAATCGCATTTAAAAGTAAAGTACCATTTGGTTTTTCCGCCAAAGCCCTTGCAGGAAATATGAAGCTTCTTGGCAAGAATCAGGGCACGGAATACATGATAGGAAGTCGTGACGATAGCAATGGAGGATTTTTTCTTTAGCAGAGAAATACCTTTTATCTACACGATTCAGAAGGAGGGGTGTCATTTTCTCCCTAGAATTCCGCAAGCTAAGTACGATGATATAGCGGAAATTTTGATTTTCCCGAAGATGTATCAGGTTCAATACGGATGAAAAAGGCGTACATGGCAGCCAAAAACAGAAGGTAAGAAAAGACTGAGAACAAGCACAATAAAAAGCGCTTCCAAAAAGAGAAATTCCATGGAAGAAAGTGATTCGCGGAAAAAAAGAAGATAAAGAAAAAGTCCTATAGAGAAGGCTAAAGACAAAAAGTTGCTTCTTTTGGATTTCTGAGAATAGGTAAATACGGTAAAAACGGAGGAGAAGAAAAGGCTCAGGAGGAAGAGGCTTAAGAGCGTGCCAATCCACATGGACCGTCTTTCCTTGTGCAGTCGGTGAAAAAGGCTCCGCCACTGATTAGGCTCGCGCCATAAAACAATAGAACAAAAATATTATGGAATACTTTCATTGCTTACCATTCCTCCGAATCCAGAAAATAGGTTTCTTTCTTAATTCTTTTCTTTTTAGCCTTAGAAATATACACTAAGAAATAGAGGCAGACAATCCAATTAAAAATAATATTGTTAAAATATTGACATTTAAAAAGAACAGTGTATTATTGGGGCAGTAAAAAGCTTGTATGGTCTATTAAGGAGGCAGGAGATGAGATTTACTTTACCAAGAGACATTTATCATGGAGAAAATGCTTTGAGGCCTTGAAGGCTTTCAAAGGAAAGAAAAGCTTTTGTCTGCGTGGGTGGCGGATCGATGAAGCGTTTTCGGCTTTTTGGACAGAGTAGTACAGTACTTACAGGAAGCTAAGCATGGAAGTGAAGCTTTTTGAAGGATTGAGTCCCGATCCTTCCGTAGATACCGTAATGAAGGGCGCGAAGGAGATGCAGGACTTCGGACCGGATTGGATTGTGGCAATCGGTGGAGGCTCTCCCATTGATGCGGCTAAGGCTATGTGGATTAAGTATGAGCATCCGGAGTGCACTTTTGAAGATATGTGTAAGGTATTCGGTATTCCGACACTTCGAAACAAGGCAAAGTTCTGTGCGATTTCTTCCACTTCGGAACAGCGACCGAGGTAACCGCATTTTTCTATTATTACAGACTACAAGAAGGGCATTAAGTATCCGATTGCGGACTTTGAAATCACTCCGGATGTGGCTATTGTTGACCCGGCTTTGGCGCAAACCATGCCGAAGAAACTCGTGGCACACACCGGAATGGATGCTTTAACCCATGCTATTGAGGCCTATGTTTCTACCGCAAATTGCGACTATACGGATCCTCTGGCTTTGCATGCGATTGAAATGATTCGGGACAACCTGGTAGATTCCTATAATGAGGATAAGAAGGCCAGAAGTGAAATGCATAATGCACAGTGTCTTGCCGGAATGGCATTTTCCAATGCGCTTCTCGGTATCGTGCACTCTATGGCACATAAGACCGGGTGCGGTATTTGGAGACTTAGGCGCACACATCATTCACGGTGCGGCAAATGCCATGTATCTTCCGAAGGTTATCGCCTTCAATGCGAAGGATGAAACCGCAAAGAAGCGCTATGCAAAGATTGCGGACGTTATCGGTCTTTCTGGAAATAACGACGATGATAAAGTAAAGGCATTGATTACTTATGTCAGAGGCTTAAACGACAAGCTGAACATTCCGCATTGCATCAAGAACTACGGTGCAGATTCTTACCCGACTGAGCAGGATTTGTTCCGGAGAAGGTCTTCTTAGAGAGACTGCATGATATTTCTGTCAATGCGATTGCCGATGCTTGCACGGGATCGAATCTCGTCAGCCGAGCGTAGAGGAAATGGAAAAAGCTCTTAAAGTGCTGCTACTATGACACAGAAGTAGATTTTTAAAAAGGAAAATGCTGTAAAAGCGGAGGGAATTATATTCTCGAAGACTTTCCGTATTTAAGATTTTTATAGAATATCGAAAAGAAAAAGCATAGCGAAAACCGTTGTTTCTCCAGTAAAATCGAGAGACAACGGTTTTTAGTGGAAGAGATAAAGGGCGGCTGCCCCTGAAAGGCTAGGAGGATATCGTGGCACGCTTTATTGTTTTTTGATGTGGAGACACCGAACCGAAAGAACAATCGCATGAGTGCGATCGGCATTACCGTGGTGGAAGAGGGAAAAATCAGTAAGGAATTTTATTCTCTTGTGAATCCCGAGGCGGACTTTGACTATTTCAATGTCAGCTTTACCGGAATCAGTAAGGCCAGTGTCAAGATGCGCCCACCTTTCCGGAATTATGGCAGCAGATTGAGCCGCTTTTTTTCCGACGGAATGCTGGTGGCGCACAATGCTTCTTTGATATGAATGTGCTGAAAAACTGCCTTTTGGACTATGATATTGACTGGAAGCCCTATGCCCGCTACCTTTGCACGGTGAAAATGGGCAGAAGCCTCTTTCCCGATATGAGCCATAAGTTAAATATGGTTTGCGAGCATTTCGAATTGCACTGGACCACCATCAGGCGGATAGTGACAGTCATGCCTGTGCGGAGATTTTTGCTTCGCTATCTGGATGCAGGGGCAGAGGTGAAGGATTTTATACGTACCTGCTCGTTTTAAAAATAAGGAATAGATAGTGCTGCGATTCTACATAAGAATAAGGGATAGATAGTGTCGTGATTCTTCATTAGAATAAGGAATAGATAGTGCTGTGGTTCTACGATAGAAAAGTGAACAGGAAGAAACCGGGAGAGGTAGCGTATGCATAGAGAAGAAATTACCTTATGTAATCATAAACTAAGCTTGTTTCAGGCGGAGAAAGCGGACTGCCCGCTGATTGTTTTTCACAGCTTTTCCGATGAGGGGAGGCGGTGTATCAGGAGCTTCGAAGCAGAATGCAGCGGAGTGTAATTTTTCTATCCATTGCCATTCATGACTGGCAGAGAGAGATGTCCCCATGGTATGCGCCTGCGCTCTCGAAAGACGGAGAGGCTTTTCCGGAGGCGCGGACGCCTATCTGGAAAGTCTACTGACCGCTATTTTACCCTGGGCTGGAAAGAATCCACTGAAAGGCGAGTTTTATAGGCATAGCTAGCTATTCTCTGGCGGGATTATTTGCCTTGTATGCCCTGTATAAGACAGATGTCTTTACCCGTGTAGCCAGCATGTCGGGCTCTCTGTGGTTTCCGGGGATCAAGGATTTTTGCAAAGAAAATGCGATGAAAATTCTGCCGGAAAAGCTTTATTTGTCTATTGGAGATCAAGAGTCTAAAACAAGACATCCCATTTTACAAACCATGCAGGAAAATACGGAAGAGCTGCTCGAGTATTTTTAGGAGTTTGGGAATTCCCTGCAAATATGAGCTGAACCTGGAAATCATTTTCAAGATGTAAATCTCAGATGTGCAAAGGGAATTTTTGGAGCTTTTGCAATAAAAATGGATGCAAGGAATTATAGGGGATTCCGGTTGCTTTTATCGCTCGAAATGTACTGAGCACTTTGAGCGAGAGATACATCTTGCCTACTAGGGTAAAGGCAGGGAAAAAGCAAGGACATACGATAGAAAAGCAGGAGTAGAGGAGGAAAATGTTAAATAGTAAAGGTTTTGATTTATGGGCGGATGATTATGATAAATCAGTCGGGGTATCGGAAGAAGAGAATCGTTATCCCTTTGCCGGGTACAAGAGGATTCTGGGAGATATTTACAAAATCATAATGGAAAAAGCCTAATGCAGTGGTTTTTGGACCTCGGGTTCAGGGACAGGTACATTAACGACAAAAACTATATGAAAACGGATGCACTATTTACGGACAAGATTTTTCTTCAAGAATGATAGAGCTCGCGTGTGAGAAGATGCCGGGTGCACATCTTTATCAGGGAGATTTTTTTCAAAGGGATTAGCGGATGAACTGAAGCAAGAGTCCTTTGATTTTTATTGTTGCGACTTATTCTATTCATCACTTAACGGATGCGCAAAAAGACTGTTTTGCTAAAAGATTTGCTTACACATCTGAAAGCTAGGCGGAAAAATTCTAATTGGAGATGTCGCTTTTTCGAATCGCAAGGAATTGGATCAATGCAAAAAGAATATGCGGATGAGTGGGATGACGATGAAATCTATTGTGTTGCTGATGAATTAAGAACAGAATTTCCGAATCTGATTTTTGAGAAGAAGACATTCTGCTCCGGCATACTGATATTAGCAGGAGAAAAATTTGTCTTATACGAAACCATTGGCCTTGAGGTAAGTTAGAGATGTCTGTGACAAGTTTTATTCATGTAAACAAAGCGGAAAATAAGGACTTTGATTTAGAAATATTCAATAGGGAAATGGAAAAGAAGTATCCGGGGATAGAGATAGAGCAGAGTAGCAGTGCGTCATTTTCCTATGATCTTTGTTGGGAAAATTACGCGGAGACTTATCAATTTACGCTACGAATGGATAAAAAAAGAACCACCTTTGCCATAGAGTATTTTAATTCCGAGAATAGAATGAAGGATTATGCAAGCTTTATTGTATGGCTCAGCCTGTTTTTGGATCAAGAACAGGAATTGATCTTATGTGATGAAAATAATGAGGATACATTGATGCTTTCCACGAATACCGATATAGAAGATATTGAGGAGTGGTTAGGAAAATTAGGGCTATAAGGATGGGAGACAGAGATGGATTTTACGCAGGATAGGAAAAGTAATATTCTTTTTGGTTTGCATGATAGCAGGATAAAGAAGATTCATTTTCAAAACGGTGTTTTAACCTTAGAACCGCATAAACTCTTTCAATATACGGCAGAGGGGGAAAAAGTATATTCCGGAAAACTTGTGTTTTTTGATACAGATTTAGAGGAATGCAACATTTTGATATTTGACAGGACTGTATATGAGGGGGCATTTTCCGGAAAAGCCATCGGATTAAAAGAATATATGAAAGAATATGCCCATGCGGAATTTGAAATCTTAACAGAAGGATACTTCGGCTATAGTACAACATATACAGGCTGGCTTTGGGAGAAAGGAAAAGAACCGGTATCGGCTATCCTGTATATTTGGAATTCAGGGGATATGGTTTATAGAATTGATTGCTAAATTGGAACGTGTGAGGATGGGATAATACGGTGAATGAGAAAAATAATGAGATAATTTTTATTTGAAACACATGATCAAGAAGTTGTTGTCAGTTTCTCTGGAAAATGAGACAGTATGGCTGAGTTCTAATCAAATGGCATTACTCTTTGATAGAGATGAAAAACGGTTCGTAAACATGTTAATAATGTTTTTAAGGAAAATGAATTAGATCGAAGAAAACAACACGCAAAAAGTGCGTGTTGATGGATGTAAGCGGATTGCGGCATCCATTTTTGGAATTTCTAGGAGAAATTACGCATTATTCCGGAATGAAGGAAAGGTAATTAGCGATGTTATGATTGCAGAGTCTAAGCCGGAGGAAAAAGACATAATGATTACTTTGGTTATGAATCTATTGAAGATGTAGATAACTTTGAATTTGAGGGGTGTTTTTTTATGTCAACAATTAAAATTGAAAAACCTCACTTTCTCATATTATGGCTATGTAAAACCTGTATTTGAAAATGTATCCTTTTCATTTTGATACGAACTGGAAAAACAGGGCTAATAGGAAGAAACGGAATTGGAAAAATCAACACTATTTAAGCTACTTTTTAAAACCAAGAAGTTTATCAAGGTAAAATCAGCAAAAGTGTTGACTTTATTAAATTCCCACCCAATTTAAGTGATACTTCAAAATTCGGGATTGAGTTATATAAAGAACTCATCTCAGATGAGGAAGAATGGAAATTATTTAGAGAACTTAATATGCTAAATATAGATGAGAGCCTTGTTTACAGAGAGTTTGAAACGCTTTCTAAAGGAGAACAAACAAAAATCCTTTTTAGCTATTTTGTTTACAAGAGAAGATGGTTATTTACTTATAGATGAACCAACAAACCATTTAGATATGGACGGAAGAAAAATTGTCAGTGAATATCTGAAAAGTAAAAAGGTTTTTTTGCTTATATCTCATGATAGAGATTTTTAGATGGCTGTATCAATCATGTTATTTCTCTTAACAGGAATTCTATTGATGTCCAATCAGGAAATTTTACATCATGGTATGAAAATAAATTGAGGAAAGACCAATTTGAAATTAGTCAAAATGAGAAATTAAGAAAAGATATTAAACGATTAAAAAGAAGCTGCAAGACAAAGTCATATTTGGTCTAATAAAATTGAAAATACTAAAAACGCTGTGAAAGTATCAGGGTGTAAAAACCGGACAAGGGACATATAGGTCATCAGTCAGCTAAGATGATGAAAAAAATCTAAGAATTTGGAGCATAGACAAAATAAGGCAATAGAAGAAAAAAACAGAATTTACTAAAAAGATATTGAAACAAAGGAAAGTTTATTATTGCATACGTTAGATTATCATAAAAATCCTCTAATATCCGTTTGCGATTTATCATCATATTATGGAGAAAGACAGATATTAAGGAATATCAGTTTTGATATAAAGCAAGGTGATATAGTGGCTATATACGGGGGAATGGTAGCGGAAAATCAAGCTTGATTAAAATTTTATTAGGGTTACATCACGAGTATTCAGGGTGATGTAAAATTAGCAAGTAATTTGAAAAATGTCGTATATTCCTCAAGATACATCAAATTTAGCAGGTAGCTTAAATGAATATATTCATAAGCAAGGTGTTGATGAAACATTGTGCAAAAACAATTCTTAGAAAATTAGATTTTTGCAAGAGAATTATTTGAAATGGATATGAAGAACTATAGCGATGGACAAAAAGAAAGTTTTTAATTGCTGTAAGTTTGTCAAAAGCTAGCTCATATATTTGTTTGGGACGAACCACTGAATTATATAGATGTAATATCAAGAATACAGATTGAGGAAATTATAAAAGAAGCAAATCCTACACTCCTATTTGTGGAACACGATAAGAGGTTTGTAGAAGATATAGCGAATAAAATAATACGATTATAAACTAAATAATAGCTTCCGGCTTGTAGGGGAGAACAAGATGTTAAAAATAAGAGATTTGGCACGAGCCTCTAAAGGGCGAAAGTTCCTAATCCGCAAAGATAGTGGAAAAGGATAGATGAAGATATCTGCGTATAATCATAAAATTTACACAAAGCTATATTGCGCATAATCAAACGCAGATGCTTGTGGCAAAAGGACACAAAGTGTGCTCTTATACGCACTATTTCTATGAAAAACACTGTAACGATATAGAAATGGATTTCATTATATCCAATAACAGTAAGCTGAAATATAAATTGTATCCTATAGAAGTAAAATCAGGGAAAAATATACTACAGCTCGACACCCGCTTCATGCAATCGCTTAGAATTAATTTATCGTTGCACTTGCATACAGTATTGATGTGCTTAAACACATAATATTGCGAAATGGAGGATAATTGTAGCATATGAAGAAAGTAGTATTTATCGTAATGCTTATTCTATTCATGGTAATCGATACATATACCTTTGTATCTTGTGTCGCCCGATCTTCTGTTTCCACACAAAAGTATATATGTTACAAATCAAGACGACGATATAGCGGAAAAAGGTAAAAGCGTATTTTAGTATTCAATATGAAAATTAGTAAGATTGTCTATCGGCAAGGCTTTCCGGATGGCTATTATCTGGATGTCTATGATGTCGGGGGAGAGAAGCACGAAGAATTTGATGATACATTTAATGTTCCTGGAAGTGATACAATACAAGAGTATTTTTCGGAATTTAAAGCCGGATACACCCAAATATCTGAGGCTGTTTGAAAGCCGAGCTCATAGTTGAGTTTCTTGCCGTTACGGTGATTAGTATTGTGAATCTTAGAAAGAAACGAAAAAATACCGGTAAAAAAATACTTTGCGGAAAACATACAATAATGCTTAAGTTAGTCACCGATAATTCTTGCTTTTGAATACTATAATGATAATAGTTTTATATCAATAACTATATTTACTCTGCTGAAATAGAGTGGAGTGGTGTTTTTGCTGAAAGGGATATTGTATGAGAAGACATCTTGGTTCATGGAGAAGACAAGTACAAGGTTTCGTGGAAGATATTGAGGAGGGTTAGAAAAATTAGGAATATAAGGATGGGGAGAGATGAGGTCATGCAAAATGGGAATGCGCGCGACTTATCGATATTTAAGTGATAAAAAAATTTAAAAGAGCTTAAGTCTTATTATGGAATAGAAGATAAGATTCCAGAAGAAATTGAAGATTCCCATGAAGAAGTGGAACTTTCGCTGAATATAGATAAAAAGTGGGATGTACTGCATTTTTATGCTTACGGGAGGAAGAAGGTTTGAACCAATAAAAACGAGCCTTTAAGTGAAGCTGTTGTGGGTGAATTTTCTATTGATGATGCATCAGAGTTTATGGCATACACCGAAAAAGTCAAAGATTAAAAATATAGTTTTTGCACTCGATTATTTTGATATGAAAAAGGCGTTGGAAAAAAATTCAGTATGGAAGAATGCAAAACTGCCGATTTGTATCCGAATATTTGGGATGATGAGGAAGAAATCGATGAGATTAAAGAAGAAATTATGGATTGTTTTCAATGCATGAAAGAGTTTTATCATCATATTCTGGAAGCAAATGGAAATATACTGATTACGATTTGCTGAAATAGAATTATTCTGGAAGACATAGTTTGATTATTAGGAGGTCTCCTTAAATGGATATAAAAGCGGAATTTTTAAGAATTATGGCTGAACAAACAGAAATAGCCTTGGCAACATCCGTAAAATAATGTTCCCAACGTAAGAATAGTAAATTTTTATTTTGAGCCGACTGAAAATATACTTTACTTTTCGTCTTTCAAAGGAAACGACAAAGTGAAAGAAATAAACGCAAATCCAAACGTGGCATTTACCACTATTCCTCACGGAGGAAATGAGCATGTCAAAGCTAAGGGGATAGTGCAAAAAAGTTCCAAGACGATTTTTGATTTTGCTGAGCAATTTATTGCTAAAATTCCGGGCTACAAAGACACGATAGAATATGCAGGAGAATCGTTGATTTTATTTGAAATCAGATTTGATACGGCTGTAGTTACCAAGGATTTACACAGCATTAAAACGTTTAAAGCTATAACTTGCCATCGAATATATTGAAAAGCCAATGGAAATATATTGAAAGCCAAAGGAATGTATGGATTACGATTTGTTGAAACAGTGCAAAACAAATTTGAATTTATGAGGGTGTGGCTATTTGAAGAACGGTAGACCTGATTTCAGAGATATAAAGTCATTTGAAGAATTTTTCTAGATATTATTGGTACAGAGAGGAACTTTCAAAAATTTGCAAGTCACTTGGATTAGAATATAGAAGTACAAAGCAAGAACTGAATCATATCATAGAACAATATTTTATGGGAAATAGAATAGAGAAGTCTCAGAGAAATGGAAACAAAAATCAAACAGAAGTTGTAACATTATGTACACCATTACTTGAATGTGCTTTTTCCTTTAATCAAAAATTTAGGGACTATTTTTCTGCAGTAACGGGTGTTAGTCCATTTAAGTTCAATGCCGATATGGCAACGGCATGGAGAAAAGTGAAAACAGAAAATGACTTAAACTTTACAATTCAAGATATGCTCAAAGTATATTATGGCGAGTCAGACTACGCTAAGTATGATAATTCAGCTTGTCAATGGAATCAATTCCTAAAGGACTTTTGCTCAGATGAATTTAGCGACTATTATTCTAACAAGTTAAAAGTTGCTGCTATTATATGGAAAGAAGTTAGAGACTCAAAAAATGAAAAAATATATTCGAGACAACTCCTAAACGAATATGGAGATAAAAAGAGGAGTATCATAAATAAATCCCAGTTTGTAGGGGAGAACAAGATGTTAAAAATAAAAGATTTTATATTTCAAGAGGATTGGGGGACAGAAGAAGCTGCCCTCATGTTCTTTAAGGCAGACCAAGAAGAAAGCGCTTCGTGGGCTGTAGACATTGGGTTTAAGCCCGGGGAATTCGAGGGAAATGAGATTTCCCCTTCTATCTGCATCAATCCCATAGATACGGATAAGAGCACTGTAAAGGAATTGGTGGGGACTACATTTTCAGTAAAGACAGTTGGATTCCGGTAATAGAATCCGCGCAGGATTGGGATAAGCTGGCCTTATGACGGAAGAAGCCATTCAGCGCTTAGCTGCTTTAAAATAGAATTCTGGTAAGCATGTTAGAAAATCTGTGGGCAATGCTTTACGAGACATCAGTAAGAAATTTTCGGATTTTTATTCAAAAATGCTTTATTCTCACCTGATAGTTGCATATAATGAGACTATGAGGTGAAAATATGATAAAAACAACAGCAATGCTCCTAGAGGAATTAAGTGAATACGGTTCTCCCAAGTCTAAGCTCTCCCGTATGGCTAAGAGCGGTGAGTACTTCCCCATAACGAAAGGAATATATGAGACGAATCCACACACTCCGGCTTACTTACTTGCCGGCAGTATTTACGGACCTTCCTATATATCTTTTGAATATGCTTTGAGCTTCTATGGGCTGATTCCGGAAGCAGTATATACAGTTACTTCCGCCACATTTGAAAAGAAAAAGAAAAAGAAGTTTGAAACAGCTTTTGGAACTTTCAGTTATCGGGATGTGCCTTCCAAGGCATTTCCTCTTGGTATTCGTTTAGTTCAAGAGGGAGAGTATTTTTATAGGATTGCCGAGCCGGAAAAGGCTTTATGTGATCAACTGTATACCATTTCACCAGTAGGAAATACCAAGGAGCTTTTTCGGCTTTTAACAGAAAGTTTACGTATTGAAGAATCAGAACTGAAAAAGCTGGATGCCTCTAAGGTATGTGCGTATAGTGCAGCGTATCATACCACCAATATTAAAAAGCTGTACTCCCTTATGAGGAGGATTTAATATGAACACAGTAATTGAAGAGATGCTGAAAAGCTATCAGGTGGATAATATATATGACAGAAAAAATGCCATGAAAGAGATTATGCAGGAAATTGTACTTTGTGGCTTATCCCGTGCTGGATTTTTTAAGGAAGCTGCATTTTATGGTGGGACTGCTTTTAAGAATCTTTTTATGGACTTGACCGTTTTTTTCGGAGGATTTGGATTTTTCTTTGGAGCAAATAAATTTAGATTTTGATTTATGCTCCTATTTTCCGGTGTTGGAAAAAGAAGTGAAGACCTTTGGCTTGAATGTGGAAATCCAGGAAAAGGAAAAAACGAAAGATAGTAACATTCGATCTGCTTTTTTAAAAGGAAACACAAAAGAACATCTTTTGCTGTTTTATGCGGATGAAAGACTTGTGGGAACCGTGGATAAAAATGAAGTGGTTAAAATAAAATTTGAGGTTGATACCAATCCACCTGCATTCGCTACCTATGAACACAAATATCGCTTGTTACCAGTGCCTTATGAAATCCGCTTGTATGACATGCCTTCTTTGTTTGCCGGGAAAATCCATGCGGTAATCTGCCGTGGGTGGCAGAGTCGCATTAAGGGTAGAGATTTGTACGATTATATTTTTTATCTTTCCAAAGCTGTGACCGTCAATCAAAAGCATCTTAGAGCACGATTAATCGACAGCGGATATATTTCTGAAAATCAAGAATGTACATTAGAAGAGATTAAAACGATGCTAAAGAATCGTTTTGACAGTATTGACTTTTTGCAAGCCAGAAAGGATGTTGAGCCATTTATTCGCGATACTTCCGTTTTGGATATTTGGAGTTCGGACTTTTTTAAGCAGATTACGGAAGGATTGAAAGTACTATAAGACCATGCAAACTTCACTTTATAGCTAAGTCTGTTTTTTTGATTAAGGAATTGATTACGAAATATAAAAAAATGAGGTGAGAAAAGAAATGGAGTTAAATAAAAAAACAATGTTATTGAAAAATGCTTATGATAAACTCTTTTTCACAGAAAAAAAGCAGACAAAGGATATACAAATATATTGCTTGAAACAATGATACAGGAACGGGTGAAATGCGCTGCTATAATCTTTTTGGAAGGAATTCAACTTTCTTACAATACTTTGAATATGCAAACTACTTATCAAAAAAATAGAGCCTAAGGAGGGTATGTTACAGATTGATCATTGTTTAGAAGGTTGTTATGAATTTATTTTTAGAAAATAACGAGCATGCCTTTTTAGGAGAGGAGATTTAAGTATTGTTGATCTTGGCAAAGCTTCATTTAAAAAGTCGTGTATCCCTATGAAGAAATATGTTGGACTTTCACTTTTTATTGATATAAATGTGGCTCAAAAATCAATTGATAAATTTTTCCGTATGGAAATATTGATTTGCATAGATTACGAGACAGATTGTGTAAAAATGGAGAATCTTTGATTATACGTTCTCGTGATGGAATAAATCATATTATCAATGAATTGTATGAGGTAGATGAAAGAGTAAAACTTCCATACTCTATTATAAAAAAACGATAGAGTTACTTTTTGTTTTTAAGCTTGATAGAATCAAAAAGATACAGAACAGTTTTTCATCATTTTCCGAACCGGTATACAGAGCAACTCAAGAGTGTTATAAAATGATTATAGAAAAATCCTTTTGAATGGCTGAAGATAAAAGATTTAGCGAAAAAGTTTGCGGTTTCCGAATCAAGTCTTAAAAATTGCTTTCAATGTATTTCGGGGCAATCGATAGGTGCTTTTATGAGGACAAACAGAATAAAAGAAGCAGCAATTCTTTTGCATAAAAAAACCATACTTAAGTATAGGGAACTTGCCAAGATGACCGGTTATGAAAATCAAAGCAAGTTTTCAAAGGCGTTTAAAAGTATTATGGGTAAAACTCCAAGTGAATTTAAGTGAGAGCAATTTGTCTTTTTGGAGTTAAAAAATACCCAATTGGTTATAGAGAACTCCTAACATTGCAGGTACACTTAACATAAATGAGTGATGTAAGGCACTGGTACACCAGTGCCTTAATTTTTCATCAGGGTTAGTTGAAACTAATATAGAACTGGAATTTAGGAGGAAGTTTATTATGAAGTTAAAAGACATTATTCAAATCACTGTATTTACAGTTATTGCTTTTTGTTTTAGGTATGGCTGTATCAATGGGAACAGGAATGTTGGGAACCGTTTCTCTTTATGTTGCAAGCGGCTTTTTCTGCACTTGTAATTGCTCCACCCTTTGTTGTAATGGCAAAAAAAGTCAAGAAAAAAACCTTCTGCTTTTTATCTTTTTATGTTGTTGTCTGTTTTTGGTCACTAATGGGATATTGGCCGATGCTTATTATAAATTTAGTAGCGGGCATTGTGGCTGAACTTATCATAGGAAATTATGAAAAGTGATAAACGAATTGCAGCAGCTATTGCAACAGGAATGTTTATCATTTCAATGCATGCTATGACCTTTGTTAAAGTTTTTAGGTCCTGAAAAAAATTAGTGGAAGTATTTACTGTTTTTTTCTCCGGAGCAAGCTCAATATATGTACACATTTTTTTACACCCTAAAGCAATGTTGATTTCAATTATTGTAAATATTGTTTTTGGTCACTTTGGCTGGTTTGTTCGGAATGTATATCAATAATAAATTTTTTTGAAAAAGAAAAGAGAAAGGGATACTTTGATGCAAAAAAACACAGTAAAAAGAGACTTGCATAGTAAATAGTATAGTTTTGTTTATCCTCATCGTTTCATTTTCCATTACACTTTTTATTACTGATAAACTTGGCTATTACATTATGATGTCCGTTTCATTTATTTTTGTTACTAACGCATTCAAAAAGCATTTCTTAGTATGTCTGTAAAGTACCTATTTCTTTTTATTGCTTTTTGCATTTGTTGGAGAAACTTCCTTATAGACTTGGAGTGGCATCTTTTATAGCTTTTACTTTTAATTGAATAAAAACTTTTTCCTATTTTTTTGTTTTAGGTAGGATACTGATTTCTTTTATCTCCACTTACAATAATGAGTTCCTTAAGGAAAATTGGAATTCCAAATGACTTTAACCTTAGTATTACTACGGGACTCAGATTTATGAGTGAGATGGAAATAAGGATTAAAGAAATACGAAATGGTATGAAAGTAAGGGACTTAAGAATAAGCTCTGTACATCCTGTCCGTTCATTTGAACTTTATCTTATTCCATTGATGTATAAGTGTCTTCATGTAAGCGAAACTTTAACATCTTCCATTATTTCAAAAAGGTGCAGAGTATGAAATAAAAACAAGTTACAATCCAACTAAATATAATATTTTTGACTTGATTTGTTTGGTTGTTGCTTTTTATTTAGTGTGGAGATTGTTTTAGATGCAGAGGATTATGAAATGAAAATTTTAGAAGTCAAAATCAACCAAATTTAAGTATAAAAACAGCAAAGAGATTATCTTAAAAAAATTTAAGTTTAAGTGTTGAGCCGGGTGAATTGATTGTTATAACAGGACTTTCAGGATGTGGAAAAACGACTTTGACAAGAATATTAAATGGCTTTAATTCCCAATCACTATGAGGGTGATTTAGACGGAGAAGTAAAATTATTTGATAAAAATTTGCTGGATTACGAAAAAGGTGAGCTTGCAAAATATATCGGCAATGTATTTCAAAATCCATCGGATCAGTTTTTTGCTACCATTGCGGAAGAAGAAGTCGCCTTTGTCGGAGAAAAACTTAGGAATGCCCCTTGAGGAATTAAAGCAAAAAAACAAAAAGAAGCCTTTTGAAAAAAATGGGGATTTTAATTTGATGGAAAAGAAACTTTCAGAACTTTCCGGCGGACAAAAAAACAAAAAAAGTGGCAATCGCTTCTACCTTGCTATATGATACCAAAATTATTTTCTTTGATGAGCCTTCCTCCAATTTGGATTATCAGGGGATTGTTCAGTTTAGAAACATTGTTTGTACTTTGAGAGAGATGGGAAAGACGGTTGTTATTGCGGAACATCGATTGTTTTTTTTGAATGATTTATATGACCGCTTAATCTATATGAAAGACGGGACAATCGAAAGGATATTCTCTCGTGGGGAACTCAAAGAGGATGATTGCAAAAAATATGGATTAAGAGCAATCCGTTATCAGTCTCTTAAAGCACAAAACTCGGATGAAGAGCAAGAAAAGGTTGCCGAGATTGTAGATTTAAATATCCATATCGGGAAACAGGAACTCATAAAGAATCTTTCTTTTAATCTTCATTATGGAGAAATTATGGCAATCATCGGGAAAAATGGAATCGGAAAAACAACTTTAGGAAGAACTTTGGCAGGTTTAATTAAAAATAAAGGGAAAATAAGCTATGGAAAAACAATGAAAGAAAGATTGAAGCAATCATACTATATGATGCAGGATGTGGATTATCAAATTTTTCTTTTGATACGGTGGAAAATGAACTGATTCCTAAAAATAAAGTGAAAGATAGTGAATACTTAAAAGAAGTCACTACCTATATTCATGCAATTGATTTGTGGATAAAAATGGATCACCCACAAGAACTTTCCGGTGGGCAAAAAGCAAAGGCTTGCACTTGCCACTGCCTTTTTAAGTGAAAGAAAAACATCATTATATTGGACGAGCCGACTTCAGGACTTGATTATAAGAGAATGAAAGAAATAGGAGCTATGATAAGGAGATATGCCGCCAAGAGACCGGTGGTTATTATTACCCATGATTTAGAGCTTTCTTTGAAGTGTGTAATACGGTGCTGATGCTGGATGACAAGACTTATAAAAAAAGATACCTGTAAAAAGGAAATGAAAGTAAAATATCGGATTTCTTATTTGCTCTCATAAGATAAAAATTTTTTTGGTATAAGAGGAGGATTTGGATTATGAATTTAATCAAACAGTATGTAAAAAGAATATAAGAACACTTACATTCAATCCGTTCTATTGGCAGTTTTAGGAGTGGTATCCGGTCTTGCCGCATATATCTTATTAGCAAAAAAATGATTGTAGGACTGATTGGAAAAAAACACAGAATTCGGATTTTTATTTGCAATACGGTCTTATGATATTAGCTGCAATAGTCTTGAAAGAAATCTTTGCGGCGGCTTCCACTTCCATATCGCATCAGGCAACGTTTTATTCCTTAAAAAAGATAAGGGAAGAAATTTCAACCAAACTGTTTCGGATGCCCCTTGGAAAGGTTATGAATATTTCTTCCGGTAAGCTCAAGAATATTATTGTGGATCAGGTGGATTCCATGGAAACAACCTTAGCACATATTATTCCTGAAATGACTGCCAATATCATCGCCCCGATTCTCTTGCTGATTTATATGTTTATTTTGGATTGGAGATTGGCACTTGTTTCCTTGATTCCTCTTGTGATTGGAATGTTCTGTATGAAATCGGTGATGGCATCTTATGGGAAAAAGTATCAGCAATCGGTGGAAATCAATCAGAAAATGAATAACGCAGTGGTGGAATACATTGGTGGAATTGAGGTCATCAAGATGTTCAATCAAAGCGAAACTTCCTACCAGAAATACAGTGAAGCAGTCCATGAAAATGCGGCATTTTATTATCATTGGATGAAAGAAACGATGATTGGTGTATCTGCATACAGAAAAATTTCACCTATGTCCTTGCTTACAATCCTGCCGTTAGGAGTTTATTTCTATTTAAATGGTTCCTTAACAATAGCGACTTTTATAACCATCATTGTACTTTCTTTTGGAACGGTGGAAAATATATTGACGGCGACCAATTATATGGATGATCTGTCCAGAATAGGAACGATTACAAAGGAAATCGGATTGATTTTGGATGCCCCTGATCTTGAGCATGGTAAAGGGAATGTTTCGCTATCCGGCAGTGATATTGAACTGAAAAATGTGGATTTTTCCTATACGGAAGATAAGAAAGTATTAGAAGGGGTCAGTTTGACGATTGGGGAAAAATCAGGTAACGGCATTTGTCGGTCCGTCAGGAGGCGGAAAAGTCAACCATTACGAAGCTCGATCGCGGGTTTTTTTGGAATGCAGATGCCGGAGAAGTAATAATCGGGGAAAAACATCAAAGAGATTCCGCTGGAACAGTTATCCGAAACCATCTCTTATGTATCACAGGACAACTATCTATTTGATATGTCTGTCAGAGAAAATATAAGAATCGGAAAACCGTCGGCAAGTGATAAGGAAGTAGAGGAAATGGCAAAATTATCCGGTTGTGATGAATTTATCCGAGGGTTATCCGCCGGGTATGACACGATTGTGGGAGAAGGCGGAGGACATTTGTCCGGAGGAGAAAAAGCAACGAATTTCTATCGCAAGAGCCATGCTGAAAAAAATGCACCGATCGTTATTTTTAGATGAAGCTACCTCCTATATGGATACCGAAAACGAAAGTATTGTGCAGGAAGCCATCAGTAATTTGGTGAAAGGAAAAACATTGATTTTAATTGCACATAGGCTTAGAACCATTGTCAATGCAGATAAAATATTTGTGGTCGAAAACGGGAAGATTGAAAGCTGTGGAAAGCATGAGGAACTTTTAGAAAAATCGAATGTCTATTCTTCTTTGTGGAAAGCTGCGGTAAAGGAGGAGCGTTATGATTACAGTATTTAAGAAAATATGGAACTTTGCGGAAAAGGAACAGTCGAATATACAAAAGTCCATTATTGTCGGCTTTCCTTTGTGCGGCATTTAATGCAATGCAAATGGGCGGTGTGTATTATGTTCTCGTTAAAATATTTGACGAAACTCTTTCCATGAAGGATATAGCCATTGTCTTGGGGATTCTTCTTATCAGCTTAGTCGGAAAGATTATCACGCAATATATATCTCAGCTGGAGCAAACGCATGCCGGCTATTTTATGGCGGCGGATAAAAGAATCCGTATCGGAAACAAGCTGAAAAGAGTACCGATGGGATTTTTCAGTGAATTCAGTTTAGGAAAGATTACAACAATGAGTACCACCACTCTCAGCCAGATTGAAATGCAGGTACCGATGTTACTTGTGCTTGTTTTAGGCGGATTACTCAATACTTTCGTCTTTGCCTTAGCCTTATTTTATTTGCACATAATGGTAGGAATTACCGCATTTTTGGGTATCCTTGCATTTTTTATTGTCACCTATTTTATGGAGAAAAAGTCAAGAGAAAATGCGAGTGAAATCGGTATTGCTCAAACACATTTGACAAAACAGGTACTGGAAACCGTACAAGGAATGCAGGTGATTAAATCATACAATTTAGGCGGCAAGAATAATAAAGAACTGAGTAATGCGTTTGAAGAAAACTGCAATATTACAATGAAACTGGAAAAAACCATGACGCCATATATCGCCTTACAGCGAATTGTTCTTGGAATCAGTATTGCCGCTATTATTATTTTATCTGCCAAGTATTACATTGAAGGAGATATGCTTTTGGCAGATGCGATTATGTCTATGATTGCCGGCTTTATTATTTTTGAAGGAATTAAGGCGGCAGGAAGCTCTATGGCGATACTGAGAATTGCAGAGAACTCCATCGACAGCTTGAAATATTTGGAAAAGATTCCTGAAATAAAAGAAGGAGCTGAAACAAGTCCCAATCCGTCACCCGGATATTGAATTTAAAGATGTTTCTTTCGCTTATGATGAAAAGACAATTTTAGATCATATTTCCTGTGAGATGAAGAAGAACACCATGACCGCCATTGTCGGTCCGTCCGGAAGCGGAAAGACGACCTTTTGCAATCTGATTGCAAGATTTTGGGATGTAAACGCAGGAGAAATCTTAATGGGCGGCAAAAACATTAAAGAGTATACCCTGCCCAATCTGATGAGTCATATCGCTATGGTATTCCAGAATGTATATCTCTTTGAGGATACGATTGAAAATAATATCAAGTTCGGTGTGCCAAGTGCCACAAGAGAAGAGGTCATAGAAGCTGCTAAAAAGGCGATGTGTCATGATTTTATAGAAGCCTTGCCAAATGGTTACGATACGTTGATTGGAGAAGGCGAGCCACTCTTTCCGGAGGACAAAACAGAGAATTTCCATTGCCAGAGCTATGTTAAAAGATGCCCCGATTGTCATTTTTGACGAAGCCACAGCAAATATTGATCCGGAAAATGAAGATAAGCTAAAGGCTGCCATTGAAGAACTGACAAAGAACAAGACCATTATTATGATTGCTCATAGGCTTTCTACCATACGAAACGCCGATCAGATTTTGGTTTTAAATAACGGGAAAATAGAACAACGAGGAAATCATGAAGAACTGATGAAGCAGGGCGGTTTGTATAAAATCTTGATAAGCATGAAAAATAAAGCAACTGTTTGGAAGATTGCTAATTAGTGTGAAGGAGAAGGTTAAAATGAAACTATTTCAAGCAGCTATTTCCTTTTTTATACTGGAACTCGGTGGAAATTTACGATTACTTGTTTTGAGCACGGTGGCAAAAGGAGGATTCACCGTGTTATTATAGACTTTGAAATTGAATTTGTTCGTGAAGCCTTTCCCGTAGCAGGTGATATTGCCATAAAATCCATGATGGGCAGATATCTTGTATGGGACAGAAAGGAGTCTGTAAGTGAGATTACTCATATTTGGTCCGGGAGTGATAGGTTCGCTGTATGCCTCGCTTTTTGCCGAAGCGGGTTTTGATACTACTGTTTATGCAAGAGGAGCCAGACTGGAAACGCTCAAGAAGAAGGGTCTGCTTTATTTGAAAAGAGAAAAAGTTACAAAAGCAAATGTTTCTGTTTTGTCTGAACTCAAGGATAATGACGAATATGATTTTATATTCTTGACAGTCAGAGAGAATCAGTTATATCAGGCACTTGAGGAACTGAAAACCAATAATAGCAAAATGCATTGTAACAATGACAAATTCTATGGATGACTACAATGAATGGGAGAAGATTTGTGGAAAGGCAAAAATCCTTCCGGCATTTCCAGGGCGCAGGAGGAAGGATTAAGGATGATATATTGATGCCATGCTTACTCCGAAAAATCATTCAACTGACTACTTTTTGCAGAGATTTCCGGAATGAGAACGGATAGAGTAAGACGCCTTTCTTTGATTTTTTTAAGCAATCATCTATTCCATATCAGATAGTGAAAGATATGCATATTTGCAGCTTTTGTCATCTTGCAATGGTAGTTCCTATAGCAGATGCATATTATGAAGCGGATAATCCCGCAAAAACCGAGTTATGAACACAAGATTATGCGTAAGACAGCAAAAAGCGCTAAAACGAAACCTCCAATTTGTGAGGAAAAACTGCGGTAAGTTATCCCCATGGAAAATGAATATCTTTTTTTGCTTTGTGCCGCTGCCGATATTGACTTTTATTATGTCCTTTGTATATAGAAGTACTTTTCGGCGAAAAGTTCATGTATCAACATTCGATAAATGCACCGGATGAAATGAGAGAATTACACAAGAAATTTTTATGAGTACATGCAAAATGTTATAAATATAACTGAGGCTGAATCAATGCTTTAGAAGTAAAAGTAATGGAGGAATTTCAAATGGGATTCTGGATATTCATGTTCATTATGGTTTTACTTATTCCGTTAACTATGATTTTCTTCGGGTGGCTACTTTTCAGGAGAAACACCGAAAAAAATTAATTATGTATTCGGATACCGAACAAAAAGGTCAATGATGAATGAGGAAACATGGAGATTTGCGAATCAATATTTTGGGAAAGCATGGTGTTTTTGTGGACTGATTTTAGCTCCTCTCTCCGTGATTGCCATAGCCATAGTATTTGGGAAAGGACCGGGAACCGTGGGGAACGGTTGGAGGTATTATCACGATGTTGCAGATGCTCCCCTTAATTGGAGCGATAGTTCCAACCGAAAGCGAATTAAAGAAAAATTTTGATGAAAACGGAAAAAGAAGATAAATAGAATTGACGGAGCTTTTTGAGTGAGATTTGCCAGCGTAAAATAGAAAAAGGAAGACCAAATCTCTTAAGGAGGTGAGTAGATTTGAAGGAATATATTGCCGCATTAGAACAGGAATTTTCTTCGGTAGAAAATGGTTTCAAGGCGGAAGAAAGTAGAGCATTACAGGATTTTTCAATCCCATGATTTTGCTTATTGCAAGACTTTGGCATTTGCAGCTTATCAATCTCCTGCTTATCAAGTGAGAATGTATGGGGTATTTCTTTTCGGCTACTTATCTGAAGATGAAGAAATCCTCCATTTTATGAAGGAAGAAGTTACAAAAGATGAGAACTGGAGAGTGCAGGAGATTTTAGCGAAGTCCTTTGATACGTATTGTAAAAAAATCGGAATGGAAAAAGCCCTCCCCACGATTACGGAATGGCTACAAAGTCCTGAGCCGAACGCCCGAAGAGCCGTTACAGAAGGGCTAAGAATCTGGACAAGCAGAGTCTATTTTAAAGATCACCCGGAAGAAGCCATTCATCGTTTAGCCGCTTTTAAAAAGCGGATTCCAGTGAATATGTCAGAAAATCCGTGGGCAATGCTTTTACGAGATATCAGTAAGAAATTTCGGATTTTTATTCGTAAAAGAAGTAGAGACTTGGTCCTTAGATAGTAAAGAAATCAAACAGGTTTATCACTTGGCAAGTAAATTGATAAAGAAGAATTAAGATAAATACATGCATAATGAGGTAAAGTAGAAATGTCCGGAAGAGGTATGCTGAATATCAGCCAACTATCTACAAAATACAATATTAAAAAAATAGGGGGAAGAGGATATCTCCAGAATCTTAAATTTGGAGTACGGTAATCCCCTGTACTTTGCGTATTGTCCACCAAAGCCATGTAGGGAAACGGTTCTGAAATGATTTAAAAGGCATTACCGGAGGGAAAAGCCTTTGAGGACAAATTCTATATCGGTTTTTTTGAAAATGACAGCTTAATTGCTATTATGGACTTTATTCTCTCCTTTCCGAAAAGAAGATACGATCTTTCATCGGTTTATTTATGATGGACAGTAAAGAGTCCGGAAAAGGGAAAGGGAGCGCTATTATTGCAGAGGCTTTAACTACATGGAAAAGTGAAGGTTATAAAAAGTAAGGCTGGCCTATATGAAAGGAAATATGCAAAGCAGGAACTTTTGGAGAAAAATGTGGTTTTACGGAGACGGGAGTAGAAAAAGAAAAATGAGCATGGAATAGCGGTCATTATGGAATGTAACTGTCTCCAATTCCCCCGAGTTTCCTTTTGGAGGAAAAGAATCGAAGTCAGCTCATATCATATGACATAGGAGAACTTTCAGGGCAAGTAATATGAAACTTGAATAAGGGTAGGCGTGGTAATTTCAATATTTACCTTGAGACTTTACGGAAAGAGGTATTTCTAAGCTCATGACAATGTTAAAATGATAATTAATTATTTGTATGTGTGAGGTTCTTTGGATTTTTAAGCATATAAAGGATTTCAATAAGGGAATTCAATAGTTCATAGTAAATGAGAGGTTTTAAGATGGATAATGAAGTTAAAATCTTTGAGGGAAATCAGATTCGTTCACTTTGGGACAACGAGAAAGAAGAATGGTATTTTAGTATAGCTGATATTATTGGTGTTTTAACGGACAGCAAAGATTTTGGAGCTTATTGGAGAAAGCTAAAGCAAAGATTGAAAAAGGAGGGAAGTGAGGTCGTGACATTTTGTCACGCACTGAAATTAAAATCCCCTAAAGATGGAAAAAGTTATAAAAACGGATGTAGCTAATGTGCAGGGGATTTTTCGCATTATTCAATCCGTACCATCTCCCAAGGCAGAACCCTTTAAGATGTGGTTGGCAGAGGTTGGAAAAGAAAGAATAGATGAGATTATTGATCCGGAGTTGACGATAGATAGAGCTTTGGAAACTTATGTGCAGAAGGGATATTCCAGAGAATGGATTAATCAGAGATTACAAGCCATTCAAGTAAGAAAAGAACTGACTGATGCTTGGCAAGACCATGGAGTAGAAGAGGGCAAAGAATATGCCATACTGACCAATGAAATATCTAAAGCGTGGAGTGGTATGACAACAAGAGAGTACAAGGACTTCAAAGGATTAAAGAAGCAAAAATCTTAGGGATAATATGAGTAGTACCGAGTTAATATTAAATATGCTTGCAGAAGCGGCTACGAAGGATATTACTAATGCGACAAATCCCTATGGATTAGAAGAGAATAGGCAAGCTGCAAGAGATGGTGGTAAAATTGCCGGAAATGCTAGAAAAGAAATTGAGGAGCATACCGGAAAAGCAGTTATTACCTCTCAAAATGCAATTGATTTTGGAAAGTTGATTAGCGACGTAACGAAAGAGCTGCCTGAAAACAGGATAGATAGGAGTAAAAAGAAATGATTAATATCGGAAAGCTGGAGAGTGAATTATAGGAGTCGGCAGATTTACTCCGCTCAGGTTCACCGCTAACATCAAATCAATATTGCATGCCTGTTCTTGGTCATATTTTATCAATTTTGACAGCTTTTCTGACATTCTTGCTTGGCATAGTAACAGCGTTACTGTATATCGTTATGGTATTCTGCATATTTGGAGCAGTAGTTTCTTTCGTTCAAGGAGAAATCAGAATAGGTATATCCGGATTGGTTATCGGTTTCCTGTTTAGTCCTTATGGACTTCCTATGATAGGAGCAACAGTGATAGCGTTTATCGAATTGATAAATGATAGGATAAAAGCGGTGTAGACAAATTTGAATTTGTAGGGATATGGAGAAAGAATAATGAGCAAAACTACAGATAGAAAGGATTATATTCTTCATCAGTTTCGAAGAACTTGGAATAAGAAGAGCGAGAATTACTGCATCGAACGAATATATAATAAAATTGACAATCCAGATTTAAAGTTCGTAACACAACAAAATGTTCAGGCGTAAAGAAAATAAAATAGCCTTAGCAGATTTGTACTTTCCGCAACTAAATTTATCGGTCGAGATTGACGAGGATCACCATAAGTCGCAAGAAGAATTGGATAAAGAACGTACTGCAGACATTCTTAAGAAGATGCGGAGTCTAGAAAACGTGGTTGAATTTGAACCAGAGGAATTAAGAATAAATGCTGAGTCCAGTCAAACGCTTGAATCACTAAACGCACAAATTGATACAGTTGTCGAACTTATTAAAGAACGAATCAATAAACTCACTAAACCATTAGAGTGGGAAGATATCATCAAAACTGTGATCAAGTAAAAGCTGAAGGTAAAGATATATTCGATGGCAAGATTGCATTGAGGACAATCCAAGAAGTGTCGGAGTTATTTGACAAGGGATATTACGGTATGCAGAAGTGTTACTTCGAAAAGTCGAAAGGATCTAATATATGGATTTGGTGTCCGAAACTCATGTTAGAGGATGTAATTCAAAAGAGTACCTTTTAATAATGAAATATCTCTGACGGAACCACAATCTACGAATCATCAAAGGAAAACAATAATAAGTTTGTTGAAGCAGTCTTACAAAAGCCAAAGGCAGATCAGAAAAGAATCGTTTTCCCATATTATAAAACGGAATCTGGAGAAATGGCATATGTATTTAAGGGTATATATGTATAGATCCAGAAGAGACAAGAGAAATACAAAAGAGAGTCTGGGTAGAGAAGCAAAATGCATTTTCTAAATCTTTCCAAATAACAAATCCCAGTTTGTAGAGGGGGAGAGAAAACGAAATGGACTTATGGGAGCAGATTCAGAATAATACGGAACTCCATACTATGCTTATGCGAGAGTGTGACATTTGCTTTTACAAGCAGCTTCAGGAAATCCAGTTTATGGAGAATAATGAAAACTATTCTATGCAAGCTAAGGCATTTGCACATGATGCAAGTGGCGGAGAATTTGTGTTGTTACAGGATGAAAGTATTGGCTTTATCGGTAGTGAAGGTGAGGTGGGAAGAATTGCGGAAAGTCTTGCAGAGCTTCTGACCTTTTTAATTCACGCAGGAAATCTATTTGACTTTAACTGTAAGAAGATTTATCAAAGGGAAAGCTTGCTGAGAGCCTTTTGTGAAGGCTATCTAGCCAAAATCCGAGAAGCGTATCGTAAAGAGCATAAGGATTGGGATATGATTCGGGGGACGTTAGCGGAAGAACTGTCACTTCCGTTTCATCCGGAGCATTTGCAGGATGTGGCAATGCAGTTTTATAAAGCAGCGATAAGAGAGCCTTTATTTTCCTGCAAATATATGGACGGTACGGAGGAATATACTTGTGATTCCCTGCTTTCCGATACGGTAGGGATGTGGGTGAAAGAACTTAGCGGAATGACGAAAGAGGAGATGGAAAACAATCATGAACCTTTATAATTGGATACAGAAAGTGTTCTTTGAAACTTATGAAGAATGGCATATGAAAGACCCCAATTACGATAGAAATGGATTTCATATCATTGGAATTGATAATTCTCTAAAAGCGATGCATGACGGATATACCACTTATGCAGAGATAAGCCCGTCCCATGCCGTAAAGGGCTGTACGTCTATGAAAGCGGTAGTCGGGAAAAGCAAAGAGCTGGTCAATTTATATTTGAAAATAGAGGATAAAAAATATCTTATTTCCGACTTAAGCTACAGTGATGCTGTAAAGATTATGAGAGCGTTTGTAAAAAAGGAAGTTCTTCCTGATGAAAAGACGTATACGGAAGTGATAGGAAATGATGATGCAATCGTAAAATCCGCATTTGAAGAATTAACAAAGCTCCTGCTGGCAGACCCCCAAACGGCGAAGCGATTCTTGAAAAAACACAAGCATGAAAGTATGGAAGATATGGATCATGCCTGGGAAGAGCTTTTTCGCGTTAGAGCGGAAAGGAAAGCTTATAGAACTGGATTGGAAAGCAAGGAAGGATAGCTTTATTCCTGCTGTGCGTAAATTAAGTGCCGGACTAAATCTTGAGACGGATGAGAAAAATACTGCATGATGAAGAGGATATCCCAAGATGGGGAAAGATTCTGAATGCCCAGTGGACAGAGTATGTTTTGTCCGCCATGGATATAGGAAGTGACAGCTATGCACTGATGGTTCTCAGCAAGGAAGACTTTGAAAAAGCAAGGGAGCTGGCGAAAGTGTTCTTGCATAGGATAGCAGTGATTGAAGAGATGTGAGAAGATTTTATAGTTATATTCCAAGGAAACAATCGAGGCATGGTATAATTACTTCTCATCCGAAAAGTTTGAATGTATAAGGAGAAAAACGCTAATGATTAACGAAATAATTTTCATGGAAATTAGATTATTAGGAGAGTTCTGCCAAAAGTATAGAATGAGTCGGGTGGCTGCCAATGATCTTTTTTCAAAACATAAAATCTGGCAATATATAGAGTCGTGTATGACACTTTTCATATTAATGGTGATGAGCACAATTTAGAGGATATCAGTAATGTTTTAAAGACGAAGGGAGCGATTTAGTGAAACTAAAAGATGGAATGCTCCTATATCATGGGAGTTATGCTTATGTAGAAGAGATAGATTTAGCGCAGTGTGTTGAAGGAAAGGATTTTGGAAAAGGATTCTACTTGACAAGCAATCCTAATCAGGCTAGAAGCTTTATTCGTTCATCCATAATAAAGGCTCAAAATTCCGGGCAAATACCATTTTTCGCAAAAATTTTGGATATGTTTCATCGTTCAGATTTTCTTACCCTAAAGAGAATATTCCTATTCAGGAATTTGAGAATGCAGACAAAGAGTGGCTATGGTTTATATCACAAAACCGTAGAAAGAGGCTTGCAAGAGAGCTGGTTCCTTTAATCAATAATGATATTTTTAGTGCGGAGATAGTAATTGGTAAAATAGCAAATGATACTACTAATCCGGTGATTACAACATATCTTAACGGACTTTATGGAGATGTAAAGTCAGAAAAAGCAGTGAGTTTTGCTATTGATCAGTTGTTACCGGATCATCTTGTGGATCAGTTCTGTTTCCTCACGGAAAGAGCAATCGGCTGTTTGAAATTTCAGGAGGCAAGAAAATATGTCATTTGAAAAAATGAATGCATGTGCAGACATGATACTTACAGATGCTATTTGTGATATGGCTGAAGAAGAAAATATCTCCATTGAAGAGTCGAGAAATAGGCTTTTGAGTTCTAATGCATGCAAATGTCTTTATGATTTTGATTCCGAACTGTGGAAAGAAGGACCTGATTATTTTTTGGACTACTATAGAAGGTCTGAGAAAAATTTGGGGTGGAAATAGACATGGAAACGCTAAACAGCATCATTCAAAAAATGGAAGCCTGCATTCAAGATAATGACGATCTTGAAACCGTGATGATGGACTGCATGGAAGAAATGGAAGAACACTATAATCAATTAGACTCGGTACAGCCCTTTGCTTCGGCTGATGGAAAGGCATCCTTTGACAGACTTTTGAAGTCCCGGACCAATCGTCCATTTTGTGGAGAGATTTTATAAAAAAAGGATATGAAGAAGAACTCTTCTGTCCTTAAAAAGAATGCCTACATTGCATACGGTTTGGATGCTAAATCGTCTTATCAATGGAATGGATCAAGCGGAAGACTATTTAGACCTTCTGAAAGAAATTTCTGAAAAATGCATCATGCGATAAGGAAATCAGAGAAGAGGCATTGCACTTCTTATTGATTCACTAAAGCATCAATAGTTCAAAGTTTACTTTTTTTATAATGTTTGATTTAAAAATAATAAAAAGAAAACTTGAAATCTAAAGAATCTAAAGAATTTAAAAATTTAAGTAAGATAAAGAGCGAAAGGAAAAATATGAACTTGGCAAAAATTTCAGCAAACGGTCAGATTACAGTGCCTGTAGAAGTGCGCCGCCAACTTGGATTAAAATCCGGTGATAAGCTTTTTATTTCTTCAAAAGCAAAATGGAGAAATTATTGTTAGTAATGCCTCGCTACTGCCATCCGAAAGGCGCAAACTGCATTTCAGGGAGTTGCAGAAGAAATGGGCATAAACAGTGAGGAGGATATTCAAGATTTGGTAAATGAAGTGCGTTATGGAAAGGAAGTATAATGCGGATACTGGTAGATACAAACGTTCTTTTTCTGCACTGGTCTTTCCTAAGTCAAAAGCCCGCACAGACGCTGCTTTATATTGCGGATAATCATGAAATTGTCTTATGCGATCGGAATATAGCAGAGTTGCGAGATATTCTTCAAAAGAAAAGCACCGCGTTATCTTCCGGATGCAGAAGTTCTACTTGCTGAAATGTCGTTTGAACTGGTTCCATCAGTGGATTATGCGGAAAAACTTATAAGAGATGCAAAAGATCAGCCGATTCTAAATGCCGCCATTGTGTCAAAATGTTGATATTATCCTTACAGGAGATAAAGATTTTTCTTAGTCTTGATATGATCATCCAAAGTGTATGAGTGTAGCTCAATTTTTAGAGTATGAACAAATAGATTTTTGAGAAATCTATTTGTTTAGTTCATGCGACAAAGAAGGCAAAATTTGCCGAGACCTATCCTAGTTCATGAATTTGTGCAACAGGTTGTTGCACAAATTTCATGGTCTCTTCCCCAAAAGGACATTTCAAAAGCCGATTGGTGTGAGTGAATATAAAGTCACCCGAAGCCCTGCCGGATGCCTTGGAAGAGTAGTTACCGTCGGTTGAAGATATTCAAAAGAGAATCAAGTAAATTAAGCTTCGGAAACAAAAAGGGTATTTTTCTATGAGTTCATTATCCAGTTCCATCATGTGAAGAAGCTACTGGATGAACCGGAAGGCTGGTTGATGCCATTTCCCATGCCTCTACAGTTTTAATGGAAACACCCATATAACTTGCAAAGTATTTTTGAGATAAACCTATTGAGGCTCTGATTATATCATTCGCTTCATATACTTTAAGCGGAATAACGGTGACCTGATGTCTTTTTAACGAAGGAGTTTTCTTTTTGCGTCTTCTAGTGCTTCATTCAGCCCGGATAAAATGCTGTCGAATACGGCTTTTTCTACTCATTATTTACCTCCTAAGGTCTTTTTAGAGCTTCAATCATCTTTTTAATTTGATTTCGTTCTGCGTTGGAAAGATTGTCTTTTTCTTTCTTTCCATATACGGTAATTAGATATACCGTCTCGAAGAAAAATAAAATCCACGAAGCAAACTCTTGCTCCTCCGCTTTTTTCCTTTTTCTATCCAAAAGAAATTCTGGCTTTTCGAAGTCCACCAGTTCCTTTCATAATAGGATATTTTTCCGGATCTTCTAGAATGCTAAGTTCCAATAAGCGCAGGTCTTCATCATCAAAACCCAAGTTATCCCAATTTTTTTGGAAAACTCATTGGTTTGAATAAATGTTCTTGTCATAGTATTGTCTCCTGATATAATATATACTATTAAATAGGGTGTCAATGATTATTGAATTGCTTTTAATAAAAATAAAAAGATGAATCAAAAATGAGGAGTAGTATTTTGATAATGTATTAATCGATACAGAATATTGGGAATATGTAACGATAACCATAGATAAGCTGTAGAAGATAAATAAGTGTATAGAATACATGGGAAATAAATAAAGTGCTTGAGTGGAATTATGTTTTAGAATTTTTACTGGATTGCTTTTTATGTTTTTAAAGATTGGAGAGAAAGCCTTGAGGTTATAGTTCTTTTCACGAGATATAAATAATATATCTAAAGTATAGCACAAAAACGAATCGAGTCGAAGAGATTTTTGCAGAATTTGTAGTCTTAAAATGAAAAAGCAAAATCTACTAGGAGACAGATGAGTAGAAGTTACTTTTTCATTTTAGATACAGGAATCAGTTGATTTTCGCTTCTTGCTTTCTAAAAAGAAAGTATGACAAGATTTTTATAGAGAAAATTTTAGAGGATGTAGGTTTGTGGTTAAATTGTTCTAAAAATCTCCTCTAATCAATTGTCCAACTGTTTGAAACTAATGTCAAACTCAGGGAGTATACAACAGAATGAATTGGGATGAAGGGATTTTGCAGATGCTTTAGTCTGAAAATTATTTGGTTTCGGGAGGATAGAATGTTAGAAGGATTAAAGAAGTTCTTTACTCGGGAAGATGAGTCTAAGTCTGAGAATCAAAGGAATAGTGAGAATAGGGCAGAGCGAACCCGGTTTACTTTTGATGGTAGAAAAATACACAGCTGTAGAGGGGATTGTTTTTTTCTGTAGAAGGTCAGCTCTTTGGGAATGCTAAAGAAGGAGAGAAAGTATATGCTCTGCATCGAGATGGAAATATTTCTCATCTCACGATTACAAGGATAGAGGAGACGCAAGACCAGAGAAGGGTAAAGTTCTTCTTCTCTCAAAAAGGTGCTCTTTTCTCCGGACTGGCAATATGCTGTAATCACGGATATTCCCTATCAGATTGAAGCAAATGTACATCAAGCGGTGGAGAACCCCTATCTTTTGGGCTTAAGTCGTGAGTTTTTTTGAAAGACAAGGAGAGGGAGAGTTTTTGAATCTCTTTTTTTAGAGAGCTGGTACGAAGCCATTATCTTGTGGCAATAGAGACAGACGGAAGTCTTCCAATAGGGGAAAAAGGATGGAGCTGTAACACTGAAGGCAGGGACTAAGATTATTATCCCCCATGTTACTATGGAACAGGGAGAATCGGCTCTTCCGGTATTTACGGATTGGTTTGCGTTAGGTGCCATGGATCAGCAGACGGAGGCAGGGTGGAAAAGAGAAACCATGATTGCCGGTTTTCCCCAAGTTGTTTCCATGCTTACTAAGGGTGAAGGCTTTGTAATCAACCCCTATGGACCGCAGATTTTCTATGTAAGCCCGGAGCTTATTCAGAACCTGATGAATTCTCCGGGATATCAAAGTGAATTTGGGGAAGGACAGTACAGTCCATGGAAGTGAAGAAAAACACAGAGGTTTTACTGGGATATCCCAAGAAGAATGAAGAAGTGGAAGCCTTGCATAGGAGATTGGTATCCTTTGCCAAGGCACACTCCGAGATCGCCCTGTTGGATATGCTTTTAAAAAGAGACGAAAGCGGAACCACGTCTTATCTTATTATTGTGGATATGCCGGAGGAACATTGTCATGCATGCTTTAAGGAAATCTATGAAAGCTGTCGGGATCTTTTGCACAGAGTTCCCTATATGGATTTTGTGACACTGCAAAGGGGAGATTTCGCAAAAGGAGTAAGAACTGAAGCGCCACTTTATGTAAGGGGATAAGTAAGTCAAGAAAAACAGGTATATTTTGCCCAAAAAAAGAGGTGATAGTATGACAGAGGAAGCTTTAGAGCAGTTTTATCAAGAAAGTCTGGAAGAAAGATTGATACAAAATATTGCAAAAGAGTTGCATTTATCTTTAGAAGAGGCGATGGACTGTTATTATAAGAGTAGGTTGGCAGGCATGATTCAGGAGGGAAAGGAAGGAGTGCAGTATCTGGATTATAGGGCTTTAACTGCGCTTTTTATGGAAATGGAGAAGGCATAAAATTTATTTACAGTCCACAAATAAGCTACTTACAGGCGGTAATTCCGCCTTATTCTTCAAAGCTTCCGGCCATATACTTGCGTCCCCAGTCCCGCATGGAATGGATAATGTCTGTAAGGGTTTTTCCTCTTTCCGTAAGGGAATATTCGGTTTTGGGCGGAATCACAGGGTAGACTTTCCTATGGATTATTCCGTCATGTTCTAATTCCTTAAGCTGCTGTACCAACATTTTAGCGGTGGCTTGAGGAATATATTTTTGTAGCTCATTATATCGCAAGGTTCCATCGTGGATGAGATGGCAAAGGATAATCATTTTGTACTTTCCGCCAATCTGAGAGAGCGTTGCCTCTACAGGACAATGAAAACAATTTTTTTCTGAATTTGAAATTTTTGTCATTTTTTGCTCCAAATTCTTCCGGAAATTCATGGAAAAGTCAATAAAATCAAGGCTTTATTATGGTTTCTAAAAAGTAAGTATATTACTGAAAGGTAAGTATCTTACTAAAAAGTGCATTCTAGCTGGAAGTATATTAACTGTTTAAGATAGCAACGTCAAGTTGGTAAGAAAAAATGATATCCAACAGAGATGAACGCATTGAACAGAACAAAATATAGTAGGAAGAAAAGAGGGAAAAAATCATGGATTTTATAACACTGGCAAAGAGTCGTTACTCTGTTCGCAATTATAGCGAGAGGCAGATAGAAAAAGATAAGCTGGATAAGATTTTAGAGGCGGCACATATCGCACCCAGTGCCAGAAACAAGCAGTCTGCCAGAATTTATGTTGTGCAAAGTACGGAAGGAATTGAAAAGCTTCGTTCCCTTACCAGATGTGCGTACAATGCGCCAACGATTCTGATGATTGGCTATGAGGAGTCCGAGCAATATCGGAATGAAATGGAAGAGGGAATTCTATCCGGTCAGCAGGATGCCTCCATTGTGGCTGATCATATGATGCTTGAGGCGGCGGAGCTGGGACTGGGCTCTGTATGGGTGGATGGGTTCCCAAATACCAAGACGGCAGAAGCATTTCATTTGCCAAGGTCTGTAAAGCTGGTATGCCTGATGCCTCTAGGCTATGCTGCGGATGACGCAATGCCGGCACCGATGCATGAGAAGTATAGACCTATTGAAGAAATGGTGAAGATACTATAGAGAAGAACTTCGGCAGAAGGCTTTTGTATGAAAATGGAGTGATTCTTAGACATCCGAAAAATAATCTGAAAATATCTTAAACAAAACAAGACTTTATACGGCGACTAATCTAAAATTAGACCTTAGATTAGTCGCTTTACTTTTGTAATGATGGCGACTATAATAAAGTCGAACTTTAGATTAGTCGGAGGATAGGCATGGCATATATTCCAAGAGCTATTTCGGATATTTTAAAAAGCAGGGTAAAAAAAGCAAATGTACATTGATTGTAGGGGCAAGACAGGTGGGAAAATCCACACTGGTAAAGCGGGAATTTCCTGAATTTAACCGAAGCAATTTTGATGATCAGCTAACCAGAGTGCAGGCCAAAAAGAGGAACCTAAGCTTTTTCTTTTGAACAACCCCTGTCCTTTGTTTATTGATGAAGTACAGAAGGAATCCTCCATTTTGGAAGAGATTAAATTGAAGGTGGATGATTCTGATGAAAGAGGCCAATTTATCCTTTCCGGTTCTCAAAAACTGGAATTGATGAAGGGAGTAAGCGAATCTTTGGCAGGGAGAGTGTCGGTATATGAGTTATCCGGTTTATCCTTACGGGAGCTTCATCAAATCCGTTTCAACCGTCCTTTTGTTCCCAAAGAAGAATATATCAAAGAACGGGAGAAGGAATTGAAAGACTATGACAATATTTGGGAAATTATTCATAGAGGCTCTTATCCGGAGCTTTATGATATAGAGAGGGACTGGCAGGAATTTTATTCTTCCTATGTTGCCACCTATTTGGAAAGAGATATCCATGAACTGATTGCTGCGGATAGTATTACATTTACAAAATTCCTGACGGCGGTTGCGGCAAGAACAGGGGAAATGCTGAATTATAAAAACATTGCGGGAGATGTTGGCGTAAGTGAACCGACCATAAAAAACTGGATTTCTATTCTGGAAAGAACGGGAATCGTCTTTCTTTTACAGGCTTACAGTGCGGGGCTTTTAAACAGAGCAATCAAAAACGCCGAAGCTTTTATTTTCGGGATACGGGTCTTGCATGTTATTTGACTAGGTGGTTAACTGCGGATGCTTTGAAAAAAATTCAGCAGTTGCCGGAAACATCTTTTGAAACCTTTGTGGTGTCGGAGATTTTTAAAAATCCTATTCAATGCAGGAAAAAGACTACCGCTTTAATATCTTCTACTATAGAGGAAAGGATAAGAATACCTTCGGTGAAAATGAAATCGACTTAATCATTGAAGAGGATGGAATCTTGTATCCGGTGGAAATAAAAATGTCGGGCAATCCTAAGGCTTCCATGGGAGCTACAAATCAAGTACTGGATAAGATTCCGGATAAAAAAAGAGGTATGGGAATCATTCTATGTCTTATTGATAAAAAGACCTATCTTAGAGAAAATTTATTGGCATTACCGCTTGAGTATATCTAGTGCAGAGATTATCACAAGTGTCTCTTCTGCTTTAGGGAACTTTTTACGAATAGGAAATACATAAAAGTTCCCTAAAGTAGCACCGGAAGAGTAAATTTAGTGAAATTCTCTTACGCCGTAATCGATTGTTCGGCGTTCCACATGGCAGTATATTTACCGCCCAATGCCAAAAAGTTTTTCATGGGTTCCGGACTCCACTACTTTTTCCACCGGACAGCACGAGGATTTGATCCGCGTTTTTTTATAATAGACAATGTGTGCGCAATCATCACAACGGTCTTGTTTTTCTTGCAGAAGACTTACAATGGCCTGTTTTACAGCGAATTCATTTTCAATGTCCAAAAGAGGCGGTTGCCTCATCAAGAAGCAGAATCGGGCTGTTTTTTTCAAAATGGCCCGGGCAATAGAAAGCCGCTGCCGTTCACCGCCGGAAAGCAGGTTTCCATTTTTCCCCGACAGGGAGTATCATAGCCCTTTTTCCATTTTGCGGATAAACGGGTCACAGTTCGCTTTTTGGCAGGCGGTTTCAATTTCTTCATCGGTGGCGGAAGGTTTTGCGTGGCGTATATTTTTCCCGAACTGTATCATTAAACAGGAAGGTGTCCTGATCCACCATGGAGATTCTATCCAGCACATCTTCCGCATTGACATTTCGGATAGATTGTCCTCCGATGGTAATTTCTCCGCTATCCGGATCATAATACTTTGCAATCAGATTCAGAATTGTTGATTTGCCTGATCCGGAGTCTCCCACGATTGCGGTTAGCTTGCAATCCGGGATGGCGAAGTTCATTTCTTTCAGAACAACTTCCCCTGTACATAAGAAAAAGGATACATCGTGAAAGGAGATGTCGTGCTCTTTGGGAGAAAAACAGCTTGGCTTTTTGCTTCTTCCTTTTCCGCTAACACGTTTTGAATGTTTGTCTTAGAGAGCAGGAGATTCCTGTAACTGAACAGATCGACCGAAATCGCAGCGGTCAGACGAGCGAAAAACCATTGGCATCATGCAGAGAAACAGGAAAGTGACTGCGGAAATGTCTCCGGACTGCCATGGGAGGAATCCAATCCACATCACAAGCGGAACGGTCAGCCAATGGACAATGTTAAAAGCGAAATTAACAGGTATTCCGTGTGCCTCATATTGATAACTGACGGTGCTGAATTTACGCAGGGCATCTGTTGTATTTCTGTTTTTAACACCGCCCATTCCATAAGAACGGAAAGTCCGGATTCCGTCAATGTACTCAACGATTTGTCCTACGGCTTCCGCTGTAACGGAATTCTTCTCCTTGCCGTACTTTTCCACAATTCGAAACGACAGCAACATTTCCGGAATGAGGAGTAGAAGAGAAAACAGCAGGAGGATTGCGGCAGGAAAATAGAGAACACAGATCAAAGCAAGTACGATTACGGACAGAACTCCGTTTTTCACAAGGGAGGCAAGTTTGTGCGTCAGAATCTGCTCATAACTGTTTACATCTGCCGTCATGATATTGATATATTGTCCTTCCTGTTTCTCCGTAAAAGAGGATAGCGGAACTCTCCTGAGCTTATCGCCAAGGCCAAGACGGATATTTTTAGAAACCTCAGCGCCACCGATTTGGCTCTGTGTATAGCCTGTGCTGTAAATGGCAAGCCGTATCAGGAAGATTATGCCGACGAGGACGGATATACGGGTGATGCTCCTTATATCAGCGGACCCGTCGTACAGCATTTTCAGCACTGCGTAAAGGACAATGTAGTTACTTCCGGAAAGCAGTCCTTCCAAAACAGTCAATAGCAGACCGAGGTAAAACCGGGGATTCTTATGGAAAAGATTTTTGTCTCTCATCTTACGTCTCCTCCTTTCCCATAACGGATATTTCTTGCAGCTTCATAGCTTTCCCAACTTTTCCGATAGGTTCTGTTCCGTGAAAGCAATTCATCATGGGTTCCTATATCGGAAATCGTGTGATTTTCTACTACCAGAACCCTGTCACACATACCGACCACACTAAGCCGATGGGCAATGATGATGACGGTTTTTCCTTTGCAGAGGTTCTTAATCGCCTTGTCAATCTCCATCTGATTTTCCGGATCGGCGGCACTTGTCGCTTCATCCAGGATGAGAATTGGCGCATTTTTCAAAATGGCTCTAGCGATGGCGATTCGTTGTTTTTCTCCACCCTGAAAAGCGGGAACCATAACTTCCGACCTTTGTATCATATCCATCCGGAAGGGACATAATGAAATCGTCAATCTGCGCTTTTTTTGCAGCTTCCCGCACCGCCGTAAGAGATGCGTGCCTCCCCATACGGATATTGTCAAAGACAGAGTCCCGGGTCAGAAAAGTCTTCTGAAAGACAAGAGAGATATTCTGAAGAAGCGTTTCATAGCGAATGCTTTTGACATTTTTCCCTCCAATCAAAACCTCTCCCTCGTCCACGTCATGGAAACGGGCAATCAGTGCGGCAACCGTGCTTTTTCCCCGCTCCGGATGCTCCCACAACGGCAATCTTTTCGCCATCCCGGATGCTTAGGTTGGCATTTTCCAGTACATTTATTTTTCCCGTCATAGGAAAAAAACGCACGCCTTTTAACCGGATATCATGGCTTTCCGGGAAAGCGTCGCCCCCTTCAAAGGTAGGAAGCGCCAGTATTTCTTTTACTTTGTTTATGCCGCTAAATGCCTGCGCAAAATTCCCGGAAAGTTGTTGAAGCGGAAGCAGTTCCGTTAAATACAAGGATCCGATGTAGGAAAAGAGGAGAAATACACTTGCCGGGATAGATCCCCGCAGGAAAAGTCTCCCGCCAAGAGGAACAAGGAGTAAAAGTCCGGACTCCAAAAGCAGGATGAATACGGCATATAGGGGAGCAGTTTTTTTCGCGATTTTGTTCCATGCTCTGTTCTCGTCGAGAATGGCTTCTCTGAACTTCTTAAAGGATTTGCTGCCCATCCGGTAAGCCTTGATAAGACGCATACCGCGGACATATTCGACCATGACGGAATTGAAGTCGGCAAGGGATTCGTTGGTCTCCGGCAACAGGGCGGACATTTTCTGAAACACCGCCATCATCACCGGGATATCCAGAAGAAGAGGAATCAGGGAAATAAGAGCCAGCGGGATATTCACGGTCATGAGATACATAAAAATCACGACAGGACCGGTGAGATAGCTGACAAGCTCCGGGATATTATGGGCAAGACACAACTCCAGCTTCTCAATGTTTTCATTCAAGACGGTTTTGATTTCGCCTGTGCTCCGTTCACTAACGTATCCGAGCGGCACTTTCGCGAGCTGTTCTATAATCATGCAGCGCACGCGAAACAGCGCATTGTACGCCCCTTTATGCGAGAGAACGCCGGACAGCCCCAAGAGAACCATGCGAAGAATGGTCGTGACGCCTACCAGAACGATACAGTCCGTCAATCTTTTCCTTGTCAGTGTTCCAAGCAGAACGGCGTCCATCAGGTGGTAAATACCGACATACGGTCCGATTACAAACAGTCCGCTTAAGAAAGCACAGAAAACAGAGGCAAGCAAGTACCATTTGTCGCTTCCTGCCCATGTAAGAAGTAATTTTACCGGTTTTTCCTGGTCCTTATGCAAAGCAATTCCCTCCTTATTTCACTCTGCTTTTTCCCCCGCGGCGGAAAAAGAACAACTGCCTTATTTCTTCCTTATTCTCTGCACGGCATTGTAAATCGCAGTGTATTTTCCCCATCGGAAAAAACAAGCATGCGGCTACATGTCCTGCAAAAAAATTCATAATCATGCGTCACAATAAATAGGATTTTTCCCCTGTTCGGAGAGCTTGCGGACAATTTTTCGCGACCCTTTCCATGCTTTCATAATCGAGCCCGCTGGTAGGTTCGTCAAAGACAATCAGCTCTTTTTTACAGACCTGTCCCACAGCGACGGCAAGTCTTTGCTTTTGTCCGCCGGAAAGGGTACCGGGATGCCGTTCGCTAAAGGGGGTCAGTCCCAGCGCATCCATTGTTTCTGCGACTAAATTGGCATCCGGGTTCTTTATTCCAAAGGTGCATTCCGCTTCTACGCTTTCTGCAAAAAGCTCATAATTCACATCCTGCATGACCATATAGGAGATTTTCTGCCGCGTCTTTTTTGAGAGGATTCTGCCATCCCGGAGAAAATCCCCTTTTATTTCTTTATGTAATCCGCAAAGAGCCCGTGAAAAATGTTGTTTTTCCCTGTGCCGTTTTTTTCCCGACAAGCGCTATCACTTCACCCCGTGAAAATTTTTTTCGTTGATATTTTTCCAGCACGGGTTTTTCTTGTAGAAAAGAGAAACGTTCTTTAGCTCCAGCTTTGTTTCTTGCTCTTTCCCCGAGGTGACTAAAGAAGCTCTTTTTCGTAAGTCCGTCGTTCGAAGCCCCATGCTTCGGCGTTCTTCGTCTGAAAGGGTCAGGAACTCTTTCACTGAGTAATCCTTTTTATTCTCCCCTCATTCAGTACAATAATCCGGTCAGCGATACCCATCAGATAGTAGAGCCTGTGCTCAACTATTAAAATGGTCTTTCCCTGAGACTTCAGCATTTTTAGATGAGATTGCAAAGATGCGACCGATTCCATGTCCAGATTGGAGGACGGTTCATCCAAGAGATACACGGAGGGGTTCATGGCATATACGGAGGCAAAAGCAATCTTCTGCTTTTCTCCCCCTGAAAGAGAGAAAATATTTCTTCCGCGCAGATTTTCAATTTTCAAATCCTTTGCTGCGGTCGCCACTTTTTCTTCAATCTGTTCTCTTGGGAATGCCCGATTTTCCAAACCGAAAGCAATCTCACTGTCTGTGTCTATATTAAAGAACTGCGTCCTGGGATTCTGAAATACCGAGCCGACAAGGGATGCCGTTTCATACATGGGCATTTCCGATACGTTTCGCCCGTCAAGCAGAACTTCTCCGCAAAGTTTCCCGGGATAAAAATGTGGAACGAGTCCGTTTACGAGGCGCGTCATCGTGGTCTTTCCGCACCCGCTTTTCCGGTGAGAAGGACGCATTCTCCGTCATGCACCGTCAAGTTGATGTCCTGTAAATCCTCTATTCCCTCTCTGTCTTTCTGCTCCCCGTGCGGATTATACGAAAAGGATAGATGTTTCAACTCAATCATAGGCTACACCATCCTTTCCGGGATAAAACCCAAAACAAGAATGCAGACCGCAAGAACTATGGCAACGAAGTCCCTTCCCCGGAACTGTATTGCAAGAAGGCAGGTACGGGGCTTTGGATTTTCTATCCCGCGTGTGACTGCGGCACAAGAGAGTTCTTCCGCTGTATTGGAAGCGGTCATCAATAAAGGAACATAAAGACATTCCACCGTCATGGTCGGGTTTTTCAGAAATCCGAATAAGGAGGGGTGTACATCTCTTAGCCGCATAGCGTCTTTGATGTAAGCCCAGTCCTCGCAGACCGTAGGAATATAGCGGAGCATGATCGCGAGCGGAATAAGCACTTTCTTCGGTATATGTGCCTTGTTCATCGCAGTCAGGAACGCATTCACTTTCGTCGTGGAAAGAATGATGCTCGAAAGGAAAGCACAAGGGTAGACCGTATAAAACAAGCCGAGCCAGGAGGTGAACACGGTGTAAAGTACCCCTTTTTCAAGCGATCGAATCCATAGCGTTAAGATATAGAAAGCACCATAAAAAGCTATGCAGAAAAGCGATCTGCGTAACTTCCCGCTTGCACAGCCGAATACGGTAATCGCAAAAACAAGCACGCTCTCATACAGGAGAGAGGAGGCAATCGTCGCTGAAATCACGCATAGAATCAGTAGAATGATTTTTGTACGGGGGTCAAATTGCAGGCCGGAGCGGTTTTCTGTATATGCGCTCTCAATCATGCCGTGATTCCCGCTTTTGCAAAGTGTTTCTTTAACAGTTTGCTGCCAACAAAGCCGCTGAGAATAGCGACGAAAACTGTGCCTGCCAGCATGGTCAGGAAAACCCGGTGGTTGACTACGGATGTCATTGTGTCCAGATACTCTTTAGCTGTGCCTTTCTCCAACATCCGACTTACCCAAGCTTCGGGATTGATAAAATAGGCAATATAAGAACCGGTTCCGCCGAGACAGAAAACAATATAGGAAAGAATGTTGATTCTTATGCTTTTATACCGTGCGGTCCATGCCAGAAGATCTGCCAGCGCGCTTCCGGCCAGATATCCGAAAGTCATGCCGATATGCATGCCGGTCGCATAGCAGAAAATTGCCATTAACAGTCCTGCGATAAAGATTGGCCCCGGTTTTGGTACTTTCGCAATCAGTAAAAGATAGACCGGTCCGGCAAGAAGCGATGCGCCAACCGGATAATAAAAGGTCAGGGCCGGGAACATGGCAAAGGGACCTCCGCTCAAGGAGATACATACGAAAATGATTGCCGAAAAAATACCGATCGTAATGAGATCCTTGATTGTAAGGTTCTGTTTCTTGTTCTTTGTTTTGCTTGTCATAAGAGATGCCCCATTTAACCGTACATATTGAAATGAAAGAGACGCTGTGGTAATACATTGTTAGATGACACTAATCGCAGGAACAGTATAAGAAATCAGGGGAGGCGAAACAATACAGTCGAGTGTTGTTTGCCTGAACTGTATGAAATGATGTCCGATATGTATGATTTTGAGGTGATTCTATGGAAGTCAACGAATTTTACAGAGAATGGCTTACCCGCAGCGGTTTTGTTGAATGTGAATCTACACAGAACTTTAGTCCTGCCGGAAAATTGTATCTCGCGCCAAAGGAAGTAGCCTGTGGATATTACTGGGTCTACGGAGAAAAGGATTTGTTTGATATTAAAATCCATGATTTCTATTTTTTCGAGGATCACTTTATTTCTCTTACTACGCCGGAGTGCTTGAGCATTACTTACTATGATTCCGTGTCCGGGGAGGAGTTGACCCCTTACCGTCGTTTAACTGCGGGATGTGTCAAAACCTTTCACGGAGGGCATGCGCTTTATCAATCCATTATGCACAAGAATATTCCGATCCGTTCCATAGGAATTGAAGTATTTCCCGCATATTATGAAAAATATCTGCGGGAAAGCTATCCGGATGACTACCTTCCTCCCAATGAGGCGTTCCGTCGCATCGGGCAGACGCTCGACTTTCCGGAGATGTCCCGTCTTTTACGCCAAGTTTGGGAGTATAAAGGAGAAGGCATACCGGCGAAGCTGTTCTATGAAGCCAAGGTCGCGGAAGCGGTTTCTCTTGTTTATGAACACGGAAAGAAAAGCAAAAGTGATTTATCTGCAAAAATATCCCAGCAGGACAGGGAAGCCTTAAGTAATGTTACCTCCTATATCCATGACCATTTTAACTCGGCACTGCCGCTGGATACCCTTGCACGAATCGCCTGTATGGGTACAACAAAGTTGAAGACCTCTTTTAAGCACATCTATCACTGCACCATTTCTGCGTATATCCAAGAGCGACGTATGAGCCACGCGGAAATGCTGCTAGCTTCTACAGATCTTACAGTCGACCAGGTAGCTTCGGCTGTCGGGTATTCCAATGCCGGAAGATTTGCGGAAAAATTTAAAAATAATACAGGACTCTTTCCGTCGGAATATCGTATAAATGGCACGGAGGAAATAAGGCAGAATATTTTCCATTTATACCATTTTTGTTATCCTAAAGCTTGCAAAAGTTATTTATTACAGATTAGGGAAACAGCTTAAACGAGGAGATATATGAAAAACAATCAGTAAAAAGCATGAAAAATATGTTTCGCTCTGGGCATCTTATTCGGGTCTTATTCTTCTTTTTATTAAGCTACGGTTTCAACTTAGTGAAGAAGAAACCATGCGAATTTACATTTATTCGTCGATAGCACTGATTATCATCAGCATTATCATAAACCTGTCCTATAATTTATTTTTACGGAGGAAAATTAACGCCCTTACTCCCTTACTTGGTGAAGCAAAAGTATGATGAATATTTGGACAAGATAACAGCGATTAGAGACAAAGTGAAAATCCAAGCATCTTAGGGCTATTGCGGAGCTGAATCGTACTGCGGCGTTAACAGGGAAAAAGAATATGCTACAGCAGTGGAAATTCTAAAGGAATTGGAGCCGAGGGTAAAGAAAATGCCTTCTGTAGAGATGGTGAGAAGGCTGAATCTATGCCTGAACTATTTTTTTACTTTAAAGGACTACAAAGAGGCGGAGATTCTTTATAAAAGACAGTGAAGTTCTATTTGGAAAATACAAAGAAAAATGCGTTCTATAAAAAGAATTTTACCATTCTGGATTTGTTTATGGACTTCTGCTGCTATGGGAAAAAAGAGGGAGTGGCAGAGCGAATTCAGGAAGCAAGAAGGATGTATCCGGAAAAGCAATTGCAAGAAGATTTTGAGTATTTGGAGGGGCTTTTTTGGAAGAAAGTGAATAAAAAGGAAAGGTAGAAGGGATAGAAAAGGTATAATGGAAAGATAGCCTTAAAGGAAAGAATGGTAGAAATGAAAGATCAACTTAATGGAGAGATAGGTGCAACGAATGGAATTTTTTCAGGACGAAGTTCTTAGGATGACATGGCTAAGCCGTTTACTTCGTTTAGCTTTAGAAAATCTAGGGTTGGATGTGGACAGCCGCATCGGGGGCAGTCTACACTTCTTTTTATATGACTGTGTGAAAAATTACGATTTACCTTTGTGCTAATTTTTGCAATTTCCTATGTGCAGAGTTTCTTTTCCGCCGGAAAGAACGAAAGAAGATATTGAGGGCATTTTTAGGGGCTTTTCTGCCAATCTGGTAGCCGCTCTTTTGGGGACGGTTACCCCCTTTTGTTCTTGTTCCTCCATTCCGATTTTTATGGGATTTTACGGCAGCAGGGCTTCCTTTGGGGGTGTCTTTTTCTTTCCTGATTTCTTCTCCCATGGTGGACTTGGGAAGTTTAGTATTGCTAAGCGGTATATTTGGGATAAGAATTGCTTTTATCTATGTCCTTTTTGGGATTTGCCTGGCAGTTATAGGCGGAGCTGTGATTGAGCACTTACACTTGGAAAATGAAGTAGAGGACATCCTTCGAGGCTTGCCGGTTGTAGAGCGGGACATCCCCACATTATCCTTTAAAGAGCGTCTTAGCTTTGCTAAAGAGCAGGTGAAAACAACTTTTCGAAAGGTTTTTCCCTATATTCTTTTAGGGGTGGGAATCGGATCTTTCATTCATAACTGGATTCCTAAGGCTTGGGGTTCTCTTTACTGGGGGCAAAGAATCCTTTTCGGCGTAATCCTGGCAACCTTAGTTGGGATTCCCCATGTATGCGGATATTTTCGGAACCATTCCCATAGCGGAATCACTTCTTTTGAAAGGCGCGGAGCTTGGGACGGTGCTTTCCTTTATGATGGGAGTGACAACGCTGTCGCTTCCTTCTATGATTATGCTTCGGAAGGTGATTAAACCGAAGCTTTTGGGAATTTTCGTAGGGATATGTGTCATTGGCATTATCTTGATCGGCTACCTGTTTTAATGCGTTGCAGACGGTGCTTCCGCTATGATTAAGAAGGGATATATGCAATAGAAAAAGGCAATACTTTGACACTTTTTAGGAGGAGTAATGGAAAAGAAAAAGTTATTTGTTTTAACAGGCTTTTTGGGGGCAGGGAAAAACCAGCTTCCTACAGCATGTTTTGGAGGCGTTTTCCGATAAAAAGCTTGCGGTGATTCAAAAATGAATTCGGAAAAATCAGGGATTGACGGAAGCATTCTGCAAAAACAGGGGATTCCAATCAAAGAAATCAATCGAGGTTCCATTTTTGCTCCTGCCTTCAGTTGTCCTTTTGTGGAAGCCTTTGGTAGAGCTTGCGAAGAGCGATGCGGAATATCTTTTTGTAGAAAGCTCAGGGCTCGCGGATCCGTCCAATATCATGGATATTTTTAGAGAGCGTGAAGGTGCTGGCGGGGACGTGTATGATTTTCAGGGGTAATCTGTCTGATTGACGGAGTGCATTTTCCCGAAGCAGGTAAAGGATACGGAAACGGTGGACCAGCAGTTAAAAGCATTGTGATGTTGCCATCATCAATAAAATAGACTTTGATTTCAGGAGAGCAATACAAAAAAGTCATTTCCTTGGTTCGGGAAGTGAATCCCCATTGCCAAGTTTTATCCTGCGCCCATGGTCAGGCGGACTTAAGCTTTATGAAAGAAGCTTTTTCTACAGGGGATTGGGCATTTTTCAGAGGAAAGCTTAAATACGGTGGACAACAAAGCCGAAGACGATTTCTTACTTTGTACGGAAAAGTGTGGAAAAGGGGCGATTTCAACAATTTCTGCAAAGCGGTTTTGCCGGAATGCTATCGAATCAAGGGCTTCTTCCTTTTAGACCGGAGCTGGATGCAGGTGGATGTGGTGGAAGAACTAATCGACTATAAAGCCATGTCCAACAAAGGATATTTCCGAACTGGTATTTTTTTGTCGAAGGTTGGGCCGAAGGTGATTCGGAGCATTGATGAGGCTTGGAAACAATATATGGACGTTCCTATGAAAGCTAAAGAATTAGGCGAGCGGGAATCAGGGAAAGAATAGAAAAAAGCAGGAAAGAAAGATTGAATAAAATATAGAAGATTGAAAAGTAAAAAGTAAGAAAAGTAAGAAAGGAATGGAGCGAGGAGGAAAATGGAAATCAAGGTTATCGGTGCAGGCTGTAAAGAATGTGATACATTATATCAAAAATGTAAAAGAGGCGGTAAAAGAGCTGGGGAAAGGATGCTAAAATTGAAAAAGGTAGAGGAGTTAATCGAGATTGTAAAAGCTTAGGGGTACTCAGTGCTCCTTCCCTCATGATTGACGGGAAACTTATCGTAAGTGGACGGGTTCTCGGAGTCGGAGAATTAAAAAGCTATTGTCTTAAAGGAAGGAGAAGCGTGGTGCAAAAAGGTAAAAACTGTAGCCATTGTCAGTCTCTCCAGCGGTGTTCTGGGAGAAGACTTTTGTGCAGCATGAAAGTAAAAATAGGCCTGGAACGTCTACGCCGTTTTGGGTTGGAAGTGAAATTCATGGAAAATGCTTAAAAAGGCTTAGACTATCTGAAAAGAGCATCCGGAGAAGAGGGCAGAGGATCCTTACAGGGCTTTTTCCGATGACTCGATAGATATGATTTTATGTGCCATAGGGGAGAGGATACTTATCGCCTACTTCCCTATCTTTTTGAAGAGGGAAATTGGAAAAAGGTCGTAAAGCAAAAAGATTTTTCCTTGGCTTTTTCTGATACCACGATGAATCACTTGATGCTTCATAAATTGGGGATTAAGAGCTTTTACGGGCAGGCTTTTTCTACCGGATATTTGTGAGTTGAAGAGGAAATGTTGCCCCTACAGCGAAAAAAATACTTTTTGGAACTGATACAAAGCGGAAGCATTCGTTGTGTTGAGCCGAGTCCGGTTTGGTATGAGGAGCGGACGGATTTTTGGACCGAAAAGCAATAGGAACAAAAACGAGTTAGCCATGAGAATGAAGGCTTTTTCTACTCTTACAGGGCAGTCCTGTTTTTTCAAGGAGAAATCTTAGGGGCTGTATAGATACCCTCTATGATATTTTTGACACAACGAGGCACGAGAACTCTGTCAGCTTATGCAAAAAGTATGCACTATTTCCGGATTTGGAAGACTGGAAAGGGAAAATTCTCTTGCTGGAAAGCAGTGAGAATCAGCCCAATCCGGAGAAATATCGGAAAATGCTCAAAGCCTTAAAAGCAAAGCGGTATTTTTCGAAGTTCTTAGCGGTGTGCTGGTGGGGAAGCCCATGGATGAGCGTTATGCCAAGGAGTATCAGGAAATTCTTCCGGAAGTGATTGAAATCCCACTCTTCCGATTGTATTCAATCTGAATGTGGGACATGCCACTCCCAGAGCGATTGTTCCCCTTGGCATTATGGCGAAGGTGGATGTTTAGCACAAAGAATCAGCTTTTACGGAAGCGTAAGGCTGATTCTTTGCGAAACTAGAAAAAAAGACACAAATTTTTCACAACTGAAATTAGCACTCAACACTTGACAGTGCTAACAACTGAGTATAATCATAATCAAGCAGAGGGAACAGAGAAGACCGCAAAGGACTTTAAAAGGTTCTCACGATGATGAAGATTCTTCCCTTGCTGAAAAACAATGACGAGAAAGTCAGAAGTGAAATAAAAGAGTATAAGGAGGAAAAAAAGATATGTTAGCACCCTAGCATTTTTTGGAGAGAATTTATTTGATGATTGGTTTGATTTTCCGAGTTTCGGAGGTCTTGGCAGAGTAGAAAATAAGCTTTACGGAGACCGCAGCGGAAGATTGATGAAGACGGATGTGCATGAGAAGGACGGACAGTACGATATGGATATCGACCTTCCGGGCTTTAAGAAAGAGGATATCCAGGTAGAGCTTCATGACGGCTATCTTCAGGTCAGTGCCGTGAAGGGCTTAAATGAAGAAGAGAAGGATGAGAAAGGTAAAACTCATTCGTCAGGAGCGTTACTCCGGCTCTATGCAGAGAAGCTTTTATGTTGGTGACAGCATTAAGCAGGAAGATGTAAAAGCAAAGTTTGAACAGGGCGTACTGAAACTTTCCTTCCCTAAGGAAGGGGAGAAGAAGCTTCCGGAGAAGCAGCCGATTATGATTGAAGGTTAAGCTAAAAGGACTGTAAAAAAGGGAAATTCCTTTTTACAGTCCTTGCAAAAGAATGAAATAAACTATGTGGAACACAAGAAACACCAATCCACCCTACAGAAATCATATATGGATTTATAAAATGCATTTATTCTTTTGAAAAAGAAATGCATTTTTATTTTTGCTTTATTTTTATATAATAAGTTAGTTATAACTAATTAAATGTGCAGATTATGGCAGAATAAGTGCATATAAAATTAGGAACATATAACCTAATTAGGCGAGCACGGCAGCCTTCTATATGCTGTATTCTACTCGCTGAAAGAAGATGCAAAAAGTTTTGCAAGAAAGAAATTACAAAAAGGAGTCTTTATGAAGAGAAAAAAAGTTTCTGTTGCAGCACTGTCTTTACTCATGCTCTTCTCATTTCCTGTATTAAGCTGGGCGAAACCGCAAAATACGGAAGGGAAGTGGTATAACCATGCAGGTAAATGGTACTTCGGAAAAGATGAAAAAGAGTTGCTGAAAGGTTGGATTGTCTCTGATGGAGACTGGTATTATCTCGATACGGAAAGCGGTGCTTTGCAGTCCGGATGGTTGGATTGGCAGGGCAAAAAGTATTTTCTGAATACCGTACATGATGGACAGTTTGGAAAGTTGCTCAGCGGTTGGCAGTGGATTGACGGATACTGCTACTATTTTGAAGGAAACGATGCACCTACAAAGGGAGAGTTAAAGCAGTCCGGAACGACGGTAGACGGATATACGGTGGATGCAGCCGGGCATTACGTGGCAAATGGAGAAGCGGTTTATGTAGTGGTAAGGGTCTTCCTGGGACGGAAGGGGGCAAGGCTGTTGCCGGCGCAAGTCGAAACATTCCCTCCCGGACCGGAAACAGGCATACAAGCGGCTCTTCTTTTAAAGGGCAGCCTTCCGATAAGAAGGAGAGTCCATTAGCAGACGGAACGTATTATGGAACGGCGAAGGAAGGGATTTATTTTCAGGAAAAGGGAGCGAATGTAGTAAAAGTGGTCGTTTCCGATGGAAAAATTGCCAGTGCGGAGAGCGTCCTTTTTAAGGACAGTTCAAATCCGGTCGTTTTCGCGCAGTATAGAGATCGATTCTTAGAACGAGTAAAAGGATTGGATTCTATGGAAGAGGTGCGGAAGTCGGTGAACAACAAAGCGGGGAAATATTACGATGGGTTGTCCGGCGCCACGATGACTTTGAAGGCACATACGTCCGCTTTGGAGAATGCCGTTTTGCAAGCAAAGAAAAAGAAGGAGGGCAGTGTATCTCCCTTTAGCTATATGGATTTTTCCGTACGACCGGAAGCAAGTCAAAGTGGAAAGACGCTCGATCTCAGTGCCATACGATTGAAGTTACATTTTTCCGGATGGACAGGAAAAGGAGATTGCGCCTTCGGATTTTGTACAATACGGGATTACGATGAGCCCTGCGGATGGGTCTCCCATGGAGGAAAACGGTAAGGAAATTCTTGTTCATTTCACGCAGAAAGATATGGATCTTGATTTAGTGAGTGCCATTGTACTCGAGGGCTGTGATTCTGAAAGAGAAATATCCGAGTGCAATCCTGGTACAGTATGCCGATGGAGAAAAGAGAGATTCCTTTAAATCAGGATCGTTTTCGCTATACGATTCCTGCGAAAGGGAAGATTGACTCGATGTGTATTCTGGACGGAAAGCGGGAGTTGCAGAAAAGCGACGTATGATGCGGCTTCCAATCTCTGGACCTTTTTCTTTAAAAGACGTAGCGCATGACGGTTTTAGCTCGTGGGGATACGAATTGTACACGGTCAAAGTGGATTCGAGTCAGGATAGCTCCCCTATTCTTTCCTTTTACTTTGAATTCTCGTTTAACGAAGAAAGACTACTATCTTGGAGAGGCTTTAAAGCTTGATGACTTAATGATAGAGGCCCATACGAAAGAGGGAAACACGAAACTCTATTCCAACTGGGAAGAAGCGAAAGCGGCGGGATTTTACTTCCGATCCTGAAAATAATACGGCACTGGACTCGTTGGAGAACATACTGTTCGTATTCTTTATCAAAAGGGAGAAGAAAATCTGTCTCAAAGCCTTTCTGTCCATGTAGTCGATGCATCATTAGAGATGCCTTCCAAACTGGAGATTCGTACGAAGGCGGGAGAGTTGGTAAAAACGTATACGTTTTCAGAGGAAGACTGGAAGAAGAGTGAGGAGGCATTAAAAGAATCCAGGAGCATGTAGCCAAGAAGTTTAAGAAAGATTGGGATGCCAAAGAATTTACCGCCAAAAGCCTTCAATAAAAAGGGAGAGGAGTTGAGCACGGAAGTTTCCCTAGAGAAGAGTGATGTTTCGAGTACAATTCCCCGAATTATCAGTCGAGTGATTTTGTAGGGAATGGAACATTTACGGCAAGTTTCCTTTTCACAGAAGAGGATCCCGATGAGGAAGAGAACCCAAGCTATATCCAAACGTTTTACGGAGAGAGTGAAGTGAAAACCCGCCGTTATAACGCAAAAAGTGAAGGTGCTGTGGGACAGTCGGGACAAGAGTATCGTTCGGGTAGCAGACAATGGAACGGAACCCGAGGCAACAAACGCTTCTGGACTAGGGCGACAGACAAGATTTTTCCGCTTTAAAAGGAAAGAAGAGGAGGAAGTAGACGGAGTGGATGCCGTAGCCAGGGCGACCTACAGCAGTCATGCTATCCTGGACGCGGTAAAAAGGCCATTCCGGAAGAGTAGAGGGACTTAACAGAAAAAACTTTCCCGAACAAAGAGGCGACACACGCTTCGTGCATAATACGATGATGAATCATAAAGCCTTTGCATTCCCCTGCAAAGGCTTTATGATAGGAGTATGGAAAAAGGAGGACTTATGATGAAATTTTTGGAAGAAGCACGAGCGTATCAGGACAGTATGATTCAGGATTTACGGGAACTGGTCAAGATTGAATCCGTGCGTGATGATGCGCATGCGACGAAAGAAGCACCCTTTGGACCGAATATTGCGAAGTGCCTGGATAAAGCGCTGGAAATCGGGAAGCGTGACGGATTTAAGGTGGAAAATGTGGATGGCCACGCCGGGGTCATTCAGTACGGGGATTTGGAGGAATCTGTGGGGTTCTCGGACACCTGGATGTCGTTCCCCTTGGAGATGGTTGGCACTTTGATCCCTCTGGGGGGAGAAGTGAAGGACGGCTATATCATGGGAAGAGGCACTTGTGATGACAAGGGACCTAAAGCTATTGCAGCGTACTATGCCATTAAGATTTTAAAGGACAAGGGATACAAGCTGAAACACAACATCCAGATGATTTTAGGGACAGATGAGGAAAATACATCGGCGGGGATTCTGTATTACAAGAAGGTCCGGAAAAATCCGATTATGGGCATCGTGCCGGATGCGAATTTCCCTGCATTTATGCGGAAAAGGGAATTCTGGATTTTACGGCGGAAGGGAAAATCGATTCCTGTATCCGGTTCATGCAGTCCGGTACCGCCTTTAACGTCGTCATCAGTAAGGCGGACGTCATTGTAGATAAGCCTTTGGATAAAGATTACTTTACGAAGTTTTTGCTTGCGAACGAGCTAACGGGAGAGTGTCACGAGGAAGCGAACGGAGCGCATTATCATATTGACGGAAAGCCCTTCCATGCATCCCGTCCGTTTATGGGCATCAATGCGGCAGTGAAGATGTTTGAATTTGTCGGAAGCTGCTATAACGATACCTTCAGCTTAAATGCAGTGAAGCTGTTTAAGGACCCGTACGGTGTGGGAATGAAGGTGGCGTATGACGGGGCATATATGGGACCGTTGACCTTTAACTTAGGGAAGGCAAATATTGAAAAAGGGCAGGTTTATTTCGCCTTGGATTATCGTTATCCGAACGAATGCGAAGGAGGAGACCTCTTACAGCGCAGTGCGGAAATCATCAAAGAGGTGCTCAGTCTCGATACGACTCTGGTGGATGATTCCAAGTGGCTCCTGAATGATCCGGAGAGTGAACTGATCAAGACCTGCTTAAAGCACTATCGTGCCTTTAGCGGGGACAACTATACACCGCCTCTTCGGATTGGCGGAGGGACGTATGCACGCAGCTTTGAGAACTTCACGGCATTCGGGCCCATCTTCCCGACACGGGAATACGCTTCCTGGGTGGGCGCAGAGCATGAAGCGGATGAGGGCTTTGAAATAGAAACCATGCTCCTCGCCTGCGCAATCTATGCGAATGTACTCTATGATCTTGCCTGTGCGCACTAGAGAGCGGAATAGTTTTATAATACGTTGACCTGACAGGAGCGAAGCGTTTCGAGGGCAGCCTCGTGCTTCGCTTTTGTTACGCCCGCACAGCAGCTGCTGTCTACGGAGAGGGAACTTCCGGAAGATAGGCTTTTTAAAAGCAAAAGCGTTTGATACAACGCAGATATCCGTGCATAGCCCGACCAGTTCGATGGCGATGCCGTCTTTATTTTCCTGTGCCAAGTCCTGCATGGCTTTCGCGAGATCCAGGGCTTCCGAAGCTTCCCTTTTCAAAAGAAATGGTTCGGGAGGATTAAATTCTTTATTTCTTTATCCGATTCCAGCCTTCCGTACCCTTTATGCAGTGCGCTACGGGGAGATGCTTTCCTTCCTGCGTAGTGAGGTATTCTTTCGTATGGGTATCCAGTGTTGCATAAACGTCTTCTTTTTCGTAAGAAAGAATCTTTTTGCACATTTTTCACGATGGATTTTGCTTCGTCAGTGCCTAAAGCACCGTCAATAAAATCGTTCTGCATATCTACAACGATAAGGATTTTTTCATAGGATTGCCTTTCTGTGTCTTTGGCAGCTTTTTCTGTCTACTACGCTCTATCATAGCAGAAAAAGTCCGAACGGTGGAAAATTTTTCCGCCTCCCTTTTACCCGAAAACATGGAAAATAGGGACGGAAACGCCCTATACTACTGAACAATAATAGGAGCGATTAGTCGGTACTTTTCATAGGAGAAATCCGGGGATTGGAGGAATAGTTTAGGATGGAGAACTTGCTTGAAAGAAACGGAATCAGAACATTCGGTATCACGGAAATAGAGGAGAAAGGGCTTCGCCTTTGCTGGTCCGCTTCCGGCATAGAATTTACAACATCGGCAAAAGAGATTGTCATAGAGATGGAGGGAGAAAGCAAAGGGAGAGAAGAGGACGCCTTCTTTGCGGTTTTTGTCAATGGGGAGAGAATGCAGTACAAGGTACAGGTTTTTCCCGGGAAAAAAGAGTGCGTACTGTATCCGGAGAGTACGGAAGGGAAGTTTCCATTCGGTTCTTGAAACTCACGGAAGAGCAATATGGGAAAGTTTGGATTTCGGGTATTCGTCTGGATGGAAGAGTATGGATTTCCCCCGCTTCCTTTTCTGATACTGTAGAGGAAAACGGAGAACAGGAAGAGAGCACCGTGCTGAGCGGGAATGCGAAGCAGAAACCGCATCTTCTTTTTATCGGGGATTCCATTACGGCGGGCTACGGGGTAGACGGCGTGAATGGAGAGAGTGCATTCTGTACGGAGGAGGAAGATGTAAGCAAGGCGTATGCGTACAAAACGGCGGAGAAGCTTGGTGCAGAGAAGACCATCGTTTGTTTCAGCGGAAACGGGGTTCTTTCCCGCTGGATTCCTGCGGAAGAGAATCAGCCTTTGACGGAGCAGATTCTTCCGGAAATCTTTCCCTACGAGGAAGTAAAGAGATGTATCGCATCGACAAAGCAGAAAGGAGAGTGTGATCCGGACTATATCGTGGTCAATCTCGGAACCAATGATGCGAGCTATACAAGGAGGGTTCCGGAACGGGAGGAAGCCTTTGTAGAGAAGTATCATGCTTTTGTGAAGCGTCTACAGGAAGCGTTTCCGGATTCTCCTATTCTTCTTCTTTACGGGGTAATGGAGCAGACCCTTTTGGAACGGGTGAAGGAGGTCGCGGAGCAGTGTAAAGTGGAGTTCTCCCCTACCTCTACAGTCCCCGGAAGATGGGATGGGTGCTGCGGAGCATCCGAGTGAGAGAACACAGGAGAAAATGGCGGAACGCTTGCTTTCCTTTTTAAAGAAGAAAAATTTACATTAATATTTAAGGAAAAATCTGTATTTAAAATCATAAAGAGTGCGGTATCCATTCTTGAATGGTAAAAAAATCTTGCTATAATATGGATTCAGAAAAAAATATTTTTGTATTTATACTGAAGAATCCGGAAGAGATAGGAGGGCTTATGGTCTTGGAACTTGTGCATTGCGAAGAGGGATATTCGGGCGATGCTGAGAGAAGCGGTTGAACTTGCTCCCTATCTCTTTTTTCTGCGGAGGATACAGCCGAAAGCAGTCCTTTACAGAGGAAGTATCGGATTCATTTTCAGGAAGAGGAGGGCTTCCGTATTTCTTTTCAGGAAGGCGGAGGGGAAATTGCCTATCATACAAGACCTGCCCTTTTACGGGCGCTTTTATATGCTCTTTCTCTTGCATCCGCTGAGGAGAAAAATATTGTGGAGCACTGTGCGTTTTCGGAATTCGGCATGATGTTTGACCTTTCCCGGAATGCCGTACTTCGCACAGACACGGTGAAACGACTGATTCGTATCGCGGCATATCTCGGCTACAGTTTTGTCGGTCTGTATCTGGAAGACACGATAGAGGTGGAAGGAGAGCCGTACTTCGGTTATATGCGGGGAAGGCTCAGCTGCAAGGAAATAAAAGAGCTGGATGACTATGCGGCGCTTTTCGGGATTAGCCTTCGTCCCTTTTATTCAGACGCTGGCGCATCTGAACCAGATTACAAGATACGAAGAGTATCAGAAGAGTATTGATGTGAACGACATCCTGCTTCCCGAGGATAGCAGAACGGAGGAGCTTCTAAGGCATCTCATTCGTTCCGTAGCGGAGGCGTTCCGCTCCCGGAAAATCAATATCGGCATGGATGAAGCGGAGATGCTGGGTCTTGGAAAGTATCTGAAGAAGCATGGTTACAGAAATCGGCAGGAAATCATGCAGCGGCATCTTAAGAAAGTTTTGGAAATCTGCCGGGAGTATGGCTATACGGTGCAGATGTGGAGTGATATGTTCTTCCGTCTTGCAGGAGATGGTGCGTATTATGGAAGTGAGGAGAAACCGCTTTCTGAGGTCGCCGTTCCGGAGGAAGTGGAGCTAGCTACTGGGATTATTATTCAACAGAGGAAGCACATATACGGAAAATATTCGTCGACACCGGAAGCTTGCGGATCGGGTAGCCTTTGTCGGCGGTGCATGGAAGTGGACCGGTTTCGTGCCGCATAATCGCTATAGTATAGCGGCGGGAAGGCGGCACTCGGTGCCTGTAAGAAAGCTGTATTTCTTCGGTTACTATTACGGCTTTGGGAGATGACGAGTGGGAAGCCAGTGCATTTAGTGTTCTTCCAACCTTGTATATCGATGCCAATATAGCCTATAATAGTAAGATGCCTGAAGAAGCTTTTTCAGAAGCTCAGCGGGTACAGTTTACAGGAGTTTTCTCCTGCTGGATGAGGTGAATCCGTACTGTGAAAGCGGAGAGACGCATAACAATGCATCAAAGTATCTTCTGACTAATGACCCCTTGCTCGGTACTTTTGATTCCGTGCTTCGGGAAGATACGGCGGAGCGGTTCCGGGAAGTTGGCGAGAAACTGGAAAGAGTGATTCAGGGCGAAAGGAAGAAGTGCTTTCACCCTATATTCTGGAGACAGCGAGGTGTCTTGCACTGGTTCTGGAGAGGAAAGTGATCTCGGAAAGCGCATTCGAAGCGCCTATCTTGCAAAAGGACGAGAAAACTTTGCTGGAGATTACGGAGCAGGAGATTCCACTGCTTCTAAAACGTATGGAAGCGTTCTATGCAAGTTTTCGGGCACAGTGGAACAGGGAGAATAAGTCCTTCGGATTTGAAGTGCAGACGGTCTCGTCTCGGCGGACTTATGCAGAGATTAAAAAGATGTACAGGAATTTTGCAGGCGTATCTTAGAAAAGAGATTCCCAGTGTCATGGAGCTCGATGAGCCGGTAAAACCGTTTCATTACTTTGAGAACAATAATATCCAAAGCTTGAATTACAACTTGTGGACGGATATTGTTTCAACATCAAAAATATAAGGGAGGCAGAAAATGAAGAAAAGACTGTTAAGTGCAGTACTTAGCGCAGTGATGGCAGCATCCTTGCTTGTCGGCTGTGGCGGCGCGAAGAAGGGGGCAGAGAATGCATCCGAGAGTGCCAAAGCAGAGAAGACGGAGGAGAAAAGCGGAGAGGCGGTGACTCTGGATTTCTGGACAATCGATTTGAAGGCGAACTTCGGCGATTTCTTTAATGAATTGATTCAGAAATACGAAGAGGAAAATAAGGGAGTGAAGATCAACTGGACCGATATTCCTTTTGCGGATGTACAGTCGAAGCTGGTTGCGGCTGTTGCCGGCGGAACCGCTCCGGATGTGGTGAATTTAAATACCCAGATGGCGCTTACTCTGGCAGGGCAGGGGGCATTGGTTGACTTGAATAAGGCGGCAACGGAGGAGCAGAAGAGCATCTATGTGAAGGACCTTTGGGAGTCGGCAAAGATTGGAGACTCTGTATATGCCTTTCCCTTGGTATGCATCACCGGACATCATGTTCTACAACAAGGATTTGTTTGAAAAGGCCGGAATGGAAGTGCCGAAGACGTTTAATGACGCTTTGAAGGAGTCTAAAGAGTTCTATGACAAGACCGGCGCGTATCTCTTCCAGCCGGATGAGTTCTTCAACATTCTCTTCGAGGAAAATCTTCCGGTATTGAACAAAGAAGGCACGGCAGCTGCTTTCAATACACCCGGAAGTTGCCGAGCTGTTAAAGAACTATAAGCAGTATACGGATGAAGGGGTTATCCCGAAGAATAACTGGGGTTCATGGGATGAGGCATTGAAGCTTTTTGAATCCGGTAAATTGGCGATTGTAAGTTCCTCCGGTTCTTCTCTCGGAAGAATTAAGGATGAAGCACCAGATATCTATAAGACGATTGCTGTTTCCAAGCCGCTGACAGGAGCAAACGGACTGAGCCGTAACCCGCTGATGAATCTGGTTGTTCCGACAAAGAGCAAGCATCAGGAAGAAGCCATCAAGTTTGCAAACTATATCACAAACGATGAGAATCAGCTTGCTTTCTGTAAGAAAGTATCGATTTTCCCGTCTACCACGAAGGCAAGTGAGGATTCCTTCTTTCACTCCGATACTTCCACACTGGAAGGACAGGCAAGTGCGATGTCTGCGGAAGCCAGCCGGACATCCAAGGATTTCTCCCTTGGTGTAGCAAACCAGTCCATTATTCAGGATGCGGTGAACAAGGTTTACGAGGCAGTCATCATCAACGGTGAGGACATCCAGAAGTCCCTTGATCAGGGTGAGCAGGATGTCAATAAACTCTTGAAGAAGTAAAGTAGAATGGAATAGAGCAGGCAAAGATTCCCCGGCGATGTCCGGGGAATTCTTTCTAGGAGGGAGACCCCATGGCGAAAACCGCAGGGACAATGAGCAGAAGAAAAAGAGTAGAAACTTTGAAAGCCTATGCGTTTATGACTCCTGCATTATTGATTTTAACCGTATTTACCATTATTCCTATTATTGGCAGTTTGATTCTGATGTTCTATGATTATTCGGTTTTGGGACAGACCAGATTCATAGGATTCAAGAATTTCATAGAAGCTTTTCATGACCGTGAGTTTTTGATTTCCATAAAAAACTCGGTAGTTTTCGTGGTTATCGTACCGGTTATTCAGATTTTATCGATTTTGCTGGCGCTTCTTGTTAATCAGAAGCTGCCGGGGATCAATGTATTCCGTACTTTATTCTATATTCCGGTAGTCACTTCCATGGTTGCCGTTTCCATCATGTGGGGATTCATTTTTGATACGCACGGTGTCATCAACACCATGCTTTCGGATTGGCACTTTATCACGCAACCGCTTGGATTCTTAAACAGCAAATATGCCGCTATGCCTTGTCTTATGTTTATTACTGTCTGGCAGGGCCTCGGTTATTATATGATGATGTATCTCGCCGGGTTGCAGGGGATTCCGGAAGAACTGACGGAAGCGGCGGAAATTGACGGTGCGAACCTCATTCAGACGATTTTTAAAATTAAAATTCCGCTTTTAAAGCCCTATATCTGGCTTTGTACCTTAAATTCCGTTATCTCCGCCATAGCCGTATTTGATGTCGTTTTCGTCCTGACGAAAGGCGGACCGAACAATGCTACGATGGTGATCAACTATTATTCCTATACAAAGGCCTTCGGGGATTTCCAGTTCGGATATGCTGCGGCAATCGGCGCCATCCAGGGAGTCCTTACGACCTTACTGAGTATTGCGGTGTTTGTATACGGTAGAAGAGGGGGGATGACGAACAATGACTAAAGCGTATCGCAGTTCTAAAAAGAAAGATCATATCCTGTCAAGGATAGGAACCTATCTATTACTGAGTCTCGTTGCACTTCTCTGTGCCGGGACCTTTTATCTGGCTGGTTTTGTCTTCCCTTCGAACGGGAGCCAATATTTATGATTTGCATTTTCAGCTGAAGCACTTTACCTTATCGAACTATTTCGGGGTAATCGAGTACATGAATCTCGGAAAATATGTTGGCAATACGGTTATCATTACCTTCGCAGGCATCTTCCTCGATGTACTCTTCTCGGCGATGTGCGCTTATCCGCTTGCCACAATGGATTTTAAGGGGAAAAATCTGGTTTTCGGGCTCCTGGTTGCGACACTGATTATTCCGGCTGCGGCAGGAATGATTATCAATTATCTTACGATTTCCAAGTTACAGCTTTTAAATACTTACGCCGGTGTCATCCTTCCGACGTCCGTGAAGGCGTTCAGTATTATCCTGCTTCGCCAGGCCTATCTCGGGATTCCGAAGGAACTCATCGAAGCGGCGAGAATTGACGGCGCAGGGGAGCTTCGTACCTGGGCGACCATTATGATTCCGGGGATTATGCCCAGTATATCGACCATCATCATTTTCGACTTTATCGGAAACTGGAACGCTTTCTTATGGCCCATTATTGTTTTGCAGGATCCGGAGAAATATCCGCTTGCAACGGCGCTACAGTATTTGAACGGCTCCTTCAGCTATAAGTTCGGCTATGTTGCGGCAGGAACCGTCATTTCCATTATTCCGGTACTCCTTGTCTTTATGCTTTGCCAGAAGAACTATATTGAAGCGGTAAGCGGTGCCGTTAAGGGATAAAGAAGTCGTTGGGGGATGGAAGTATGGAGAAGCGTTTTGCCGTATGGGTAGAGATTAGTGCAAATAGGGAATGGATTCTGGACTCGGCAAAGTTCCAGTCTGTTATGGAAAAATGTCGGGAAATCGGGACGACGGAGGTTATTTTGTCCGTAAAGGATACGACGGGATTTGCGCTCTATCCGAGTGCGATTGCGCCGCATTATGCGAAGTATGACAGTGCTTTTCTTCCGGAAAAGGACTATGTAGAGCAGTGCTTCTCCGTGATAAAGAGCCTGGGCATGAAGTGCTTTTGCCGCTTTTGATACCTTTGCCGGGGGAAATAAAGAAAAACCGCATCCGGAGATGCCGGCAATCGCACGGGAGGGCTTCGCCTGTACGGTTTACGGGTTGGACAAAGACGGAAAAGCGGTCCTTCGGGAAAGTGCATCCGCAGAGGGACTGCATACGGTAGGCAGTATTGATGATTTTGGAGAGATTTTCCTGAATCCTGCGAAGAAAGAAGTGCGGGACTATACGCTTTCTCTTTTACGGGAATTTGTGGAGCACTATCATCCGGACGGAATCGTTCTTGACCGCGTGCGCTATGTCGGGTTGAGTACGGATTTTAGCGAAGAAAGTCGAAAGCAGTGGGAGGAGTATAGTGCTGTAAAAGACGAGAAGTGGCCGGAGGATATCTATACGATAGAAAAAACGGCAGAAGGATATCGGGAGAAAGCCGGGAAGTACTTCGGGTCCTTTCTCAGCTTTCGTATGCAGATTATTCATGATTTTATGCAGGAAGTGCGGCAACTCCTCTCCATCTATCCGGAAGTGGAGTTTTGCGATTATACCGGTTCCTGGTATCCGCTTTATGACCGGGTGGGTGCGAACTGGGCTTTACCGTCTTATGAGGGAAATGAATTTCCCCGGTGCGAGCGGGAGAAGCTGCGGAAAACGGCTTATGCGGAGGAAATCGATACCCTCTTTTCCGGGTGTTACTATGAAGAAGTGACGATTCTTGAGGCAAGAGAGAAAAAAAGACCGGCGGATTGGTACAGCGTGGAGGGCGCCGCGGAGCTCGCAAAAAAGGTTGCCGGCGGCAGGGAGACCCCTCGAATCATCGATTCTCTTTTCCTGGATCAGTACAGGAAGAATCCCCGAAAGATAGCGGAAGCCATCGCGATGTGTATGGCGCATTCGGACGGCTGTATGCTCTTTGATCTTTCCTATCTTGTGAAAGAGAATTGGTGGGCGTATGCGTATCCGATGGAGTACGTTTCTTTTCACAGAGCGGATCAGGATAGCGTATCCGAACTTCTCACAGCGAGTTTCTTCCCCGAGTATGCCGTAAATGAGGAGAAGTTGGAATCCCATCTTTTTTCGGATCGAGAGTTTTCTCCGGAGTGCAGTCTGTGTATGAAAAAAGGAGGAAAAGGAAAGGATGCAGGAAAGGGTTCTCGGATTTTCAGGAGTGAAGCTTTCCCGAAAATCAGGACTTGTATCCGGATACGGCGTGGCTTTCCGTTTCGCGGTAGAAGAAGCTTATCGAGGCCGGGGGTACGGAACGGTACTTCTACAAAAAACCGTAGCAGTTCTGCGAAAAAGAGGAATACGGAAGATTTTTGTCGGACAGGATTTTGCAAATTTCTTTTCGGGAATTCCGGCTCCGGATGAAAAGAAATGCGGCTTCTTTACCCGACTCGGGTTTACAGTCAATACAGAAGACCATTATGATCTCGAAGGAAAATTACAGTGTAATGACAAGATAGAGGAGTTTGATTCTTCTCCCTGGGAAAAGCAATGTACAGCGGAAGTCTATCATGGCGAAAAGGAAGCATTGCTCCGCTTCCTGCACGAGGAGTTTCCGGGACGATGGGCGTTTGAAGCGGAAGACGCGCTGGAGAAAGGAAAAGCATCGGAGGAAGTGCTTATGCTCTGGAATCCGGAGAGAACGGAGGTACTTGGCTATTGTATGCTTTCTGCGGCACGGGACGGGAATGGGACAAAGACCGGCTATGGCGGACTTGGTCCTATTGGCATTGCCAAAAAAATCCGGGGACGGCATGTGGGAGATTATTTGCTGCATGAAGGTCTGGTACAGCTTCGTAAAATCGGTGTGGAGACCGTCAATATCGATTGGACGATACTCAAGGATTTCTATGGGCAGTTCGGTTTTGTACCGGCAAGAACGTATAGAGGAGCCTACAAGAATCTGTAGTCTAAAGGGGTAGGTAAAAGGCGGAAGCGCTTCGGAAATGGTCGGAAAGAAAGAGAAATTACAGGTAGAAAGATATGGAAAAAGCGGTAAAACAAAAGAAAATCGTACTTGTTCCCCTGGATGAGCGTCCCTGCAATATGCTGTTTCCGGAGCGCTTGTTCCGGAATGAACACTTGCATATTGTAAGACCCTCTGCTCTTGGAAAGAAAAAGGAGCCTGCGGAGAGGAAAGCGCTGGAGGATTTTTTAAGAAAAGAATGTAAGGACGCGGACGGGCTGATCCTTTCTGTAGACAGCCTTCTTTATGGAGGATTGATTCCTTCCCGTCTCCATCATGAGACGAAGGAAACCCTGCTTTCCCGTATGGCGCTCATCCGGGAGATTCGGGAGGAGAATCCGAATATGCTCTTTTATGCCTTTCAGGTCATCATGCGCTGCCCCGCTTATTCCAGCAGTGATGAGGAACCGGATTATTACGAGAACTTCGGACAGGAGATTCATGACGGAGGGGTACTTCTTCATAAGGGAGAGTCGGCAGATGCACTCTTGGAAAAGATAGACAAGGACTGCCTGAAAGATTATTTGGACAGGCGCGCCTTGAATCGCGCGATGAACGAAGAAATGCTGCAATATCTGAAAGAAGGTTTGGTGGATGCGCTGGTTATTCCGCAGGATGATTCCGCATCGTTCGGCTTTGCGGCGATGGATCAGGCTGCGATTCGGAAGAAGATTGCAGAAGAGGGATTGACAGAGAAAGTACTCGTTTACCCCGGTGCGGATGAGGTAGAGCTGACCTTGATCTCTCCGTATGTTAAATGCCATGTATGGAAAATGTCCCGGCATTTTCCCCTATTATCTTGCAGAGAAGGCAGGGGAAACGGTACCCCTTTATGAAGGACTTCCCTTGTCCCGCACTCTGTCTTACCATGTTCAGTCGGCAGGCTGTCGGCTTGTAGAAGAGGCGGAGGAAGCGGACATCGTCCTGTTTCTTACCGCATCCGGAGAGAAGATGCGGGAAGCGGTCGTACAGGGAGAGGGAACCGGAGATTTTTATACAGATCGGAAGCTTTGCGAATGGGGTGTAGAACTGAGAAACTTTCTTAAGAAAGGAAAAATTGTTTCTATCGCGGACAATGCCTATGCGAATGGCGGAGACCTCGCCGTAGTCCGTTTTCTTGATCGGGAAGGACTCCTTATGAAAGTCGACGGCTATGCGGGTTGGAACACGTCCGCGAATACAATCGGTACAGCGATAGCGGAGGCAGTAGACGCATTGTATTATGGGGAAAATGAGGCGCATAGGAATTTTCTCCTGGAACGGTACCTGGAAGACGCGGGATATTGCGGCGTCGTGCGAAAGCAGGTGACAGACACGCTTCCCTCCGATATGAACTATTTTGATGTAAAAGAAGAGCGGGGCTTTGTTGCGGAAGAAGTGCGGAGAAGGATAAAGCATTTTGCGGAAAGTTACCTTCCTTCTATAGCGAATCGTATCCACATTACAAAGCTTGCAATGCCGTGGAAGCGGATGTTTGAAGTGGACTTGGAAGCGGAGTATGAAGTAGAATAGGGAATATTCTACAAGGCGTGGGTGGAGGCGATAGACGCATTTTTACCGTCTGAGTCCGGAATATTCTGCAAGGTGTGGGTGGAGGTGAACAGAGTATGCAAATCTTGGTGGTGGAAGATGAGAGGATGCTTGCAGAGTCCTTGAAAGAGATTTTGGAGAAAAACGGGCATACGGTGCAGCTTTCCTACGATGGACAGGATGGTCTGGAGATGGCAAAAACGGTGCCTTTTGATCTCTTACTTTTAGATTTGATGCTTCCGAAGCTGAATGGGTTTCAGGTGGCAAGAAGCCTCCGAAAAGAAAGAATCGGGATTCCCATTTTAATGCTTACGGCAAAATCGGATATTCTGGATAGAGTAGAGGGGCTGGACTCCGGTGCGGACTATTATCTGACAAAGCCTTTCGATGAGCGGGAACTTCTCGCCTGTATGAATGCACTTTTTCGCAGGCAGGGGAAAGAGGTGAATCAGATTAGCTTTGGCAATACCACGCTGGATTTGGATTCATCCGAACTTCTGGTGTCGGATGCTTCTCTTCGCTTATCCTCCAAAGAATTTCAAATGATGAAGTCGCTTCTCCAGGAGAAGAAGAACAACCTGTCCAAGAATACACTCTTGGAGAAAGTTTGGGGATATGATAGTGAAGCGACGGAAAATAATGTGGAAGTCTATATCGGATTTTTGCGGAAGAAGTTGAAAGCACTGTCTTCCAACGTGTGCATCGTAGCCGTTCGGGGACTCGGGTATCATCTGGAGGTCGAAGAAAATGATTAAGCAGCTGCAAAGAAAACTGAGTATTTTGCTTTCTGTTGTAAGCATTTTCTTCCTCCTTTTTTTGCTCCTTTTTTTATTCCTTTATAATAAAAACAGTCTGGATACGGGCATGCGGAGTGCGCTTTCCCATGCGGCTTCAGAACCTATGGATGTTCCCTTTTCAGAGGCTTATCCCTGTTTATCAGGTAGAAGTAGATGAAAACGGGGAGATACAGAATCGTTCAGGGCAGGACTACTTTTTAAAAGAAAATAGTATAGAAAAAGTAGTAAAAGATGCGCTGGCGAAGAAAAAAACAAAAAAGGATACAAAAAGGAATACAAAAAAGGGGGTGGAAGAGAGCGGAGTTTACGGCGCGATAGAGTCCGGGAAGATTCCTTTATTACATTGTGGAAAAGAGTGAACCGGGAGAGTCGGGGACGGATGAAGAGGGAAAGAGAGCGAAAGAAGCTATCGTATTGCGATTACGGAATATGAGAAGGAAATAGAGAGTATAGAGAGGCTTTCCGTGGTTCTCCTCCTTTTATTTTTTTGCTTTTTTTCCGCAGGGATTGTTTTCTTCTCCCGTTATTTCGTAGGAAAAACACTGCTTCCGGTGAAGGATGCCCTGGAAACGCAAAGACAGTTTGTTGCGGATGCTTCGCATGAGTTGAAAACGCCTCTCACGGTGATGATCAATAATGTGGGGAATTTGGAATATGACATTGTAAAACTGAAAGAATCCGTAGAGCAGCCCGGAGAAAAGAAAGGCGCAACGGATACATTGTTCAAAATGGAAGGGAACATTCACGGAATTCGGGAGATGAGTAAGCGGATGCAGTATTTGACGGAATCCTTCTGGATTTGAGTCGTTTTGGAGAATTGGCAGGATCGGAAGCAGCAGTTTTTCGTCTTTTTTTCTCCCTGTTTAGTAGAAACAGAGTGCCTTTATTTTGAGCCTTTATTTTTTGAAGAGGAAAGGGAACTCCTTTATCAAGTTCACGATTCGATTGCGCTTTCGGGAGATGAAAATAAGGTAAAACAGCTTGTGACCATTTTGCTGGATAATGCTTTAAAGTATTCTGTAAGGGGGACGAAAACGGAACTCTCCTTAGAAAAAAATCGGGAACAAAGTCTTTTTGCGGGTCTCCAATGCGATAGAGAAAGAAATGGGGAAGGAAGAAAGAGAGAAGCTGTGGAAGCGCTTCTATCGTCTGGAGGAAGCGCGCAGTGAAGAAAAAGGATATGGACTGGGACTTTCCATTGCAAAGGAAATTGTGCGAATGCATCAGGGAGAGATCAAGGTGGAGAGTGTCGGAAAGCGGATCTGCTTTACGGTAGATTCTAAAAACGAGTATCGTGTATTTTTCGCACGATACTGCTTTTATAGCAAAGGGGAGAAAAGGGGATTCTCCTATAAAGGAAACTAAGCAGGGAGGATGCACTTCCTTTTTTGTAGAAGAACGAAAAGAATTTGCAAAGTACAAAGACCAATACCGACGACAAAGTAAGGGATTTCCAGATAACTGGAGGTGCCATAGATTTCCAGGATTCCCTTATAGAGAGATCCTACGGTCAGACTTGCTATTCCGCATTTCCAGAGGAAGGGGTCTGCATTCTTTCCCGACAAACTCGGAAGGAAGAGCCCCAGGAGGGGGAAGAGAAAGGCGAAGAGCATATAGTTGGAATACACCCCGTGTGAGAAGTGTTCATAGATTTGTCCAAATAGCAGAACAAACAGGGAAAGAAAGAAATAGAAGCCTTTCTTTATCATGATTTTTCACCTCCTATATATAGAATATCACTGACGGCACGCTCTTCTATGGAGTGTCCGTTGGTGGTCGGGTTATTGATGATTTTTCCCTGGAAAATCATAGTGGAAGAGCCTCCTCCGTCCAGGTTATAGGCATCGCTTACGCCTAAAGTCTTCATAAAGCTTGCGAGTTGATAAAGACTCAGTCCGGCACTTTCCTCCGTTCTTCCGTCGGATACCACAAAGACATAATGGTTCTTACCGAGACGTCCGATGGCGGTACGGGGGTTACTTGCCATGGCCATTCCCACTTCTTCATTTTCAGATACGGCTATGCTGCCGTTTTTTAGCAGAGTAGGCCCAAAGGAAAATACTTGCAGGGCTCCGTTTTGTAGAAGATTGTCTAAGGAGACCTCCCCTTCTGTTACGAATTGAAAATCTCCGTTTTTCAGGATGGCTAAGGCTTCGCGGCTGCCGGAGCTGTTACGGTAGATTTGTCCGTTTCGGAGGACGTAACCGCTTTGTCTCGCCCCGTAATAGTCGCCGTTGATGGCAAGTACCGCATTATGATTGTTTGCGATTTCGGAAGTCAACTCCGTGATGTTACGCCCGTAAGTATCATCCGCCAAGGCGGTTTTCAGGGAAGAAACATCCGAAACCGTTACATCCGCGACATAAATGGTGCTGTCGTAAGCTCTGTACTGTTTTAATGTGATTTTACTCTTGCTGTCGGAATAGCTGCCAATGACGGTGCCTGCACTTGTTGCCGTACTGCTGTCTTCCTGCTCCGTTGCATCCGTATTTTCTACAGTATCTCCCTTTATCGGACGTGCACTCTCCACTTTGAACGGTAGAGTCCCTGTGTCGACTGTAGTTGTATTTTTCCGCACTTCCATTTCTGCGGTGCCGAGTTTTTCCTGGATTTTTGCTTCGATACTTTCTTCCAGGCTACTCTTCGTTTCCGCCTCTGCGGGGGAAGCCATCACGGTTTTTACGGGATGGGGGATAACAAAGCTGTCCAGGAGAGCAAATCCGGTATAGGATAGAAGGGTCGCTCACAGAGGAGACCTGCTTTCTTGGTATTGATCTTTTCACGGGAAAACTCCTTCCTTTTTCTTAGTAAGAAATCTCTGCAAGCTTTACTTTCTTCCTCTTCAATTTTTTCCGGTTTCAGAAAAATCAGATTTTTCTGCACATAGTAAGAAAAGAAAAACAAGAGGATTTCCGTAATGATTTTTGCGAGATAAGGGTTTATATGCAGGCTGTCCACGATACCGCTGAGGAGCATGGTATTGACAAAAAAATAGGAAAAAGTGCCAGGCAAGATAGGAGAGGTAGTCCTTCGTGAGTACCGTTTTGTCCTCTGCTTTTTTTAGGGTTTCGCTTCGAACACATAGTTTTTTGTTGAAGAAAAAAATTGCAGTGTAGAGAAACGAGGCGGGCTATCGCGTTGGAAAGGAAGAGATTCCCGCTGAGGCTCAGGCAAAGGCTGTAAAACAGAAAGTCTACGCAGAAGGACAGAACGGAGCTGGAGGTAAATTTCAGGATTTGTCGGTAAATGCGAAGAGAATCCTTGACGGTGTCGAAGTGACTTCCCTGTTGTCATTGATGTAAATGGTTTCGATAGGATACTCTACAAGGGGGATGCCTCTTTGGCGAAAACGGAGGAGCACATTCATCTCATATTCATAACGATCTCCGGGAATGGACAGAAGCTTCGGAATCATTTTCCCGGAAAAACTCCTGAGGCCTGTCTGGGTGTCCTCAAGCTTTACCCCGGTGGAGAGAAGAAATACTTTTTTGGTAATATAGTTGCCTATTCGGGAGCGTAGAGGAGAGTCCACGGATTGCAGTCTTGCTCCAAGAAGCAGGCTGTCCGGCGCTTCCTGTCCTTTTTGGAGAAGGGACAAGGTATCTTTCACGGAATGTTGTCCATCGGCATCCACGGTAATCACTTGAAAATCATCGTCTACCGTTTGGAGATAGGATAATCCTTTTTTTAAGGCGGCTCTTTTCCTCGATTAGTGGGGAGAATGGATTACTTTTGCGGAACTCTCCTCTTCAATTTCTCCGGAAGAGGGGAAGGAATTCTTCCCCTGATCCATCGTCTACCAGGATGATTTGTAAATCCCTGTTCTTCCAGAGAGTGTATAAAAGAGAGGAGATTTTCTGTAGGCTTATATGCCGGAATTAAGACATATTGTTTTTTTCATGTCGACTCTTCCAAGAGCGAAACGCTCTAATTGATTCATGATGAACACCGGGCACAAAGCGCGTTCTACCTCGTTTTACTTAAGAGCCTAGTGCTTCTTGTTCTCTGTCTTGTTTTTCTTTAGATGAATTGTTACTTTTAGCCTTATTTTTCTTTTTGTTGCTTGTTTCGTTCATCGGCGGCTGTCCCTGCGTCCGCGACCACCCTGTTGCAGCATCACCGCCGTTCATCGGCGGCATCGGCGGACGGTTCTGATCATCTTCCTGTTCCTGTCCGCCCCGGTTCTGTCCTTCGCCGTTTCCCTCGGAAGCCGCCATTCATCGGTGGCTGTCCCTGCTGACCCGTGACCTCCTGTTGCGCATCACCGCCGTCCATCGGCGGTTGTCCCTGCTGACTACGATCGTCCCTGCCGTTTGTTACCCGCTGTCCGCATCCCGGTTCATCGTCGGCTGTTCCTGCTGACCGCGACCGCCCATCATTGAGCGTTACCGCCGTTCATCGCTGCCCGGCGACTTCTGCTGTGCATCACCGCCGTTCATCTGGCGGCTGTCCCTGCTGCCCGTGACTACGCGCTGTCCTGTCGCCGTTTTATCGCCATTCATTGGCGGTTGACCCTGCTGCCCGTGACCACCCTGCTGTGCATTACCGCCGTTCATCGGAGGCTGTCCCATAGACTGGCTTCTGTTCCGACGGTATTGCTCTTACCGCTGATGGGTTACCGATTCACTGGAGGAACCGACCGACACGGTATACGCTTTTTCCGTCTTCCAAGTCGGCGCTGCTGAAGAGAATGGTGTTAAAACTCTGGGTAGTGTCGGAAGAAGAATAGATTTCTTTTCCGTTGGAGTCGGTAATTTTCACGCTGTCTCCCGCATTTGCCGTGTCGCTAAGGTAGTAGATGACGCTGGACCGTGTGGAGCTGCTTTTCATCAAATCCCTGGAACATACCGGAGTTCCCACTGGCTACTACGGTTCCGCTGGTAATACTTGCCGTTCCGTCGTAGTCAATCGGTGCATTTCACCGTCGGACGGGCCATCGATTACGATGGTACCGCCGGATACGTTCAGGTCTCCGTTGGAGTCGATGCCATCCCCGCCCGGAACAATTTTCACATTTCCGCCGGAGATATTGACAGAGATGTCTACGGCAGAGCCGTCTTCGGACTCTCCTGCACCGTTAATGCCGTCATCGGAGGACTGAATGGAAATATTGCCGCCCTCTACATTTACGGTAATGCCTTCCAAACCTTCATTGGATTTTTGAATGTCAATAGTACCGTCTTTTACCGTGAGGGTATTGTCTGCATGAAGCGCATCGTCTCCGGCATTCACGGTAATCTTTCCGTTTTCTACGGAAACATCTCCCTTAGAGTGAAGGGCATCTTCTACAGTAGTGATGTCGAAAGTTCCGTCTTTACCGTGAGCGTTTTCTTTCCGTTCAGTCCGTGGTGGGAAGCGGTGATTTTTGTACTTCCACTTTCTACGGTTGCTTTGTTTTTACTGTGAATACCGTCTTCATAGCCTCCTTCTACGGTGAGACTCCTGATCCGCTCAGGAGCAGGTCTCCCTCGCTGTAGATTGCAGCGTCATAGTCTGTTGTTTTTTTCAGAACTTTCTTCGCTTTCCGTAGAGTCGGACTCTTCTTTTGCGGAACGTTTGTCACTGACGGTGTTTTTGCTGTTTTCCTTTAAAAGAATCTGCACATTTCCTTTTTTTCTCCCTATAATTGGTGCGCTTGTTGAATTGGAAATGTTGAAGTTATTCAGAATGAGCTTTACTTCCATCCGTATTGATTTTAATCTGTCCTTCTTCCAAGGTTCCGCTGAGCTCGTATGTTCCGGCTTCCGAGATGGTGATGGTTTTTTTCCTTCCCTTGTTGCCCCGTTTCCTTTTATGGAAATGTTGTCGCCTGAAATCCTGAATGGCGGTGCTTGCACCGCCGACCGTAGTGGAGGAGCTCGTAAGGGTCTCCGCACTTGCGCTTTGGGAAGCTGTTCCGCAAGCGTTTCAGAGCAAGCATCATGCCGATTCCCAGACAGGGAAGAGTTAAATTTTTGAATGTATTCTTTTTCATAATGACCTCATTTCTTGTGTTTGTTTTTTTGTTTCTGCGAAGAGAATACAAAAGGAAGCTGAAACGAAACTGAAAAAAAGAAGGAAAAGTGTGAAGTCTTTGTAGAAAAGAAAAACTGTACGAAGAAGAGAAGACTCTTTCTTTCGTACAGTTATTTAGTGGCTGTGCATCGCTAAGAAATCGTTGGAGAATCAATCACTGATGTCAAAGTCTCCGGTCACATGGAAATGATAAGGCTTAAACTGTTCTTGCAGTTCCGTCTCAATGTCCCGCACTTCCTTGTCCCGGTCTTCTACACTGAAATCCAACACGACATCCAGGTCGATGGAATTTGTTTCTTTTTCAGATAAAAGCCGTGTACTTGCAGGATATTTCTTCTGGTCATCAGGAAAGCGGTGATTTCCTCTCGAAGTTCTACAATCTTCGGATCGGTATTTCGCGCATAAATCCCGACACCGGACATCACGATACCGAAGTCTTTGTAACAGACGTCTTCCACTTCTCGTGTCAGGCTGTCAATTTCTTTTTGCCGTCATATTTTTCCGGTACTTCGATATGCACGGATGCAAGATATTTTTCCCGGACCGTAGTTATGCAGAACGAGATCGTATACACCGTAGATTCCCGGAATCTTCTGAATGGCATGCCGGATATCCCGGCTGAAAGAGGAGTTGATGCGCTCTCCCAGGATACGGGAAAGCGTTTCTCCGAGGATATCGAAGGCGGACTTTATAATAAAGAGAGAAATCACGGCACCGAGGTAGGCTTCTAAAGAGATGCCATAGAATAGAAAGACGAGAGCAGCCACGATAGTGGAAGAAGAAATGACGGCGTCCTGGAGTGCATCCTGCCCCTGCGCTTTCAGAGAGTCGGAGTGTACTTTCATTCCCTTTTTCCGCACGAAGATTCCGAGGAAGACTTTGATAAGAACACCGACAAAAAAAGAAGCAGAAGCATGGTTCTCGTATACTCGGGCTTTTTTTCCGCTTTCAGAATTTTTTTGACCGATTCCACGAGCGAACTGATACCGGCGTAGAGAACAATCAGGCTGATTGCGGAAGCGGTGAGATACTCCGTTCTGCCGTGTCCCCATAGGGTGATCCCTGTCCGCAGGCTTTTCAGAGAGTTTCATTCCTACGATGGTCAGCACGGAAGATAAGGCGTCGGTAAGGTTATTTACGCCGTCCAGGACGATGGAAATGGACTTTGACAGGAAACCGATGAGAACCTTAAAGGATGCCAGAACAAGATTTGCCAGAATGCCGATGATACCGGCACGGATGATGGCTTTTCCGCGCTTCTCCAGATTGATTTTATTTGCGTTCTCTTCCATACTACTCCTCCTAAAGCCCTGTACAATATAATGGAGATGTTATAGCATGGAGAAAGAGTAGGGACAATAGGAAGAAAGGAGATTTTATGACTACAGAAGAGAAGTTAAAGAAGTACAGAGATTGGATATTTTCAGTGTTCCGCCTATCAGATGGCGCTTGCGGTGATAGGAATTGATAAGCAGACGGTGGCACCGCCGGCGGGGGCATCTTACCGGGATGAACGGTCAGCCTATCTTGCCGGAGAGCTTTTCAGCCTGGAGACGGATCCGGAGATCGTTTCTCTACTCGGGGAGCTGAAGGACGATCCGGAGGTGGGAGCGGAAGATCAGCGTGCTATCGCACTCTATTATAAAAAAATGCAATGGATTCCGTTCTGATTCCGAAAGAGGAGTTTGTTGCCTTTCAGAAACTCTGTGACGAGTCCTTTGACGCCTGGATTCAGGCAAAATCGAAGGCGGACTACCGTATTTTTGAACCGTACCTGAAGAGAGTCATCGAAGGGAAGAAGAGGTTATACGGCTATCGGAAAAGTGAAAAAGCATCTATAACCAGATGCTGGATGATTTTGAGCCGGGAATGACGGAAGAAAAGTACGACGCCTTCTTTCATTCCTTGAAGGAACGTCTGATTCCTCTTATTCGGAAGGTGAAGGAAAAGAAGCAGATACCGAGTGATTTCTGCATCAGAAGTTCTCAATAGACGAACAGAAGAAGTTCATGCAGGAGCTTCTTTCTTACCTTCATTTCGATTCCTCCTGGGGGTATCAAAATGAGTCGGAACATCCCTTTACTTCCTGGACTTGTGAAAATGATTGCCGTACCACTACGAAGTATATCGAGAACGAACCGGTGAATGCGATCCTTTCCACGGTACATGAGGTGGGACACGCCTATTATGAGCATAACATTGACCCGAAGTATGACGGAATGATTCTCTCGGACGGCGTTTCTTCCGGTATGCATGAGTCACAGTCCCGCCTCTGTGAAAACTATCTGGGACGTTCGCGTGCCTTTTGGGAGTATCATTATCCGCGTTTCCAGCGTCATTTTCCAAATGAGCTCGAGAATATTTCACTGGATGAATTTTATCGTGCGATAAACCTTTCCGAGCCGTCCTTTGTGCGGACGGAAGCGGATGAGCTGACCTACCCGCTCCATATTGTAATTCGGTATGAAATTGAAAAAGGCTTGTTTAACGGGACGATTTCCACGGAAAACCTGGATCAAACATGGAATGCGAAGTACAAGGAATATCTGGGCCTGGATGTACCGAATGACCGTGTCGGTATATTACAGGATGTACACTGGTCGGACGGAAGCTTCGGCTATTTTCCGACTTATGCGCTGGGAACCGCTTTTGCGGCACAGTTTATGCACGCCATGCGGAAGGACTTAGAGGTGGACAGCCTTCTTCAAAATAACCGCTACGATACCATCATGCAGTGGTTAAAAGAGCACGTGCAGCATTACGGCTGTCTCTATGATGCGGGAGAGATTATAAAAAGGGCGACAGGAGAAGAATTCAATGTAAAGTATTTTCTGGATTATATTGAAGAGAAGTATACAAAATTGTATGCGCTGTAGCTTTGTTCTAAAAAACCTTGAAATCATAAAAATGAATCGTCTATAATGGTCTCCGTATTTTCCGTACGACAATAAAGGAGCATTTTATGCAGAAGAAGACGCAGTACTTTCTCTTATTTCCTTGTACCGTTCTCTTGGTATTTTTTCTGGTAGTACCATTACTGAACAGTCTTTTTCCCACCTTTTTCCTGCAAAGTCGTCTGAGCACAGAGGCATATCTCCAGTTTTTCCGGGACAGTTACAATCTGACTATTTTAAGTCGGACGATACGAATTGCCCTTCTTGTGACGGTTCTTTGCTGTATACTCGGTTTACCGACAGCGTATTTTATTTCTACAGTGTCAAAGAAGTGGAAGGGAATCCTTCTCGCTTTGACACTTTTTCCGTTGCTTACGAACTCTGTGGTGCGCAGTTTTGCCTGGATCAATATCCTGGGGAAAAATGGAATTGTGAACCGTATCTTACTTCTCAGCGGTTTGGTAAAGGCTCCCTTAACCCTTCTGTACACAGAGTTTGCCATCATCATCGGCTCGGTTTATCTCTTCCTGCCGACCATGATTATGACCCTTAGCGGGGTGATGGAGGGCATAGAGGGGGACTATATGGAAGCGGCCGCGACCCTGGGGGCAGGTCCGATTCGAAGCTTTTTGAAGGTGATTCTGCCGCTTTCCGTTCCCGGCATGATTGTAGGCAGTATTTTGGTCTTTACCGGAACTTTGACGGCTTACACGACCCCGCAGCTTTTAGGCGGAAATAAGAAAATGATGCTTGCGACCCTTTTATATCAACGTGCGACTGCCTGGGAGATTGGACAAGTGCCAGTGTGATTGCCTTTGTGATGATTGTGATTACTTTTCTGGTTATGCGGGGCTTTACCATGCTAAGCAAGTTGCTGGATCGGAGAGGAGAAGAAAATGCGTAGGAATCCTTTCATTACTATCGTTGCGATTACGGTTTTACTCTTTCTGTTTCTTCCGCTCCTGATTGTGACGATTACTTCCTTCGGAACGGAAGCGATTATTGCTTTTCCGATTAAAGGGTTTACACTGGATTGGTATCTGGTAGCCTTGCAATCGAAGTCTTTTATGGCGGGCTTACGCCTCAGCCTTTTCGTGGGCGTGTTTGCGACCTTTCTTGCCCTCCTTGTCGGGACGCCGGTAGCCTACAGCCTGTCCAGAAGCGGAATAAAGGGGAGGCAGCTTTGGAAGGATTTCTTCTTGTCCCCGACCTTGATTCCGGGCATCGTGGTGGGCTATTCCCTATATCAATTCCTGGTTGTGGCGATAAAAATACCGGTTCTTCCCGCCTTGTTCTTAGGGCATTTTGTGATCAGTGTACCCTATGTCATCCGCGTCGTAGGTTCTTCGATGGAACAGATGGATTTTTCCGTGGAGGAGGCAGCATGGACACTCGGTTGTACCCGGCTGCACGCTTTTTTCCGGATTGTGATTCCTAATATTTCCTCGGGAATTTTTGCCTCTTTTATGCTGGCTTTTATCAATTCCTTTAATAATGTGCCGGTATCGATGTTTTTATCGGGACCCGGCGTGACGACGCTACCCACGACGCTGTTAAGTTATATGGAGTTCAACTACGACCCGTCCGTTTCGGCACTCTCCGTGCTGCTTATGGTGGTTACCATTTTCATGATGATGCTGGTGGAGAAAACGCTGGGACTCGCGTCGATTGCGTCATAACGGGATATAGGAAAGTAACGGGGTATAGGAAAGGATAGAACAATATGGCTTTTGTTTCTCTGGAAAATATCAACATGGTTTATAACAAACAGAATCATGTCTTGAAAGATTTCAACTTGGAAGTAGAGAAAGGGAGTTGGTTTCTCTGCTTGGGCCGAGCGGCTGCGGAAAGACGACGACGCTGCGCATTGTTGCGGGACTTTTGAAGCAGAACAGCGGGAAATTCTTCCTCGACGGGGAAGACATGACGAATGTAGCGGTGCATCAAAGAAAGTTCGGGATGGTTTTCCAGAGTTATGCGCTGTTTCCGCATCTTACAGTAGAGGAAAATGTCGCGTTCGGGCTAAAACTCCGGAAGGAGGAAGCAAGCGTAATCCGGCAGAAGGTCGATAAGATGCTGGAACTTTGCGGTCTTACGAATTTGCAGAAACGTTACCCGAAGCAGTTATCCGGCGGACAGAGACAGAGAGTTGCCTTGGCACGGGCGTTGGTCATTGAACCGAAGCTTCTGCTTCTGGATGAACCTTTGAGTAATCTGGATGCAAAGCTCAGGGTACAGATGCGGCTTGAAATCAAGCGCATTCAGCAACAGTTTAAGATTACCACCCTTTTCGTGACGCACGACCAGGAGGAGTGCTTCTCCATCTCCGATAAGGTTGCCGTGATGAATAACGGGATTATTGAGCAGTATGGTACGCCGGAAGAAATCTATCGAAAGCCGAAAACGGAATTTGTAGCAAGATTTATCGGCTTTGAGAACTTTATTCCGGGGAAAAATGTTGGACAGTAATACGGTGGAGCTCTCGCCGGATAAACATCTTACTGTTCCCGCTACTGATGTTTCCGGGCCGGTTGTCATTACGATACGGCCGGATCATATAAAAATAGTTCCGGAGGGGGAGGGTCTCCTGGAAGGAGAAGTCGCAGTTCGTACTTTTCTCGGGAAGTCCTACCAATATGCGGTGAAAACTTCTCTTGGAACCCTGCTAGTCAATGATGTAAGGAACTGGGAAAGCGGGACAAAACTGAGTCTCGATTTTCCGAAAGAAGAAGTGATTGTGTTGGAAACCCATTAAAGGAGGGAAAAATGAAGAAACCATTTCTAGTGCTTACGGCTACACTGCTCAGTTTTAGCTTACTGGGGCTGTCTGCTTGCGGAAACAGCCAGGCAAACTTATCCGGGGAAAAGAAGGAGGAAAGCACGGCAAAAGCGGAAAGCAGTAAGGGAGAGGAAGCTGCCGAGAAGAAGGATGCTTCCGGAGAACTTTTGGTATCCACCTTCGGTTTAAACCAGGATATCGTAGAGAGTGATATCATTAAGCCTTTTGAAGAGGCAAATGGCGTAAAGGTGACCTTGGAGGTCGGCAATGCCGCAGAGCGTTTGACAAAGGTGGAAAGCGGCAGCAGCAATGTGGATGTCATTGAGCTTTCTCAGTCCGGTTCCACCAAAGGGTATACGGAGGGGGTTTTGGAAGAAGTAACGGAGAAGGACGTTCCGAACCTTGCTTCCCTTTCCGATGAGGCAAAGCAGGTATATCAGAATGGAGGCGGTGTTCCTTTTTCCATTAACTCCATCGGCATTGTGTATGATAAAGAGAAAGTGGGACATGAATTGAAGGATTGGGCAGACCTTTGGAGCAGTGATTTGGCGGGAAAGATTGCCGTGCCGGACATCACGACGACAGCAGGACCGCTTTTCCTTTCGGTTGCTGCGGATAAAGGGGGGAAAGCCCTTTCGGAAGACAAGGGAGAAGCTGCTTTTAAAGCTTTGGAAGAGTTAAAACCGAATATTGTAAAGACCTATTCCAAGTCTTCCGACCTTGCGAATATGTTCCAGGCAGGAGAAATTTCCGTTGCCGTGGTAGCGGACTTTGGTGTTTCTACCGTACAGAAAGCGGATCCGAATGCAGAGTATCTTGTGCCGGAGTCCGGAACCTATGCCAATTTTAATACGGTAAATCTTGTCAAAGGAGCAAAAAATAAGGAGAATGCCTTAAAGTATATCAATTTCCGAATCAGTGCGGAAAACCAGGCGGTGAAGGCAAAATCTCTTACGGAAGCACCGGTAAACAAGGACGTACAGTTGAAAGACGACGAAGTGAAGACCATGACCTACGGTGCAGTGGCGAAGCGCGCAAAGGTAGTGGATTTTAAGTTGGTCAATGACAATCTGAAGGACTGGATCGATCAGTGGAATAAGATTTTAAATCAGTAAAAGTGGAATCATTTTAAATCAGTAAAATCGATAAAAGAAGCGCGTTAAGAGGGACAAAATGAAGACAGGGTATAAAAATGTGCATCTTGTCACGATGGATAAGGAGTTTACGTCGTATCCGGAAGGGTTTCCTCCTGTTCGAGGATGACCGGATTACGAAACTTGGCGCGATGCAGGACTTTTCATGAGGAAGAGGCGGAGTGCTGGTATGACGGGCAGGGGGAATCCTGATGCCCGGTATGGTCAACGGTCATGTGCACGCCGGGATGATTCCTTTCCGCCTCTGGGAGATGATACCAAAGATCGCTTGCGACGGTTTCTCTTCCCTCTGGAGCAGGAATGCGTAGACCGGGATTTTGTGGAGAAAAGTACGGCTTATGCTATAGCGGAGATGCAACTTGCCGGCATTACCACAATCTGCGATATGTATTATTTTGAAGACTGTGTTGCGGAAGTGGTTGAAAAAGATGGGGATGCGTGCCCTTCTTGGGAGAAACGATCATTGATCAGAAAACCCCGGATAGTTCCTCTGCCCGAGACGCGCTTCTGTACTGTGAAACCATGCTTGAAAAAGTGGCACGGTTCCGGGCGGATTACGCCGGTTGTGGCACCTCATGCACCGAATACCAATACGGGGGAAGTGCTCGAGGCCTGCCGGGATTTGGCAAAGAAATACAATACTGCGCTCAGCATGCATTTTGCAGAGATGCAGTATGAGATGGCATTTTACCGGGAAAAGTACGGTATGGGCGCGGTTGAATATCTGGAATCGCTCCATCTCTTCGAAGTGCCGCTGGTTCTGGCGCACGGAATTCTGCTTACGGAGGAGGATATCGAGAGACTGTCTCATCATCCGCAGGTAAGCCTTGTGCACTGTATCGGTGCAAATACGAAGGCGGCGAAAGGAGTCGCTCCGGTGCAATCCCTTTTGCAGCACCACATTCCGGTCGGAATCGGCACGGACGGACCGAGTTCCGGGAATACCCTGGATTTATTTACCCAGATGCGAATGATTGCGAACTTCCAGAAGACCGCGCTGAAAGACCGCTCCGCTTTTCCGGCACGGGAAATTGTGCGGATGGCGACAATGGGAGGGGCGGAAGCACTGGGATTCTCGGAGGAGATTGGAAGTCTGGAAGTGGGGAAAAAGGCGGACTTCACCCTGATAGAAACAGACAGTGTCAATCTATTTCCCCTACATGATGTCTATTCGGCGCTGGTCTATTCTGCCCGTGCGGAGAACGTACGGGACGTGTGGATTGATGGAGAGCAGGTCGTACGCGATAAGAAACTGCTCCGCTACACGATAAAAGACTTACGGTGCGCATTGCAAAAAACCATGCATTCTTTCACTCTGCGCGCGAAAGAACTGGAAAAAGAAATCTACACTACAGCTTCCTGCTGAGGGATCTTTTTGTTTTCTTTTCCCTTCTTATACAGATAGAAGAGAATGAGAAACATCGGAATGATACAAACGTAGGAAAGCACGGTAATCACTCCATTGTTAAAATCGGTATCCAGTGCAGGGGGTAAAGTTCCGCTGATGTTGTTCACGGCATGGGCAAGGAAAACGAAGAATAAGGAACGGCATTTTTTGATAAAATAGCCGAGGATGATGCCCATTGCGGCGGTATAAACAGCCTGGATGAAGCTTCCGTGCCAGATACCGAACATCACGCCGGAGACGAGTGCCGGAAACCAGGGAATCTCCGTAACTTCTTCAAAGGAGCGGAAAATGATGCCGCGGAAGAGAATTTCCTCTACCAGAGGACCGACAACCACGATGGCAAGAAAAGTCCAGATATAGGGGTCACTGTCCATGTCGTTATAGAGGTTTCGAGAAGGCCTCCGCCTGAGCACCGAGAGCAGGGATGTGTGCGGCGAGGAAGTCAATGAAGTTTAACCAAATGGTAGACAGTCCTCCGGCACCGAATCCCAGGATAATGGCGAACACCACGCCTTTCCAAAGCGGAAGGTTCACTTCCGCTTTTTTCTTCGGAAAGAGCGTGCGGTAATAGAGATATAAAAGTACAGAGAGAATCGTTGCCAGAAATGCGTCCAGGAAAGAAGGAGAAGCACTCCATAAATCGATGGGGACATGAAGCAGGTCGAGTAAACCCTGTACCAGTTCAATAATCAGTTCACTGAGAAAGTCATAGACAATTAATACTGCAAAAGTCAGTATGAAAAATAACGCTTTTTCTTATTCATTTTTCTTCTCCCTTATTGTCAAAAAAAATTTACGTTTTTTTATCGGCGTTTTACAGTTTATTATTACTTGTCTTTCGCTGTCAAAAGAGGAATGGTAGGGTTCTGCTTTTTATCATTCGACTTACACCTGACTTACACCGGGAAAGGTGTAAGAAAATGGTGGTGAAGACATTTCCTTCTTTTAGTACAATCGAAACATCTTTTTAAGCTTGTCCTGCGTAAGATGCGGGAAACAACAAGCCGGAAAATCATGGGAGAGAAACAGAAGGAGGAGATATGAAAACTTGCCCTGTTTGTGGAAATGAGGTACAGGACGGATATCGGTTTTGCACACATTGCGGAACGGAACTCGCGAAGAAGGAAGAGGAAGGAGTCCAGCAGGTACCAAGTGTAGAAGAGGCGGCTTCTACAATAAAGGAAGCAGTGCGTCCTGCACCCGGTGTAGAAGAAGGGAAAGCTTCTACGGAGAAGCAAGAGAAGAAAACGAATAAGGTCCACTTCTTTATCGGTTTCATAGCGTTTCTGCTTGTCGTAGGCGCGAGCTTTTTTGCTTTTGGAAAAGTGTTTCACTCTCTGGGAGGGCAATTCGGTCTCAGCCGGGGACAGAAATTTTTAAAGATGCAGACAGATCACTTGCAGAGTAGACTGAAGGCAATGGATGATTTCGGACTCCTGGAGTGGACGAAGAGTGTGAATTATACTTTTACGTTTACCGGAGAAGTAGAGGGGGATGAAAAGCTCGCCGGGTATTTGGAGGATTCTTCCCTCATCTTAAAAATAAAGAACGATCTGGGAAAAGACAATCGGCAGTTTGACATGGATGTAAATCTCATGGGAAGTGAGGTTTTTCATCTCTATGGGGAGGAAATGAATGGAAAGATCGGATTTGCCTTCCCTTCCGCGGACCATAAGTTATATGTCAGTGAGGGAGACAGTGTATTCGAAAAACTGGGGCTAAAGGACGATTCCATCAATATTCGTAATACGAAAGAAAATCAAAAGCGGGCAAAGAAGTTGCTTCTCCGCTATGGTGCGTTGCTTGCGAAGTCGATGACGAAGGACAACCTGACGGTCGAAAAGGAGCGCTGTACTTTGCCTTATTGGGAGGATGCGGAGGATTTATATCGTTATGAAGGCACCGTATACCGTTTTGAGCCGGATGCGGATGAAATCACCGCATTTATAAAAAAACTTGCCCCACTCCTTGAGAAAGATAAAGAATGCAGAACGTTCTTTCGGGAAAGTGGACTTAGTAAAACGCTGCAAGACAGCTTGGGCATGGAAGTAAAGAAGCCTACGGATCGGCTTTTTTCCGAATTTGCGGATACCCTTCGTGACCGGGCGGAAGAAATAGGAGAGAGCCTCGCGAAGAGCCGTTTTCAATGGGAAGTGACCATGGAAGGCAAGGAGCTTCGGAGTATCGTCATCGGAGAAGATCTTGATCATGACGGAAAGATCGGTGCGCGCATAGGGGAAGATATAGAATACTTTTATTATTTGAACTATGAGCTTGCAGGAGAGCGGGTGGAGTACCTTGGAACTGAAAACCCGGATCAGGGAACATGGCTCTATCTCTGTAACCGCTATGAAAAAACGGGGCAGACTTTTAAAGGGGAGTTTCAGTTTTCTTCAGATAAAGTAAGGGTGTCCGATACCATAAAGTACAACGTAAGAAAGGGGGAAAATGGAAGTTTCCTGCCGTATGGCAGGTATGATCTGGGAGAAGATGATGATGACACTGTGCTCACTGTAGAAGAAGGGAAAGGAAACAGTACGGACTATGAACTGAAGACGCCGGAAGCATTCTGGTATAGTTTAACGGGGTTGAAGATCAATGGGAAAACCGGTGCGGATATTTCGAGACCCGGAGGGCAGGTCATTGACATCACGGATTATTCGTTGGGAGAAATCCGGAAAATCAGTGAAGAGTATATAGATCAACTTAACAAGAGCTTTTATTCCTTTTTTAATAGATAAAAGGAATTGGGAAAGACGGAGAAGGCGGGAAAGACAGAGAAAGCAGAAAAGACTGCGGACGCAGGGGGAATGAAAAAAGCGAGAGCTTACAGTTTGTGTAAGCTCTCGCTGTAGTGTCCTCTGTCCTATTTAAAGTCTTATTTGAGTCTTATTTGAAGCCTCATTATATCTTATTATATGTCCTGTTTCTTTTATATGGTGTATGCGCCATGCAAGACAAATCTAGGCTTTCTTCTCCGCTCTCTTCCATACGAGGGAAGCGGTCGCGAGGAGACTCAGACTGAACAATGCGCCCCAAAGGAGAAGCAGGGAATGATCTCCGGTCTCCGGAACCCAAGTATCTTTGCTTGCACCGGCAACTTCCGGGTGTTTCGGAGAAGTAATGTTCGGATTGCTCTCTGTTTTCACCCATGACACCCGGTGTCAGGTGTGTCGGTGTGCTTGGCGGTTCAGACGGTGTCTTCGGATCCGGACGCTCCGGGATATTGGACGGCGTCGGGATGTTCGAGGGCGTGGGGATATCGGAGGGTGTGGCCTTCGTATTGGTAACGATATATCCGTCTGTCATATTTCCGCTGATCGAGCTGCTGTATCCTTCTATAGCGACTTCCTTTACCTTATAGTTGATTTCGTGTCCGTCCCCGTCACTAAACTTCGGAAGGTTCGAGAAGCTGGCTTTCCATTCGTTCTCATCGGAGAGGGTCAGGCTTTCTTTTTCTACGCCGTCAGCAAGGAGAAGGATTTCTACCTCGTTGGTACTTTCCCCAATCCAGCGCTTTTCTACGAGAAGGGACCGTCCGGGAACATTTTCCATCTTGAAGCCTTGTGTCAGACTGCCGCTTACGAGACAGGCATAGCCGTCCAGCGGACGCTCTTTCACGAAGTATTGGTATGGCTCCCCATTTTCATCCTTTTTCGGGAGATTTTTGAAGCTGAGCTTCCATTCATGGGTAGCAGGGTCTTCCTTCATGACTTCCGAACCGATATAAAGCGGATCGTCCGGGTCGGACTCGCTCTTCCGATAGAGTTCTACGGTGATGCTTTCCGGTCTTCCTGCCGGGTCGTCGTGGTTCCAAGTCTTAACGACCTTGACTTCCGTCAAATCCCGTTCGCCCATATAGACATCTCCGTTGGAGCCGATGCCGCCGCCGCCGGTTGCGGAATAGTTTCCGGTAATCCATACCGTGGCAAGACTTTCCGCTGCACTGTCTTCCTGCACCGGGCTCCATAGGATGAGTTCTTCACCGCCGCCCAGTCCGGTGCCCATTCCGGAACTCGAATTCAGTTTTCCCCTTTAATTTGTTTAAAGGGAGTTCTTTGTTATTCCGATCTCTCCAGCGGTAGGCTGTTCCGCCGAGCATCAGAGGAGAAATGGCATAGTTGGGGGCACCGATGTGCGTTTAGCCCATAGACAGAGGATCTGTATCCGGAATCAAGGTAGATTTCACTTCCTCTTATGGAGCGGTTTCCGATGATGGCCACTCCGTTTTTCACATTAATCTCGGTATTGGAAATGGGGACAGCCTGCATATCCTCCGCCGAAGTTTACGGCTTCGTTATCTTTTATGAGGGCATTTTTCAGGTTTAAGACGCCGTTCGTTCCGCCCAGATCTTTGTTCCAGCCGTTTACGTAGATTCCGCCGCCACCGAAGGGACAGGTGATATGACCGTATTTAGCTCGTTGGTCATGACATTGTTGATGATTTTTCCGGCAGAGATGTTCGCGGTGGAGAATCCGTCTCTATAGTTGTTATTCGATGCGCTGACGTAGATTCCGGCACCGCAGGATGCGGAGCGGTTTTCGCTCACCGTACCGCCGGTCATGTTCAATGTGCTACCTTTGTTCGTATTGATCAGAGTACCGACGGAGATACCGCCTCCCACTTCTTCAGATTCGTTTTGGGTAATCAAAGCGTCTCCGGAGAGGTTGATGGTGGAATTCGAGAACGAAGCGATTCCTCCTCCGCTGCTAAGGTTTAAACGATCCGTTCCCAGTACTTTTCCCAGGTGGGCTGTATTCTTCTGGATGACACCGCCGGACATATTAAAGGTAACATTGGAGGCAAGATATACGCCTCCGCCGTATCCGGCAAGGTTGTTTTGAATCACACCGCCGGTCATATCAATCACACTGTGATGGGCGGTATCTCCTGCATAGATTGCGCCTCCACGGGTCTGGTCATCATTTAAACGGGGGTCGACATTCGAACTGGGGTCGATTACGATATTATTTTCTAAAACCGTACCGTCCTGGATTTCCAGGTCGCCCTGGACATTGAGGAGAGACTTTCTGGTCAATCTGTTGTTTTCTCCTCCACCGTCCACGCGGATATCCCGAAGCGTGGCGGCATGATGTTCGGAGACAAAAAGAAGGTAGTCTTCGTATCCGGGGTTACGTTCAAGATGCGCATTGGTTCCCTCCAAAGTGACTTCATCTTGAATCGACACCGTACCGAGGATGTAGATGGTTTCGATGTCCTGGTTGTCTGTGGCAAGATCCTTCGCTTTTTTTCAAACGTTTTTACCGCAGTACTTTTCGCTTTTCGCCGTCATGGCTGTCGTTTCCGTGTATGCCGTCCAGGTAAATACTCCCTCCGCTGGCATAAACGGTACCGAGATTCCCGGGCAGAAAACCTGTCAGAAAAAATAAAGTAAGCAATGCGAGAAAGACAGATCCGAAGTCTTTTCGAATTCGGTGTAAAATCAACTGGCAAGAATGATTTCTCATTTTGCACCTCCTCACTCTCTTTATTAGAGATTCTTTCCTATCTCTTATCGGCGTTTTCAAAATAATTATATTATAACAGGACTTTCTAAAAAAAGAAATGTAAAATTAATCATAAGTTATATAGTTCTAATATTTTATCTATGTGCTATTCCGTGTGGATTCCGCTGAAATTCGTCCTGTGAAAGGAGCCCAAAGGAGCACAAAAAGATAAAGCACTCTTATTTGTTGCCTGTGCAACAAAAATATTTTCCTGTTAAAAGATAATTAGGATATACTAACAAAATGAATAAAGACGCAGAAAACGAATCAAGAATGCAAGACGAAAAAAAGGAGAAAAGAACGTGGAGAAGATTTTGGATTTAAATAAAAGTGTAGCAGCTCTTGTGAAGGAGTATCCGGAGGTTTCCGATATTATGTTTTCACTGGGGTTTACGGAAGTGAAAAAGCCTGCCATGCTGAATTCTGTCGGAAGGATTATGAACCTGAAAAAGGGTTCACAGATGAAGAAAAATCCTGATGGAGGAAATTGTCCGGGCCTTCCGGGAGAAAGGCTTTACGGTGATAGGTGGGGATCAGCCTCCCGGGAATCGAACGGAAGCCTTACGCTCACTACTTGACCGCCTTTCGGACGGAGAGGATCTCGAGTCGGTTCGGGCGGACTTTGTGCGGGATTTTCAGGGTGTGGATCCGGCAGAGATTATGAAGGCGGAGCAGGGGCTTATGGAATCCGGTATGCCGCTTAGCAAGGTACAGAAGCTTTGTGATGTGCACTCTGCGCTCTTTCACGGGAGTACCCGGGAAGAAAAGATTGCGAATGCGGAAAGAGCCGTGCAGGCATCCCTGAAGAACTCCGGCGAGAAAGAGGAAGGAAAAAACTACATTCAAAAAAGTGCGGAGGCGGAGGCATTGATACGGATTCCGGGACACCCGCTGTCTACCTTTACCAAGGAGAATGAGGCACTTCGGAAATTCCTGCAAGAAAGCCAGGCAGGATGGGAAGAGTTGCTTTCCCTGCTTTCCGGGGAGAAGGACGGAGAAAAGGGGAGACAGGATGGAAATGCCACGCCGGCATGGGGAGATCTGCTTTCCACTTTTTCAGAGGAACTTGCCAAGCTCCGCTCCTTCATCGTGCATTATGCTAAAAAAGGGGATCTCCTCTATCCGCTTCTGAAAGTAAAGTATGATGTTGCCGGTCCGTCGCAGGTGATGTGGACGGTGGATGATGAAATCCGAGACAGCCTGGGAGAACTCCGAAGGGAACTCGTGGAGAAGAGTAAGGGGGAGAGGAGGATAGGCAATACCGGAGAAGAAGCGGACTACGAGGACGAGGATAAAGCAGCAGATAAAGAGGATATTGCGAAAAATATTCTGAATTCGTATTTCTTAAAGAAGTATCTTGCCGTACGAAATCGTATGGAAGAGATGATATATAAGGAAGAGAACATTCTTTTCCCGATGTGTGCCATGCAGTTCCAGAAAGAGGAGTGGATACAGATCTACTTTGATTCGAAGGACTATGAACCTTGCTTTTCCGTTTTTCCTGTAGAGTGGAAGGAAGCGGAAGAGAGTAGAATCTCCAGGGAAGCCGGAAAGGAAAGTGAAAAAGAAAGCGGAATTTCCAAGGACTCCGGAAAGGAAGGAGACAAAGAAGTCGGAAAGGAGTCCGGAAAATCACGTTGGAAGACCTGCTTTCGCAGGGTGGAAGCACTGGAAGGAAAGGCAAAGCAGAGTATTCCGTCTTTCTCCGATTCCTCAGCGGATGGAGAGATTGTGATGCCCGGAGGGCATTTGAAGAAGCAGGAACTCATTGCGATGCTAAATACCATTCCGGTAGAAATCACCTTTGTGGATAAGGACAATATCAATCGTTTCTTTAACGAGGGACCGAAGGTCTTCAAACGCCCGCAAATGGCGATCGATCGGGAAGTTTTTTCCTGTCATCCGCCGAAGGTGGAGCCGATGGTGCGGACGATTATCGGAAACTTCCGGGAGGGAAAGGAAGAGGAAGTGCCCATCTGGATGGAAAAGGGAGGAAAGCCTTTTCTGGTGCGCTACATGGCGGTACGGGACAGGGAAAAGAACTATGTCGGAACGCTGGAAGCCGTAACGGATATGACAGAAGCAAAAGAATATTTTCGCCAGTATTTCAAGAGCCATCCGGAAGAACTGTAGAAAAAGAGGTGAAAACAGAGTTCTTATCTGAATGCAGACTTTCTTATTGACGGTAGTCATTACTAATGCTAAGTTAGCAATGACAAATATAAATTACGCAGCAAAATTAATTATTTTAATAAGATTACACGATTTTCTATTTATTTAATAGAAAAAGACGGTATCGTTAATTTGCGCTGTAAGCAGAAGAAAGGATGAACTATGGTAAGACGAGGTTTTCGAACCATTGCGATTGTCGCTGCCATGTCCATGATGCTGAATCCTTCCTACACCGTTCTGGCGAAGACGGGCAGAACGGCAACGGTTGGTACATGGAAGACAGAGGGAAGCAAGTGGACTTTTCTCGACAATGCAGGAAACAAGCTAAGCGGTTGGATTGTCTACAACGGGGATTGGTATTATCTCGTTCCGGAGGATGGGCACATTGAAGACCGGCTGGTTAACACTGAACGGGAAGTCCTATTTCTTAAGTACGGAATCGGGGCAGTTCACGGGAAGACTCCTTAGCGGGTGGCAGTGGATTGACGGCTATTGCTATTATTTTATTGCGGAAGATAATGCAAAATGTGGTGAACTTTTTACGGGTGGAACTACACCGGACGGGTATACGGTGGACAGCGCCGGACGCTGGACGAAAGACGGCATTGCCGTGTATGAAAACGGAAAGGGACTCTCTTCCACGGAAAATGCGCAGCAGGTAGCCGGTGCGGACAGACCGATTCCTTCCGGCGGAACGGGAAGTTTCCGGCGGGACGTAGCGGCAGCGGTCGAGGCGGAAGTTCTCGAGGCAATGGACAAAGTAGCGGCTCTAAGGAAGAGCAGCAGAATGCAAGTCAGGGGAATCAGAAAGAAGATTCCGGAAATAAGGGCGGCTCTACAAAAGAAGATGATACAAAGAAAGAAGAACAAGAGAATAGCAAGACAGCAAGTCTCGTAGCGACTGCACAGACCAAACTGGTGCATACCGAGCTTGGAAATTTCCTTTCCCTTGCCTTTTTAGAGGGCACGAAAGAGGACTATACCGTCACAGTGGATGGAACGGACATTTCCGCAGCCCTCACGAATGTAGACGATTCCGGGCAGATTGCGAAGTGGAGAGCTACGGTTGCCCATCCGAAGAAACTCGTGATTTCCAGAAAATCGGACGGGAAGACAGAGGAAATCAAGCTGGAAGAAGGAAAAGCCGCAGCGGAAGAGTCCAAGGTGGAAGTCACGGCGGGCGACCCGCAGGATCATCCGAAGTACCTTCTTGCACAGGGAACGGCGACGGTATTTGACCGTCTTCTTCCGAATAACGGGAAGGACGGAAAAGAAAGATTTACGCCGAAGAAGAGCACTTTTACTCTTTTTGAAAAGAAGAAGGAGGATCCGGATGCCATTCAGGCGGAATTTTATGTGAAACCCGTCGTTATTGATGCGGAAGGAAACGGCGTCGGCGGAAAAGGAATCAAAGCGGAATTCAGCTTGGGAACGGATAAGGAGAAAGACTGGTTTAACGGCATTGATCAGATTTCCCTTCTTCGTTATGAGGACAATACCGTCCTGAATCGGAATTTAAACTTCAAGAAGACGGATCCGGTATCCGGAAAGCATGGCTTTGTAGGCACATTGCAGGTGCCGGTCGGACAGGACAATATGCGTTCTCGCGGACTCTATATCCTGGCGATTCACTCCAAGAAGACGGAGGAAGTCATCACTCTTCCGATTGAGTTGCAGAGCAACACGAGATTTCAGGTGGACATCGCGCAGGAGACCATGGCGCCGAAGACCGGAGAGAGAGTCAAGTTCCGGATTAACGGCGAAAATGGAGAGAGCTTCGGAAATGAGATCAAAGTCGATGATATGCAGGTGACTTTGGAGAAGCCGAGCGGAAAGAAGGAGAAGCTTTCCTATATTGATGATTATTTCAACTTCGGCGGAAATTTTATCCTCTACGGCACGAGTTCCAATAAAGAGAAGACGGTCAATACCGATGAAGCCGGGATGTATACCATTAAGATTAAATATTCCGGCTATCCTACGCTCAGTAAACAGTTTATTGTTTACAAGGGGGAAGGACAGAATACGGAAGACAAGCAGGAAGATGCGGCAAGAAGCAGTGCGAGAGCTGCCTACAGCGGAAAGAAGGCGGACGCGGTTTCTGCGGCAACAAGCGGAAAAACTTCCACCCATGCGGGAAAGAAGGCATCCGGGAAGAAGGGGAAGGAATCCGTGTATGACGGGGTGTCCTCCGCAACCGGAACCGTGAATACCCGTGTGAATGTGGTATTTGACTATGATCTCCTTGAAAATGCCCTGGTTTTAAACGAAATCAAGGCTTTGAACGAAGATGCACGGAACGTCCTTGTATGGTACTACGGCATGAACTTTGACCGCTTTGGCTATCTCTTTGATGAGGGGGCGAAAAACTACTACAGTGTAGAAAAGTATATGAATGCGCTGAAGGAGGACGAGACGAAAGGCGGAAAGATTCGTTCCTATAGTGCGTATCGGAAAGAGGCTGAAGCAGCCGATTTTAACGGGGTATCGGAAGTACAATTTCGTTCTGGAAGACGGAACACTCGGAAGTCTGAGTGATTTTCAAGAAGTACAAGGGAGAGGATACACCGAGCTTTAGCGGAACAACCATCAAGAAAGGGGAGGAAATTGTCCTTCATACGGACAACAAAGAATACCTTTCGAAGATACAGGGCGTGTATACCGATGGCAGCAGTGAAAATCAGATGAGTTATAAATCTCCGAAGAGAGTCACGATTGACAAGGAGAAGGGCACCATTACCCTGCATCGTTATGCCTTTAATTTCCTGAATCCGGCGACTCCGGAAGTCGGAAAGCATACGATTACGCTTGATGCGGGAGCGGACTACAAGAAGGTGGATATCACGCTTACGATTACCCAGGAAGAGATCACCGAGAAGCCGACTCCGGTAGGAGAAGCCGCAGTTGGAAAGGATCTGACACTCTCTCTTCCGAGAAACGCGATACTACGCTTTGCAGGTGTTTCTTTACAGAAAGGGGACGGCGAAGTAAAGACTCTTCTGGATGCGTCTGCGGGCGGAATTTCCGGAAACGATTACTACGTTTTGGATAAAGAGAATGACCAACTGATCATCAAAGCGGGACGTTTCAAGGAGGCAGGTGAGTACACCGTTTATGTGAAGGTGAAAGAGCAGAACGGAACGCTGAAACACGACCTTCCAAGTGAAAGAAAAGTCCGATACGCCGGAAGAGCCGAAGGAAGAAGAGGACAAAGGACTGGAGGCGCCGGAAGTAAAGTACTTTGAGGAAGACCGGAAAGGATATAACAATCGAAATGTGCTTTCTTTCGTGCCCGAGAAGACGTATCCGAAAAAGGATGTTACCGATTACCTGGAGAAAGTCAACAAAGTTGTGGTAAACGGTGAGGAATATCAGAAATGCATCTTCCATTCAGGAGGTGAATCGGAAGGATGCGACATACGCATTGCACTATAACAACGGCAGCGGAAATTACAGCAATAATCTGTCTCTCTCCTCTGCTTTCGTAGAAGGGGAAAATGTGATTGAAGTTTATGCGGACGGCTATAAGAAGTTGCAGTATAAGGTCACTTTGAAAGGAAAAGAAGAAACCGATAGCTTAGCGGTGCCGACTGGAGCGGAAGTGAAGAAAGCGGCTTTTGGAGAAACTTACTATGTTTCTTTTCGGAAGAGATCGAAAAGGTGTTTGAGGTTAGCAAACACTAGCACGTAAAGTCGTTTCGTAAATGGCACCTCTATAAAGATATCAAACTATTCCGTAAATGTGTAATTACTAGAAGACAGTTTTGCAACCACGGATATCGACGGCAACTGCAGTGGTATGAGTGGACGTTTCATTTCGTTCACTGACTGGATAAAAGACGATGGTCATTGTACAAGCGAAGGCTATAATGATTTAGTGCTTTCCGCGTACTGCAAGCAGAGGAGACGATCTCTGAAGATCCGTTTTTAGAAGAGTTGTCAGTTGGCGAAAGGCAAAGAAGGAGTACGGAAGGTGCTGTACAGAAAGCGCTGTAACTATGGAAAATGCGAAAATTCAGCCGAATAAACGATTCAGCTTATTAAAGACGATATCGTCAAAGCATATTGTAAAAACGAGTATCATTGCACGGAAGCGTGATACTCGTTTTTCGCATAAAAAGAAGGGGTAATAAGAGCATATAGCTGTTAACCCCTTCTTTCGTTTCTTCTTCGAAAATTACCGTGCAGAACGATCCTTATACGTTTAAGATATAGTGTCCGGTAACCAGAGAATAGATTCCCATGATGACGATGGCGATACAAGCAATCAATCGGATAGGGTGAATGGTGGTCGGTGTGTCGACTTGCTTTGCATAACGGATGTTTTGAATCTCTGCGAAGGTAATCGCGGCACAAACAAGGGTAACAACGATGGTCATAATCTGCTTTTGTGACATATTAGTCTCCTTTTTTCATTGTTTTTCTTATAGAAGCAGTTTCACGGTGAGGCGGATTACCCTGCCGGATTCTGCAAATACACTAATTTTCATTTGTAGAGGAAGAATCTCCATACGACTCTGTTGCGGAAGCATTCTCGCTATTCTCTGTATTGGCGCTGTTTGCATATTCACTAAGATCGGAAAAACCACTCAAATCCGGAGAAGCGGTATAGCTTCCTGCCAGAGGAACGTTATGGCTTTCATTCAGAATTGGATAGGACGGCAGCGCCTTCTTATCTGCAAAGTAGGTTGCAATGGTGCCGATTGCGCCGGTTCCCATGGTAAATGCCCAAAGCTGATAAAGATTTCTGTGATAGCTTGCGGCAACCTGCGGATCATTTGCACTAAAAATTTCCTGCATATATTGGAAACAATCGATGACGTGGTGAAAATCCTCGTAGATAGCATCGGATAAGAGGAAGGCAAAGTCGAGACGATTTGCGAAATAGGCCATTCCCGCCATAAATACGAGACAAATGGGGATACCAATCAGTCCGAAACGACCGGCAAAGATCTTGTAGCCGAGAACCGTTGTAAAGCCCATGATGACACCGCCGTAAAGCGATACATAGCCGAGTCTTGCGATGAAGAAGACGAATATGGCGCCGATAAAAGCACCGACGAGAGCACCGAAGATGCCGAGAATAATGCCGACTACACCGCGGCTTTCCTCCTTCTGCCGTTTTTCGTCTGCATCCAGTCTTAAGACATCGAACTGTGCTCTGGTGAAGAAATGGCTTCTTCCGTTCAGACAATAGAGGGAAATCCCTTCTTCCTCTCCGTTTACTTCACTACAGTTTACTAAGCCGTTTTCAGCAAAATGGGCAACGAGCTCGGCAATCCCGTCAATCATGTTCTGAATCGTCCCCTTATTGGTCAATCCACTCTTGATGTCCGCACTGACGAGGTATCCGGACAAATCAATGCTCTGTACCGCTTTAATGTCTTTCCGAATCAGCTTCATCAAGTCTTTACTGGGATGATTTCCCATCTGGGACAGGGAAAAAGAGCACTCGATGGTATTTGCCGGTATAGCGGATGGAGAGATAGTATCCGTTAAAAATACCCGCGGCTTCTCCGATGTCCTCCAGGTATTTCAGTCCCAGAGATTCTGCGACCGCCATAATTGTTTTACTTTTCATGAATCCAATGTATCCTCCTAAAAATGATGTAAAGCAGTATTATTTTTATCGTTATTTTTTTAAATAAAAACAATAGAAAAGTTAAAGATTCTGTTTTTATGTAGAGAACGGATTCGTTTCGTGTATTTTTTTGTCCTAATCTATGATAAAATAAAAACAATCTGGACAGAGAAAAAAAGGATTGATCTGAGACCGGTTCATTTCAGACCGGTTTCAGTTCAGATCATATTGGCTTTCGTAAATGGAGATTTTTCAGGATAAGGAGGAAGAATGCAGTTGGAAGTACAGACGGGAAGACCGAAAGATCTTGCGGGAAGAGAAGAGAAAGAAATTGCGGTTTATGATTTTCTGGATAAGCTCGGCATCTCTTACGAGCGGGTAGATCATGAGGCGGCGCACACCATGGAGGCTTGTGCTCCGGTTGAGGAAGCGCTACAGGCGAAGGTGTGTAAGAATCTTCTTCTTACCAATAGTAAACACAGCTTTTACTACCTTTTGATGATGCCGGGGGATAAAAGCATTTGTAACGAAAGAACTTTCGAATGCCATCGGCTGTGGACACCTGTCCTTTGCGGAGCCTTCGGAGATGGAGAAGGTCTTGCATTGTACGCCGGGTTCCGCTTCCGTGTTCGGACTTATGAACGATGAAGAGGATCTCGTGGAACTTCTCGTGGACCGGGAATTACTGAAAGAGGAGTACCTTTGTGCGCACCCCTGTAAGAACACGTCCACGTTAAAAGTAAAGACGAAGGAACTCTTCGGGAAGTTCCTGAAAGCGACAAAACACTATAAGACGGAGGTTTCTTTGAAGGGAAAAGGATAGTTCGGGCGTTTTTACCGTCGTATTTGGAAGAGAAAGCACTTGACGGGGCGTGTCCTGCATGCTAGACTGGCATAGCACTTGGGGCAAAGCCCTATTTTTTATGCACTAATTTCGTAGTCATGCGAAGTTAAAAATCATTGGAGGTGAAAGCCGTGCGTACAAAGATTATATTAGCATGTACAGAATGTAAGCAAAGAAATTACTTCATCACGAAGGAGAAGAAATTGCATCCTGAGCGTATGGAAGTGACGAAGTATTGCAAGTTCTGCAAAAAGCACACGTTGCATAAGGAGACAAAGTAATGCAAGAAGAGAAGAAATCCGGACTGCGTTCCTTTATTGCCGGTTTGGAAACGGAATACAAGAAGATTGTTTTTCCCACAAAGCAGGATGTCATCAAGGAGTCTATTGCTACGATTGCTATTAGTGTCCTGATCGGTGCATTGATTACCGGCTTGGATATTGCGATGAAGTGGGGTCTGGGATTTGTTCTTGTAAAGTAAAGGTGGGAAGATGGCAGAGAAAAACACAGAAGCCCGCTGGTATGTAGCACATACGTATTCGGGTTATGAAAATAAGGTCAAGATGGATTTGGAGAAAACCATTGATAACCGTGGCCTTCAAGATGTGATTTTAGAGGTCAGCGTTCCCATGCAACCGGTTATTGAAGTGAAGAACGGTGTAGAGAAGAAGACGGACAAGAAGATGTTTCCGGGCTATGTTCTCGTGAACATGGTGATGAATGATGAGACTTGGTACGTTGTTCGAAACACCAGAGGCGTAACGGGCTTTGTGGGTCCGGGATCCAAGCCGGTACCGCTTTCCGAGGAAGAGATTCTAACCCTTGGTTACAGAAAGTCCGAGGTTCTGGTTGATTTTGCCGTAGGGGATACGGTTACGGTAACTTCCGGAACATGGAGAGATACCATTGGCGTCATCACACAGATCAATGACCAGAAGAAGACTGTCACCATCAATGTAGAGATGTTCGGCAGGGATACTCCCGTTGAATTGTCTTATGGTGAAGTACAGAAGTTAAGATAAGATTTGGTAATACCCGAGGGATTTTATCCCATGGATTACATTTTTTAGCCACCGCTTGCAAAGCAAGCTCGTGGGAGGGTTTACCCGTAATTACCACAAGGAGGTGCCTATATGGCAAAGAAAGTAGAAGGTTACATTAAGTTACAGATTCCCGCTGGAAAAGCAACTCCGGCTCCCCCGTTGGTCCGGCTTTAGGACAGCACGGTGTGAACATTGTTGCATTTACAAAGGAGTTCAATGCAAGAACGGCCAATGAAGGCGACATGATCATCCCGGTTGTTATCACGGTTTATGCGGATAGAAGTTTCAGCTTTATTACGAAGACTCCTCCGGCTGCTGTTCTCATCAAGAAAGCTTGTAAGCTGCAGAAGGCATCCGGCGAGCCCAATAAGAATAAAGTTGCAACGATTTCCAAAGCTGACCTTCAGAAGATTGCAGAAACGAAGATGAAAGACTTAAATGCTGCATCGATCGAAGCTGCCATGTCCATGATCGCAGGAACCTGCAGATCCATGGGTGTCAACGTAGAACAATAAGAAGGGGAGGCGATAGTTCATGAAACAGGGTAAGAGATATGCCGAAGTGGCAAAGGCTGTAGATAGACAGGTTAAGTACAGTGAAGCGGATGCAATTGCACTGGTAAAGAAGAATGCAACTGCAAAGTTCGATGAGACTGTAGAATTACATATCCGTACCGGTTGTGACGGACGTCACGCTGACCAGCAGGTTAGAGGTTCTGTTGTTCTTCCTGCGGGAACCGGTAAGAAGGTTCGCATTTTAGTATTTGCAAAGGATGCAAAGGCGGATGAGGCTCTTGCAGCAGGCGCTGACTTTGTAGGCGGTGAGGACCTTGTACCGAAGATTCAGGGCGGTTGGTTTGACTATGATGTCGTTATCGCGACACCGGATATGATGGGTGTTGTCGGACGAATCGGACGTTTACTCGGACCGAAGGGCTTGATGCCGAACCCGAAGCTTGGTACCGTTACGATGGATGTAACGAAGGCCATTGAAGATACCAAAGCCGGTAAGGTGGAGTACAGACTGGATAAGGCAAATATCATCCATGTTCCGGTTGGAAAGGCTTCTTTCACAGAGGAACAGCTGAAGTCCAACCTGGATGCTTTGATGACGGCGATTGTAAAGGCTCGTCCGTCCAGCTTAAAAGGCTCTTATATGAAGTCCATCACCTTGACTTCTACCATGGGACCCGGCGTAAAGTTGGATTCTGTCCAGTTCGGTGCATAAGGAAATTTCTAAAGACTACTCAAGTCAAAGGCTTGGGTAGTCTTTTTTTGCCCTATAATTCTAAAAGGTACTATAAAAAAATAAATTACAGCAAATTTTGAATTTATTTAATATTTCATTCAAAATTAATAATCATTTTTTTCCAAATTTCCTTATTAAAGTCCCTGTTTTTCATCAGGAGGCAAATTACAAGGGAATCGCCGGCGTTTTTGGGAGAGAATTCCAAGCTGCATGACCTCTGGCTTGAGCATTTTGAGTGCGGAATATGGGTAGGAGACTATGTGGAAGCGGATAAAATGAAATATACCGATGAGCTGACCGTTTCCAACAGCCGTATTCGAAACAATTTTTGCTGATGGAGTGAACTTTGCCCAGGGAACAAGAAATTCTAAGGTACAGAACTCCAATGTCCGTGGAAATGGAGATGACGGTCTGGCGATTTGGAGCAGTTCCAAGTGGGACAAGGGAAAAAAAACAAGGACTATCTCAATAAATACTAACGCAAGCACAAGTATAAAATAGGCTAAAGTGACTTATCAGCCTATTTATGATATAATATATCTTAACAATAAAACGGATAAGGGGTAATAATATGGCAATTTCTTATAAACCATTATGGCACTTATTGGTAGAAAGAGAAATGAACAAAGAAGACTTAAAAAGAGCTGCAAACATAACAAGTAACATAGTTTCTAGAATGAGCAAAAACTCTTATGTGAACTTAGAATCATTAGAAAAGATTTGCCTGGCATTGGATTGCAGAATTGAAGATGTTATAGAAATTCATAGAAATGAGGTGGAATAAAATGAAGAAAAATATTTTTTTAGAAAGGAGGAAATAAAGTGAGTCAAGAAAATAAGATAAATCAATCTTGCTGAGGTTCAATACAAAAAAACCACTGGTACAGTGGAAGAAAAAGCAAATTGCCCCAAATGTCACAAAATAGGAGAAAAAGGTTAAGAATATAACTGTAAAGCATATGGTATCAGAAAACCTTATGGGAAAGGTTGTAGATGAAGAAACTTACTATTTATGTATGAATGAAGATTGTGATGTCGTGTATTATAACTTAAACAATGAAAGAGTTTTTTTATAAGGAAGATGTAAAAGTTCCTATATGGTTTTAAAAAGGATGCAAATCCCAAATATATATGCTATTGCAACCAAGTTACAGAGCAACAAATTATAAACGCTGTTTTTAGATGATGGTGCAAAAGAATATTAAAGATATTATTAGACTTACAGGGGCAATGAAAAAAATGGAAAGTGCGAAATTAACAATCCTTTGGGAAAAATGCTGTAGTCCTTTTATTCAAGAAACCATCAATAAGGCATTAAAAAAAGCAAACAAAAAGTTTGCGAAACATAATTTATAAAGTACGTCACAACAGTAATAAAATTAAAAAAATAATAAAAAAACTATAGAATTAAAAATTTTAACGGTTCAGATGTAAAAGTCTGGGCCGCTTTTTTTATTTTTTTCCCGGAAAGGAGGTCACCTATATGGTAAATGATGAAGTTAATAATAAGGCTATAAATATTGAGATAAAAGTGGCTCAGTATTCAGCAAAGGCTATTTTTAAAAAGCTATGAAAAAGATTATAGAAGATGCCGATGAAAAAGCCAACCACTTGCAGATTATATTAGTGAAAAAAAGAAAAACTAATTCAAGGAAACTTAAGGATATGGTAAAGAAAGGTCAGCTGGAAAATATTGATGAGCAAATCGAAAATAAATTCTATGCTTTTTAAGGATTACGCATATAGGCGTAAAATAAATTGGGGGTTTGTTAGAGATAAAGATACGAGACTTTATATTAACAATACAAACTACACAAAAAGAAATGAATAATGAAAAACTGGAAAAGGCTAGAAGATTTATTTTAATGAGGTGTTAAATGATAGAAAACAATATTCCAAAAGTATTTATATCATATTCGTGGGAAAGCAAAGAACACTCTGATTGGGTTAAATCTCTAGCAGATAAATTGTTAGCAGATGGTATTGAAGCCATAATAGATAGCTATGATGTAAGTCCAGGGATAGACTTCCAAAAATTTATGGAAAGCTCGATAAGAGATAGTGATTATGTAATTATAATTTGCACTGAAGAGTATAAAAGGAAAGCTAATAATAGAGAAAAAAAGGTGTAGGTTATGAAAGTCATATAATATCTGCGGAACTCTACAATAATCACAATGATAGGAAGTTTATTCCAGTCATTAGACAAGGAGATTTTAATTCAGCTTTGCTTACTTACCTAGATGGAAAAACTTGCAATAGATTTAAGAGGTAATCCATTTAATGAAGATTCATATAAGGATCTTATTGCATCAATATTTAAAGTTAAAAAGAAACCTAAAGTAGGTATAAGACCATATTATGTTGATGAATATGAACCAATAACAATTGAGGGAGACGATATAAAAATAGTGGGCATTATAACAAATGAAGTTACCTTGCCAAAAAATGATGGAACAAGAGGTTCTGCTTTGTATAGAATCCATTTTAGATTATCTAGCAAATACTGGGTGGAGAAGCTGGAAGGCATTTATCTGGACGAGTCCATGGAGTATTCCGTTGAGGACGGTACCAAGGTCTTCAACTTTACCCCGGATGACATTCCGGAGTATATCCCCATTTCCGGAACAGCCTTTGTAGAGGATTACTACTATGAAGGAGAGGACTGGATCCGTTGGGAAAGTCCGGAAGGGGTAGAGTATGTGAAAATTCGGTATTGGAGCTTGATGAAGTTTTTTCGCAATTCTTCGATATGGATTGACAAGTATTTTCCATCTATGCTAGCATACCAGGCTGAACTTCTTGGTAGGGAGAAGTAAGGCTAAAGTATAGAGTTAAGGTATAGAGAGGAAGATAATTTATGTCAGAGAAGAGTTTGGCGATTTTTGGTTGGGTTGGAACAACGATATCCGTGCTTATGTATGTATCTTACATTCCGCAGATTATGAACAACTTACATGGAGTTAAGGGATCACCGGTGCAACCCTTTGTAGCAGCGATTAATGGTGTGATTTGGGTTAGCTATGCGTTGTTGAAGGCAAAAAAAGACTTTCCTTTAGCGGCGGCGAATGCACCCGGAATTATCTTTGGATTGATTACGGGAATTACGGCCATCCTGTAAATCCGGAGTTATTTTCGAAAAAATGGAATGCAGCTATTTCGAACGCAGTTTTTGAAATAGACCTGTTTTTGCTTGACTTTTCCATTTTGGCATGCTAGTATCTGCAAGGTATTAACCGAAGACAGCAGGTATCTAAGCTTTCAGATTGCTTCGCAGTATCTTGTGAAGCTAAGAAAGTAAAGATGTAAAGAGAAATCGCCCGCCGAGGAAAGAATAAAGGATTGGCTTCAGAAATGGAGCGTGGAATTCGTATTTTCATCCCCTGTCTTTGGCAGGGGATTTTTTAATTCTTACGGGAGAGTTTCGTGAAGAAAGAGCAACCCATTCGTGTTAATACTTTCTAAAAATAAAGAAGGAGGAAACCGAAGATGGCAAAGGTTGAATTAAAGCAGCCGATTATCGATGAAATCAAGGGATTTCTGGACGGCGCTGTAGCAGCTACCGTTGTAGACTATCGCGGTCTTACCGTAGCGGAAGATACAGCACTTCGTAAGGCTTTGAGAGAAGCCGGTGTGCACTACAAAGTCTTCAAGAATACCCTGATTAAGAGAGCTGCTGAAGGAACGGACTTCGCACAGTTAGATCCGGTATTGGACGGTCCTACCGCTCTTGCAGTATCGAAAGATGATGCGACGGCAGCGGCAAGAGTTTGCAAAGTTTGCAAAGACATCTCCGAAGTTGGAGTTTAAGGGTGCAGTTGTAGAAGGTAAGTTCTATGACGCGAAGGCAGTGCAGGCACTGGCAGAGATTCCGTCCAGAGAAGAACTTCTGGGAAGACTTCTCGGATCGATCAAGTCCCCGATCTCGAACTTCGCACGTGTGCTTAACCAGATTGCACAGAAGGGTGATGGAGAAGCAGCATAAGGCGGCTTAAAGAAGACTTCGAAACGCGAGTCAATGCGTAGAACTGGGGAGATTCCTGTTTTTGAGCTTTCGGAAGAAAACAAGGGGAATCCAAGAAAGGTAGTGGGATTTTATCCCGGAGGCAAGAGGTAGAATATCGCTTGTCGTTTAGCCAAGGAACAGAACATTTCTGTTCGAAAAATATTATTAATGGAGGAAAATACAATGGCAAAGTTAACTGTTGAAGAGTTTATTGCAGCAATTAAGGAACTTTCCGTAATGGAATTAAATGATTTGGTAAAGGCTTGCGAAGAGGAATTCGGTGTTTCTGCAGCAGCAGGCGTAGTTGTAGCAGCAGCAGGCGCAGGCGCAGGTGCCGGTGCAGCTGAGGAAGAGAAGACCGAGTTCGACGTTGAGCTTACTGATGTAGGTCCCGAACAAGATTAAGGTTATCAAGGTTGTTCGTGAAGCTACAGGACTTGGCTTGAAGGAAGCAAAGGATCTTGTTGAGGCTGCTCCGAAGGTTCTTAAGGAAGGCGCTGCCAAGGCTGAGGCTGATGACATCAAGGCTAAGCTTGAGGCTGAGGGTGCAAAGGTTACTTTGAAGTAATTTCGCGAGACTACATCGGATGTCATGGTACTGTACTTTGGGGTTCGGTGTGAAGAAGGAGTTTCTTCAAAGAAAGAGAGAGGGCTTGTCCCTCTCTTTTTTTTATGCGTATTCCTTGCGAGAGCATTACTTTCGAAGTGTTTGCTATTCCAATCATCGATATTGTAGAAAATAGGTAGACTAAGACTAATACTCGGTTAGTTAAAATCGGAGTATTTGAAAGTTAGACTTGACTTAATAATCATTCCTATTTTATACTACCACTGTTTTTAGTAAACGAATACTTTCACATAGGTAAAAATGTGACAGCAAGTGTAGTGTTTCATAAGGAGGGTACTATGTTTTTTACGGAATTACCATGGAAGAAGATTGGCATTTTTGCAAGTGGCGTACTTTTCGGTACAGCAGGATTTAAGATTCTCGGATCCAGCGATGCAAAGAAGGTGTATACCGATGCAACCGCTGCATTACTTCGCGGACAGGATTGTGTTATGAAGATCAGCACAAACGTGAAGGAGAATTGCGAAGATATCTTTGCCGATGCAAAGCGTATCAATGAGAAGAGAGCGGAAGCGGAAGAGAATGCAGTGATTTCCGATAGTTGCGACTGTGACGGAAAAGAAGTCTAAGACGATGCGGGTTTTACGGTAAGGATGCAGAAAACCCGAGAGAGAATCGGAAATAGAAAGAACCGGACAGTGCAGTTCTACGCAGTCCGGAACTATCGAAAACTGAAAATGTATAGAGGAAGGTAAGAGCGATGAAGTGTAAGATATTACATGAATCCTGTCAACGGATGAGGGTTCACGCTGTGCAGCCTCGTATGACCATGCAACAGGCGGATATTTTAGAGTATTATCTGCGTGCGCAGGAAGGGGTTGTTTACGCGAAGGTAAATGACCGAACCGGGGATGCAATCATTTCTTACCGGGGAGCACGGGAAGGGATTGTGGATGCCCTTTCCCGTTTTTCTTATGAAGAGAACAAATCCCTGGTTCCGGAACAAACCGGCAGAGCGTTGAATCGGGAATATGAAGACAAGTTAGTGCTCAGTGTAGTGGGGACGTGCGGTAAATGTACTGTTTTATCCGGTACTTTTGAAACAGACCCTGACAGTGTTGCACGCAATTCCTTATGTCTTAAAGGGAATTAAAACGATTCTGAAGAGAAAAATTGAAGTGGCCCTTCTGGATGCGGTAGCCATTTCCGCCTCCATTTTAACAGGCGATTACAGTACAGCCTCTTCTGTGATGTTCCTTCTCGGGATTGGTGAGACTCTGGAAGAATGGACGCATAAGAAGTCGGTAGATGATCTTGCCCGGACGATGGCACTGGATGTGGACAAAGTCTGGACGGTTGTGCAGGGAGAAGAAGTTCTTCTTCCGATTCATGAAGTGGAAGTAGGGGCGGAAATTATTGTTCGTACGGGAAATATGATTCCCTTGGATGGAAAGGTCTATTCCGGTGAAGCCATGGTGAACCAGGCTTCTATGACGGGAGAAGCCGTTCCTGTTCGGAAGACGGCGGGAAGTTACGCCTATGCCGGTACGGTTGTGGAAGAAGGGGAGTGCCATATTCTTGTGGAGAAGGCGGCAGGTTCCGGAAGATACGACCGAATCGTAAAAATGATTGAAGAGTCCGAGAAGCTGAAGAGTGCGACGGAAGACAAGGCTTCTCATTTGGCAGATAAGCTCGTGCCCTACAGTTTGGGCGGTGCCGCACTGGCGTATCTCTTTACAAGGAATGTGACGAAGGCGCTTGCCTTTTTGATGGTGGATTTCTCCTGTGCCTTGAAGCTATCCATGCCCGTATCGGTTCTCTCCGCTATGCGGGAAGCCGGAAAATACCACATTTCGGTAAAGGGCGGAAAGTTTATGGAAGTGATTTCCGAAGCGGATACCATCGTCTTTGATAAGACGGGAACCCTGACCTATGCCAAGCCGAAAGTAGAGAAGATTATCACCTTCAACGGCGAAGAGGAAAATGAGATGCTCCGTATGGCAGCTTGTCTGGAAGAGCATTACCCGCACTCCATGGCAAATGCCGTTGTTGCGGAAGCGGAGAGAAGAGAACTTCATCACGCTGAGCGTCATTCCAAAGTAGAATATGTTGTGGCGCACGGTATTTCCAGTATTTATGAAGGAAAGCATGTGCATATCGGAAGCTATCACTTTGTTTTTGAGGATGAGCATTGCACGATTCCAAAGGGAGAAGAGGACAAGGTAGAGTCTATTCCCGCGGAGCATTCGGCACTCTACCTTGCCGTGGAAGGAAAGCTTTCCGCAGTCATTTTGATTTCCGATCCGCTTCGTGCAGAAGCGAAGGATGTTATCCGCCGCCTGAAGAAGCTCGGCATCAATAAAGTCGTGATGATGACCGGGGACAACAGACACACCGCACAGGCGGTAGCGGATAAGGTTGGCGTAGATGCTTTCTATGCAGAGGTTCTTCCGGAAGATAAGGCGAAGTTTATCCGGGAAGAACATGAGAAGGGAAGAAAGGTGATCATGGTAGGAGACGGAATCAACGATTCTCCTGCCCTGTCTGAAGCGGACACAGGCGTTGCCATCTCTGCGGGAGCGGCGATTGCAAAGGAAATTGCGGATGTTACCGTGCAGGAAGGCGATCTTTATGAACTTGTTATCCTGAAAGACATCAGTAATCGCCTGATGAAGCGGATTCGGGAGAATTACAATTTCATCATCGGCTTCAATTCGATGCTGATTGCCCTGGGATTTTTTGGTGTAATCACACCGTCCGGTTCGGCACTCTTCCATAATTTATCTACCATTGCAACAGGGTTGAAGAGCATGACACCGCTTCTTCCGGAAGAAAGTAGAGAAAAAGATGGAAGTGCTGGAGGAGCAGGCAGAAGCCGAGGACCGGAGCTTTACTTTGGGAAAGGTACCTGCTTAGTCGAAAGGATATGCTCGGTTTTCCTTTCCTTTTAAGAGAAGGGATAAAAAGGAGTCTTTGAAAGAGGAGGTACGTATGAAACCGTATGAAAGTCATGAGTCGGAAGAGAATTACCTGGAGGCAATATTGATGCTCTCCCTGGATCATCGGAAGGTGCGTGCGATTGATATTGCGAATATGCTGGGCTTTTCCAAACCCAGTGTCAGTATCGCTTTAAAGCGTCTGAAAGAAGAAGGAAAGGTAGAGTCGGACGAAAAGGGCTCCCTCACTTTGACAGAGCATGGCTTGGTGATTGCGCAGAATACGTATGAGAAGCATACGGTGCTGACGGATGTTCTGGTTGCTCTCGGCGTAAATGCGTACACAGCCTCTCAGGACGCTTGCAGAATGGAGCATGTCTTAAGCCCGGAATCCTTTTGCGAAGATCAAGGATTTCTATGCAAAATATAAAGAAGGGGCTTTCACGAAGAAGTAGCCTGTCAACGGGAAATAAAGTATTTTCATAGATGAGATAGGAAAAAAAAAGAGACAGAGGAAGAAAACTTTCTGCTCTCTTTTTTAGTCTCTTCCCTTTCATTTTCTTCGCTTTTTTTATTCTCTTTGTTTTTTATCCGTTTTCCGTCTACACGCTTAAGCGTTGCTATGGAATCTAAATTTAAAATAATTATTATATAAAGATAACAATCTTTGTTGACAAGTTAGTTAGAGAATGCTAATTTAATGGTTGGTTTTTAGATACTAACCGAAGTATGGATTTAGTTCTCTTTTATGCATGACTGGAGTAGAGGGTGCAGAGAGCAGAAAGGAGGGCAGTATGCCACTGACATTGGCCGGCACGGGAGTTCCACTTGTTATTCAGAGAATCGGTGGAAATGCGGAGCTGAAACAGCATTTATCTGACCTTGGTTTTGTGGTTGGAGGAGAAGTTACCGTGATATCCACTTCTCTGGGAAATGTTATTGTGAAGATCAAGGATTCGAGAGTCGCAATCAGCAAAGAGATGGCAAACAAGATTATGGTGTAGAGGATAATGACGCAGGTTTGTTTTGTATTCCTGCTCGTTATAGATTAGGTAAGAAAGAAGGCGGAGGGCAGTATGACACTGAAAGATTTGAGACCGGGGCAGAGCGCTGTGGTGAAGAAGTTGACAGGAGAAGGAGCTGTAAAGCGGAGAATCATGGATATGGGACTGACAAAGGGCGCAGAGCTTTTTGTTCGTAAAGTAGCTCCACTGGGAGATCCGTTAGAGATTACCGTTCGAGGGTATGAACTTTCTGTTCGTAAGGCAGATGCGGAGATGATTGAAGTAGAAGAGAAGGTTTAGGAGGGCGAAATGGCTATTACAATAGCACTTGCCGGCAATCCCGAATGCCGGAAAAACAACATTATTTAACCAGTTAACAGGCTCGAACCAGTATGTTGGTAACTGGCCGGGTGTTACCGTGGAGAAGAAGGAAGGAAAGTTAAGAGGACATAAGGATGTGACCATCGCCGACCTTCCGGGTATTTATTCTCTTTCTCCTTATACATTGGAAGAAGTTGTTGCCAGAAACTATCTGATTAACAACCGTCCGGATGCGATTATGAATATCGTTGACGGAACAAACCTCGAGAGAAACCTCTATCTCTCCACACAGTTGAAGGAACTTGGCGTTCCGGTCATTATGGCGATCAACATGATGGACGTGGTAGAGAAAAACGGCGATGTTCTGAACCTCGATGCCCTTGGACAAGCAATGGGCTGTAAGATTGTCAGCATCTCCGCTTTGCGTAATAAAGGTGTGGATGAGCTGATTCGGATTGCTGTCAGTGAAGCGGAGCAGAAGACTGCCACCGATATTCAGCATAAGTTCTCCGAGAATGTGGAGAAAGCGATTCAGTCTATCGAAGAGAAGATTTCCGGAAATGTTCCCGAGAAGCTCGTTCGGTTTTTTGCGGTGAAGCTTTTCGAACGAGATGACAAGATTCGAAATGAACTTCCGGAAGCGGCAAAGAATGTTGATGTAGAAAGTATCATTGCCGCTATTGAAAAGGAAGAGGACGATGATGCGGAAAGCATCATTACCAATGAGCGGTATAAGTACATTCAGAGTATTATCGCCTCTGCATACGAGAAGAGAGGAAAAACCGGTCTTACGACATCGGATAAAATCGACTCTATTGTAACGAATCGTTTCATAGCTCTCCCGCTTTTTGCCGTGATTATGTTCGCGGTGTACTATATCTCCATTTCCACAGTGGGAACCAAGATGACCGACTGGGTCAAATGATGTTCTTTTCGGTTCGGATCCCTGGTCCTTCTTCGGGCTGGTTGATGTGCCGTCTATTCCGGGCGCAGTGACTTCCCTTCTGGAGGCGATGAATGTCAGTGAAGCCTTGCAGGGACTTGTTATTGACGGAATCGTTGCCGGTATGGGTGCCGTAATCGGCTTCCTGCCTCAGATGCTTACGTTTCTTCCTCTTCCTTGCTCTTTAGAGGGATGCGGATATATGGCGAGAGTTGCTTTCATCATGGACCGTGTATTCCGTAAGTTCGGTCTTTCCGGAAAGTCCTTTATTCCGATGCTGATCGGTACCGGTTGCGGTGTACCGGGTGTTATGGGTTCCCGTACCGTAGAGAACGAAAGAGACCGTCGTATGACCATTATGACGACGACCTTCATTCCCTGCTCCGCAAAGCTGCCGGTTATTGCCCTTTTTGCCGGAGCCTTATTCAATAACTCGGCGTGGGTAGGCTGGAGTGCTTATTTCCTCGGCGTTTGTGCCATCGTGTTCTCCGGCATCGTATTAAAGAAGACAAAGATGTTCGCAGGACAGCCGGCGCCTTTCGTTATGGAGCTCCCGGCGTACCACCTGCCCCGTCCTATTGATATCTTAAAGAGTATGGCGGAGAGAGGAATGTCTTTCGTAAAGAAGGCGGGTACCATTATTCTCCTTGCGACCATCCTCGTTTGGTTCCTGTCCAGATTTAATTTCCAGATGCAGTATCTTCCGGAAGAAGACATGGATACATCCATTCTTGCCGCTTTTGGTAATGCTTTTACATGGCTCTTTGCTCCTCTTGGTTGGGGCAAGTGGAAGGCTGTAGTGGCAGCCCTTACCGGACTCATTGCAAAGGAAAATGTAGTAGGTACTTTCGGAACCCTCTTCCACTATCAGGGTGCAGAAGAGCTTGCCGAGGCCGGTGATCAGATTTGGGCACAGGTTCGTGAGTATTTTGGAAATGGTATCGCAGGATACAGTTTCCTTGCTTTCAACTTGCTCTGTGCTCCCTGCTTCGCAGCAATCGGTGCCATCAAGAGAGAGATGAACAATGGTCGTTGGACGATGTTTGCCATTGGTTGGGAGTGCTTCTTGGCTTACTGCGTATCTCTCGTAATCTACCAGATTGGCGGACTCATCGCCGGTGTTGTCAGCTTCAATTTCTTCACCATTGTGGCAATTGCGCTGATTCTGATTGGCATTTGGGGACTCCTACGTCCGTACAAGGAAGCGGAAACGCTTTCCGAGAAACAGGAAAGAGCCGTAGAAAAAGCTATGGCATAAACGAAGCGTAGAGGCATTGGATTGTACATTGTTTATCCGAGGTCTTCGTAAAATAGAATTATCATGAAAAAAAGGATGAGCTTTCGTCTCATCCTTTTTGATGGAGAGCAAGAGAAAAAAAGAATTATAAAATTTCTATAATTTCTATCCCATTTTTAGAAAAAAATAGAGTAGAATGTCGATAGTTAATTATAACTAACAGGAAGTACCATTTGAAATCGGATAGCTGAAAAAGGGAGTAAATTGTTTTTCAGAGAGAAATGGATTTCGAAAAAAAGACTGAAAATGCAGGCGGGAAAGAAGGAAAAGAGTATGGGAAATCTGATTGTGGTTGCAGCGGTAGTATTACTGGTCGTTTTTATTATAAGAGTTCTCCGAAAGGAGCATAAAGAGAGCGGGTCTTGCGCATTTTGCAGCTATGCGAAAGCCGGAAAGTGTAATCATGTGGGACATGAAGAATTGGATCATCCGGAATTTCATCTTAGCAAAGAGCAACAGGCCATTCTGGATAGGCATACCAGAGTGAGAGGGAAGTAGGGTTCCCTGCGCATTCATTTCAAGATAGAAGACGAGAGAAATAAAGGAAATTCATTTTATATAAGGAAGGGAATCGATTGGATTTACTGCTTGAAAAAGAAAATGTAGTAGTTTTTTCGGTTTTTGGGTACAATAGGAAAGATAACAGAGACAAGGGTATAAAGGAGTGTCGTATGTTGTGTATTGAGACCCAAAACTTACTGGTAAAAATCAAAGAAAAAGGAGCGGAACTGTGCTCTATCTATGATAAGGAGAGAGACCGGGAAGTGCTCTGGCAGGGAGACCGAAGAGTTTGGGCTGAACAGTCGCCACTTTTATTTCCATTTATCGGCCGTCTTGAAGAAAGCCGGTATTCTTATAATGATCAACAGTTTTCGATGACCCTGCACGGTTTTGCAAGAGACAATGTATTCCGCGTTGTGGAGAGCAACGCGGATTCCTGTATTTTGGAGCTGAGAGATACTGCCCTGAGCAGGGAGTCCTATCCTTTTTTCTTTCGTCTTCGGCAGTCCTACAAAGTGGAAGGGAAGTCTCTTTTTATCGAGACGAGAGTCGAGAATCTTGGGGTGGAGACGCTGTACTTCGCTCTGGGACTGCATCCGGGATTTCAGTTTTTCGGGAAAGAAGATCAGATTTCGGACTATCTTGTGGAGTTTCCTTTGGCGGAAAAGGAAAAGCTGGAACAGATTTTATTCTCGGAGAAAGGGCTTGTGGAAGAAAAACGCGGAAGCAGGGCACTATGGAAGAAAGGAATCGCTCTTTCCGAAGAACTCTTTCTCCACGATGCACCGGTCTTTCCCGAGACAGGAGGAAAAGTGCTGTTCCATAAAAAAGGAGAAGAGCACGGCATTTCTGTAGAGTATCCGGACTACCGTTATCTTGGACTCTGGCAACCGTATGGGAAGGATGCCGCTTTTCTCTGTGTTGAGCCGTGGACTTCCCTCCCCGGAAGAGACGGAATCCTCGAGGATATAGGGGAGAAGAAGGATATGCAACAGCTGTATCCGGAGAAAGAAAAGACGTATAGCGTGAAAATCAGCTTATATTAACAAAAAAACCGGGAAGAGATTTTCTCTTTCCGGTTTTTTTATGTGTATCGGGGACGCACTCCCTTTATATCCTTTTCCCGAATCGTGCGGAAGTTTTTTATATATTTTTTTCGAATCGTGCGGAAGCCTTTTCTTTTCTATAATTAAAGAGAACCAGGAAAAGGGTGACGAATTCCGAAAAAGGATAAGCAAGCCATATTCCGTTCATCTTCCAAAGCGAAGAGAGAAGAACGGCGAAAAAGACGATAGCGAAGGTACCGCGAACCAGGGAAACGGTGAAGGCAGGCTTCGGGTTGTTGGTTGCGGAAAAATAGGAAACAAGGAGCGTGTTGATGCCGACGAAGAAGAAGGCTGAGAAGTACAGACGGATACCTTGTTTCGCGTAGTCGTAGAGTCCCTGACTGTTTTCACTGTTAAAGAGTCCGATAAAGAAGTCACTTTGAAAGTTTACAAGGAAAACAATCAGAACGGAAAAACAAAGTGCGGTAAAAATACCGTACTTTAGATATTTTTGCAGGGTTTTTACGTCCTTTTTTCCATAGCTCTGACTCATCAGAGGCTGTGCCCCCTGTGCCAGACCGTTGAACATGGCATTGCATACGGAAGAGACGTTGGTGATAACGCCGTAGCTTGCAACGCCGGTGTTTCCTGCAAGGTTCAGAATGAGGAAATTAAAGGTGGCAACCGTTACGGAGCTTGCCATTTCGCTGATAAAGTTCGAGAGTCCCAGCTGGCAGCAGGCGCAGAAATGTTTCCAGCGCGGAGTCTGCCAGGCGAAGGGAATCGTATTTTTCTTACTACAGAAGTGGAACAGGCAGATAGCGGAGCTGAGCACCGGGGAAATACCGGTTGCCAGGGCGGCACCTGCCATTCCCATCTTGAGCGGGAACATAAAGATATAATCAAAGACAATGTTAAACAGGCTTGCGGAGACGGAACCGATCATGGCAATGGAGGGGTTGTTGTCATTCCGGACAAACGCGCCTGTGGCGTAGCTCGCCATATAGAAGAACGCAAAGGGGAGGATACAGCGGAGGTAGGGAATCCCGAGATCCTGCAATGCACGATTTGCACCGAGAAGAGCAAGGAGGTTTCTTGGAAATAGCAGTCCTCCAATCATGAAAGGGATGCTTGCGAGTGCAATCCAAAAAAGGGATTGCAGGAAGAAGGAACGGACATCCTTTCCTCTTGCCTTCCGAATACTGTATCTCGTCGCACTGCCGATTCCAATCATGGCACCGACGGCATTCATCACGCCGTACAGAGGAATCACCAGATTCAATACGGCAAGGCCGTTGCTTCCGGCATACGTTGCGATGAAATAGGTGTCTGCCAGGATGTAGATGGACATTCCCATCATGGCGGCAACACTATGGCTCACGTACTGCATGAATTTTTTCATGGAAAACCTCGACTTTTGCAAATTCAATTCGCGCGTAGTATAATGTAACGCACTTTAAAACCTTCGTAGCAAATGCTAATCCTATCATAAAAGAAGATTTCTTCGCAAGATGTGGAATGCGGCGAAATCCGGCGAAAGACGAGAGTGCTGCGAACAGAAGAGGAACGCAAGTTGAAGTAGAGTAGAGATAAGGGGAGAAAGCGGATGAGACGCGCGTTGACCGAGGAAGAAAAGTATAAGCAGATGATGGAAGAGCCGGTGAATACACTGATTCCGCGGCTGGCCATTCCTTCAATGGTATCTATGGTGGTGGTTGCCATTTATAATATGGCAGACACTTTTTTTGTGTCCCAACTCGGAACCTCCGCTTCCGGTGCGGTGGGCATCGTCTATTCGATGGTGGCGATTATTCAGGCGATTGCTTTTATGATCGGGATGGGATGCGGAAATGAAATTTCCCGTCTCCTCGGTGCAAAGAAGCAGGAAGAAGCGGCGCGTTTTGTGGCGATAGGCTTTTTTACGGAAGTTTTTCTGGGAATCCTCATTGCCGCATTCTGTATCTTTTTCTGTGAACCGCTGGTCTATGCGCTGGGGTCTACAAAGACCATTGCGCCTTATGCCATCAGTTATGCAAAATATATCCTTCTTGGCACCCCCTTCATCATGGCGTCTCTCGGCATGAACAATATGCTCCGTTTTCAGGGGAATGCGTTCTATTCGATGCTGGGTATCAGTACAGGCGGTATTCTCAATATGTTTCTGGACCCGCTCTTTATCTACGGATTTCACATGGGCATCATGGGGGCGGCAGTTGCCACGACCCTGAGCCAGATTGTTTCCTTTCTGATTTTACTGTTTCAGTGCAATAAGATGCCGGCGTGTATTTCCGTTTCTTTTCAGAACTTTAAGCCGACCGGAAGAAGGTATTCCTTGATTTTGCAGTTCGGCTTACCTTCTCTCGCGCGCCAGGGGATTGCCGGTGTATCTACGATCATTCTGAATTTCTCTGCACATCCTTATGGCGATGCGGCGATTGCGGCGATGGCCATTGTGATGCGGATTACAATGTTTCTAAACTCTCTCGTTATCGGATTCGGACAGGGATTCCAACCGGTTTGCGGCTATTGTTATGGAGCGAAAAACTATAAAAGAGTGGAAAAAGCCTATTACTACAGTCTGAAAATCTGTTTTATCATGCTTTTGTTAATGGGCGCTGCGGTTTTTCTCTTTGCAAAACCGATTATCACGTTCTTCCGGAGAGAAGACCGGGAAGTAATCCGAATCGGGTATCTTGCCCTTCGTTTGCAGTGTCTTACGATTCCGCTTGCGGCACAGCTCACTATGGCGAATATGTTTAGCCAGACGACAGGCTACCCGTTTCGGGCAAGCATCGTTGCGCTCCTTCGACAGGGAATCTGCCTGATTCCGGTACTTTTCGTTCTGCCACCGCTTTTCGGTTTGCTGGGCGTGCAGATGTCGCAGCCGGTAAGTGATGTTTTTGCGGCGATTATCGCTTTCCTGATTACCGATAAGATTCTGAAAGAGTTGAAAGAGAAGTAGTCTTTCGGAAGCTATTTGAAGCTGCATGGCACTGTGCTATACTCCTTCTTGTATTTGAGGAGGAGGGCAGTATGTTTTCGCTTTTATTATGGATGATTTATTTATCGTTTATCAGCTTGGGACTTCCGGATGCTTTACTCGGCTCGGCTTGGCCGATTATGCATCAGGATCTGCATGTGCCCCTGTCGTATTCCGGAAGCATCTATATGACGATTTCTTTTTGTACTATTCTGTCCAGCTTACGGAGTGAGAGTTTAAACATCCGCTTCGGAACGGGAAAGATTACGGCATTTTCCGTGCTCCTTACGGCGCTTGCCCTTCTTGGATTCTCCCGCAGCCATTCTTACTATGCCTTACTTCTTTTTGCAGTACCCTACGGTCTCGGTGCAGGTTCGGTGGATGCCGCCTTAAATCACTATGTTGCGATCCATTATTCGGGAAGGCAGATGAACTGGCTACATTGTATGTGGGGAATCGGAGCCTCTCTCGGACCGTATATCATGGGATTTGTTCTGCAACGGGGCTCGACCTGGCGGACAGGGATATTTTACGGTATTTATTTTACAGGCGCTTCTTACAACGGTTCTTTTCTTGAGTCTTAGCCTTTGGAAACAGAAGGAAGAGAAAACGGGTACTGCGGAGAAAGGAAAAGAGGAAGTAAAAGCGCATAGAGGAAAGAGAAAAAGAGCAGAGGCAAACAGAAGAAACAGAGAAAAAGAAGAGGAAGCCGGCATCCTTTCGAGAAATTTTTGCGATTCAGGGAGCCAAGGAGTGCCTTGCCGCATTTTTCTTCTACTGCGCCATCGAGCAAACCATCGGACTGTGGGCGGGGTCCTTCATGGTGTATTCCTTAAAAATCGATGCAAAGCTTGCCGCATCCCTTGTTGCCCTCTTTTATTTCGGCATCACTTTTGGCCGTTTCCTGTCGGGGATTTTCTCCGTAAGACTGAAGGATGAAGAACTGATTCAGGCAGGATTTTTCATCTTGTTTTTTTGCTTTGCTTCTGCTTTTTTTATTTCTTTCTTGTTTCCAGAGGGAATGCCTCTTTTCGGAACGACAGGGCGGGTGGTTTTGATTGTTTTCAGTCTGCTTTTTTTGGGACTCGGCTGTGCGCCGATTTATCCGGCCGTCATTCATTCCACTCCCTATAACTTCGGTGCGGAAAATACTTCCGCATTGATTGGAAAGCAGATGGCGGCGGCCTATATCGGGAGCCTGTCTCTGCCGCCAATTTTCGGACTCATCGCAAAGCAAGTTGGAACGAGCCTTTTTTTCCGCTTTTATGCTCTGCTTCTGTTCCTTACTATGGTTTATTTTTTTATAAGAGCTTTATGTGCGAAAGACATCAGGAAGAGCGAAAGCGGAGAGAAGATAGGAGGACAAGATGAAGTGGGAATGGATAAAAAAGCTGGAAGATTCTTTTATGGTGAATGTGGGCATCGTAATTGTGGCGGCGGCCATTTTCTTTTTCCAGGTGCCGAGTCATGTGGCAGTGTCTTCCATTTCGGGGCTCGCCATCATTCTGAATCACTTTTTGCCCCTGTCCGTTGCAACCCTGACGATGATCATGAATGTTTTTTTCTGCTGATTGTAGCCTACTTCTTTCTTAGTCATAACTTCGCCTATAAAACGGCTTATACGAGTATTGCCCTTCCGGTCGTTCTCTTTATTTTTGAGAAGCTCTTTCCGAATAACCAATCCATGACAGGAGATATTCTTCTGGATGTCATTGCCTATATCTTCTTTGTCAGTATCGGACTGGCGATGCTCTTTAATCGAAATACCTGTTCAGGCGGGCTCGATATCGTGGCAAAGCTTCTCCAGAAATACCTCCACATGGATCTCGGAAAGGCAATGGGAGCTGCCGGACTTTGTATTGCGGCACTCTCCGTATTTGCCTTCGATAAGAAGGCGGTAGTGCTTTCTATCCTGGGAACCTACTTTAACGGGATTATTCTGGATTACTTCCTCTTTGGACAGACGATAAAGAAACGGGTTTGTGTGATTACCGATAAGGTGGAACCGGTTACGGATTTTATTTTAAACCGTTTACATAGTGGAATGAGTGTTTATGACATCGTCGGCGCCTACAGCCATGAGCGGAAGAAAGAGATTGTGGCGGTAGTGGACCGGCAGGAGTACCAGAAACTCATGACTTTCCTGGAGAAGGAAGACCCGAAAGCCTTTATCACGGTATACAATGTTGCGGAGATTCACTACACACCGAAGAAATGGAAGTAAGTTTTCTTTGACGGAAAAAGCGGTAAAGGAATCTTGTAAATACCTTCTTTTTTGGTAAAATAGAACCATTGCTGTCTAAAGGGGAATATTTTTTTCAGGAGTTCTTCATAGCAGTAAAAATGACAGAAGGGGGTTTTTATGAGTTGGAAAAAACGCTGATTGATTTACAAGGGATTACCAAGTCATTTGACGGAGAGCTTATTTTGGACGATCTTTCTCTTGCGATACGGGAGAACAGTTTCGTGACTTTGCTCGGGCCTTCGGGCTGCGGAAAAACGACTACACTTCGAATTATTGGAGGATTTGAGCGGCCGGATAAGGGACGTGTCCTTTTTGAAGGGAAGGATATCACGGATCTTCCGGCAAACAAAAGGCAGCTCAATACGGTTTTTCAGAAGTATGCTTTGTTTCCGCACATGAATATTGCGGACAATATTGCCTTTGGACTCCGTATCCGGAAGAAGTCGGAAGAATACATCCGGGACAAAATTCAATATGCCTTGAAACTCGTGAATTTGCAAGGCTATGAGAAACGTTCCGTGAATTCGCTCTCCGGCGGGCAACAACAGAGAATTGCGATTGCCCGTGCCATCGTGAATGAACCGAGAGTGTTGCTCCTCGATGAACCGCTCGGCGCGCTGGATCTGAAGCTGCGGCAGGAGATGCAGTACGAACTGATTCGCTTGAAAAATGAATTGGGAATCACCTTTATCTATGTCACCCATGATCAGGAAGAGGCACTGACGATGTCCGATTATGTGGTGGTGATGAATCAGGGGTATATCCAACAGGCGGGAACTCCGGAGCAGATTTATAATGAGCCGGAAAATGCCTTTGTGGCTGATTTTATCGGCGATTCCAATATCGTACCGGGACTGATGTTAGAGGATAGACTGGTGCGTATTTTCGGCGCGAACTTCCCTTGTATTGATGAAGGATTCGGGAAAAATAAACCGGTCGATGTCGTGATTCGTCCGGAGGACGTGGAGATCCTGGATGAAAACGACGATAGAGCCATCCTGCATGGAACGATGACACATATCATCTTCAAAGGAGAAATCTATGAGATGGAATGTACCACGGCGAACGGCTTTGAGTGGCTTGTGCATTCCACGGAGATGCATGAGGTAGGGACGAAGGTGGGAATTTATGTGAAGCCTTCGAATATTCAGATTATGAATAAGCCCGAATCGGAGGATGAGGAGGCTATCGGCGTTGAAGATTAAAGAAAAATGTGTTTTGACTGCCCCTTACCTTGTTTGGATGGGCGGTTTCATTGTGATACCGTTGCTTTTGATCCTCTACTATGCCTTTACGACAAAGGGAGGGGCCTTTACCTTCTCTAATGTTGCGGAGATTCTACGCTGGGAGAATTATAAGCCCTTATTTTTGGCTTTGCTGCTTTCTCTTGCAAGCACGGTTTTCTGTTTTATTCTGGCTTTTCCCCTTGCGCTGGTACTGCGCAATAAGAAAATCGGGAGAGGCTCCTTTGTTGCATTTATTTTTATCTTGCCGATGTGGATGAATTCCCTGCTGCGTGTGCTCGCATGGCAGACCTTACTGGAACGGAAGGGTGTATTAAATGAAATCTTGACCTGCCTTCATCTTCCGGAACAGCACCTCATCAATACACCTTATGCGATTATTCTCGGGATGGTCTATGATTTTCTGCCTTTTATGATTCTTCCCATTTACAATACCCTGAGTAAAATCGATGACAACACCATCAATGCGGCGTACGACCTTGGTGCAAGCTTTTTCACGACGCTTTGGAAGGTGATTCTGCCCTTGTCCATTCCGGGTATTGTATCCGGAGTGACGATGGTCTTTGTACCGGCGCTGACCACATTCGCCATTTCCAACATCCTTGGCGGAGGAAAGATTTACCTCATCGGAAATGTGATTGAGCAGGAATTTACCCAGAATTCCAACTGGAATGTCGGCTCGGGGCTTTCGATGATCTTGATGGTCTTTATCATCCTGTCTATGGCGGTACTGTCTCGCTATGACACGGGAGAGGGGGCGATGTTCTGATGGAAAAGAAGTGGAAAAGCTGGGTAGAAAATGGCTACCTCGGCTTGATTGTTCTGTTTATGTATGCTCCGATTTTCATGCTTTCCGCCCTTTCCTTTAATGCGGGAAGGAGCAGAGCGCATTTTTCGGGCTTCAGTTTGCATTGGTATACGGAAATGTTTCAGGATGAGGCGATTATAGCCGCTTTGCAAAATACCCTGATTATCGCTTTCGTATCCGCCTCTATTGCGACGGTTCTGGGCACGATGGCTGCGGTGGCGATTCGAAACATGAAGAAACTCCCCAGGAACCTTATCATTGGGGTGACGAATGTCCCGATGTTAAATGCGGATATCGTGACGGGAATCTCTCTGATGCTGCTGTTTATTGCCTTTCGCTTTACCCTGGGCTTCGGAACGATTCTCATTTCCCATATCACGTTTAATCTCCCTTATGTGCTGCTTTCGGTGCTGCCGAAGATACGGCGGAGTTCCCAGGTGAGCTATGATGCGGCGCTGGACCTCGGTGCCAGCCCCTCTACGCCTTTTTTTCAGGTGGTGCTGCCGGACATCATGCCCGGTGTCCCTGTCCGGTTTTTCTCCTTGCCTTTACCATGAGTCTGGATGACTTTATTATCACGCATTTTACGAGGGGGGCGGGAATCGATACGATTTCGACACTGGTTTATTCTGAAGCAAGAAAAGGGATCAAACCTTCCATGTATGCCCTGTCCACCCTGATTTTTGTGACGGTTTTTGTGATTCTTGTATTTGCCAACTTCGCTCCGGGAGCGCTGGAGAAGACGAAGAAAAACTGAGAAATTTTTCTTTTTGTTTCGCTTGCAACAGGATCTGTGCTGCGAAACAAAAAAAGGAAAAATAGAAAAAGGATATTTTATGGTCGATCATCTAAAAAAATCCGTGCTGTATTCTTGTGCGGGAGCACTCCTTCTTTCCTTGCTTCTGCTCGTTCCTTCTTGCGGGAAGAAGGATGACAGCGGCGCGGAACAGGGGAGTGAGTCCTCGGCACAAAGTGAAAATGTGGTCAACGTCTACAATGCCGGAGAGTATATTGATCCGGAAGTGCCGAAGATGTTTGAGAAGGAAACGGGTATCAAAGTCGTATATGATACTTTTGAGACGAATGAAGAAATGTATCCGGTCATAGAGGCGGGAGGTGTGGTATATGACGCGGTTTGTCCTTCCGATTATATGATTGAGAAAATGTTACAAAACCATCTTCTGCAAGAAGTGGATTTTTCCAAAGTCCCGAATATTAAAGAGATAGGGGCGGATTATATGAAGATGTGCGAGCAGTTCGATCCGGGGAACCGTTATGTAGTACCTTATACCACGGGAACGGTAGGGATTCTTTACAATAAGCGGATGTTCGATAAACTGGGAGTTCCCTATCCCACGAAAATGGGCAGACCTCTGGAATCCCGAAGCTGAAGGGAGAGATTCTGATGCAGGATTCGGTGAGAGATGCGTTCATGGTTGCGTTGAAGAAGGAAGGCCACTCCATGAATACCGTCTCGGATAAGGACCTGGACGAGGCTCTACAGGATTTGATTCGGCAGAAACCCTTGGTACAAGCCTATGTTGTCGATCAGGTACGGGATAAGATGATCGGGGAGGAGGCTGCCTGCGGCGTGATTTATTCCGGAGAGATTCTCTATGTTCAGGGGGAACTGGAAGGCACGGATGTGGAAGTGGACTATGCGATTCCCGAGGAAGGCACGAATGTCTGGTTCGACGGCTGGGTCATCCCGAAGAATGCAAAGCATAAGGAGAATGCGGAGAAGTGGATGAATTTTCTTTGCCGTCCGGATATCGCGGCGAAGAACTTCGAGTACATCACCTATCCAACACCGAACACCGGCGCGCTGAAACTCCTGGATAAGAAGTATACGGAAAATAAGGCTCTTTTTCCGGATATGAAAGAGCTTTTGAAGAAGAGTGAAGTTTACACTTATCTTGGGGAGAAAAATGAGGCAAAGTACAATAACCGCTGGAAGATTTTAAAAGCATCATAAACGGCAGTCTTTTATAGTGCATTACCGGCTTGGGATGCCATTTCTCTTAGACATTTCCATGTAGCCTGGAAGCGGGAAGAGAACAAGAATTTGTTCCTTCTTGCTTCTTTTTTATTTTGAAAGGATAAAAAGCTGTTCTCCTTCCTTATATTTTGGTAAAATAATCCAAAATAAAATATTGCAGAACAGGATTTAAAGCAGCTGTAGTGTAAAGGGGGAAGACGATGCGTACAAAGTATGTGGCTTATATTGGTTCTTATTCCTATACCGGTTCGGCAAAAGGAATCACAATTTGTGATGTAGATATGGAGAAAGGAAGATTCATTAAACGAACCGAAATCGAAGTGAATAACTCCTCCTATGTCGTAGCGAGTCGGGATGAAAAGACACTTTACTCCATTGCCGATGAAGGCGTCGTTGCCTTCCGTATTCTGGATAATGGCGGATTAAGCAAGTTAAATGTAAAAAATATTCGGGGAATGAGAGGCTGCCATCTTGCGGTCGATAAAAGCGGACAGTACCTGATGGTTTCCGGCTATCATGACGGAAAGGCGACCCTGCTGTCTCTTTTGCCGGACGGCTCGATTGGAGAGATTGTGGACGGCGTATATGACCAGGGAATTGGATCTGTTGCAGAGCGAACCTTCCGTCCCCATGTCTCCTGTGCCCGTATGACGGATGACCAGAAATATATCCTGATTGCCGACCTGGGAATAGATCAGGTGAAGGTTTTTCGTTTCGACAAGGCAGACGCCAGAATGCGGCAGATTGATACCCTGCGCTGTGAGTTACAGTCCGGCCCGCGGCATTTCCGCTTCAGCCCGGACAGGAAGTATCTGTATCTGCTCTATGAACTGAAAAATGTAGTGGATGTTTACAGTTTTCATGAAGAGGAAGACGGAGGAGAAGTTTCCTTTGAGAAGATTCAGACGATATCCACCTTCCTCGAGAAAGACCGGGATCCCCTGATTGCAGCCTGTCAGATGCGCTTCTCTCCGGATAAGGAGGCTTCTCATCTTTTTGTGGCAAATGCCGGGATTAATACGATTTCCATCTATGGCAGAGATCTCGATACCGGACTTCTTACGATGAAAGGAAGCCTTCCGGTAGGAGGAGAGTATCCGAAAGATTTCTGCATCTTCCCGGATGAAAGGCATATTGCGGTTGCGAACAATGAGAGCGGAACGATTACTTTTTGAATATTGATTATGAGCACGGGCTTCTTTCCATGAGTGCAAGAGATTTGGAAGTGGATGAGCCGAACTGTATCTGCATGGTAAAGTGCCGCGGCTAAGGAATAGAGGAGAAGTATGGGTGGAAGCAGTTTTGGGAAGCTTTTCCGCATCAGCACCTTTGGGGAATCTCACGGGAAGGCGTTGGGGTCGTTGTCGACGGCTGCCCTGCGGGTTTATCCCTTTCCGAAGAGGATATTCAGGCGCTTCTTGAGAGGAGACGTCCCGGAAAGAATCTCAAGATGACAGAGCGGAAAAGAAGCGGACCTCGTGGAGATTCTTTCGGGCGTTTTTGAGGGGAAAACTACGGGAACACCGATTGCCCTTCTCGTTCGAAACGAAGACCAGCGCTCGAAGGATTATGGAGAGATTGCCCATTGCTTCCGACCGGGACACGCGGATTACGGATTTTTCTGTAAGTATGGTTTCCGGGACTATCGGGGCGGGGGACGTTCCTCCGGACGGGAAACGATAGCCAGAGTGGCAGCAGGCGCTATCGCAAAGAAGGTTTTGGAAGAACTTGGCGTGAAAGTCTCGGCACGAGTGACAGAACTCGCGGGCGTCTCTCTTTCCGTTTCGGGAGGAGAGAAGGAAGCGGATGAGCGGATTCTGCAGCTTCGGGAAGACGGGGATTCCGCAGGTGGCGTTGTGGAGTGTCGTGTTACGGGAGTTTCGGCAGGAGTCGGAGAACCGGTCTTTGACAAACTGGATGCCTGCCTCGCGAAAGCGCTGATGTCGATTGGCGCGGTCAAGGCCGTGGAAATAGGAGATGGCGTCTCCGTGTCGAGAAGCAAAGGTTCAGAGAACAATGATGCTTTTCTTCCGTCCTCTGAAGGAACAGAAGATTCCTCGGAAGAGGCTGTCTATCCTCGGGACGGTAAGAGCGGAGAAGAAGGACAGTTGAGACTGACGAAAGCGACGAATCATAGCGGCGGAATCCTTGGCGGGATGGCGGACGGTTCGGAGATTCTCTTGCGAGCCAGCTTTAAACCGACCCCCTCCATCAGCAAAGAACAGCAAACTGTAAATGAATACGGAGAGCCTGTTACGATTGCCATAAAAGGACGGCATGATCCGACTGTGGTCGAGAGAGCCTGTGTTGTGGTGGAGAGTATGACGGCGATTACCATTCTGGATGCAATGCTACAGAACATGAGCTCGAGAATGGATTATTTGAAGAGCGTATACAGCTAGGAACGTGTACAGCCGGGAAAGAACCACTGTTCTTGGCGCACAGGATAAGATAAGAGCCGGTTTCGTTATACAGGATAGAAATAAGAGGAAGGATTATGGGATTGGAAGCACTTTTGACATTCGCTTTGCTGTTTGTTTTGGGGATTATAGGACTGATTTTTCTTTTCTTTTTTGTACGGGACTTACTCCGCCATAGGAATGAAATGGAGAAAGAAAGCAACATTATTCTCAGTTGCTTTATCGGCTTTATTACGAATTTCTTCGATGTTTTCGGAATCGGTTCTTTCGCACCCGGTGCTTCTCTCTATAAGAGTTTTAAGCAGGTGGAGGATCAATATATTCCGGGAACCTTGAATGTTTCCTGCTCGTTATCGGTTATTGTGGAAGCCTTTATTTTCATTCAGGGCGTGCGGGTAGAACTTTTGACGCTGATTTTGATGCTGATTGCGGCGATGGCCGGTGCATGGATTGGAGCGGGAATCATCTCGAAACTTTCAAAAGGAGACAATCCAGCTTGTTATGGCGGTCGCGATGGTGGTCTTTGCCGTCGTGATTATTCTGCAAGTAACGAATATCATCCCGACAAAGGGAAGTGCATTCGGGCTTCACGGGATAAAACTCGTGATTGCCGTTGTGGTGAATTTCCTGCTTGGGGCTGTCATGACTGCGGGAGTCGGACTCTATGCACCTTGTCTTGCCCTAGTCTGTGTTCTCGGGATGGATCCGATTGTGGCGTTTCCCATCATGATGGGCTCCTGTGCTACCTTTATGCCGGTGGCTTCGATTCGTTTTATTAAAGAAGGAAGCTATAATCGAAAAGTAGGTCTTTGGGCATCCATTTCCGCGGTTGTCGGTGTAATCGTTGCGACGCGTGTTGCCTTGGGACTTCCTTCTCATGTTTTGAAGATTATCGTGATTTGTGTTATGTTTTACACTGCTGCATCGATGTTCTATTCTTTGTACAAGGAGAAGAAACAGAAGAATTCTTAAACCTTAACTGTGTATAATGGTATTCGTAGGGAGTACGTGTTCATTTCATACAAGAAAAATGGAGGAGAAAAACGATGAAATTTATCAAGAGTATTCACGCAGTGGATTCGCATACAGCCGGAGAAGCTACCAGAGTGGTTGTAGGCGGTGTGCCGAAGATTCCGGGAAAGAACATGCCGGAGAAGAAACAGTGGCTGGAAGACAACCTGGATTATTTGCGTACGGCAATTATGTTGGAGCCGAGAGGACATAAGGATATGTTCGGTTCTATTTTGACACAGCCGACTGTGGATGAGGCGGACTATGGCATCATCTTTATGGATGGCGGCGGATATCTGAACATGTGCGGACATGGGACCATCGGGGCAATGACCGTTGCAGTGGAGACCGGAATGGTTCCCGTAACGGAGCCTGTGACAAAGGTAGTGCAGGAAGCACCTGCCGGCCTGATTCACGGACAGGTCTTTGTAGAAGACGGGAAAGCGAAGAAAGTCAGCTTCACGAATGTTCCCGCTTTCTTATACAAGAAAGATCAGGAAGTGGAGCTTCCGGGCTATGGCAAGATTCGTTTCGACATCTCTTTCGGCGGTTCTTTCTTCGCTATCGTGAAGGCGGAGCAGGTTGGTTTGGAGATCGTTCCGGAGAATGCGGCAAAGTTACAGGACTTAGGCATCCAGCTTCGTGACATCATTAATAAAGAGATTCCGGTACAGCATCCGGAGCTTCCTCATATTCACAGCGTTGACCTCGTAGAGTGGTGGTCAAAGACCGAGACAAAAGGCGCTACGTTAAAGAACTGTGTTGTATTTGGACAGGGACAGGTTGATCGTTCTCCTTGTGGAACGGGAACTTCGGCAAAGATGGCAACCCTTTTTGCAAAGGGAGAGCTTAAAATGGGAGAGAAATTCTTCTATGAGTCCATCTTAGGGCACGATTTTTGAAGGAGAAATTGTGGGAAAAGCGAAAGTGGGAGAGTATGATGCAGTGATTCCGCAGATTACCGGTTCCGCTTATATTACCGGATTCAATCACTTTCGTGATTGATGAGACAGACCCTGTGAAGTATGGATTTATCCTGAAATAGAGTAGTGGAAAGTTCGTAAGATGATTGTGCAGCAGGGACAATAGAAATAGCGGGAAAAGCAAGTGGGGAGAAAAGCTGTTTTCTCTCTGCCTGCTTTTCTTTTCTCTCTATTCTTTTTGCCGCTTTTTTGTGGATAGCGGGAATTTGACACGCTTACTGGAGAAGAAAAGTCTCTGTGCATTAGGAGAGGTAGGGATTCTCTTTCTCTATTGCCTGGCAGTTTTTATAGCGAAGCGATGCAGAAAGAAATTCAGGAGAAATCTGAAGCGGAATCGGAGAAGAAAGTGGAAGGGAAATTCGGGAGGGAATCCCTGCTTTCGGAGAAGGCACGGTTTTTCCTATTTTGCCTTCTTTCTTTTTCCGCTTCTCCTGTCTGCGTATCTTCATCGATTCCTCTTACCGCTTCTCGTTTCTTTCCTCTACTTTTTCTTCCTTGCCTCCCTCTTCGGCTTTCTGCTTTCCGGGAGTTTCGCTTATTTCGGAAGAAAGCTGCGTGCTTTTCTTTCTTCCGTTTCTTGCAATTACAGTCTGCTTTTTGTTCTGCCCTTTATTTTGATACAGATGAACCGCAGTAATATTGCGCTGGATTATGATTCTCTCCGCTACGGTCTTCGGAGTGCCTACATTTTATTTTCACCGGAAAAGGGCAGTCACGGGGTATTCTCCGTTTTGCAAGCGTTCTTTTCCGCACATGGTATGTTAAATGCGGTGTACAGTTATCCCAAGGGTCTGGAACTCCTCACTGCGCCTTTGTCCTTTCTCCCCGGATATGGCTTTTTTTACTGGCTTTTTCAGATCTGGATTTATCTGTCGATTGCTTTATTTTTTTGTACCTACTGGCACGGAAGCGAAGCGGCAATCCGACTCTTCTTCTCTTCTTCTTTTTCTTTTTCTTCCTGAGTTCTGTCGGAAACATGGCTATCACGGCGAAGACGGACAATTTAACCCTGCTTGTTCAACTGATGAGTCTTTATTTCTATGAAAGAGGGGAGAGGAAGAACAGTTTGGCCATGCTGCTTTTCTCCTATAGTTTGAAACCGACCGCAGTGGTTTTTAGTACCCTACTGCTGATAGGCTTTTTCTTCGATAGTCTTCTTTCAGGGAAGCTTGCCTCCTTTTTCTTTTTTGAAAAGGAGGGGAAGAAGCACTTTTCCTTATTGGGGAGTCCGCGTGAGGGGTCGACCCCGCTCTTCCTTTTTGCGCTTTTCTTCACATCTATCGTTACACTGCGCAGCTTTCTCATCACAGGGCTTCCTTTTTCGACGACCTTTACCGGAATCTTTAAGGCAATAGGCTTTCGGGTGAAGTGGCCCTTTAATTTGGATGCGCATGTGGATTACAGCGGGGAGAAAAGCGGAGGAGAAGCGCTTTTTTCATTTGCAAAGCGTGTTTTTTGTTTTCTCTTTTATCCGGTGGGAGAGGATATGGCACACGTCAGTATCGCTTGGAGCGGTGCAGCGTTTCCCTTCCTTTTGTATCTTGCTTTACGACAAGGATTTAGAGAAATCTGTTGTAAAGCGAGTGCATACTGTTCCTTTGTAAGGGGGAAATTTGCGAAAAATGCGGTGCAGAGGAGTGCGGGAAGTACAGCATCATGCGTTTTACTTCCGGTCTTTCTGCTTCTTACGTTCTTTTCGCTTCTCAGTTTCCTGATGCTTTGGCAAGTTGACGGGAATTACTATATCTTATGGGAGTGTCTGGCGTTGCTCCTTGCGTTCTCCGGCACAAAGATGAGTTTTTCTCCGTTTCAGAAAATGATTTTCCCGTTCCTTTACGCGGCAGCCATCCTGACAACACTCGTTACTTCCTGGGCGGGAGCAGTAGGCTTCACACCGATTGATCCGGTAAATAAGGGCTATTATGATCACTTTTCCGTGGAAATGGAGAAGCAGGCGGAGCGGGGAAGTCTGCCTCTCTTTTTGAAAATGGCGGAAAACCCGAGAAATCATGTCCTTGCCGTTTCGGAAACACCGGAATGTTTTCGGATTCCCTGTGTAGTGGAGAGCATTACGGATGTGGAAGGCTCCGGAGGAAGTCCCGGTCTCTATGATAATCCGCTTTACTTTGCCTGGTTTTTAAAATGGGCAAAGACGGATTATATTTACATGGAAAAATCTTTCCTGGAGGAGGAGAGGGAAGAGAGAGCGAAGGAAATGCTCATACAAATGGCAAATCTTGGCATCCTGACAGAGCCGGAATTTGCAAATTTAACAAAAACGCAAGAGAGTCTTCCGGAATACCTCCTTGTGAAAGTGAACCAGCCTCGCTTAGAATATGCGTGAGAGAAGAATCGTATCCTGCACTTTCTTCGAAAGAAAGAAGGGATGCGGATACGGTTTCGGAGTGGATCGAAAGGAGGGCAAAGTAATGCAGGAAAAGGTGGAGGGAAGAAAAAACAAAGGAATACAAATCCTGTATTTTGCCGTTTCCTTTCTTCTGATTATGGGCTTTTGCCTTCTATGTCAATCGACATATCCATATTAAAGCCTTATATATGGACGATCTTTACCTCTTCTCCTTTTTCCGGGAGCAGGATTTCTTCACCTTTAGTTTCCCTATCGGAAATGCCGTGCGTTTTCGTCCGGTGTACTGGGCGCTCAGTTATATTGAGATGGTCTTTGTGGGAAATGATCCCAACCGTTACTGGTACTTTAATGTGGCATTGAATGGCCTTTTAGCCTGTTTTCTTTTCTATTTTTCATGGATGGTTTCCAAAGGAAAGAAGCTGATTCCGCTCTTTCTCAGTGTTGTTTTTTCTCTGCGCACTTTGCGTATTATCAGATTGCACAGGCACTCGGAATACTCGAGACCCTGGCACTGGGCTTTTCGCTCGTTACCCTTTATTTCCTGTATCAAGAGTTAAATGAAGAAAAGCATTTTCTAAGAAACCTTGTGTTTTCTCATCTCTTTTTCTTTTTATTGATTTTTACGCATGAGCGCTATATTGCACTCTTACCTTTATTCTATGTCCCGCTGCTTTTTAGAGGGAAATCAGGGAGATGAGGAAAGCAAGCGACACGAGGACAGTGACAAGACAGCGAGGCTGGGAAAGCCAGGAGGAAAAAAAGCTCCCTTTTCTTCCTTCGCTTCTTCCTTTTCTTCTTCCCTCTTGTGCAGGCGTTTTCTTTTTTTACGCCATCCGTAAGTTTGCCATTGGCTCTTTCGTTCCGAAGGGGACGGGAGGGACGGAAGTTTCGGAGAGCTTTAAACTGGGAGAAGCTTTACAGAATGCCTTCGCTGAGGTCTACTATATCTTCGGTTTTCAGAAGGGGCCGGAGCACTTGAACGGCATCCCTTGGGAGAAGGTCAGTCCGGATATGCGGAAACTGGTCTATGCATCGATTGCTGTACTGGCTTTCACGGTAGTGCTTTCCCTGATTTTTGCGCTTGTCCGCATTTTTTTAAGACGGAGAAAAGCACAGGAAGAAATGCAGGAAGCGGTATGGAAAGCGGCAGTGAAGCAGCATAGAAAACAGTATAGGAAAGAAGGCTACAAAAGATTTAGTAAACAATTCGGTAAGTGACTCGGTGAATAACTTAAGAAGCGAGCAAAAGCGTGAAAAACTCGCCCGCCTTCGTACCTTTATCGGAAACAATATTCTCTTTTTGCTTTTTATTGCGCTATGTATCGGTTCTTCTTCCGTGACGATTCGCGTGGAAATGCGCTGGGTTTATGTGAGTTTTGCGGCTTCTCTCCTCTATTTTTCGTATTTGTTGGGCGTGAGCAGGCTGCCGCTCGGTACGATTTTCTGCCTGGCTTTTATTTGCCTGCGCCTTCCGGTGGAACGTTACTACCGTTCCTATTTTCCGCAGATTTATTTCTGGGAAGACCAGGACCGCATGAATTCTCTTGCCGAGCAAACGATTGAGAAATATGGCAGAGAAGGCGTTCTCGGGAAGCAGGTTTATATTTTGGAAAACAAATACAAGATGAGTAAGTTCTACGGAGATACTTTCTTTCAGGTTTTTGATGAGGATTTCAGCGGTCACGGCACGAAGATTCATTTTATACAGGATCTGACAAGGCTTCCAAAGAGTGCAAACCGGAAGAACAGTCTGGTTCTCGAGGAAGTGCCGGAACAAAGAGCTTACAGGGATATTACGGGGGAGGTTTTCCATGAGTAAAGACAAGTTTCGCGCTTCGTTCCTTCTCTTCGTTTCGATTCTTTGCACGGTATTTCTCGGCTTTTATATCCTGTCCGCCAGCGTGGATATCGTCTATTCCGACTATATCCGCCTGACGAATTCGTATTTGGGCGAGCCTTTCTCTTTCCATGACTTACTGACGAAGGACATCTTGACGAGAATACCCGTGAGCTTTCTTTTTCGGGAAATCAATATTGCTTTTTTTCCATTATTCGATTACGTTTGACCGCTTCCTTGGGCTTTTCGGTCTGTTTCTTACGAGCATTCCGCTCCTTCTCTTCATGGCAAAGCGGAGGATAGGTATTTTTTTCAGCGTTGCGATTTTACTCATTTTCTACAGCCTAAATAAGTGGGAAATGCTCTTGAACGGCTCGGGATATGCGCATTTTTCTTTCTTTTTGCGCTTTTTTTATCTCTTTTTCTATCTGCTTTCCGAAAGAGTCGGGAAAGGAAGTTCTCTTTATCGCTCTCCGTTTTTCCCTTCCTCTTCCTACTTACGGGAGGGCCTTATGCTATCGCGGTTTATGGTGCGACCATTCTCTCTTTTCTTTTTGTTCTTAGCCGGTAAAATCCGGGACAAAAGAGGGAGCCTCGTTTTACTTCTTTCGAGCTTTGTTTCGACCTTCCTCTATTTTCTCAGTAATCATTATGCGGTCTATGAATATGCCGGGGCGAAAAGCATTTCTCTGAAGGAAGTCTTACTCACGAAAATGACCTTTGTGCTGAAGTTTTTCGGCTTCGGCTTTTCTTCCTTGCTTTTCTCCGGAGAAAACTTGGAGGAGTGGCTATCGAGCAGGGGCAGTACAGGGAAAGCAACTCTTTCTCTTGGGGAGCTTGATTCTTCTCTTTTTCCTCCTTATGGCGCTTTTTCTTCTTGAAGGATTTATTTTTTTCGGAGAAAAGAGAGGGGAGGAAGGACAAGAGTCTGACAGGGCTTTTTCCGGCGCTCCTTCTTCTCCATGGTCTCCTTAGCTTTGCTCTGGTTTTTTTGTCCCGATACATTTTTCTCCGTCCGGAATATGCCGTGCAGAGCCGTTATGCGTTGCAGTATCAAAGTGCCTTACTCGGGGCTTTACTTCTTTTGTATTTGAAAACAGCGAGAGGACAGGGAATGAGAGTGGAAAGTAGAGCGGAGAGCGGGAAGATGGAAGGAGATAAGGATAAGAAAGCTGAACCGCGGAGGGCCCTGCCTCAAATCATTTCCATAGGAATCACTCTTCTCTTTTTAGGCGGGACTCTCTATACGGCTAAGACGGAACTACTGAAGGCGCCTTACCGCAGGCTCCATTATGAAACGATGCTTCACTCTGTGAATCGAATCGAAGATATGGACGAAGAAGAGCTGGAAAGACTCTATGAATATCGTCACGGGAAAGAGAGAATCCTAAAGGCTTTTTCTATTCTTAAAGAGCGGAAACTGAACTGTTTTTACGGGAAATAGGAGAAGAGTCGCCTCCTTTTCAGGAGGCACTTTTTCTTCATGACTCGCGAAGCGTGCGGTATCTCGTTTTGGAATTGACAGATTCTCATCCTATGCTAGAATGAAAGAGAAATCGCGTTCTCATAGTTAAATGGATATAACAAGCGCCTCCTAAGCACTAGTTGTGGGTTCGATTCCCGCTGAGAACATTTTTAGACAGTAATGATGGAAACGTCATTGCTGTTTGTTTATGTATACTAATATTAATAAAACATGATATATTGTTTATAATAGAAAACATTAATAAGTGGTGAATAGTATGAAGAAAGCGGCATATAACATACTTCCGGGAACGGAAGAAATACTAAAAAATATGGGTGAGCAGATTAAACTTGCCAGACTCAGACGAAGCCTATCTTCGGAACTGACCGCAGAACGTGCAGGAATCAGCCGAGCATCTTTGTGGAAGGTTGAAAAAGGCGACCCATCCGTAGCAATGGGAATCTACGCAGCAGTTTTGCACGCTCTAAACAATCTTGACAAAGATCTTCTACTGCTTGCAAAGGATGATGCGTTTGGTAGGCAAATTCAAGATTTGAATCTGATTACAAGAAAGCGTGCACCAAGGAGGAAGAAATAGTGGTATCTAAAGAAAAGACAATTTTCGTCTACGATGACTTTAGCATGCAGAATCCAGCACTAATGGGAATCCTCTATGTTAATAGCTTGAAGGGCGGGGAATCTTATTCCTTTGAATATGACAAAGAGTGGCTCAAAAAGACATCGCTAAAAATCACATTGGATCCTGAACTTATGCCATATTCCGGAAGACAATATCCCTTCGGCAAAACAATCTTTGGACTGTTTTCAGATTCTTCTCCCGACCGTTGGGGGCGTGTTCTAATGAATAAACGCGAAAGAATTTTGGCAGGAAAGGAAGGTCGTAAACCGGCTAAACTCTATGACAGTGATTATCTGCTGGGGGTATATGATGAAACAAGGCTGGGAGGAATTCGATTTAAAACAGAGTCAAATGGGGCCTTCCTTTCAGATGATAAAGAAACAGCTGCACCGCCTTGGGCAAGTCTTCGGACTTTAGAGGAAGCCTCCAGAAATTTTGAAAATGAGGATACTGCTTTATCTGAAAAATGGTTAAACCAATTAATAAGACCGGGCTCATCTCTTGGCGGTGCCAGACCAAAAGCTACTGTGATAGATCCGAAAGAACAACTTTGGATTGCAAAATTCCCTTCCAAGAATGATGAAAATGATAGCGGAGCATGGGAAATGGTAACACATGATTTGGCAGAGATCTGCGGTCTACACGTTCCGGAGGCAAAACTTGAAAAATTTTCCAATCTCGGAAGCACCTATCTGGTTAAACGTTTTGATCGTATTTTAAACAAGCGGGTACACTTTGCTTCTGCTATGACTTTGCTTGGAAAAACAGATGGAGCTTCTGCGGAAGACGGGACAAGTTATCTGGATATAGCGGCTTTTATAAAATCCTATGGAGCACAACCTAAGCGGGATTTGATTGAACTTTGGAAACGTATTGTTTTTTATATGGCTGTTAGTAACACGGATGATCATCTACGAAATCATGCTTTCATTTTCACAGAAAATGGCTGGGAACTCTCGCCTCTTTACGATGTAAATCCCGTTCCTTATGGAGACGAACTATCTTTAAATGTTGATGAAGAGGATAATAGTATCAACATTGACCTTGCTATAGAGGCGTCTGTCCGATTCGGGATATCCAAGACTGACGCAACGACCTATGCAAAAAATATTCTGTCTCTTGTACAAGAAAACTGGGAGAAACGAGCTATGGCTTTAGGATTGTCCCGCCGGCTTATAGAAGAAATGCGTCCCGCCTTTAGTGCTTGCTATAGATAAAATAAGCTTTGGAGGTAGTACAAATAGGCTCAAAAGTATATTACAGCACTGCTCTGTAGCGTGTGGTAAGGCTTCCGCCCAGTTTGATAATCTGACCCCGTTCCACCATGGTTTTTAGAATGCGGCCCGCAGTAGACTGGCTGACTTCCAAGAGTTCTTGCAATTCTTTTCTGGTGATTTCCTTCTGTGTAGAGCCTGTCGGTGGACTGCATGTGGAGCGTTTGCATTTGCGCCTCTGCGAAAGGAATCTTACGCGTTTTAAATTCCTGCTTTAGGGCATCAAAACTTAAGGCTTGATTTATGGAACGCATCTCTTCGAAGCTGTCACCATCGGTTTCCTGAAACTTCATATTATCACCTTCAGTTTTTCGCAAGATTCTCTCATATATACTTTAATTTTATTCAATCTGTTCTTTCTGTTTACTCTAACCATTTTAATCATTCTAATCATTCTGGTCAATGTGGTCAATGGGAGTGGAACAACGTATTCCGAGTCTTTCCTATCGTAACCTTGTTTCACACAAGGGAAATAACCGCAGGCTATTAGAGGAGAGCGTCGGGAGCTTTTGCGTATCCGGAGAGGATAAAGGAGCTAATCCTTCTCAATTCGTTTAAGAAAAAATCTATAGCAAAATCCGGTAAGACTGCGTAAAGTGGTGTAGAATATTTTTCTAAAAAGAAATTACTATTGAAATTATCTGGCTTGCTATGCTAAGGAAGAGAAGATAGGAGGATTATGATGTTGGATGTAGGAACAAAGGCACCGGTTTTTTGGAGAGCTTGGCTGATATGCGAATCATCCTTTCCCCTGCAAAAAAAGATGCGATACGATGAAAATGGGCCCGAAGTCCGGGATTTACCCGTTTTTTTCTTTCCGATGCCGAAAAAGATCAAATGTCTGTCTTGAAAGAGAAATCCTTTTCGGAGCTGAAGGCGCTTTGGGCCTGTAATGACAAGATTACCGAGCAGAATATAGAGCGTCTTTCGTCTATGAATTTAAGAGAGAGACTCACTCCGGCGATTCTTTCCTATGACGGAATTGCCTATCAATACATGGCGCCGACCGTTTTCGAGACGGAAATGCTCCACTATGTGCAGGAACATCTTCGGATTCTTTCCGGATTCTACGGGAATATCTAAAGCCGATGGACGGGGTGAGCCCTTATCGCCTGGAAATGCAGGCAAAGCTCGAGATATGCGGCACGAAAAAAATCTCTATGCCTACTGGGGAGACAGACTGTACAGGGAGCTTAGGGACAGTAGCGGAATCATTGTGAATCTCGCCTCGAAGGAATATGCAAAATGCATCGAGAAGTATTTGCGGCCGGAAGATCGCTATATCAGCTGCAATTTTTATGAAGAAGCACAGGGAAAGCTTGTGCAAAAGGGCGTGTATTGTAAGATGGCTCGCGGAGAAATGGTTCGTTTTATGGCGGAAAACCGGATTGAAGAGCCGGAGGAAATCAAGCTTTTCTCTGTTATGGGATATCGCTTTTCCAAAGATTTATCCTCGGAAAAGGAATATATCTTTGTGCGGAAATGAGTCACAAAAATAGTTGACAAAAAGAATCAAGAATAAAGAAAATGCATCAGATGCAAATCTATTTAAAAAAGAGGAGCCCTATGAACGCTTTGCTGAAATGGTTGGATGATCCGGAAATTTTTCGTGTGAATCAATTGGATGCACATAGTGACCATTCATACTATCTGAATTATGCGGATATGGAAAAACCGGAAAATCCTTTGTTCCAGTCACTGAATGGCCAGTGGGACTTTGCATTTAGCAAAAATGCAGCGAGTAGGCCCGGCAACTTTTATGAAGAGGGGTTTGATGCTTCCGGTTTTGATAAAATCATGGTGCCCGGGCACATTGAACTGGCAGGATATGATCAGATTCGCTATATCAATACCATGTATCCATGGGAAGGCAAAAGAGTACCACCGAGGTGCGTATAGCCTGGACAGCACGGGAGCAGAGGAAGGAATGTTTTCGGAAGCGAGCTATAATCCTGTGGGCTCTTATCTTAAACATTTTGATTTAAAACCGACGATGCTTGGAAAAAGAATCCGCATTTGCTTCGAAGGAGTAGAGGAAGCGATGTATTTGTGGATCAATGGACAGTTTGTGGGTTACGCTGAGGATAGTTTTACACCGTCGGAGTTTGATCTTACACCGTATATTCGTGAAAAGAAGAATATCCTTGCCGTACAGGTTCATAAAATGAGTACAGCAGCATTTTTGGAAGATCAGGACTTCTTCCGTTTCTTTGGAATATTTAGAAATGTTTCGTTGAAAGCAGTGCCGGATGTCCATATGGAGGATCTGTGGTTTAAGCCTGTATTGAACCCGGACAATGAACATGGAAGTGTAGCGGTGAGTATGAAAGTATCTGTCCGAAAGCAAGTCGCTGTCCATGCGCAGTTTGTGTTGAGAGATAGAGAAGGGAATGTGGTTGCGGAGAACAGTGTTCCATTACAAGTCTTAAATGGAAACCTCACGGGAGAAATATATACGGATGTTGGCGTAATTCAATCTTGGAATAACCACCACCCCTATCTATATCAAGCAACGATTGCGTTAAAAAAATGCCGAGAATGGAGATTTACTTTGAGCTTATACCGTATGATATCGGCTTTAGAAGAGTGGAAATCATGGATAAGGTCATTTATCTGAACGGAAAGCGTCTCGTCATCACTGGGGTTAACCGTCATGAATGGAGTCCAAAGACCGGAAGGTGTATCGGATTGGAGGAGATGCATTCCGATATAGCGTGTATTTTGAAAAACAATATCAATTCCGTACGGACCTGTCATTATCCGGATCAAATCCCGTGGTATTTCCTCTGCGATGAAGCCGGAATTTATGTTATGGCAGAGTGCAATCTGGAAAGCCATGGAAGTTTTCAAAAGCTTGGCGCTACTGAACCGTCCTGTAACGTGCCCGGTTCCATTCCGCAGTGGAAAGAGGTTGTTCTGGATCGTGCAAGAACCTGTTTTTGAAACGTTTAAAAATCATCCTTCTATTTTGTTTTGGTCTCTGGGGAATGAGTCTTATGCAGGCGATGATATCGAGGCGATGAATGCTTATTTTAAGGATAAGAAGGATGGACGTTTGGTGCATTACGAAAGTTCCTATTACAATAGAGCATACGAAGATACAATTTCAGATATTGAGAGTAGGATGTACGCAAAACCTAAGGATATAGCGGCATATTTAAGCGATAAACCGAAAAAGCCGTTTATTTTATGCGAGTTTATGCACGATATGGGGAACTCGATGGGAGGCCTTGGTGATTACATGAAGCTGATTGATGCATTTGACCTGTATCAAGGCGGATTTATTTGGGACTTTATTGATCAGGCAATCCTGGTCAAAGATCCGCTTACAGGGAAGGATGTTCTCCGCTATGGCGGAGATTTTGATGATCGACCCAGCGATTACGAATTTTCTGCAAACGGCATTTTATTCGCAGACCGCAGAGAAAAACCGGCAATGCAGGAAGTGAGATATTACTATGGCTTATATAGATAATGAAAAATTAAGAGTGGTGTACGGCGATTTTACGCTTGGCGTACATGGAGCGGGGTTTCATTATATTTTTTCCTATGCCCGGGAGGGCTTGAATCGATTGTGAAGGATGGATATGAATGGCTGTTTCGCTGTCCCGGGCCTACATTTTGGAGAGCGTTGACAGACAATGACAGAGGAAGTAAATTTCACATTAAAAGTGGTAATTGGCTTTGCAGCGGATATGTTCATTGATTGTCAGGATATTACGGTCATTACGGATGGCACGGTGCAGAAGTATAAGGCACCGGAGAACAACAGCTATGGTGGAGATGTACCGGCAAAGGAGGTTACGGTTCGGTATCTGTATAAGACCATTTCTGTTCCCTCTACGACCGTTATCGTGTCGTATACCGTAAATCCGTCCGGAAAAATCAAAGTAGATGTGCACTACGATGGAAAGAAGGATCTTCCGGAACTTCCGGTTTTTGGTATGCGGTTTATTCTGCCCACACTTGCAGAAAAGTATATTTATAAAGGTTTGTCAGGAGAGACGTATCCGGATCGAAAAGCGGGTGCGCAACAAGGCGTATTTGAAGTTACCGATCTTAGTTTGACACCCTATATCGTGCCGCAGGAATGTGGTATGAGAATGGATACGGAATGGCTTGAAGTGATACGCCGTACAGGTCTAAATAGAAGCAAAACGGATGGATCTCGACATACGCTTCGGATTGAAATGGCAGATGAAAAATTCGATTTTTCATGTCTGCCCTATACTGCAAGTGAAATAGAGAATGCTTTACACCACGAAGAATTACCGCCGGCGAGAAGAACGGTGTTATGCATCTATGGTGCAGTTCGTGGAGTCGGTGGCATAGACAGTTGGGGGAGCGATGTTGAAGAGGCGTATCATATCAGCGCAGAAAAAGATATCGACTATTCGTTCTATATTTGTTGATGGAAATGGACATGGCGTGCTATTCCAAGCCTCATGGACAGAGGGAGACTTTTATCATTGCCGCCAGTTTGTTTCCGCATAGGATTCCCAGGAGACAGCACAGGACACTCAGCGCGATATAGAATCCGCTTAGGGTGTATTGCTTGTGTTCCAGCAGATGAAATGCTTCCAGTGAAAAAGTAGAGAAGGTAGTGAATCCGCCGCATACTCCGGTTTTCCAGAAAAGTACGGTGTTTCCGGAGATATTGTCTCTACTACTCGCAAATCCTACAATAAAACCGATCAAGATCGCGCCTAAAACATTTGTAATCAGGGTCAAGATGGGAAATTCCGATTTAATAGGGATAAGGCTGATAGCATATCTTGCCATAGCGCCAATCGCACCGCCCATTGCAACAAATAGAAACTCCATAATTAACGTTCCTCCCTGTAAAGTGTATAATAATGGCGTGAAAAGAAATTCCGTAGAATACCGTAGAACTGTGTCTATTCTACAGTTTCTTTTTATAGATTGCAAAGAATGGCATGTGTAGCAGAGAGAGACAGAGCGGAAATACATGGTGGAAGGGAGTCACAAATAGGATGTACGAACAAGAAATCGGCGCCTTACAGGAAATCATTGACGAGAGCAAAAATATCGTATTTTTCGGCGGGGCGGGCGTTTCCACGGAAAGTGGGATTCCGGACTTTCGGAGTGAGGACGGGCTCTATCATAAGAAATACAGTTATCCGCCGGAACGAATCATCAGCCACAGTTTTTTCCTTACGAATCCGGAAGTCTTTTACCGCTTCTATAAAGAAAAGATGCTTTGTCTTGATGCGGAGCCGAATGCGGCACATCGGAAACTTGCGGAGCTGGAACAAGCCGGAAAATTGAAAGCGGTGGTAACGCAGAATATTGACGGGTTACATCAGAAGGCGGGAAGTAAGATAGTCTATGAGTTGCATGGCAGTATTCATCGGAATTACTGCCTGCGCTGCCGCAAGTTTTATTCTGCGAAGTTTATCAAAGAGTCGGAGGGGATTCCGTATTGTTCCTGCGGCGGCGTTATTAAACCGGATGTGGTGCTATATGAAGAAAGTTTAGACAGTAAGACGATAGAGGATGCCGTTACGGCGATTACGAATGCGGATACGCTGATGATTGGCGGGACCTCTCTTGTGGTTTATCCCGCAGCAGGTTTTATCGATTATTTCCGGGGAAAGCATCTTGTGCTCATCAATAAAGCGGAGACGGGAAGAACAGTACAGGCGGATTTAGCTATCCGCGCGCCTATTGGAGAGGTGATGGCAGAAATCCGTGTTCGTTAGGCTGAAAGAGGCGATGAAAAGGAATTCCTTTTCACCGCCTCTTTTTGTTTCTGTATTTTATTCTTTTTTCTTCAATACAGCTGGGTCTATAACTTTACGCTCTTTTTGTCTTACTTTTTTTCAGAGTAAACTTGCTGACCAGATCGTTCAGAATCTGTGCCTGTCCGGAAAGCTCTTCGGATGCAGCGGCACTTTCCTCTGCAGTTGCGGAGTTCGTCTGGACTACGGAAGAAATCTGGTTCATGCCGATGCTGATCTGTGTAATTCCCTCCGCCTCGGATTCGGATGCGGAATTGATGTCGTTAATAATCTGGTTAATTGTAGCCGTTCTATCCGATACGTTCTTCAGGGAATCCGCAGTCTCTCCGGAGATGCGTGCGCCCTTATTGACCGCATCAATCGTTTCCTCAATCAGGCTGGAAGTATTCTGCGCAGCCTTTGCAGACTTCTGCGCGAGATTTCCGACTTCATCGGCAACGACAGCGAAGCCTTTTCCTGCGACACCGGCTCTTGCAGCCTCGATTGCGGCATTCAGAGAGAGGATATTTGTCTGGAAAGCGATATCGTCGATGGTCTTAATGATCTTACTGATTTCGTTGGACTTCTCGGTAATATCCTGCATAGCAAGAGAAAGCTCATGCATCTTGTCGTTACTCTCGCTTACTGCGTCACCGGCATCCTTACTCATATCCGAAGCCTTTTCTGCCATACCGGCAGTTTCTTTAATCTTCTCGGAGATGTCGTTCATAGTAGCGCTGAGCTCTTCGATGGAAGAAGCCTGCTCTGTTGCACCCTGTGAGAGTGTCTGTGAACCGCTGCTTACCTGCTCTGCGCCATTGTTTACTTCTGTTGCGGAGGAGGTGATTTCACTCATGGTGTTTGACAAGTCATCCGTGATTTCATTTAACGAAGCGAGGAGTGGGCGATACGCTCCCTGGTAGTAGCCGTTTGCGTCTTCCAAATCCATAGCAAAGTTTCCTTTAGCAAGTTCGCTAAGTTTTTCGGAAAGGTCCGAAATGATGGAACGGATGCGGTCAACGACACTTTGCATTGCCAGGATGATGTCTCCGATTTCATCCTGCTTGTTGTAGTTTAAGGCAATGTCGAAGTCTCCTGCGGAGAGTTTCTTTCCGGCATCGGCAACACTCTTTAACGGCTTTAAGCTCTTTCTAATAATCAGTGTACTTACCCCGGCAAGGAGGATGACACAGAGTACGCCGAAGAGAACGCCCATGTTGACGAGTCTGTCGACTTCTCTGTCATAGTCTTTCTCTGTAATGGAGAGACGTACCCACCAAGTTCTGCCTTGAAGGTTGATGGGGCTGTAATACTCTCTTCGGTCTACACCGAGCTCATTCGTAATTTTTCTGGAAAAGGCCTTCTTCGTAGCAAAACCGCTCTGCAATTGTTTCATCGCTTTTTCCGGAAGGATGTCTTTCAGAGCCTTTCCGTTGATATTTGCCTTCTCGCTGTAGAGAATGCCGTTGTTATCCATTACGTTTGTAAACATACTGGGGAAACTCGGGTCTTGTTGTTTGATACTGTTTAAAATCGAAGCATCGAGGTCCATGATGATGGTGCCCTTGAACTCTCCGTTGATCACAATCGGGTTACTGAAGGTCATTTCCGTGTGCGTCTGCCCATTTTCCTCTTCGGTATAGAGGTCAGTAAAATACTTCTTCTTACTCTCTTTTACAGTGGTATAGTAGTCCTCGTCTGCGATGTCATCATATTGATAGTTTGTGATTTCCATGTCCTTCATACTGCTTTGAGAAATGTAAGGAGAATAATCCTTTACATTCGGAAGGAAGGCATTCGGCTCGAAGAGAACACCGGCACCGATAACGGAAGGATTCGCCTCCAGAACGGAGTAAATCGTGTTGACGATGTATACTTCTCCGATGTGCTTGTTGTACGGAATAACACTGTCTACAATCTGGCTCTTTAACGTAACGGGAGTCATTCCCCCTATGGATTTCGGCGCTTCGCCATTTCCGGTTAAAATCTTCCAGGGATTTACTGGAGCATCTCCCGGCTTTTCGGGTGGAGCCTGCATAATCATCTGTACTCCGGTTAAAAGGTTATCAGAAACCCCTTCTGTCTTGGAAAGTACGGAAGAAAAGTTTGAACTGGCAGAGATAGCCTTATCTTCCATGTTATCATCGATTCGCTTGTCCATGGCGATTTCGAACGAGTGAATCAAATAGTAAATCAGTGCAGTCAGCATACAGAATGTGACTACTGCCAGAAGAAGGGACATTCTGGTACTTAGGTTCATCCTCTTTGGCAGAGTAAGCTTCTTCCGGCTCTTTTCTTTCTTCATCTTTTTTCTCCTCCTTGAAATTGAATCTGCAGTCCTTTGTGCCCATTTCCGGCGCAATGGAAGAACCGTGAAGACGCATGACGGAAATTCCATTAACACTAGAAGAGGAGTTTGCATGAAAAAATGCACACTCCTTAATGTATAGGCGGTATCACGCATAAGTCGCGAGACTTCTTCTTTTCTGAAACGAAACGATCTGCAATGATTCTCCTGTCTAATATCCATCGGTAAAAAGTGGGAAAAGATAAATGAATTTTTTGCACATAGGCAAAGAAACGGCTTCCATGATATACTTTTCAGCGGCTCAGCGGCTCAGCGGCTCAGCGGCTCAGCGGCTCAGCGGCTCAGCGGTTCAGTGTTATATAGTTTGGGTTTTACTTTCCTTTTTCCACCGACTGTCTGCGGGAGAAAAGGAAATGAAAAAAATTTCCCTTTTTTTATATAAGGAAAAATAGATGAAGAAAAAAAGAGTATAAAAGAAATCATATTGGTATCCTCCATGTTTTTCGGGATGCTTTTCGGCGCGGGAAATCTCATTTTTCCCGTTTCCATGGGACAGAGGGCAGGGGTCGAAGTTTTTGTGGCAACCCTTGGATTTTTGTATTACCGGTGTGGGACTTCCTCTCTATCGGTACTGGCACTTTCCTCGAGTAATAGTGCGAGTGTTACGGATATGGCAAAACTCGTGGGAAAGAAATTTTCCATTTTCTTTACGACGGCGCTCTACCTCTGTATTGGACCGCTTTTCGCTATTCCCAGGACAGCAACCGTTCCTTTTCAGGTAGGAGTGGTTCCTTTTTTACCGGAAGATACAAAGCAGGGAATGCTTTTTCTTTTTAGTTTTCTGTTCTTTGTATTTGCCCTGATTCTTTCTTTTTGAAACCGGGAAAACTCCTTACCTATGTAGGAAAAAGTGCTGAATCCGCTCTTCCTCCTGTTTCTCGGGATTCTTCTCTTTGTGGCAGTATTGTTTCCGATTGGAGGGCTCCACGCTTTAAACCCGGTTTCGGGATATGAGAAGGGCAGTTTTTTGAAGGGCATTTTTGAAGGGTACAATACGATGGATGTGATGGGGGCACTTGCCTTCGGGAATGTATTGATTCAGACCATCCGTTCTATGCAGGGAAACGAGGAAAGTGCGGGAGAGGAAAGTGGGAGAGGAAAGTACGGGAGAGGAAAAGCGAGAAGAGTGCGGGAGAAGAGGCGGAAAAGCGCTTTCGTTTTGTGACGGTTCTTTCCGGAAGTCTTGCGGCGCTCCTTATGGTGCTGCTTTACTTTGCTCTGAGTTATGCCGGTGCGGAGAGCCGTCTGGTCTTTTCCGTGCAGGAAAATGGAGGAGATACCCTGCATTCTCTTTTCTACGTACTACTTTTCATCGCTTTGGCGGAATTCTGCTTGCGGTGATTATTTATTTTTCCTGTTTGAAAACGGCGGTGGGATTAATCAGTTCCGCGGCAATGGCGTTTCAGGAGATGTTTCCGGAGCGTTTTTCGTATCGAAGCTATGTCTTTCTTTTTACGATTTGTTCTTTCGTGATATCGAATATCGGTCTGAGCCGTATCATTCAGTATGCGGTTCCGGTGCTGTTCTTTATTTATCCGATCTGCATCGTGTTGATTATCCTTTGCCTTTTTGGAAAAGCCTTTTCGTATGACCGCCCGGTTTTTCAATCGGCGATTTACTGTACGATTCCCTTCGCCTTCCTGGATGCGCTGAAGGTTCTGCTGGAGGGGGCTCTTTCCCGATTGCCCGGAGCGGCGGCGGTTCTTTCTTTCTTTTCTCCTTTTCCTTTTTTTTCGATGGGGTTAACATGGCTTCTTCCTTCTTTACTGGGCTTCGCTTTCGGCATGTTTCTGTGGTATACTCGTAAAGTTCAGAGAGAGAAGGAGAACGGATAGCGGAGGAGAGAACGGATGAAAGTACTTATTCTTGCGGGAGGTCTTGGAACCAGAATTTCGGAGGAATCCCATTTAAAACCGAAGCCCATGATTGAAGTCGGAGAGATGCCGATTCTTTGGCATATCATGAAATACTACTCTTCTTATGGCTTTAATGAGTTTATTATTCTGGCAGGGTACAAGCAGTACGTTATTAAGGAATACTTTGTCAACTATTTTTTACATAATGCGGACATTACCTTCGACATGGCGAAGAATACGATGGAAGTGCATAACAGTGAGGCGGAGGATTGGAAGGTCACGGTTGTGGATACGGGACTGCATACGATGACGGGAGGACGAATCAAGCGGGTCGAGAAGTATTTGCATGATGAACCGTTTATGCTGACTTACGGAGACGGCGTTTCGGATGTAAACTTACAGGAACTCCTGGCTTTTCATAAGAAGAAAGGGAAGGTGGCAACCATTACCATGGTTAATCTTACCCAGCAGAAGGGGGTTCTTGACGTCGATAAAGAGGGAATCATTCATTCTTTCCGGGAGAAGGAAGAAAAGGACGGCGCAGTGATTAATGGCGGGTTTATGGTGCTGGAACCGGAAATTTTCCGCTATCTTCAGGATGATCGGACGATTTTGGAACAAAGTACGATGCAGGCGCTTGCTTCTGAAGGAAAGCTTGCCGGCTACTATCACCCGGGTTTCTGGCAGTGTATGGACACACAGAGGGAGAAGAAGCTCCTGGAAGAACTTTGGGCAAGCGGAAAAGCGCCCTGGAAGAGGTGGTAAAATGATCGGTTTTTCGGATTTAAAGGAATTTTACAAGGGACGTCGTGTCTTTGTAAGCGGGCATAACGGTTTCAAAGGCTCCTGGCTCACCCTTCTTCTGGAAGAACTGGGAGCGGAAGTCTACGGATACAGCCTTCCCGCGAAGGAAGGGGAACTCTTCAACATCCTGTACCCTACGCCTCCGGCTTACTCTTTTGAAGGGGACGTCCGAAATTATGAGCAGCTTCGTTCCCTGATGGAGTGGGCGCGACCGGAATTGGTTTTTCACCTGGCAGCACAGCCCATTGTTCGGGAGTCCTACCTGTTTCCGAGAGAAACCTACGAAACCAATGTTATGGGAACCGTGAATTTGCTGGAATCCATTCGGCATATTCCTACAGTCCGTTCCGTTTTGAATGTGACGACGGATAAGGTTTATGAGAACAATGACATGAAGCATCATGCCTTTACGGAGGAAGAAAAACTGGACGGCTTCGATCCTTACTCCAATTCCAAGTCCTGTTCGGAGATTCTGACGCACAGTTATCAGAAATCTTTCTTTAATGAGGAAAAGGAAGAGGACGGACAGCGTGTACTTCCGCGAATTTCCACGGCAAGAGCCGGCAATGTCATCGGCGGCGGAGATTTTGCAAAGGATCGGATTATTCCGGATGCGGTGCGGGCAGTCGTGCGGGGACAGAAAATCGGCGTACGTAATCCGTACTCGGTTCGTCCCGTACCAGCACGTTTTAGAGCCGCTTCTTGTCTATCTGGAGATTGCGGCGAGACAGGCCGGATATGTGAAGGGACTTTCCAAAGAGACCTTTTCCTATCCGGAGGGGAAGCGCTATGCCTCACAGTACAATGTCGGCCCGAGTGTAGAGGATGCAATCCACACGGGAGAACTTGTCGGTCTGTTCACGGAGTTTTGGGGAGACGGGGCAAGCTGGGAAAATACAGCGGAGAAGAATGCACCGCATGAAGCGGGATTTCTGCAATTAAGCACGGAAAAATTGCGAAAGACCTTTCATTGGGAGCCACGCTATACGGTAAGAGAAGCCGTCAAAGAAACGGTAGACTGGTATAAAGCATGGAATGAGGGAGAGGATATGCGTGCTTTTTCGAAGAAGCAAATCAGTCACTTTTTTCATTTGTCGTAAAGCGCATCCTTCACGCTCTATAGAGGCACGGCTTTAGATATAGAACCGGTCTTGTTAAGAGGCACCTGCTTCGTTATAGAAGAAGTCAATGTACTATAGCGGAGATCAATAAAAATACGGGAGTGTTATCAGAATGAACTTAAAGGAAAAGCAGGAGAAAGGCCTGGGTATTCTTCTGGAAATCAATAGAATATGCGAGAAGTACGGGATTTCCTATCGTTTGGATGCCGGTACACTTCTCGGAGCGGTTCGACACAAAGGCTTTATCCCCTGGGATGATGATGTGGATATTTGTTTTATGCGAGAAGATTGGGCGCGTTTTCAGAGCGTTGCGGAGAAGGAACTTTCCGCTGATTTTCGTCTTGTGCAGCCGGAGAGCTTTCAGGAAGGAAAAGCCTTTTATGATTTTGTGCCGAGAGTAGTGGATGTCTCTACGACTAGACGCGGGAAGGGAACGGAAACGGACGGCGATCGCTTTTATGAAGGAAAGCTGAATCATATTTGGGTGGATTGTTTTATTCTGGATGATTTACCGGAGAATGCTTTCCTGGCGAGGCTCTATACTTTTCGACAGCAGATGATTTTCGGTCTTGCCATGGGGCACAGAAGAGTTATTCACTTTGCAAAGTATAAGGGATTGTCCCGTCTCTTTGTGCGGGTTTTATCCACAGTGGGGAAAGTTTTTCCGCTGCCTCTTCTCTTCCGTGTGCAGGAGAAGTGGGCGAGAGCCGGCAAAAAAGGGGAAAAACTGTATTTTTCGAACTATCAACCGGATTTTCAGTATTGCATTTCCCGTTACGACTGGGAGAAACCGCTCATTCAGGGAGATTTTCAGGGGTATAAGCTTCCGATACCGAAGGGGTATGATGCCATTTTACGGATGTTATATGGCCGTTATGAACTGCTTCCGAGAGAGGAAGACCGTGTGCCGAGCCATGAGGAAATGATTTAAAGAGTGGGAGAAAAAGGGTGAAGAAGTATAGTGTCATTGTTTCGGTATACAATGAAGAGGCAAGCATTGAGAAATTCTTTTCCGTGTGCAGAGAGGTCTGTGAGAAAACGAGGGAAAACTATCAGCCGGAGATTCTCTTTGTGGATGACGGCTCTAAAGATCGGAGTCCGCTCCTTTTGAATCAACTTGCAAAGAGTCATCCGGAACTTGTGCGCGTACTTCATTTTTCCCGCAATTTCGGACATGAAGCGGCGATGACGGCAGGGCTCGATTATGCCCGGGGAGATTTCCTGATTTTTATGGATGCGGATTTGCAGCATTCTCCAGAACTGATTCCCTCGATGCTTCAGAAGTATGAGGAAGGCTTTCATGTCGTTTCCATGGTCCGGACGAAAAACGCTTCTGCCGGTATCGTGAAGAACCTGACTTCCTCTCTTTTTTATTGGATATTAAACAAGCTGTCCTCTCTGCATTTTGAGGCAAATGCTTCCGATTTCTTCGGCATTTCGAAAGATGTGCAGGCGGTTTTGAAGCAGTATTATCGGGAAAAGGTTCGTTACTTGCGCGGCTACGTCCAATCCGTAGGTTTTCCGAAGACGAAGATCGAGTATCAGGCAGGTGTGCGGCAGGGAGGACAGAGCCACTATTCTATTCGAAAACTCTGGGACTTCTCCCGAAACACCATTCTGACCTTTTCGAATCTTCCGCTGAAGCTGGGCATCTTTGCCTCGATTTGCAGCATGTTTCTGGGAGTGCTTCTCTTACTGTATACCTTGTTTACCAGAAAAGGCGCCCCGTCCGGATATGCAACCATCGTCGTGCTGCTTTGCTTTATGTTTGCCGTTCTTTTCTTTGTGGTCGGGATTATCGGGGAGTACATCGCGTTACTTTTTGAAGAAATCAAGGATAGACCGATTTATATTGTTTCCGAGAAGAAGAACATGGAAAAAGAATGTGAAGAAGGAGAACAAAATTGATTATTACAAAAACCCCATTTAGGATGTCGTTTTTCGGCGGTGGAACCGATATGGAAGACTATTTTAAGGAGTATGGCGGAGCGGTTCTTTCTACGAGCTTTGATAAGTATTGCTATGTCAATGTCCGTCATTTGCCTCCTTTTTTTCAGTACAGTACGGAGCTTTCTTACTCGAAGACGGAGCGGGTGAACAGTTTGGATGAGATTCAGCATCCGGCGATACGGGAAGCGATGCGGATGCTGAATATGCAGGAAATTCGCTTGATGTACGAGGCGGACTTACCGGCAAGGTCGGGACTTGGGACGAGCTCTTCTTTCGCAGTAGGAATGCTCCATGCCTTCCATGCCTTAAAAGGAAAGTATGTCGACAAGAAGACCCTGGCGGATCAGGCGATTTATCTGGAGAGAGTCCTTTGCAACGAGGCGGGAGGCTGGCAGGATCAGATTGCGGCGTCTTTCGGCGGATTGAATCGAATCGATTTCTCTGCCGAAGGCTACCGGGTGAGTCCGATTCTGATTTCCCCGGAGCGGAAGAAGACACTCAATGAGAATCTGATGCTCTTCTTCACCGGCTTCACCCGTTTTTCTTCTGAAATTCAGAAAGCGAATCAAAGCAGTTCTCCGGAGGACAAACTTGCCCTTCTTCGGGATATGAAAGAACTCGTGAATGAAGGAGAAGCCATTCTCTGTAATCAGGATAGAGACCTGGATGATTTTGGAAGACTTCTCCATACTACCTGGGAGTTGAAGCGGCGGACAGCGAAAAGCATCAGTACGGACAGCATAGATCAGCTTTATACAATCGGTATGCGTGCGGGCGCGCTTGGCGGAAAGCTCCTTGGTGCGGGCGGAGGCGGTTTCCTGCTTTTCTACGTGGAGAAGGAGAAGCAGGAAGGTCTGATGGAAGCGATGAAAGACCTCCTCTATATTCCGTTTTCCTTTGAAAACGGAGGAACACAGCTGGTCTACTATTCGCCGGAGACCTTTGAAAAGAAAGTGTGATAAGGATGCTTAGTGAGTGGCTGGATTATCTCAGAACCGGTTTACAATCCACGGCAGGGGATTCCTTTTTTCCCCTACTCTATGGGGTTTTTCTATTTCTTCAGTTGCTTGCGCTTTACCGCAGATTTTCGATTCTGAAAACCGGCGGGCATTTTTGGGATAGTTATCATATTACGGGCGATACCTTATATATTCATGCCGGGCTTTTCTGTATAGGAAGGCGGGATGTTCCTTTCTCGGAGATGAGGACGGTAGACATTGATTATACCAGAGGAAAATGGGGCGGTAGGTTTACCGTGAAGATTCATAGAGAAAAAGGCATGATTAAGTGCTTTGTTCTTCCTGCAGATGAGAAAGGAAAGAGGCAGCTCAAAGACTTGGAACGTGCACTTTTTCAGCACAGGATTGGCGTAAGAAAATGGGGATATTAAGATGCGTGTTTTTTATCCATGTGTTTTTTGAAAAAGAGTATCCATTCTGAGAAGAAAGGCAGGAAGGGATGACGGAGCTACTGGAACAGTTTTCTATTTCCCTGCAAGAGTGGTTGTTGAATCCGCTTTTCAATCCGTTTAATTATGTATTACTGGCAGTCTGCGTTTTTTGGTTGTTTCGGAGAATATCCATTTTACAAAGCGGCGGGAAGTTTTGGGAACCGTTTCATATCGTAGGGGATACTCTCTATATTCATGCTGCGTTTTACTGTATAGGAAGACGCATAGTGCCGTTCTCGGAAATGGCGTCTGTGCAGATCAGCCAAGGTAGCGGGAGAGGCGGCAGGCGCTATATCGTAAAAATCCGGCGGAAGAAGGGAATCGCCAAGTGCTTTATGATTGGAGTGAATAAGAGAGGTCTTCAGAAGCTCGAGGAACTGGAGAAGGCGCTCAAAAAACACCGGGTTGCAGTGGGGAGTGGAGGATAGTCCTATAAACTCTTAAAAATTAATACTATTTTGTCTTTTGCCGATGTATTTTTGATACAGAGTGTGCGGTATCTCGTTCAGACGCACGAAGTAAGCGTCGATGCGTCTTAGGAAAGCAGGGAAAAGATGAAAAAAGCAATAGACAAGTTAAAATGGAGAAAAGAGAAAACAGAAGGAAAACTCGTCAAGATTCCATTTTTATGCATGACGGTTTTCTTTTTTTCGTGTTTTTTTAGAATCGATGCTTTCGCTGAAGGAAAATGGGTGGAAGTCTCCGGTGCATGGCAGTATCAGGAAAATGGAGTAGCCCGGAAAGGTTGGCTACACTTGGGAGATTCCTGGTATTATCTGGATCCGACGAGCGGAAAGATGGCGGACGGCTGGATTCTGGACAGTGGAAAATGGTATTTCTTAAAGACCGACGCGCGTGAGCAGGGAAAAATGGCGACCGGCTGGACCTGGGTGGACGGAAATTGCTATTTTCTGAAAGAAAACGGTGCGATGGCATTGAACGAAAGCGTAGGCGGCTATCAGCTTGCAGAGTCCGGACAATGGACGGTACAGGGAAAAAGCGGTTTTCGAAAAGGATAAGGGCTATGCCAAAAAGCTATACTGCTTATTTACAGAAAAACGGAGCAGAAGGGAATGCTACGCAGTCTTCCGCTTCCGGAGAATCGGTGCCGCTTGGAACGGGAAGTGCTTCCGGAGGCGGTCTCGCCATGCGTACAGGCTCAGGTGGCGGAGGCGGAGGCGGCTCTTCCTCTAGCGGTTCCGGCGGTGGAGGCGGTTCTTCTTCGGGAGCTTACGGTGAAACGTCGAGTGGCGTGTCTTCTTCCTCCAAAACAGCGGAAATAAAAAGCAACAGTGCTTTCGCAGCAAGCGAAACGGAAGAGGAAGAAGCGGAGAATTCGGGAAATAGCGCGGAGAAAGAAATAGCGGCAGAGTCGGAAGAAGGAACGGAAACAACAAAAGAGACGGAAGGAAAGACCGAAGAAGAACACCGTCGTGATGCGGATCAAGTAGAGAGAGCCTTGCAAGAAGGGGAAAATCAGAATACAGCGCAGTACACTGCCGCAAACGGAGAGATTTATACCGCCTTTTTTGTGCAGGGAGTGCATATTCCTAACTTGAAGAGTACGGAAGAAGGCGGAGATTTTATTGAGAAGGAAGACTCCGGTTACTTCACCCGTGTGGCGAGATTTGTGCGCGGTCAGGGCTATTATGACACGAATAAGGCGAGAAACGGGCAGAACAAGGATGTGGACCGGAATCTTTGCTTTGCAACAACCGCTTCGAATGTGCTGCACTGGTATTTGCAGGAAAATAAAGAGAAGATACAGGACTATATCCACGAGCATGGAGACGTGGTTCGCCGTGTGGGACAGAAAAACTATTCGCTGGAAGACTTTCTGGACCAGTCTAGTCCGGATCAGTGGAACAGTCGGATTTTTGACTATTTTAAATTGATTTACGGGCATAGCGATAACGGATTTTACACGGGACCTTTGGTGGATTTGTTCTTAAACGGCTATACCCCGAAAAAGGCGACCAATACGAAAGCAGATTTCGGAACAATGGATGAAAGAGGCGGTTTCCTCTATGGTCTGTTAAAGGAGAAACTGCAAACGGATGTTACGGGGAGCTTCAAAGGAACTTTTTCGGAGGATGTAAAGAAACATCTTGCAGAAGGACACGCCCTTTGCATTTCCTATAAACCCCTGGGAACATATTCTCATGTAGTCAGCCTTTGGGGAGCGGATTTTGATGAAAGCGGGAAAGCTCGTGGGAGTTTATGTTACGGATTCCGACGACCAGGACGAGACCGGAGAGGATCCGGAAGTAGGGATTAAAGTATTATCGAATCATTTATAAGGACGGTTCGCCGTATCTGAACAACAGCCTGAACCCGGAAGAGCAACGGATCCGAAATAACCAGACTGCACAGCTTCGGTTGGAAAGCATAAAAATGAAGTAAAAGGAAAAGCTTTTAAGAAGGGAATTGACAGATTTTTCCTCGTCTGGCATAATACAGCACAAAAGTAGTATATACTAACTTAATGTTTGTATATACTACTTTTTGATTCTAAACGAGTATTGCTGAAGAATGTGCCGTGTTTCGTTTCTGACGAATAGTGCACATAAGCGCGCGGTATCTTGTTTTGGCGAGTAAAGCATAAAACTCGGCTGTATTTCGTTTAGTTTATTCAGTAAAGCATCAGACTATTTCAAATAGGCAGATGGAAAAGAGAAAGGGGAATTATGAGAAAACATTGGATTCTTGGCGCTTCCGCTATCCTTTTAGCATCCTCCGTAATGGCTTGCGGAAAGAAACAGGAGACCGCTACCACTGCTGCGGGTTCGGAGAAAGCCTCGGAGACGAGCGCGAAAACGGAAAGGGCGGATTATGTCTTTGTAAAGATGACCGTTCCCTATGCGGACTTTTTACTATGGAGAATTAAAGGACATTGCTCCGGAAGAGGGAAAGGATGTAAAAGCACAGCTCGATGCGGAAGACAAGGTAACAAAGGACGGCTTTCGTGAGACGGGAATGTATGACAGTGTAAGTTCTCCCACGAAAGAGAAGGTGGAGAAGTTTGTGATGGCGGACGGTGCAGTAGAGGGAGAAGGCTCCGTTTATAAGGGAATTAAGCATGTGAATGTTGCCATTCCGAAGTCCCTCTATGAGGATGCCAAGAAGGCTTTAGAGGAGAAGAAGGAAAGCAAGAATGCGCTTCTTACTCTGATGGGGGCAATTGAAAGTGAAGTTAGTACGGAGCCGAAGGAATATAAAGTATTAAACTCCGACGGAACCCTTTCCAAGACACAGGGTACCACAAATGAGGCGAAGGATGTAAAAGCGGATATCACGACGACCTCTTCCTATGGAAATTATGAAATTGATGTGGACGGTTTGGATATCGACTCCGAAACCGTGCAGGGAGCGATTCTGGAAACCAAGGACGGTGCAAAGTACGGCTTAAAGCAGGAGGACAATATCTGGTTAAAGCCGGAGGAACTGGCATTTTCCGCAGTGGCTTTCGAGGATACCAATCATAAAGCCCAGAAGGAATTTAAGCGTTTTGAAGATATACAGGACAAGGACATTGTAAAAATCACCTATTTCTTAATGGATGAGGATGATGTAGAGATTCCCGTAAATCTGCATGTGAAGAAGATTGCACCGACAGAGTACAAGGTTAGCGGAAACGAGAAGGTTGGATACAGCCCGGAAGGCACTAAGGTCAACTATCAGCTTTCCACCGGAGAAGACAGCTACAGTCTCGGCAAGGTTCTCAGCAAGAAGAGTGAGGTTAAGGGAGAGGTAAATACAGACACCGCCGGCGTTTTGGTGCTGCCGAAGGAGATGACGCCCGGAAAGTATCAGCTGGTATTCTCAAACGACAAGCTTTCCGATGTATCTTTTACTGTGCTCGTTGAGTCCGGCTTAAAGGCGGAGGATTTCCATTTTGAAAACAACAAGTTAAGCCTTCTGGACAATGCAGATCAGCTGACTATCGCAAACTACATTGATTCCACAACTTCCGCAACGATCGGAGAGCAGGAGTTTAAGGGCGGTGCCGGAAGAAGATTCGGAAAGAACATTTTCAATGAAGACGGCAGTGTAAACACCGAGGCGACCTACAAGAAGGACGATCAGGAAGTAAAGTACTTTGACGGTCCCGGAACCTATCCTGTAACGATTCAGGCAGACGGATATCCTGAGGTGAAATTCGAGGTAGTCGTACAATGATTGTGATTCTTACTTTACTATGCAGTTTAGCGTTTTTCCATTTCTGTGGAAAAGCAGTAAAGAAGAAGCCGGCAGCCTTGTATGGGATTTGTATCCTCCTTTCCTTGGTAAGCATCTTTTATCCAAGGGAGGGAGGACTTCCCTTTTTGGACTTCTTTTTTCAGAAAATCATGCAAAGGGGGGTTCTCGCTGGCTCTCTTTTTATCTGGGTGATGATTGCACCGGTGCTTCCGAAGCGCTTTTCCGGAAGAAAGACGATTTATCTCCTTCGGGGGGAAATGGCGATTTCCGCCTCCCTGATTACCTTGGCGCACAACTTGGCGTTTGGCAGAAAATACTTCGGTGCTGTATTTTTCGGACAGGGACATATCAGCCTGATGGAGCTTCATGCGGCTATCGTGTCCTGCCTCATGATCCTTTTGTTGATTCCGCTGACGATTACCTCCTTTCAGACCGTTCGGCGGAAAATGCAGGGAAAGACCTGGAAGAAAGCTGCAAAACTGGTCCTATCTTTTTTACCTGCTTTTGTACTTGCACATTTTCTTTATCTATCAGGGGGCGCTGATTCGAGGAAAGGGAGAGTATTTCTTCACCCTGATGCTTTACAGTTTCCTTTTCGGATTCTACGGATTCTTACGGATTCGGCAGTATAGAATGCAGAAGGAGACTAGGGAGAAAAAGGTATTTCCCCTGCTTCGCATTGCGGGGATTTTACCGATTGTCTGTCTTTTTCTAAGCGTCTTTTACAGTGCCGGGAAATACCGCGCTGCACTGGAAGCAAAAGTAGATAAGAATGAGACGAGACCGTAGCGAGGAAAAGCCAGTGCGGAAAACTAGAGCCGAAAGTACGCGAAAACGAGCGATCTCGAGAAGCTCGACCGGAGATAAAGCCTCTGCAAATTCTTCGAATGGTTCTTCCGATTCTCAAAGGCTCGGATGCAAACAGTGCATCAGGTACTTATAAAGACGGAGAATATCTGGGAAAGGCTTCCGCCTACAATGGCAATGTGGAGGTGAAAGGTCACCATTTCCGGCGGAAAGATGACCGCCATCGACATCGTGAAAACGAAGGATGATGAGGATTATTTCTTTGACGCACAAAAGAAGGTGATTCCGGAAATTCTGGAAAAGCAGAGTACCGACGTGGATGCCGTGGCGGGAGCCACTACCAGTAGTGAAGGCATTGCCCACGCGGTGCAGAAAGCTTTGGAACAGGCGAAACAGTAGGAATAGACTACAGTTTTTACCCGCCGATAGGAATAGGAGAAGGGCATTGCTATTTTTGCCTTGCAATACTACAATATCTTTGCGTTTTGCTTTCGGGAAGAGAATGCGCAGCACGGCGCATTCTTTTTTTAGTTCATAACGAGTTTCGCTCACAAAGCGTGCGGTATCTCGTTCGTAACAAGTGGCGTAGGCGAAGCGGAGACATCTTATTTATAACGAGTGTCATAGAAGGAAGAGGAGACAGAGATGCGTACAATTTTTGATACGGAGACATTTCATTTTGAAACAAAAGGGATGCTGGGAGGCGGACACAGCTTAACGGTTTCCAAGGATGGTTTTTCTTATCAGAGTGCAAATGGAAAGAAAGCGTTTTCCTTTCCTTTTTCAGCGATAAAAAGAACCCTCATCACCAACTATTGCAATTCCAATCAGAGTTACGACGTGCGTTGCTACTTGAAAGACAGTAAGGAGATTCCCGAGTTTGAACTGGACACCCGGGCTTGGAATAACGGACACAATATTAAAGAAACGAAAGCACTGCTTGTGGCGCTTTCCGCGAGTAAATTGGGGAGTGCTTTTCCGAACAATCTGGACAGTCTGGAAACCGACCTCGGTTTTACCTTGGGAGAAAAGGATATTACTTTGAAGGACGGTGTGATTACCGGAGCAAAGCATCAGATTCCCCTTCATGCCATTAAGCGTTGTAAGTGTGTCAGCAACGGAACCCTCGGCTATCTTTGTGTTTATCTAAAGGAAAAGGGCGGGTTTTTCCTCGATATGCCGGACATGAAACTGCCTATCAATGAAGTCACCCTTCCCGGTACTCGAGGCGGTCATGCGCAGGAATACGGGGAAACGGAATCGATTTTTTTCCCGCGGAAACGGTTTTTGACCAGAAGGATTCCGGCTATATTATTATCCGGTATATGAATGCGGACTTCTTTATCAGTGAAGACGGCACTTTCCGGGAGCCCTGGCAGGAGTCGGCTTACAGAAGAATTTATGCCTATGGCTATGATGTGGATGCCAACTGGTGCGAGAGAATGGGGCAGTAAAGGAGAAGAGGATTTATGGGAAAATGGAAGAGCGAAGCGGAGGCACGCGAAGAAATCAAGAATTTGGTAGCGGAATATTACCACAGCTTTAAAGAGAAGAAGAAAGCCTTCGAGCCGGGAGACAGAGTAAGTTATGCTTCCCGCGTATTTGACGAGAAGGAAATGCTGTCCTTGACCGATGCCACTTTGGATTTTTGGCTCACTACGGGACGCTTTTGCAGACGAGTTTGAGAAGAAGTTTGCGGATTGGATTGGCGTAAAGCACGCCTATCTGGTGAATTCCGGATCTTCTGCAAATCTCCTTGCGTTTATGACGCTTACGGCAGCTGAGCTCGGAGAAAGACAGATTAAAAGAGGAGATGAGGTTATCACGGTGGCTTGCGGTTTCCCGACTACAGTGACCCCCATGTTGCAGTACGGGGCGGTTCCCGTTTTCCTCGATGTCACGGTTCCGGAGTACAACATCGATGTAAGCCGTCTGGAAGACGCGCTTTCCGAGAAAACGAAGGCGGTGATGATTGCGCATACCCTGGGAAATCCCTTTAACCTGGCGGTCATCAAGAAATTCTGTGATAAGCATCATCTTTGGCTTATCGAAGACAACTGCGACGCGTTGGGATCCCGCTATACGATAGACGGAGAAACCCGCTTTACGGGAACCTGGGGGGATATCGGCACCAGCTCCTTCTATCCGCCACATCACATGACGATGGGCGAGGGCGGTGCAGTGTACACGAACAATCCGAAGCTCAGTCGGCTGATTCTGTCTTTCCGGGATTGGGGAAGAGACTGTATCTGCCCGTCCGGTCACGACAACTTCTGCGGACATCGTTTTTCGGGACAGTACGGACAACTTCCGAAGGGCTATGACCACAAGTACACCTACAGTCACTTCGGCTACAATTTGAAGGTGACCGATATGCAGGCGGCTGTCGGCGTGGAGCAGTTAAAGAAGTTCCCGAGCTTTATCGAGAAGAGGAAGGCGAACTGGGCATTTTTAAAGGAGGCACTCTCTGATATCGAAGGCTTAATTCTTCCGGAAGCGGCTAAAAAAATGCGGATCCTTCCTGGTTCGGGTTCCTGCTTTCCGTGAAGGAGGAGTCCGGTGTAAAACGAAATGACCTGACGGCTCTTCTTGAAAAGGCAAATATCCAGACCAGACTGCTTTTCTCCGGAAATCTGATTAAGCACCCCTGCTTTGATCAAATTCGCGGAACGGATGCGTATCGCGTGGTGGGAGAGCTAAAGAATACCGATTATATTATGGAACATAGCTTCTGGATCGGCGTCTATCCGGGCATGACGAAAGAAATGCTTCAGTATATGGCGGATCAGATTCATGAAGGAATGGAAGCGTGCAAAAAGAACTAAAGGGATGGACTATTCGTCCTCCTCTTCCTGCTCGTCGGAATCCGGAATCTCCTCTTCATCCGCTCCGTCGTCACTGTCCGCTGTTTCTCCGGGGTCTTCTTCTTTCATATCGTACTGTTGCATATTGGCATTTTCTTTTTCCGCCCAGGGGTCGTTTGGACCCGGATCGAAGACCCCGTTGGGATTCAGTCCGTAGCGTGCAGTGAAGGTGGGATTTCCGAGACCGGAAATCTTCGGCTTTGTGACATTCTTCATTTCCTTCTCCGCCTTTGCCATCAGCTCATCCATGACGGTACTCGGTTTTGTGCGATAGCCGCTTTTCGCATAGTACTTCGGCTTTCCGTCTTGCGCAAGGTACTGTCCTTTGTCGTTCACGGGAAATTTTCCCTGCACGACCGTTTTCTCCGCCATCGCGCCGCTTTCATCAAAATAGTAGGCGTAACCGTCTATGGTTACCCAGAAGCGAAGCATTTTTTTCCAAGGTCACCCTGGTGGGTGCTGAGGAAGTACCACTTTCCGTTATCGAAGACCCAGCCTGTTGCCATGCGTCCGCGTCCGGCATCGATATAATACCAGTTTCCCTTGTAAGAGACCCAGCCGGGGAGAACGTGATCAAAGCGATCCACATAAGTCCATTCTTTATCCACCTGTAACCACAATCCTTCTTCCGCGAAACTTTTTTTATCCCCGTAAGGAAGAAAAAGCGGGAAGAAAAAGAAGAAACAGGCTCTTTATTTTTCCATTGCAGTTTCTGCTTTTTTTGTTTTTGTTTCATTTCTGTATGTATATCCCTTTATTTGTGTAAAGACGGTCGACATCTGCTTTTAGCAGGAAGTGCCGACCTGTTTTATCGTTTCAATGGAATATCGGAAAAAGAAGGTGAAAAGATAAAGAAAAATCATGCTATACTATTCCGGCTTCGTCTTGTATGATGAGGATATTTTGAAGAGAAAAAAGAGAAGAGATACAGAAGCAATCGGAAGGCGATAGAAAAGCTAAAAGAGAGGGATATATGCGTATACGGAAGATTCGCTTAGGGGGAGATGCTAAAGGGGAAGAAAAGGATATCGTGGAGCGTCCCGTTTTTCGAAGACGTTCTTTGTTTTTTTTCCTCTTCGTGATTGCTGTTTTTCTGTGCACTTCCTGCGGCGGAAAGAAGCGATATCAGGATCAGTTTCACCGATGTCTTTGATACAGCGTCGATGGTGATCGGGTATGAGGGGAAGGAAGCGGATTTTCAGAGGAGATCTCAACTTCTGCACGATACCCTGTTGCATTATCATGAACTTTTTGATGTCTATACAGCGTATCCGGGTGTGGAAAATTTAAAGAAAGTCAACGAAGAGGCGGGAAAAGCGCCGGTGAAAGTCGATAAAGAGATTATGGCATTACTTCAGTTCGGCAAGGAAATCTATCAGGATACGGATGGAAGAGTCAATATTGCTTACGGGGCGGTTCTTTCTTTGTGGCATGAAAAAAGAGAGGAGGGAATTGCGAACCCGGAGCAGGCTTCCCTTCCGGATGACGATGCCCTCGTGGATGCGGCGAAGCATTGCCATATCGAAGATTTGATTTTAGATGAGAAGCATTGCACGGTTTATTTTAAAGATCCAAAGCTTCGCCTGGATGTCGGAGGAATTGCAAAAGGCTGGTCTGTGGAGAGAACGGCGAAAATTCTGGAGAAGGACGGTGCAAAGCAGTATTTACTGAATATTGGCGGAAACCTCCGCGCGATTGGAAAAAAGGCGGATGGAAAGCGCTGGATTTGTCCGGTACAAAATCCGTTTTATGTCGACGGGGAAGACGATGAACCGTATGCCGTAACCGGGGAAATAGAGAATACTTCTCTTGTGACAAGTGGCGACTACGAGCGGTATTATACGGTAGACGGTGTTCGTTATGCGCATATCGTTGACCCGGAAACGCGCTATCCTGCGAATCGGCATCGTTCCGTCACGATTCTCACGAAAGATTCCGGCCTTGCGGACGGACTATCCACGGCGTTCTTCATTCTTTCCGTAGAGGACGGAAAGGCGCTTTTAAAGAAGATAAAAAAGGAGAAGGCGGTCGATATCGAGGCAATGTGGGTCGAGCCGAATCGGGAGAAAGAATACACGGCGCATTTTTTTGCAGGCGGTTCGTGCAGAGGATTCGGAATAGTGCTTTGGCTTGCATCGTGTTTTTGAACAGGAAGAGGGAGAGAAAGCAATGCACGTATTTTTACTGGTTGGAGGAAAGCTGTTTATCTGGTGCAGTCTACCTGGGAGAATATCGGGACGGAAACCTCTATTGCTATCCGAGAAAAAGTTAGTCGAGATGCTGTGCACAGGGGAATACGATAGAGTGCGACAGGCAGAGAAAGAAACGGAAAAGATAGTTCTATTCATGCGGTCTACCTGGGAGAATATCGGGACGAAAGCCTCTATTGCTATCCGAGAAAAAGCTAGTCGAGATGCGTGACACGCACGGAAGCGTGTAAAAAGAATCAAATGTTTTTTTCATTAAGTACAAAACTTCTCAAAAAAGTCTTGCTTCAGTCCAGTCTTTATGCTATCTTAGTACAGCTGTGGCATGATAGCGATGAAGGAAAAGATTACTATAGAAATGAAAACCGAAAGGCATAAGTTTCTACAGAGAACTTTCCGGAGCGAATGTCAAGTTTAGAAACTGACGGCAGGTCACTGTACTACAATTTAAGCACCAAGCAGCGGGTGCGGCGTGTGTATTTATATAAGATACGCGCGGAAACGTGTACAGTCACCAACTTATCGTCAATAACCCGATAGGAGGCGACTTTTTTTATGGCAAGTCAAGTAATGAGAATCACCTTAAAGGCTTATGAGCATAGCCTTGTGGACGAATCAGCCGCAAAAATCGTAGAGAACTGCAAGAAGACCGGTTCTCAGGTTTCCGGCCCTGTACCACTTCCGACGAAGAGGGAAGTTGTGACCATCCTTCGTGCGGTACACAAGTACAAGGACTCTCGTGAACAGTTCGAGCAGAGAACACACAAGAGACTGATTGATGTCATCAATCCGAATCAGAAGACCATGGACAGTCTTCAGAGACTCGAGATGCCGGCAGGTGTATTCGTAGACATCAAGATGAAAAACAAATAATTCTAGTATGAACCGAAAGGTTCCGCTGTAGAAAGGAGAACAGATGAAGAAAGCTATTTTAGCAACAAAAGTAGGAATGACACAGGTTTGGGATGAGAACGGCGTGTTGATTCCAGTAACTGTACTTCAGGCAGGTCCCTGCGTGGTAACCCAGGTGAAGACCCTTGAGAATGACGGTTACAAGGCGGTACAGGTTGGATTTCAGGATAAGAGAGAGAAGCTTTTGAACAAGCCCCTGAAGGGACAGTTCGATAAGGCCGGCGTTTCTTACAAGAGATTCTTGAGAGAGTTCCGTTTTGAAAATGCAGAAGAGTACAAGGTAAAAGATGAGATTAAGGCAGATATCTTTGCTGCTGGAGACAAGGTAGACGTCAGTGCTACTTCCAAAGGTAAGGGATTCGAATCTGCAATTAAGAAGTATGGACAGCACAGAGGACCTATGGCCCACGGCTCCAAGTTCCATCGTCATCAGGGTTCCAACGGTACATCCGCAACACCGTCCAGAGTACTTCCGGGTAAGGGAATGCCTTCCCACATGGGTGCGGTAAAGGTGACAACACAGAATCTTACTGTGGTACGTGTTGATGCGGAGAAAGGACTCATCCTCGTAAAGGGTGCGGTTCCGGGACCGAAGAAAGCTCTTGTTACCATTAAAGAAGCTGTAAAGTCCTAAGACGAAGGAAGGAGGAAGATAGTAATGGCTAACGTATCTGTATTTAATATGCAGGGCAAGGAAGTCGGCAAGATGGATTTAAACGATGCAATCTTGCTGCTCCGGTCCATGAGCATTTGTTACACCTCGCTGTTGTGGCACAGCTTGCCGCTAAGCGTCAGGGTACACAGAAGGCATTAACCCGTTCGGAAGTTTCCGGAGGCGGAAGAAAGCCCTGGAGACAGAAGGGAACAGGTCATGCAAGACAAGGTTCCATCCGAGCACCGCAGTGGAAGGGCGGCGGAGTCGTATTTGCACCGACACCGAGAGATTACACCACCGGCATGAACAAGAAAGAGAAGAGAGCGGCACTTCGCTCGGCACTGTCCAACGCAGTAGCGGAGAACAAGCTGATTGTAGTGGATGAGATTCATTTCGATGAAATCAAGACCAAGAACTTCCAGAACATGCTGAACGCCTTCAAAGTGGAGAAAGCTTTCGTTCTTTTGGATGAAAATGATAAGAATACCGTGCTTTCCGCCAGAAACATTCAGGACGTAAAGACCGCGCAGGTAAACGAGCTGAATGTCTACGACGTTTTGAAGTATGGCACTGTATTAGCTACTAAGGCGGCTCTTTTAAAGGTTGAGGAGGTATACGCATAATGGCTAGTTTACAATATTTTGACGTAATCCTTCGCCCGGTAGTAACAGAGAAATCCATGGCGGATATGTCTGAGAAGAAGTACACCTTCCTGGTGAATCCGGAAGCAAACAAGTCTCAGATTAAAGAAGCCGTAGAGAAGATGTTCGAGGGCGCAAAGGTAAAGGCTGTAAATACCATGAATCTTGAAGGAAAGAAGAAGAGAAGAGGCATGGTCATCGGAAAGACAGCAAGAAGAAGAAAGCAATCGTTACATTGACCGCTGATTCGAAGGAAATCGAGATTTTCAGCGCACTGTAAGAGAGAACTGCGTGAAAAAATTTCTCAATTATACGCAGGAAGAACAAAAGGAGAAAAGTATACATGGGTATTAAGACATATAAAGCTTATACACCGTCCAGAAGAAACATGACCGGTTCCGATTTCTCTGAAGTAACAAAGAAGTCTCCGGAGAAGTCTCTCCTGGCAAAGAAGAGTAAAACCGCCGGAAGAAACAATCAGGGTAAGATTACCGTTCGTCATCACGGCGGTGGAAACAGACAGAAGTACAGAATCATCGATTTCAAAAGAAACGCGAAGGACGGCATCGTTGCTACAGTTATCGGTATCGAGTATGATCCGAACCGTTCCGCAAATATTGCCCTTCTTTCTTATGAGGACGGAAGCAAGTCGTACATCCTGGCACCGAACGGTCTCACAGACGGGATGAAGGTCATGTCCGGTGAGAATGCCGAGGCAAGGGTAGGAAACTGCTTACCGCTCGCCGTTATTCCGGTCGGTTCCGAGATTCATGCGATTGAGCTTAAGCCGGGTAAGGGCGCACAGCTCGTTCGTTCTGCGGGAAATGCCGCACAGCTTATGGCGAGAGAAGGAAAGTATGCAACCCTTCGTCTTCCTTCCGGCGAGATGAGAATGGTTCCCATTCAGTGCCGCGCAACACTCGGCGTAGTTGGAAACGGTGATCACAACCTCATCAATCTCGGTAAGGCAGGAAGAAAGCGCCACATGGGTATTCGTCCGACAGTCCGCGGTTCCGTTATGAACCCGAACGATCACCCGCACGGAGGTGGAGAAGGAAGAGCTCCGATCGGACGTCCGGGTCCCTGCACACCTTGGGGTAAGCCCGCACTTGGATTGAAGACCAGAAACAAGAAGAAAGCTTCCAACAAGCTTATCGTAAGAAGACGTGATGGTAGAGCCATCAAATAATTGAGGAGGAGAAAGAATAATGGCACGTTCTATTAAAAAAGGACCATTTGCAGATCAGAGTCTTTTAAAGGCTGTAGATGCACTGAATGCACAGAATCAAAAGACAGTAGTGAAAACCTGGTCTCGTCGTTCCACAATCTTCCCGTCATTTGTAGGTCACACCATTGCTATTCATGACGGAAGAAAGCATGTTCCTGTATATATCACAGAGGATATGGTCGGACACAAGCTTGGCGAATTCGTTGCCACCAGAACTTACCGTGGACATCATGGTAACGGCGACGAGAGAAAAGGATAATCTGCATAATTGAAAGGAGGACATGAACAATGTCAAAAGGTCATAGATCTCAGATTAAAAGAGAGAGAAATGCAAACAGCGATAAAAGACCTTCCGCAAAGCTTTCTTATGCTAGAGTGTCTGTACAGAAAGCTTGCTTTGTTTTGGATGCTATTCGTGGCAAGGGATTGGAAGAAGCGTTAGGAATTGTTACCTATAACCCAAGATATGCTTCGACATTACTGAAGAAACTTCTGGAGTCCGCTGCTGCCAATGCAGAGAACAATAACAATATGAACAGGGAAAATCTTTACGTTGCGGAGTGCTTTGCAAATGCGGCACCGACTTTAAAGAGAATTCACCCGAGAGCACAGGGAAGAGCATACAGAATCTTCAAGAGAAGCTCTCACATCACTGTTATTTTGGACGAAAGAAAGTAAGGAGGCAAGAATGGGACAGAAAGTCAATCCGCACGGTATGAGAGTCGGGATCATTAAAGACTGGGATTCCAAGTGGTACGCCGACAAGAAAAACTTTGCAGATACTCTTATTGAAGATCATAAGATCAGAGAGTTTTTAAAGAAAAAGCTGTACTCCGCAAATGTCTCTAAGATTGAAATCGAAAGAGCAGCTGAGGATAAGGTTCGCGTAACAATCTTCACAGCGAAGCCCGGTTATGTTATCGGTAAGGGCGGAGCAGAGATTGAGAAGCTGAAGAAGGAAGTACAGAAGTTTACCAAGAGAAATATCTTTATCGATATTAAAGAAATCAAGAGACCGGACAGAGACGCACAGCTTGTTGCGGAAAGCATTGCACTTTCTCTCGAGAACCGTGTTTCTTTCCGTAGAGCTTTGAAGCAGGCGATGTCCAGAACGATGAAATCCGGTGCGCTCGGTATTAAGGCGGCTGTATCCGGACGTCTCGGCGGAGCGGATATTGCGAGATCGGAGTTCTACAGCGAAGGTACCATTCCTTTGCAGACCCTTCGTGCAGATATCGACTACGGATTTGCAGAAGCGGATACGACCTATGGAAAATTAGGGTGTAAAGGTATGGATTTACAAGGGCGAGGTTCTTCCTGCCAAGAAAAATAAGGAAGGGAGCGAGAAATAACTATGTTAATGCCTAAGAGAACGAAATTCCGTAAGCAGATGCGTGGCAGAATGACCGGTAAGGCCTCCAGAGGAAATACAGTCAGCCACGGAGAGTTCGGTATTGTTTCCACAGAACCTTGTTGGATCAGATCCAATCAAATTGAGGCAGCCAGAATTGCCCTTACAAGATACATCAAGCGTGGTGGTAAAGTTTGGATCGACATTTTCCCGGATAAGCCCGTTTCCGCTAAACCTTTGGGAGTACGTATGGGATCCGGAAAAGGTGCTACAGAGTATTGGGTAGCCGTTGTTAAGCCGGGCCGTGTTTTATTCGAGATTGCCGGTGTACCGGAAGAAGTTGCCAGAGAGGCGCTTAGACTTGCTTCTCACAAGCTTCCCTGTAACTGCAAGATCGTCGCAAAAGCAGATCTGGAAGGCGGTGATAACTAATGAAAAAGAAAACATATTTAGAAGAGCTGAAGGCAAAGTCAGCTGAGCAGCTGAATGAAGAGCTGGTTTCCGCAAAGAAGGAACTTTTCAATCTGCGATTCCAGAATGCAACCAATCAGTTGGATAATACAGCCCGCATTACCGAGGTTCGGAAAAACATCGCTCGGATTCAGACTGTTATCACTGAGAAAGCGAAAGCGTGAGAAGGGAGAACAGAAGAATGGAAAGAAATCTGAGAAAAACCCGTACCGGTAAGGTGGTTAGTGCAAAGATGGACAAGACCATCGTTATCGCTATCGAAGATCACGTGAAGCACCCGCTTATCGGAAAGATTGTGAAGCGTACTGTGAAGATTTATGCACATGACGAGAACAATGAAGCCGGTGAGGGAGATACAGTTAAGGTAATGGCAACCAGACCTTTGTCCAAGACCAAGAGATGGAGACTCGTTTCCATCATTGAGAAGGCGAAGTAATTGACGCAAGGAAGGAGCATATATGATTCAGCAGGAAACAAGACTGAGAGTTGCTGATAACACAGGTGCAAGAGAACTTCTTTGCATCAGAGTTATGGGTGGCTCAACCAGAAGATATGCCGCTATAGGAGATACCATTGTGGCTTCCGTAAAGGATGCTATTCCCGGCGGACAGGTGAAAAAGGGTGATGTGGTAAAGGCTGTTGTGGTTCGTACTGTTGACGAAACAAGAAGAAAGACGGAAGCTATATCCGTTTTGATGAAAATGCAGCAGTAATCCTGAAAGAGGACAATACGCCGAAGGGCACCCGTATCTTTGGACCGGTAGCAAGAGAGTTGAGAGATCATGGTTACATGAAGATCGTTTCCCTTGCCCCGGAAGTATTATAAGGAGGGGAGCCGTATGCGTAGAATTAAGAAAGACGATATGGTAAGAATCATTACCGGAAAGGATAAAGGAAAAGAGGGTAAAGTTTTATCCTTTGATCCGAAGACCAACAAGGTAGTGGTAGAAGGTTGCAATATGGTAACCAAGCACCAGAAGCCGAGCCAGGCAAATCCGCAGGGCGGACTCTTAAAGAAGGAAGCTGCACTGGATGCCTCCAATGTGATGCTTCTTGTAGACGGACAGGCGACAAGAGTCGGTTTCAAGGTTGAAAATGGCAAGAAGGTACGTGTTGCGAAGAAGACCGGCAAGGTTATTGATTAAGAGAAAGGAGGAATCGAGAGATGGCTAGATTAAAGGATATTTATAATAGCGAAATCAAAGAAGCTTTGCGTAAGAAGTTCAATTATAAGAACGTAAACGAAATCCCAAAGCTTGAGAAAATCGTCATCAACATGGGTGTTGGTGAAGCAAAAGAAAATTCCAAGGTTCTCGACAGTGCCGTTCGTGATTTAGAGATTATCACAGGGCAGCACGCAGTAACCACAAAGGCTAGAAAGTCTGTTGCGAACTTCAAGATCAGAGAGGGACAGGCTATCGGATGTAAGGTTACCCTTCGCGGAGAGAAGATGTACGAGTTTGCTGATCGTTTGATCAACCTGGCTCTTCCCCGTGTAAGAGACTTCCGCGGTGTGAACCCGAATGCCTTCGATGGCAGAGGAAACTATGCCCTTGGAATCAAAGAGCAGATTATTTTCCCTGAAATCGAGTTCGATAAGGTAGACAAGGTAAGAGGAATGGATATCATCTTCGTTACAACGGCGAAGACCGATGAAGAGTCCAGAGAACTGCTTACCCTGTTCAATATGCCTTTTGCGAAATAATCGGAGGAAAAAATGGCAAAATTATCAATGAAATTAAAGCAGCAAAGACCTGCAAAGTTCTCCACAAGAGAATATACAAGATGTAAGATTTGCGGACGTCCGCATTCCGTACTTCGTAAGTATGGAATCTGCCGTGTATGCTTCCGTGAACTCGCATACAAGGGAGAGATTCCCGGTGTTCGGAAAGCATCTTGGTAAGTAGTTGTCACGAAGAATACCGCTTTTAAGCGGTATTCCGAAAGAAAAGACGGGAAGAGCGGAAAGCGCTTCTGTGCCTTTTTGGATAAAAGAAAGAAGAAAGGATATCCGTAAAATGAGTATGAGTGATCCAATCGCAGATATGCTTACAAGAATTCGTAATGCAAATACTGCAAAGCATGATTCAGTTTTGATTCCGGCTTCTAAGATGAAGAAAGCCATTGCTGAGATTCTTCTGAAAGAGGGATATATCGCAAGCTGCGAAATCGTAGAGAACGGAAAGTTCCAGGACATCAAAATCGGTTTAAAGTATGGAGCAAGTAAGAATGACAAGATTATCTCCGGCATTCGCAAAATCTCCAAGCCCGGTCTTCGTGTATATGCCGGTAAAAGAGAATATGCCGAGAGTACTTGGCGGACTGGGAACTGCAATCATTTCTACAAACCAGGGTGTAATCACCGACAAGGAAGCAAGACAAAAGGGTGTAGGTGGAGAAGTCCTTGCCTTTGTATGGTAATCTGTCGGAATATATTTTCTGAAAACAGTATTTTACTGAGAATTTAAGAGAGGAGTATACTATGTCACGTATCGGAAAATTACCGGTCGCGATCCCGGCAGGCGTTACTGTTGAGATTAAGGACAATGTAGTAAAGGTAAAGGGACCGAAGGGGACTTTGGAAAGAACCTTTGCAAAAGAAATCGGAATCAAGGAAGAGGATGGACATCTCCTCGTTTCCCGTCCGAATGACAATAAGAAAGAGAAGTCTTTACACGGTTTGACGAGAGCCCTTCTTTTCAACATGGTTGAGGGCGTATCGAACGGCTATGAGAAGAAGCTGGAAATTAACGGTGTGGGTTACAGAGCTGCAAAGCAGGGCAAGACCTTGACTTTGACCCTCGGTTATTCTCACCCGGTTACGATGGAAGATCCGGAAGGAATTGAGACTGTACTGGAAGGAACCAATACCATTTTCGTAAAGGGAATTGATAAGGAAAAGGTTGGACAGTACGCTGCAGAAATCCGTGGGAAGAGAGCACCGGAGCCTTACAAGGGCAAGGGTATCAAGTATGCTACCGAAGTTATCCGTCGTAAAGTCGGAAAGACCGGTAAGAAATAATAGGAGGAAAGTAGAATGGTTAGTAAGAAAAATAAAGCCGAGCTTCGTCAAAAAAAGCACGCAAGAATCAGAAACCGTTTGTCCGGAACTCCTGAGAGACCTCGTCTTGCAGTATTTCGTTCCAACAAGCATATTTATGCACAGCTTATCGATGATGTTGCCGGAAATACCTTGTGTGCAGCTTCTACCTTGGATAAGAATGCAGGCCTGCAGTATACCGATACTGTGGAAGCAGCGCAGTTTGTCGGCAAGTCTATTGCTGAGAAGGCAGTAGCGAAAGGAATCAAGGAAGTCGTATTCGACAGAGCCGGATTCCTGTATCATGGTAAGGTTCAGGCTCTTGCAGATGCTGCGAGAGAAGCCGGACTTGTATTCTAATCGAGAGGAGAAATCACTAAGATGAAGCGCGAAAAAATTGACGCAAATCAGTTAGAATTAAATGACAGTGTAGTCGCTATCAAGCGTGTAGCGAAGACTGTTAAGGGTGGTCGTACCATGAGATTCTCCGCTCTTGTAGTAGTAGGAGACGGGAACGGTCATGTGGGTTGCGGAACAGGAAAGGCAGCGGAAGTTCCTGAGGCAATCCGTAAAGCAAAAGAGGCTGCAGTAAGACATATCGTTACTGTACCGGTAAATGAGGATAAGTCAGTTCCGCACGACTATATCGGAAAGTTCGGTGCATCTACCGTTCTTCTGAAGAAGGCTCCGGAAGGAACCGGAATCATCGCCGGCGGTCCGGCACGTATGGTCTGCGAACTTGCAGGAATTAAGAACATCCGTACAAAATCCTTAGGATCAAACAATAAAACAAATGTGGTTTATGCTACTTTACAGGGTCTTACCTCTATGAAGACACCGGAGCAGTTCGCTGTTCTTCGTGGAAAGACGGTAGCAGAGATTACAGGTTAAGGGGGGGTATCATGGCTGATAAATTAAGAATTACTTTAGTAAAGTCTACAATCGGTGCCATCCCTAAGCAGAAGGCAACTGTGCAAGCTCTTGGATTAAAGAAGATTCGTCAATCCGTTGAGCTTCCCAACAACGGCGCTACTAAGGGAATGATTCAGAAAGTCAATCACTTAGTAAAAGTGGAAGAAATCTAAGGAGGCGAAATATGGAGTTAGCAAATTTATCTCCTGCTGAGGGCTCTAAGCACTCCCAGAATTTCCGTCGCGGCAGAGGCCACGGTTCAGGAAATGGAAAGACAGCAGGTAAGGGACATAAGGGACAGAAGGCTCGTTCCGGTGCACCGAGACTTGGTTTCGAAGGTGGACAGATGCCTTTATTCCGTCGTATTCCGAAGAGAGGATTTACAGATCCCAACTCGAAGATTATTACGGGAATCAATGTTTCCGTATTGGAAGCAAAGTACAATGCCGGAGAAGAAGTCAATCCGGAGAGCTTACTTGAAAAGAGAATCATCCGTAAGTTAAATGACGGTGTAAAGATTCTTGGAAACGGAGAGCTGAAAAGAAGCTTACCGTGAAAGCAAATGCTTTCTCGGAAGGGGCAAAAGAAAAGATTGAGGCTTGTGGCGGAACCTGTGAGGTGATTTAATGCTTCAGACAATACGAAATGCCTTTAAAGTGAAAGATTTACGGGATCGCTTGATTTTCGTACTTCTGATGCTTGTAGTAATTCGTTTTGGCTCTAATCTTCCTATCCCGGGTGTAAATCCGGGATATTTTGGAGATTTATTTAAGAATATGGCAGGAAACGATGCGTTCGGTTGGTTCAACTCCATGACGGGTGGATCTTTTGAACAACTCAGTATTTTTGCCTTATCCATTACACCCTATATTACTTCTTCCATTATTATTCAGCTTCTCACCGTGGCGATTCCCGCCCTGGAAGAGATTCAGAAAGATGGAGAAGAGGGAAGAAGAAAACTGACGGAATACACAAGATATGTGACTATCGGTCTTGCTCTTTTGGAGTCCATGGCTATGGCAGTCGGATTTGGCGGTTCCGGTCTTTTGATTGGATATGCGGAGGGAAGTATTTTCCGTAAGATTGCCGGAGTGGTGATTTGCGTAGTTGCGATGACCGCAGGTTCCGCTCTTCTGATGTGGATTGGAGAAAGAATAACGGATAAAGGGGTTGGAAACGGTATTTCCCTCGTTCTTTTATTTAACATTCTCTCTTCCATTCCGCAGGATTTTATCACTCTGTATGAACGCTTTATCATGAACCACAATATTGCAACCATGGTAGTGGCTGCCATCATCATTGCTGTGGCGGTTTTCTGTATGGTCTGCTTTACGGTGGTATTGCAGGATGCGGAAAGAAGAATCCCGGTACAGTACAGTAGACGTGTACAGGGAAGAGGTATGGTTGGCGGACAGCAATCACAGATTCCGTTGAAGGTGAACACGGCGAGCGTTATGCCGGTTATCTTTGCTTCCTCCCTTCTGACGATGCCGGTAGTACTCGGGCAGATCTACACGTAAACAACAGTACCGTTATCGGAAAGATTATCATGGCATTGAATTCCGGTTCGTGGATGAATCCGAATGCTCCGATTTACTCGTTGGGACTCATTTTATACATTGCGTTACTTTATTTCTTCGCTTATTTCTATACTTCCATTTCTTTCAATCCTTTGGAAGTGGCGAATAACATGAAGAAACAGGGCGGATTTATTCCGGGAATCAGACCGGGAAAGCCAACCAGCGACTATCTGGACGGCCTTCTTCGCTACATCGTGTTTATCGGTGCGACAGGACTTGCTATTGTTGCACTTGTTCCGATTTTCATTTCCGGTGTGTTCAATGTGAGTCGTATTTCTTTCTCCGGAACCTCTCTCATCATTATTGTCGGGGTTGTTTTAGAGACTTTGAAAGCGATTGATTCACAAATGGTGATTCGAAATTATAAGGGATTCTTGGACAATTAATCTATAAGCCCCCTTAGCGTGCAATTCCTGCACTGTTAAGGGGGCTCGTAGTGGTTTTTCACACAGGGGAAGAGGCTATTGATGAAGATTATTATGTTAGGAGCACCCGGTGCAGGAAAGGGGAGTCAGGCAAGCCGGATTTCGGCAATGTATAAGCTTCCGCATATTTCCACAGGAGATATTTTCAGAGCAAATCTGAAAGAAGAGACGGAACTCGGGAAAAAGGCGAAGCACTATATGGATAGGGGAGAGCTGGTTCCCGATGATATCACGATAGCAATGCTCTTGGAGCGAATTCATAAAGAGGATTGCAAAAACGGCTATATCTTGGACGGTTTTCCGAGAACCATTCCACAGGCGGAGGCTTTGAAGGAAGCTTTGGAAAAGAGCAAAGAGAAGATTGATTTGGCTCTGGATGTGGAAGTGCCGGATGATCTGATTGTGAAGAGAATGGCAGGAAGACGGAGTTGTCCGAATTGCGGAGCGATTTATCACGTTGTTACACTTCCCCCGAAGATAGAAGGAACCTGTGACCGCTGCGGTTCAAAACTGGTACAGCGCGAAGATGATAATGAGGAGACGGTGAAGAAGCGCCTTCAGGTTTACCACGATGCAACGGAACCTTTGATTCATTATTATAAGAAAGAAGGGATTCTGGAAGAAATTGACGGAACCCGGGATGTGGAGCAGGTTTTCGAGACGGTGAAAAAGAAGATTGAGGAAAAAAATTATAAACGAAAAGAGTTTATGATTTTGAGAACAAAAAGAAAAGAAGGAAAAGCATGATTGAGATAAAGTCTAAGAGAGATTGAACTCATGCGAGATGCGGGAAAAAGTTCTCGCTGAGGTTCATGAGAAGGTGGGAGAAGCTGTGGCTCCCGGAAAGAGTACTTTAGAGCTGAACGATTATGCGGAAAGCCCTCATTCGGAAAGCGGGTTGTACACCGAGTTTTCTCCATTTATATGATTTCCCGGCAGCTTGCTGTGTATCGGTAAATGAGGAACTTATCCACGGTATTCCTACTAAGGATAGAATTCTGAAGGAAGGCGATATCGTATCCTTTGATATCGGGACAAATTATAAGGGCTATCATTCCGATGCGGCACGTACCTGGGCAGTGGGAAAGATTTCTCCGGAAGCGAAGAGGCTCATCGATACGGCAAAAGAGGCATTCTTTAGAGGAATTGCGGAAGCCGTTCCGGACAATCACTTGAACGATATTTGCGGAACCATCGGCGATTTTGTAGAAAGCCGGGGGTACGGCGTTGTTCGGGATTATGTGGGACATGGTATCGGAGAGAAGGTACACATGGATCCGGAAGTGCCGAACTTCCGTATGAAGAAGAAAGGACCGAGGCTTCAGGCAGGAATGACGCTGGCTATCGAACCGATGATTACCGAAGGAAACCCGGAAGTCAGGGTTTTATCGAACGACTGGACTGTTGTTCCACTGGACGGAAAACTTACAGCACATTATGAAAATACAATTTTAATCACAGACAATGGACCGGAAATCCTGAGTCTTATGAAAGGATAAGCAGAGTATGTCGAAATCAGATGTGATCGAAATTACAGGAAAAGTATTGGAGAAGTTACCGAACGCCATGTTTCAGGTGGAACTGGAAAATGGACATCAGGTACTCGCCCACATTTCGGGGAAACTCAGAATGAATTATATCCGCATTCTCCCCGGAGATAAGGTGACCATTGAGCTTTCTCCTTATGACCTTTCCAAGGGCAGAATCATCTGGAGAGATAAGTAAGTTTCGCTTTACATTCAAAGACTGTTTTGCTAGAATTATACGGCAACTCTGTTCAAATTCGTAAAGGAAAGGGAATTTACTTATGAAAGTAAGATCATCAGTAAAACCGATCTGCGAAAAATGCAAAGTAATTAAGCGGAAGGGCGCTATCAGAATTATCTGTGAGAACCCCAAGCATAAGCAGAGACAAGGTTAATTAACAGGAGGAAACAAAGATGGCTCGTATTGCAGGTGTGGATTTACCTAGAGAAAAGCGAATCGAAATCGGTTTGACTTACATCTATGGAATCGGAAGATCATCCGCTGATAAGATTCTTCAGGCTACCGGCGTGAACCCGGATACCAGAGTGAAGGATCTGACAGATGATGAAGTGAAGAATCTTGCCAACTATATCGCCGAAAACCAGATGGTAGAAGGAGATCTTCGTAGAGAGATCGCGCTGAACATCAAGCGTTTGCAGGAGATTGGTTGCTACAGAGGAATTCGTCACAGAAAGGGACTTCCGGTAAGAGGGCAGAAGACCAAAACCAATGCAAGAACCCGTAAGGGACCGAGAAAGACCGTTGCAAATAAGAAGAAGTAAGGTCTCGGGCAAGTAACTAAGAGGATCTTCATGTTTAATTACAGGAAGAAATGAATAAGGAAAGTAGGTTAGTTTAACTATGGCTAAGTCAACTGGTAAGAGAGTGACAAAAAAGCGCGTAAAGAAAAACGTTGAACGCGGACAGGCACATATCCAATCATCTTTCAATAACACAATCGTTACTTTGACAGATGCACAGGGAAATGCTCTTTCTTGGGCAAGTGCCGGCGGTCTGGGATTTAGAGGTTCAAGAAAATCTACTCCATATGCAGCTCAGATGGCTGCTGAAACTGCTGTAAAGGCAGCTTTGGTACATGGCCTTAAGTATGTGGATGTAATGGTTAAAGGACCGGGATCCGGAAGAGAAGCCGCTATCCGTGCCTTACAGGCAAACGGACTGGAAGTAACATCCATTAAGGACGTAACACCGGTACCCCATAACGGATGCCGCCCGCCGAAGCGCAGAAGAGTATAATTCTTTTGCTTATCATTCTGTAAATGAAATATATTTATAAGAAGACAATCTGCTATAGTAGAGACAATCTGTTATAGCGGAGAAAGCATTATACAAGAACAGTATGACCATTTGGTCAGCCCGAAGAAGCCAAAGGTGTAAAGGGCGTATCAAAAGATTGCAATGGTTCTTTTCTGCTTAGGAGAGAACGAGACTTGATATTTAGGAGGATAATATGGCAGTAGATAAGGTTCCTGTGCTTAAAAGATGCAGGTCACTTGGACTTGACCCTGTATTCTTGGGAGTCGACAAGAAATCAAATAGACAGGCAAGAAACGCTAGAAGAAAGATGAGTGAGTACGGATTACAGCTTCGCGAAAAGCAGAAAGCCAAGTTCATCTACGGTGTACTGGAGAAGCCGTTCCGTAACTACTATGCGAAGGCAGAGAGACTTCCGGGACAGACCGGTGAGAATCTGATGGTTCTTTTGGAGAGCAGACTGGACAATGTCATCTTCCGTATGGGAATGGCAAGAACCAGAAGAGAAGCCAGACAGGTTGTCGGACATCGTCATGTAACGGTAAACGGAAAGATTGTGAATATCCCGTCTTATCTTGTTTCTGCAGGAGACGTTGTGGCAATCAAGGAGTCTTCCAAGACAACACAGAGATTTAAGGATATCACGGAAGTGACAAACGGTAGAATGGTACCGGCTTGGCTGGAAGTGGATGAAGAGAAACTCTCTGCAAGCGTTAAGAATTTACCGCATAGAGAAGAAATCGACGTTCCCGTAAACGAGATGTTAATCGTCGAGTTGTACTCTAAGTAATTCTTGTTTAGCCTAAAAAAGGAGGCGGCATGTTTGATTTTGAAAAACCAAACATTGAAATTCTTTGCAATTTCAGAGGATAAGCGCTACGGTCGCTTTGTATGCGAACCCTTGGAAAGAGGGTATGGTGCGACCTTGGGGAATTCTTTACGGAGAATGATGCTTTCCTCTCTGCCCGGGGCTGCAGTATCTGCAATTCGGATTCAGGGACAGACAGGGGATGCGATATCCGGAGTAAAAGAGAGTTATAGCGAGGTTTTAACGAATTTGAAATCTATGGCGATTACTCTTCCGGAGGATGTAGAGAAAGTGGAAGCACATCTCGAAGTCCGTGATCAGGAGGAAGCATTGGCTTCCGATTTTAAAGCAGAGACAGAGTTTGTCATTATCAATCCCGATTTACATATAGCAACTCTTGAGAAGGGGGCAGAGTTCGTTGCGGACATTGTTATCACAAGAGGACAGGGCTATGTGGGAACAGTGAAAGAGAAGGAATCCAGTTATCCGAAGGGGATATACCCTCCTGGATGCATTATATACACCTGTTGAAAGAGTCAATATGACTGTAGAGAATACCCGTGTAGGAAACATGACGGACTACGATAAATTGACTTTGGATGTATATACAAACGGCTGTATGTTGCCGCAGGATGCAGTTTCTGCCGCAGCGAAAATGCTCTTTCAGCATCTGGATCTCTTCGTTAATCTTTCTTCAGAGGCGGCGGATACGCAGCTCATGGTGGAGAAAGAGGAAGATGACAAGGGCAAAGTTTTAGAAATGAATATTGATGAACTGGAACTCAGTGTCCGTTCCTATAACTGCTTAAAGAGAGCAGGAATCAATACGGTTTCGGAGTTGACTTCGAAAACACCGGAGGACATGATGAAGGTTCGAAACTTAGGAAGAAAGTCACTGGAAGAAGTACTTGCAAAGCTTCGTGAATTAAATCTGGGACTTTCCGTTCCTGAAGAATAAAAGATTACCCGATAAGACTAAAAAGCACGGATAAGGAGAATTAAAATGGCTATGTATAGAAAATTAGGAAAAGCTTCCAGCCCGAGAAAGGCTATGCTTCGTTCCCTCACAACGGCAGTACTCGAGCACGGTAAGGTATTTACCACAGAGGCCAGAGCGAAGGAAGTTCGGAAGCAGGTAGAGAAGCTGATTGCTCTTGCGGTAAGAGAGAAAGACAACTATGAGATGGTTGCCGTTAAGGCAAAGGTTGCAAAGAAGGATGCGGACGGAAAGCGCGTTAAAGAAGTGAAAGACGGTAAGAAGGTTACAGTCTATGATGAAGTAGAGAAGTCCATCCAGAAGGATAAGCCCTCCCGTTTGCAGGCTCGTCGTCAGATTCTTGCAGCAACATACGTTCCGACCGTAAGACCGGCAGAAGCGGCAGGAAGAAAGAAGAACACCAAGAAGCTGGATCTTGCGAAGAAGCTTTTTCGATGAAATTGCACCGAAGTATGTTGATCGTAAGGGCGGATATACCAGAATTGTGAAGGTGGGTCTTCGTAAAGGAGATGCTGCTATGGAAGTACTTTTAGAGCTTGTATAAAGCGAAAAGTTTCCGAGTACAGATGAAATCGGAAACACGAATGAACAGATTGCAGAAAAGAGGCGGTGCAGTGCATCGCTTCTTTTTTTGAAGAAAAGAGGGAAAGAGCAGTGTAAAAATGCTTGTAAGAGAAATGCAAGTTGATTCCCCCGCATGCCATAGCGTATACTAAATTACAGAATGAACGGAGAAAAGGAAGCGGCTTTCTCCGTCACAATAAGGAGGAAGCGATGTTTAGAAAAACAAAAATGCTATGGTTCGGCCTGCTCTTTGCAGCAGTTTGTGCCTTTCCGGCAATGGCCAAAGATAGCATCAGCCATATCATGAATATCAATATCAAGGTCGACCGGAATATCCAGGATCTGGAGCCGGGGGCAGCCTTGGGAATATCAGTGAAGCGGACTTTTCCACAGGAAACACGGATCGCTATCATGTGGATGCCGTGCAGTGGATAGACAGTGGAAATGCGGATACGCTCCGTGTGGGAAGTGAGCCGAAGGTGAAGCTGTATCTCACGGCAGACAGCAAAGACAAGCCGAATGGAGATACCCTTTACTATCAGTTTTTTGGGGCATATAACAGCAGCAATGTGCGTGTGAATAATGCCAGCTTTGTCAGCGCAAGAAGAATCAGTGCAACAGAGCTGGAAGTGATCCTGCAACTACGTCCGATTGCGGGAACATACGACGCACCGGATAATCTCGCCTGGTCGGCAAACAGTTTGGGAAGAGCATCCTGGACTGCCGGGGATAACAGTTCCGGTTACTTCGAAGTAAAACTCTTTAAGGAAGGAAAACAGCTGGCAAAGATTACAACCGATGCCAGAAGCCTAAATCTCTACCCCTGGATGACAGAGGAAGGCAGTTATACATTTTCCGTTAAATCAATCCCTTATACCGATAGCCAGAAGAAGTCCGGGAAAGCGTCGGATGAAACCGAATCGGATACTTTACAGATTACCTCCGGGAACCGTTCTACAGGTGCGGGAAAGTACGGAGAGATCCAGATTTTCGGGCAGAACGCGGAAAAACACGCCAATACAACGATTCCCGGCCACCATCGGGTGGAGTCAGATGAACGGAAAGTGGTATTTTCGTTATCCGAACAGTCAGCCGGCAGTGAATGCATGGCTCGATTGGAACGGACATTGGTATCATTTTAACGGACAGGGAGAAATGGAGACAGGGTGGTTCAAGAGCAGCTATGGAAACTGGTTCTACCTGGATCCGACCAATGGAGATGCGAAAACCGGTTGGCGGCTCATCAACAATGTCTGGTATTATTTTACACCGGAGCAGGGAGATCGGCAGTGTATCATGCTTTCCGGCGGAATTTTCCCAATTGGGCAGGAGAGTTATTACTTTGACGGTAGCGGGGCGATGCGAACAGGCTGGATCGGCATCATGGTCAATGGAAAGCAGATTTACTATTACTTCAGAGAAAACGGTGCGATGGCAAAGAACACTACGATTAACGGATTTCGCTTAAACGAGCAGGGACAGTGGGTTTCCTAAGAGAGAAGGAACCCCGGAGGTAGATTTTATGAATGATTTTAGAGAGAAAAAGAATGCGCGTCTTCTTATGGCGATGCATGGTTTAAGAGAAGAAGGCGGGAAAGAGTGGGAAGACCGTTTAATGGATGCCCTGCTTCATCATGCGGAGTTTTATGTACCGATGCGTACCTTCTTTGAAGGAGAAGAGAAGAAGCCGGTTTTTGCCGTAGTACAAGATAAGGAAAAGAATCACTTCTATGCGCTCTTCACTTCCAAAGAGAGAGCGAAGAAGTGGCCGAATGAAACAGAGGGAGAGGCGATTCTGAACTTTCATCAGCTTGCGGTGACGGCACTGGATGATCCGAGAATCTCCGGCTTCGTTATCGATATGAATACGGAAAACTTTTATTCTTTGGAGAAAGTTTATCGGAGATTGCATTCATGTAGAGCAGGCGGAACTCATGGGTGAGGTTCCTGTGCGCCCGGGTGAAAGATCTTCGGTTTATGGAGCCGATCGGCGATGCACAGGAGTTAACAGAAGCTCTGGCAGAGTATATGCGGGATGACTCGAATGTAACGGCAGCCTATTTACTTGGCGCGGAACAGAACGGAAAGCAGTTTAATCTCTGTATCGTGAGTCATGTGGGAAGTATACAGCCGAGCTTTGCGAATATTACTACCGTGGCAAATGATTTCTCGGGAGGCGTTCCCTTTGCAGTGATGTCATACAGAGCAGAGGAGGCGGAAAAAGCGGTCAAGGATAAAATGCCGTTTTACAGAAAACCGTTTCAGTTATAAAAAGGGAAACAGGCAAAGTAAAAGCTGTATTTAAGTGATGCCAAAAGTAAATGCAATGGTAAAAGCGAAATTAAAAGCAAAGTAAATACAATATAAAAAGCGAAATAAAAAAATAAAATAAAAACAAAACAAATATTCGGTAAAACTCTTTACAAAACGGATGTTCTGTGTTATTCTTCCTTCTGTAAAAAGCGAACTGGCGTTTACAAAAAGGAGCGAACGATGAGGATAAACTTGAGGACTTTCGAAATATTTGTTACAGCGATGCTGATTTTTTTCATTACTAGGCGTTTTGTCGATTCTGCCGGGAGTACAACTGCTTGGTTTTGCAGGAGCGTTGATTTCCGTGTTCTTCCTTCATGAGATTGAGAAAGAGTGGCAGAGAAGAAGGAAGAAGGCAGTATTCTATAAGAAGATGGAGAAGATTATCGCGAGAAGACTACAGGACGTAGCATAGATTAGCGTATACCTGAAGCATATTCTCTATAACGCGGAGAATACGCTTTCGGAATGAAAAAGAGCCCGAACCGAACGGTTCGGGCTCTTTTTCCTGCCTGCATTGCAAGGGATTTCTTATTCTGCAGCGATAGCACCGGTTGGGCAAGGCTCCTCACAAGCTCCGCAGTCGATGCAAGTATCCGGATCAACAACATACTTTGTCGGACCCTCGGAAATTGCCTGTACAGGGCATACAGCTGCGCATGCTCCACAGCTAACGCACTCATCACTAATTACGTGTGCCATATCCATTCCTCCTTATGTATAAATAGACTAAAAGGCTTTACCTCCCAGTAAAGCCGACTCTATTTTATAGCATTTCCGGAGGATTGACAAGAAAATAGCATGTTCAAAAAAAAATAATAGATTGTCCCCATGGGAATCCAGTATACTGAGCCTATGATTTTAAATGTATCGATGCTTAGCAAATCCTATGTAGGAAAAACAGTACTGAATGAGGTGTCTTTCCATCTTGAAGAGAAAGAGAAGGCGGCGATTGTCGGGATAAACGGTTCCGGAAAAACAACTTTGCTCCGATGTATTCTGGGAATTGAGGAGGCAGATGAGGGGGGCATTGCATTTTCTAAAGAGAAAAAGATGGCATACCTCGCACAGCAACACGCCGATATCGAGACGGAAGACGAGAGTTTTCAGTCTCTTTCCGGCGGACAGAAAACGAAGAAAAGGCTGGAGGAGATCTTGCAGGAGAAGCCGGATCTCCTGATTCTGGATGAGCCTACAAACCATCTGGATATTCAGTCCCTGCAATGGCTGGAGAAGGTGCTGAAGCGCTATGACGGGGCGGTACTTCTGGTTTCGCATGACCGCTATTTTCTGGATAAGATTGTTACGAAAGTAATCGACCTGGAAAACGGGAAAGCCAGAGTATACCAGGGAAATTATACCGCTTATGCAGAGAAGAAGAGACAGCTTCGGGCGGCAGAGTGGAAGGCCTTTCTGAATCAGCAGGCAGAGTTAAAGCATCAGGAGGCCGTTATCGAAAAACTGCGGCAGTTTAACCGGGAGAAGAGTATTAAGCGTGCGGAGTCCCGTGAAAAAATGTTGGAAAAGGTGGAGAGGCTGGAAAGACCGGAGGAAACGGAAAATGCAATGAAGTTGCTGTTCGCGCCGAAAGAGAGTTCCGGAAATGATGTTCTGACCACCGTGGATCTCGGGAAAAGCTATGATGATAAAAGGCTCTTTTTCTCATGCAAGCTTTACGATTCATCGAGGAGAGCACGTCGCACTGATTGGAGATAATGGAACGGGAAAAACGACGTTATTGAAGATTCTCAATGGACTGGTGCAGGCGGATGAAGGAGAATTCCGTCTGGGAGCAAAGGTGCATATAGCCTACTATGATCAGGAGCATGCGGTTCTCAACATGGAGAAAACGCTTTTTGAAGAGATACAGGATACTTATCCGGATAGGAATAACACGAAGGTGCGGAATGCCCTTGCCGCCTTTCTTTTTACGGGGGATGATGTTTATAAGCGGATTAAAGATTTATCGGGAGGAGAGCAGGGAAGAGTCAGTTTGTTGAAACTGATGCTCTCCGATGCGAACTTCTTGATATTGGATGAGCCGACGAACCATCTGGATATTCAGGGGAAGGAAGTGCTGGAAGAGGCAATCCGGAATTATGAGGGAACCGTCCTCTATGTGTCCCACGACCGCTATTTCATTAACCAAACCGCAACACGCATTATCGAACTCTTTTCCAATCGCTTTGATAATTATATCGGAAATTATGATTATTATGAGGAAAAGAAGGAAGCGGTCCGTGCCTACGGGGACGCACAGCAGAAAGACAAGAAGCAGAAAGGAAAAGCGGAGAGCAAAAAGCGGAAGGAGAAGAGAACCTTTAGGGAAAAAGTAGAGAAAGACAGTAAGAAACAGGACTGGGAAAGCCAGAAGGAGCTCTCTGCAAAGAAACGGAAGTGGCAGAATGCGTTACAGAGAGCAGAAGAAAAGATTGCGTCACTGGAAGAGCGGAAGGACGAGCTTACCGCCTCTATGGAAGCAGTGGGCAGTGACGTCGGAAAGTTGATGGAAATTCATAAGGAGCAGGAGGAAATCGAAGCGGAACTGGAAGAACAGTATGCCGTTTGGGAAGAAAGCTCCACCATGCTGGAGGAGCTTTCTTAGTTTTCTTCATACACAGAGCCTGCTTGCTTTCCTTCCTACTCCGGAGGAGCACAGTTCATCTCCTCCTGCTCCGGAGGTTCTCCGTTCCCTTCCCTCCTACGCCGAAGAAACTCAGTCAACGTCCTTCATACTAAGAGATATCTTTTTCCTCTCCGGGTCAACGGAGAGGATTTTTACTTTCACAATATCGCCGAGTTTTACGACATCCAGAGGATGTTTTACGAACTTCTTCGAGAGAGCGGAGATATGTACCAGACCATCCTGATGTACACCGATGTCGACAAAGGCGCCGAAGTCCAGAACGTTCCGAACCGTACCGGTCAGAACCATTCCATCCTTCAGGTCGGAAATCTCCAGAACATCGCTTCTAAGGATTGGCTTCGGCACATCTTCTCTCGGATCGCGTCCCGGTTTTGCCAGTGCTTCTTCCAAATCCTTTAAGGTAAAGCTTCCGATAGAGAGTTGCTCTTCTATTGCCTTTCGACCTCCGGGATAGGCTTTAATCTTAGCGGGGATTTCACTGCCCCTTCCTTCCGCGATGTCCTTCTCGCTTAATCTGAGAAGTTGCAGCAATTCCTTTGCCTTGTCGTAGGATTCGGGGTGAACGGAGGTGCCGTCCAGAAATTCCTTTCCATTTCGTATGCGTAGAAATCCCTGCGCTTTGCTCAAAAGCTTTCGGGCCGAGTTTGGCAACCTTCAGGAGTTCCTTCCGATTCCGGAAAGCCCCTGTTTTTCCTCTCTGTATGCCACAATGTTCTTCGAAAGAGGTTTCGTGATCCCGGAAATATAGGAGAGAAGAGCGAAAGACGCGGTATTTAAGTCTACACCGACGCGGTTTACACAGTCTTCTACCGTGTTATGCAGTTGTTCTTCCAGCTTATTTTGATTCATGTCGTGCTGGTATTGTCCGACACCGATGGCTTTCGGCTCAATTTTAACAAGCTCGGCGAGCGGATCCTGGAGTCTTCTTGCCATAGAGGTCGAGCTTCTCTCTCCCGTGTCAAAGTCCGGAAACTCCTCTGTTGCCAGTTTACTTGCCGAGTACACCGAGGCACCGGCTTCATTCACAATGACATATTGCACCTTGCTCTTTGTTCTTTGGAGATAATCGCTGATGATTTTCTCCGATTCCCTGGATGCGGTACCGTTTCCCAAGGCGATGAGGTCTACCTTGTCTTTTTCAATCAGACGGTGAATGGTATCCATCGCTTCTTTGACCTGATTTTTCGGTGCGGTCGGGTAAATGACAGCGGTATCCAGGACTTTTCCGGTCGGGTCCACTACGGCAATTTTACAGCCGGTACGAAATCCGGGGTCCCAGCCGAGCACCACTTTTCCTACAATGGGCGCCTGCATGAGCAGCTGCCTCAGATTGTCCGCGAAAATGGCGATGGCGCCGTCTTCCGCTTTCTCCGTAAGCCCTGCCCGAATTTCATTTTCAATGGAAGGCGCAATAAGTCGCTTGTAGCTGTCCTGGATGGCTTCCTGTAGGAGCTTTCTTTGCTCGACGGAAAGTCCCTTTCCTGTTCGCTCTTCCATGTAGTGCAGAATCTCTTCTTCCGGGAAAAGGAGCTTTACCGTAAGAATCTTTTCTTTTTCCCCGCGGTTGATGGCGAGAACGCGATAGCCGGGAATCGTTTTTAAGCTTTCTTCATAAGAAAAATACGTCTCATACGTTTTATTTTCCGGATTTTCGGCTTTTTCTTTTAAAACGGAGCTGATCCTTCCTTCTTTTATCGTTTTATTTCGAATCCACTCCCGGAGTGCGGCATCCTCGGAAAAGTCTTCGGCGAGAATATCCTTCGCATATTGCAGAGCTTCTTCGATAGAGTTTACTTCCTTTTCCTCGGAGAGATAGTGCTCCGCTTCGGAAAGAATGTTCTTTCCTGCTGTGAGAATGGCTTTTGCCAGTCCTTCCAGCCCTTTCTCTCTTGCAATCATACCGCGGGTTCTTCTCTTCTTCTTATAAGGGAGGTAGAGATCTTCCAGACGCACCGCCGTGTCTGCCGCTTCTATCTGTCTCCGGAGTTCTTCTGTGAGTTTTCCCTGTTCTTCTATACTGTTCAGAATACTTTCTCTTCTCTCTTCCAGATTTCTTAAGTAATGCAGTTTTTCTTCCAGTTTACGAAGCTCTTCGTCGTTTAGACCTCGTGTTGCTTCTTTTCGGTATCTTGCAATAAAGGGAACGGTGTTTCCTTCGTCCAGAAGCTGAACAGCGGCTTTCTACCTGCTTTTTCTGTAACGATAAACTGTCACTGATGGTTTCTATAATGTTCATTTGGCTCCTTTTTCCGTTTCCTGAAAACGTCCTGTTTCGATGTCAAAAACGAATTTATTATACAATAGCTCATGGAGAACTACAGCTTAAAATAAAGGGAATAAAAAAATAAAATGGAGTTATAAATTAAAAATATAAACCGATATACAAATATACTTGAAAATTTAATATTAATACAGTAGAATAAAGACAGGATTTTTAAAAGAGAGTAGAAGGCAGAGCAGGCGTATTTTTGGAGGTCGGGAAAGGATGCGGTGACCGAAAGAGGAAGGGATAGGTGCAAGTATGGATCATTCGGAAGAGAGGATAAGAAAGAAAGTATTTCTTAAATCTCTGTCTTTTTGTGCTTATCTGGCACTCCTGTTCCTTCTTTTGTTTATAGGAGATTCCTTTCAGGCTCGTGCGGCGCAGAGCGGAGAAACGGAGAAACGGAAGACGGTGGATGTGGATCTTACTTTCAACTTAAATGTGGTCGGAGAGGGAGCACCTGTCTCCGACTATCGTATTTACATTGAAAGAGCGGTGGAAAGCCCGAACGAACCGCTCCCGGATCCTTTCTTTTTGGATATTCGAAAGGGAGAGGGGAAGGATGAGTTTCATTTTCCGAGAATGCGTTTTGTGCGGGAAGGGGTCTATCGTTATAAAGTAAAGCAGGAACAAAAAAACAATAGCGGTTTTACGTATGATCCTGTGGAATATGACCTAGTCGTGGAAGTCTTGAAGGCCAGCATAGATCGTTTCGGTAATTCCGTTCCTCCCTATCTCTATGCAGTCGTTCTTGCCAAGAAACCCGGAGAGGAGAAAAGTGCGCTGGTTTTGCAATTCAACAATTACTATGACAAGGCAGCGGCAAGGGGCGCCGATAAAACAAGCTTTTTACCGGTAGAGAGAAAAGGAACAGCACCCTCCGTTCTCGCAGTGCACGAGGTAAATTATCCGGCAGGATGGCTTGGCAATGCGGAACGGTTTATCGTAGCTATGGTGCAACCGTTTCGTGCACTCTCCGGGAAGATGGAGCTCTGGTTTCGCGTATGGAGGAGGGCGTTAAGGGGAGAAGGAAGCAAGGTCTTCCTTTATAGTTTGGCTTCTTTGTTTGCGACGGGGAGCATAAGCTCCTGGATTTATCAGCTTCGTTTTCATGAAAGGGAAGACGACAAAAAAAGAAAAGAGAGTAGAGTAAGAAGAATATAGCTTTTTCCGCTTCTTGGTTCCAACAGTTCTGTTGCCTAGAGAGAGAGAATCGGGAAGAGTAAAGAAAACCATTTTTTCTGTTGCAGGCTCGAAAGAGCGTAAGGGGTGCAGCAGGAGAGATGGTTTTTTGAATCACCGGACTATAGGCAAGAGCGCTTTTCTCGTGTAAAATAGAAAGGCTAAAAAGGATTGAGCCAGAGATCGGTAAAGAGGTTTAGCTGATGAATGTTGCGCTGATTGTCAACCAAAGTAAGGAAGACGCGGAAAGTTTTCGAAAAGTGATTGTCGATGCGTTGGAAAAACGAGGAATACAGCCCCGTTTGTTTTTAAACAAAGATTTTCTGAAAAGTGATTTTATTGATATAGACTGTATTATTACCCTGGGAGGAGACGGAACGATTCTTCACACGGCAGGAGTGCTGTCCGGGATGGAGACGCCGATTTTGGGCATCAATGCGGGGCATCTCGGGTATCTGACGGAGATTCGAAAGAGACGGGATATAGAGCGGTCGCTGGAGAGGCTCCTAAGCGGAGATTATGTGGAAGATCGTCGCACTATGCTGGAAGGAACCGTTTTTCGGAATGGAAGGGAGATTTTTTCCCGTTTTGCTTTGAATGAGCTCTTGATTTCCAGGGTGCGGGGCGTCGGGATTCACCATTTTCAGGTTTTTTGTGACGGAATGGAAATGATTCATTATTCTTCTGATGGGATTATTATTTCCACACCTACGGGTTCGACTGCGTACAATCTCTCCGCAGGCGGTCCCATCGTTTCTCCGGAGGCGAGTGTTTTCATCATGAATCCGATATGTGCGCATAGTTTAAATGCCAGGGCGGTGGTTCTGGATGAGCGGAGAGTGTTGGAGATTCTCATGGAGAAAGGAGATCAGGTTCTCTCCTTTGACGGGGAGGAGCCGGTGGAACTTCTGAAAGGGGATAAAGTAGTTGTTAGAAAAGCAAAGGAACAGACCGTCCTGATCAAGTTTTCGAAAGAAAGTTTTTTGCATACGTTGCGGGAGAAGATGTCTTCGGTTTAAGCGTATAGAAAGGAAAAGTATGCTAGAGAGACTGATGGTGAGGGATTTGGCGCTGATTGAAAAGTCCGACGTCGAATTCGGTCCCGGGCTGAATATCTTAACCGGTGAGACGGGAGCCGGGAAGTCTATTCTTTTGGGTTCCATTCAACTGGCTTTGGGGCAGAAAGCGGGGAAAGACATCATTCGGCACGGGAAAGAGCAAGCACTTGTCACGCTTTCTTTTTCTCTCACCGGAGAGGAGGAAGAAGCGCTTCGCCTCCTCGAGGACGACCTGGAAATAGAGGAAGGCACATTGCTCATCAAGCGAAAGATTACGGAGAAGAAATCTGAGACAAGGGTGAATGATGTTCCAGTCACCCTCTCTAAGTTAAGAGAGATGAGCGGCACGCTTCTGGATCTGCACGGACAGTATGAGCACTACAGTCTTCTAAAAGAAGGAGCCTACCTGTCCATCGTGGATGCCTATCTCTCCGGAAAAGGGGAGAATATGCTTTCCGCGGCAAGAAACGCTTTTCTCCGGTACAAGGAGCGGAAGGAACTTCTCGCAGAGTACAATCTTCCGGAGGAGGAACGTTTAAGAGAACTGGATTTTTTAAACTTTGCCATTTCCGAACTCAGGGAGGCTTCTTTGAAGCCCGGGGAAGAAGAGGAGCTCACGAAAGAGTATACCCTCTACGAGAATATGGATCGCTTGAAATCTTTGCTCTTACGCGTGCAGGGAGATTTGGAAGAGCGGGATTTCCATAGTCCCGTGAAGAATCTCGAAGAGGCCGTAGGCTATGATTCCGCTTTACAGAATGTGCTGGACAGTGCGTATGAGCTGGAAGCGGTGGGAGAAGACTTACTCCGCTCTGTAGAACATTACCTCGACAACGCCGAAGTGGATGAGGAGAAGTTCTTCCTTCTGGGAGAACGCTTGAACACCATCCGGACGGTGATGACGAAGTATGGCGGGAGTGAAGAGAAGGCGCTTGCCGCACTCTCCGAGAAAGAGGAGAGGAAGCGGTTTCTGGAAGACTATGAGAAGGCGAAGGCAGACGCGGAGAAGGCGGTGGAAGAGGGCTTCAAGGAGGCTCTTACAAAAGCGGAAGCCCTGTCGAAGGAGAGGCAGAGCGTTGCAGAGGAACTTGCCGGAAAGATTCAAGAGGAAATGCAGGACATGGGTTTCCTGGATACCCGCTTTTCTTTTCATTTTCAGAAGAAAAAAGAACTTACGGAAAAAGGCTTCGATGAAGTGGAGGCTTATGTCAGCTTAAATCGGGTGAACCTTCCCGCCCTTGAGAGAGGTCGGATCCGGCGGAGAACTTTCCCGTATCATGTTGTCCATCAAGACCGTTCTTGCGGATATAGACAAGGTGCCCACTCTGGTTTTTGATGAAATTGACACGGGTATCTCCGGACGAACGGCGGAGAAGGTGGGGGAGAAGCTGAAGAAGATTGCGAAGAAGCATCAGGTCATTCTGATTACGCATCTTCCCCAGATTGCAGCGAAGGCAGACCGGCACTTTTTAATTGAAAAAAACGGTGGCGGAGGGGAAGACGAAGACCGAGATTCAGGCTCTTTCGGAAGAAGAATCCATAGAGGAGCTGGCAAGACTTCTTGGCGGAGAAGAACGAGATGACGCCGCAGTGGAGAATGCGCGGAGCCTGAAGAAAAAGGCAAAGAGCGGTGTGTGAAGGTTCCTCCCGAAATAGTAGGAAGAGTCGAAAAGGGTAAGGAGAAGAGGATGAAAAAAATATTTTATTTTTAGCATCGGAAGCAGTACCTTTTATAAAGACCGGAGGCCTTGCGGACGTGGTGGGATCCCTTCCGCGAGCAATCGACAAAAATTATTTTGATGTACGCATCATGATTCCGAAGTACCTTTGTATGCGAGAAGAACTTCGGAATGACTTGGAGTATGTCACCCATTTTTATATGGATTATCTGGGACAGTCCCGCTATGTCGGCGTGCTGAAGAAGGAAGTGGACGGTATTCTCTACTATTTTATCGACAATGAATACTATTTTGCAGGGGACAGACCCTATGGCAACTGGTATTGGGACCTGGAGAAGTTTTGCTTCTTCTCTTATGCCGCTTTGTCCGCGCTGCCTCTTTTGGACTTTCATCCGGATGTTCTGCACTGTCATGACTGGCAGACGGGACTCGTTCCGGTGCTTTTAAAGGACCGTTTTGCGGGAGGGGAGTTTTTCCGTTCCATCCGCTCCGTTTTTACGATTCATAATCTTCGCTTTCAGGGGATGTGGGACCGGAAGACGATTCAGCGCTTTACCGAACTTTCCGATTACTATTTCACGCCGGATAAGCTCGAGTTCCATAAGGACGGGAATCTGCTGAAAGGCGGGCTCGTGTATGCGGACGCCATTACGACCGTGAGCAAAGCCTATGCGAAAGAGATTCAAAAACGCATTCTACGGAGAGGGGCTCGAAGGACTTCTCCAGGCAAGGGATCAGGACTTGCGGGGGATTGTGAACGGCATCGATTATGAACTCTGGAATCCGAAGAGAGACCGTTTTTTGGACTTCCCTTATGACAAGGTGAGCGTCTACAAGGAGAAGGTAAAGAACAAAATGGCTTTGCAGGAGCGCTTGGGACTGGATGTGGCGGAGAATACGATGCTGATTTCGATTGTTTCGAGACTCACTGACCAGAAAGGACTGGACCTTGTGGAACGGGTTTTTGATGAACTCTGTCAGGATTCTTTGCAGTTCGTTATCTTGGGAACAGGAGAAGAGCGCTATGAGAACTTCTTCCGCTACTTTGCGTGGAAGTATCCCAATCGGGTTTCCGCACAGATTTATTATTCGGAAGAGGCGAGTCATCGGATTTATGCCGGGAGCGATGCGCTTCTTTTGCCGTCCCTCTTTGAGCCTTGCGGTCTTTCCCAGCTTATCGCCCTTCGCTATGGAACGGTACCTATCGTTCGGGAGACCGGAGGACTTCGGGATACGGTAGAACCTTACAACGAGTACGAGAAGAAGGGGGACGGCTTCTCCTTTGCCAACTACAATGCGCACGAAATGATGGCGAGCATCCGCTATGCCGAGAAAGTGTATTATGATGATAAAAAAGGCTGGCGCGGGATCATAAAGCGCGGCATGAAGAAGAACTTTTCTTGGGAGAGTTCCGCATTGCAGTACCAGGAATTATATGATTGGTTAGTAGAAAGGAAGTAAGATGCATTTTTTTATGGAGCAGCTTTTATCCAATTATCCGCTGATGACAGCGGTACTTTCCTGGTTTGTTGCACAAGTGTTGAAGACGGCAATCGACGCCTATTTTAATAAAGGAATCAATTGGGAGAGAATGACCGGTTCGGGAGGTATGCCGTCGAGCCATTCTTCTACGGTCGTCTCTCTCGCCGTTGCTATCGGGGTGTCTTACGGCGTGGACAGTACCTTGTTTGCCCTTGCCCTCATTTTTGCGATTGTTGTGATGTATGATGCGACGGGAGTCAGAAGAGAAACGGGGAAACAGGCGGTGATTCTGAATCGTTTACTGCTGGATAATCCGTTCTCCTGGACGGGAGAAGAATTTGATAAAAAGTTAAAAGAGTATGTCGGGCACACGCCTCTGCAAGTTCTTATGGGGGCGATTCTCGGCATGCTGATTGCGCTGATTATGGGGGATGTGTATGGGTATATTCTCCTTTAGCAGGAAAGAAAAGACAGTCGGACAGGCAGTAGAGGGAGAAGAGAAGAAAGAGGAGGGACGCTTGGAAAGAAAGAGAAAGCCGAGGAGGACGTGCTATGGCCTTTGTCTTCTCCTCATCGTATCGCTCCTTTTGACTTCCTGTAAGGGAATTGCCATCAGCGGAAAAACGGAAAACGTTCCGGGATATACAGAACAGGAAGTGATGATTCTTCTCGGTTCGGAACGAAACCGCTATCAGAATATTCTGGGAAAAGAGGTATGGAACCTCCCGATTACGGGACAGATTCAGAAGACGTACGGCGCCTATTTTATCGAAAAAAATAAGGAGTTTCTACAGGATATTCGCACGCTGAATCTTCTTGCGGAAGAGAAGGGAATCATCCCGAATTCAGCAGAGATGGAGAGTATACGAAAGGCTGCCAATACATTTTATACGGCGTTGTCTCCGGAGGATAAGGCTTATTTCGGGAATTGTACCGAGAAGGATGTGGTGGATATCTATACGGCTTACTTTACCGCAGAAAAGACCGTAAGGTCTCTGCTTTCTTCCGTGGACACGGAACTCAGTGCGGCGGAAGCCAAAGTCATCTCCATTGAGCAAATTGTTTTAAGTGATGAAGCGATGGCGAAAGATCTGCTGGAAAAGGTGAAAGCACAGGGAGCAAACTTCAGTTACTATGCAAGGCAGTATTCGGAAGACCCGGAGATTCAGAAAGAACTCTCTTTCGGGGAGAAGGAAGACGCCTATTATGAAGCGGCCTTTGCCCTGGAAAACGGGGAAATCTCTTCCATTATTTCGGAAAACGGGAAGTATTATATTCTACACTGCCTCAATTCTTATGATGAGGAAGCAACAAAAGACCGGAGAACCCGCCTGGAAAAATCGATCCGTGCCCTTCGATTTAACGAAAGTTACGAGGCGTATCAGAAAGAGCATATCATCCGCTTTAGAGAACCCTTCTGGAAAAACATTGATTTAAACGGGGAGAAGGAAGTACCGCAGACTTTCTTTCTTCTCTGTGTATCAGGAAAATGTAAAGACGGAAGAATAAAAAGAGAAGCTGTAAAAAAAGACGCACTTTATAGAAAATAGAGGGTTCACTGCGAGACACGCTCTCGCTAACCTCGCCTCGTAGGGATACTAAGCGAAAAACGGCATTTCATTTGTTTTTCGCAAGTACCCACGGGCTCAGATTGTCCCGCAGCGAACCTGTATAGCAAAAAAGCATTGCTTTCATTTTACAGTCTCTTTTTAGCTCCTGTTTTTACAGGGCGACGACGATCCCCTTGTCGTTTGCATAAATGGTCGCGACGCCCATGGCGTCCGTTAGAATAATTTCTTTAAATTCCGCGGATTTCAAGAAGTCCGCCTTAACTGCCTCAGCCCTTTCCGGGTCGTTCACATGGGTAATGACCAGACGCTTTTCTTTCACTTTCTCGACGCCGCCGGCACGTTCAATGGCGAATTCCACCATTTTCTTCAACGCTTTCTGTATCCCTCTCTGCTGCCCGAGCTGGACGATACTGCCGTCCACTGCGCCCATCACGGGCTTGATATTTAAAGGCACTTGCAAGAAAAGACTTCACGCCGGTCAGACGGCCGTTTTTCCGAAGGGTGTCGAGGCTTTCCAGTACGAAAAGGGTGATGATATCGGAGCAGGCTTCTTCTATTTCGGAAACGACTTCCTCGAAAGACTTACCGGCTTCCTTCGCTTCCAGAATATCCAGACATAACTTACATTCCCCGGCACTCGCCGATTTGGAATCGAAAACATGAATTTTTTTGCTTGTGCCTTCCTCTTCCGCCATGGTTTGTCCGATTTTCGCTGCCTGGTATGTGCCGGACAGTTTAGAGGAAAGGGTAACGATATAAATTTCTTCCGCAGGGGAAGATTGAATCGCATTCTGGAAAGCTTCCGGCGAAGGGCAAGCCGATTTCGGGCCAATGGGGGATGCCTTTACACGGGCAATAAAATCTGCCTGATTGAAGTTTTCATCATCCGGAATCGTGTATTCTCCGATTTCCAGGGTAAGGGGAACCAGCTTGAAGACGGGATTCGCTTTCATTTCTTCGGTAAAATCTCCGCAGCTGTCTGCAATGATTTGATATGACATAGGGCATCCTCTTTCTATGATTTATTTCATCCTTCTGAATAGAAATAGTCTGTGTACAGCAGAATCATTCTTCCTAATCCGGACGACTCTATCGAGTCGGTCGAATTGTCCCTGTACGGCAGGACAGTTCAACTAGGGTTGAAAAACACTTTCTTTGATGTAGTTTTCAAAACTACATGCAGATTATACCGAGTGAATTAAGGGGATGTCAAGCTATCCTTGACAGGGAACAGCACTTGCAATAAGATTTTTCAAAAGAGTAGAACAGAAAGGAACATGGTATATGGCAACAAAGGAAGAGAAGCTGTCCCACAACGTGGAGCGGGACATCTTAGTGACCGGACATCGGAATCCGGATACCGATTCAATATGCGCTGCCATTTCTTATGCGCGTTTAAAAAATAAATTGAACCATACGGATCGTTATATTCCCTGTCGGGCAGGAAGTCTGAATACGGAAACGAGCTTCGTGCTCGATTATTTTAAGGTGGATAAGCCCCGCCTTTTGGATAGTGTGAAAACACAGATTTCCGATGTGGCGTATCGGAAGACGCAGGGCGTTCCGAAAAATATGTCTTTAAAGCAGGCGTACCAGATTATGCGGGACAGCCATGTGGTTACCCTCCCCGCTGTAACGAAGGAGGATGTACTGGAAGGGTTGATTACCATCTCGGATATTGCCAAATCCTACATGAATGTGTATGATTCCGCCATTCTCTCCACGGCGAAAACACAGTATAAGAATATCCTGGAGACTTTGGAAGCCACAAGGATTACCGGGGATATAGAGCGATACTGTGAAGAAGGAAAGGTCGTGATTGCGGCGGCAAACCCGGAGATGATGAATTACTACATCGAGCCGCATGATATTGTTATTCTCGGGAATCGTGCAGAGAGCCAGTTATCCGCATTGGATAACGGAGCGGACTGTATCATCATCTGTGAAGGAGCCAATGCATCCCCTACTATCCGCAATCTCGCAGAGCATAACGGGATGATTATCATGGTGACTTCCTATGATGCGTACACTGCGGCAAGGCTGATTAACCAGTCGATTCCGATTGATTTCTTTATGACGAAAGAAGGCATTATCGCTTTCCAGGAGGAGGATTATATCGATGATATCCGGGAAGTGATGGCCAGTAAGAGACACAGAGATTTCCCGATTCTCAGTAAAGAAGGAAAGTACCTCGGAATGATTTCCCGCAGAAATCTGCTCGGTGCGAGAGGAAAACAGGTCATTATGGTGGATCATAATGAACTCGGGCAGGCGCTTCCGGGGATGGAAGGCGCGGAGATTCTGGAGATTATTGACCATCATCGTCTGGGAACGATTCAAACGCTGTCTCCCGTATACTTTCGGAATCAGCCGCTTGGCTGTTGCAGTACCATCATTTATAAGATTTATCAGGAAAACAATATTCCGATTGATAAAAAGACGGCGGGACTTCTGATGTCCGCCATCATTTCCGATACGCTGCTTTTCCGCTCCCCGACTTGTACGTCGGTGGATGAAGAAGCGGCTAGAGAGCTGGCGAAGATTGCCGGAGTGGAGATCGAAAAGTATGCTATGGAGATGTTCTCCGCCGCATCCAATCTGAAAGCAGAAGACGGATAAAGAGATTTTTTATCAGGATTTTAAGATCTTTACCGCGGGAAAGCTTCGTTTCGGAGTGAGCCAGATTACTTCCCTGAATGAAGAAGAGTTGCAGGGACTCTCGAATCGTCTCCTGCATTACGCCAAGGTCGCTCTGGAAAAAGAGAAGTTGAATATGACTTTCGTCATGCTGACCAATATCCTGAGTCAGGACACGCTTTTACTGGCAGTGGGATCCCGTGCGGGAGAACTCATGAATCTGGCGTTTTCTCTGGAGACGGAGAAGAAGAATTATGAGCTGGACGGAGTAAGTGTGGAAGGCTATGTTGCACGGATTCCGAAGTTGGTTTCCAGAAAGAAGCAATTGATACCGCCTCTGTCTCTTTATGCGGAGCAGATGTAAGGAAGGCAAGAAGATGAATGTATGTCTGATCGGTATGCCGTCGAGCGGGAAGAGTGTACTGGGAAAGATGCTTGCGAGGAAGCGGAAAATGACTTTTCTGGACCTGGACACCGTTATACAGGAGAATACCGGGAAATTGCTTCGGGAAATCATTGCGGAGGTGGGGAGAGAAGGCTTTCTTCAGATAGAAGGAGATACGGGCGCTTCTCTTTCCGTGGAGAATACGGTGATTTCTCCCGGCGGTTCCATCTGCTATAGTGAGAAGGCGATGCGCCACTTGCAGCAGATTTCCGTGGTGATTTATCTGCATATTTCCTATGAAGAGATGGAGAAACGGATTGGAGATCCGGTAAAGCGCGGTGTGGCAATACCGGACGGCTTCACTCTGCGGGATTTATATGAAGAACGCACGACCCTGTATCAAAAGTATGCAGCCTTCACCTTGCGGGAGGGGACGCTTTCCGCATGGGAATGTGTTGGGAAGATTATGGCTTTTCTGAATCAGGAAAGTGAAGGAAAAATGCGGGAGAAGGATTGACGGGGAGATGGAAAATATCGTACTGGGCCTTTTTGGCACAGGTGGATCGGGGAAAGACCAGTCTTTCGGAAAGTCTGCTTTTTGAAAGCGGCAAGATAGAGAAGAAGGGACGCGTGGATCATGGGGACAGTGTGCTTGACCACGATGACTTAGAGCGGAAAAAAGGAATCACCATCTATGCGAAGAGTGTTTATTTTTCAAGGGAAAATAAACGCTTTTTTCTTTTGGATACACCGGGGCACAGAGAGTTTTCCGGGGAAATGGAACGCGCTTTAAAGGTTCTGGATTACGGGATACTGCTTTTGGACGGGAAGGAAGGCATCGGCGGACGGGAAAGAGAATTATGGTCTCTTGCGAGGAAAGCCGGACTTCCTCTCTTTCTCTTTGTCAATAAAATGGATTTGTGGGAAGGAAGCCGGGAGAGCCTGATGGAAGAGTTGAGGGCAGGGCTTCCCGGAGAAGCCCTTGTCGACTTTACGCCTTTTTCAGAAGAAAACGGGAAGGAGACACGAACCGCTTTTCTGGAAGAAGTCTCTTTGTCCGGGACGAAAAGTATGGAAGAATACCTGGAGAAGGGAAACCTCTCGATAGAAACCATCCGGGGACTGATGGAACAACGACTGCTTTTTCCCGTGTTTTTCGGCTCGGCGTTTAAAGCAGGAAGGAATTGACGCATTTTTACGTGCCGTTACCCTGCTCTCTGAAACGCGGGAGAGGAAGGAAAAAGGAGAGAAAGCAGGCTACATTTATAAGATTACAAGGGATGAGAAAGGAAGACGTATCGCAAAGGCCCGCCTTTTCAAGGGCAATCTCAGCGTAAGGGAAGAGTGGATTCCGGGAGAGAAACTGACGGAGATCCGTATGGAAGAGGGAGATCGTTACACGGAATGCAGTGCGGTGGAAGAAGGCAGCCTTTTTCTTGCGCCGGTTTCCGAGAAAGTACGGACGGGAGCCTTTCCCTGTATAGAGGAAGGAATGCGTGCGGGAAAAACCTATTTTGAACAGAAACTTTCCTTGAAAGAAGGAGACATTCTTCGTTTTCTTCCTGTTGTCCGTGCCCTTTCGGAAGAGTTTCCCGAGTGGGGTCTGGGGCTTTCGGAAGAGGGAAAAACAGTGCGCATTCGCTCCCTTGGCGCTTTACAGAAAGAGTTACTGCGGACTCTTTTTTTAAAAAGGACGGGAGAGGAACTTGTATTTTCCGATATAGAAGCGATTTACGGGGAAGGACCGCGGAAGACGGCGGAAGCGGAGGGACTCCTTTCCCGTCAGGGGCATTTCTTTTCTCTTCGTCTTCGTCTTTCTCCGCTTACCGAAGGACAGGAAAAGAAAGAAGAAGGAGAAACAGAGAAGAAAAAAGAGGGAGAAACAGGAGAAGAACAGGGAGAAGAAAACTATCTTTTGCAGTTCGCGGAAGGCCTTTCCTTAAAAGAGGAGTGGCGGAATCGACTGGAGACGGAATGGAGGGAGGCAAGTCCGAAAGGAATGCTGCTTTCGGGTCCCTATACAGAGTACAAAGTGGAACTCTTGGATGCGGAATACAAAGAAAGCGCTTCCTACTATATTGATTTTAAAGAAGCCTTTTTGGAAGCCTTTTCCGAAGCAAGAAGAATCAGCGGAACGAAGCTCTTCTATCCGCTTTTCGCGTATCGGATTACGACAGAAGCCTCGTTTCTCGGCGATATTTTGCAGAGGATTGAAAAAGGAAAAGGAAAGCAGGAAGAACTTCTCCAGGAGGGGGAAACAGTGCGTCTCGCGGGAAAGATTCCGGGAGAAAATCTACCTCGACTCTTAAAGGATTTACAGGACTTTGGAGCGGAAGTGCGTTACCGTTTTCAAAAGTTTCTTCCGCTGGGAGAGGAGGAGCGGACTCTCGTCGAGAAGCATTTTTTGAACCGAGAACTTGCAGCGCAGTTACTCTACGGAGAAGTGTCGGAAGAAATAGAGGAGCAGGCGTCTTTCGCAAAGAAAGAGAAGAAAAAAGAAAAGAGCGGAACCTATATTCAGGATGCCACGCTGGAAGAAATCTTTGTGAAAACCTTCGGACCGATCCGGAACCGGGGAAAGGAAGCGCTTCTTTCCGAACAAAAGCTTGTTTTGTCGAGGGAAAAGGAAGAAAAGCAGAGAGAGGCGCGGGCGCAGTATGAGAAGCAGGCGGTGCCGGGAAGGAAAGCCGTCCTACTGGTAGACGGATACAACTTTATGTTTGCGGACGCCTATCTAAAGGAACTTGCCGGAGAGGATCTGATGGCGGGGAGGGAGAAAGTGATTACGCTCCTGTCCGAGTATGCCGTTTATCAGGATACGGAAGTCTATCTGATTTTTGATGCCTATCATGTAAAGGGACATCAGGGCAGCAGTCGTACGTATGGGAAGAACCTGGAAAGCATTTTTACGAAGGAAGGGGAAACGGCGGACTTTCAGTTGACGAAGATGGCAAAAGGATTTTTGCGGAGAAGGGGAGAAGAGTCAGCATTGTGACCTCCGACCGGGCAGTACAGGTGCAGGCTTTTTTTCCGGAAAGGGCGTGCGACGGTATTCTTCAAGAGAGTTTTACCGTGTTTTTAGAAGCGATGCGGAGAGACATTACGGCATCTTTAGAGGAATAAAAAAACACGGATTCGAAATGTTGAAAAAGATTTTGCCCGCTTTGTAAAGTATATTTGTTGATGAGAAATAAAAAGTGGGTTTGACAAAAACGGGATGCATCCGTATAATTTGCAGTATTATTTTCTACGACGAAGAGAAAGTTTTTGTAGCAGGAAAGGAAACAGAATGGACGACGGGGACGGGAATACGGATACCCCCTAATAAAAAAATCAGATAGCGAAGGCACGCTTGTGCTGAAGAGAAAAAGAAAGGGATAGCAGTTCTGCTATGCCTTTTTTTCTGCTTGCATAAAAAAGAGATGGCAAGAATCGTTTGAAATGAGGAGGATGGAAGAACTGTTATGTTGGGAAGAGTGATACTCTTATTTGTACTGATTATCATCAATGGATTTTTTTCCTGCGCGGAAATTGCGGTCATACAGATAGGAGAAGGAAAGTTAAAGAAGCTCAGTGAAGAGGGAAACCAGAAAGCAAAGCGGCTTTTAAAGTTTAAAGAAGACCCTTCCCGCTTTTTGTCCACGATTCAGGTGGCGATTACCCTCGCCGGCTTTCTTTCCAGTGCCTTCGCATCGGAAAGCTTCGCGGGGATGGTGGATCAACTCGTTCGGCGTTTCTTTTCCCGCGCTTTCCCTCGATGTGATTCACCCCATTTCCATTGTTTTGATTACGATATTGCTTTCCTATCTCAGTATTGTGTTCGGAGAGCTGGTTCCGAAGCGCCTTGCACAGGTATACACGGAGCCGATTGCCCTGTTCATCACGCCGGTCTTGGGACTCGTTTCCATTTTGAGCACGCCGCTCGTTTTTTTCTTCTTTCCGCGTCCACGAACAGTATTTTTACGGCTGATCGGCATCAATCCGGATGAAGATTCCAACCAGATTTCAGAGGAAGATATCCTGATGATGGTGGATGAAGGGAATGGAGAAGGGGAACCATTGAATCCACGGAAAATGAGTTCATCCAGAATGTGTTTGAGTTTAAGGATTTGACGGTAGAGGAGGTATGCACGCATCGAACCGACGTTGCCATGCTCTACATCGAGGACACGGACAGGCAGTGGCGAAGAACGATTCATGAACATCGTTTTGCCTGCTATCCGATTTGCGGAGAAGATGATGACGATATTATAGGAATCTTAAATACCAAAGATTACTTCCGTTTAAATGACCTGAGTCGTCCGAATGTGATGAAAAATGCAGTAGATCGCCCCTTCTTTGTCTCCCAGAACATGAAGGTTTCCGATCTTTTCGATACGATGAAGAAGGAAAGAAAGTACTATGCTGTCGTGCTGGACGAGTATGGCGGAATGACCGGTATCGTAACCCTGCACGACTTAATCGAGGCACTGGTGGGAGATCTTCACGAAGAGGATGAGCTTCGGAGCCGGAGCCGATTGAAGCAATCGGGGATAATGAATGGATCATTCTCGGTTCTGCCGATTTGGAAGATGTCAATGAAGCGTTGAAGATCCATCTCGACCTGGAGGCGGCGGATACCTTCGGCGGCTATATCATGGGTATCCTCGGAAAAGGTTCCGGAGGACGGTTCGTCCTTCCATCTGGATACGGACAATTTAAGTATTGATGTCGCGTATATCAAGAATCATAGAATCGGGAAAACGGTTGTCCGCCTGCTCACGCCGCCGGAGAAGGAAGAGGAAGAAGAGTAGGAACAGTTCTTGACAAGAAGAGAAAAAAGGCTATCCTAGTTGGGTTAGGAAATACTAATTTGGTTTTGGGTAGCAGATTTCGGAGGAGAAGACTCTTCTTCGTAAACCCGGATGGAGGTAGAAAATGGGAAATATTGTCATTGTCGGCGTTGTTTTGCTTATTATCGTTTTTGCCGTGCGAAGCATGATGAAAAGAGGAAAAAGCGGTTGTTGCGGTGGCGGAGAATGTGCCGTTTCGGAAGTGAAAGCAGCGGATCAGGATCCAAGTCATTATCCCTATAAGGCAGAAGTGAAAGTAGAGGATATGCACTGTGAGAACTGTAAGAAGAAAGTGGAAAATGCATTGAATGCGGTTCCCGGGGTATGGGGAACGGTCAATCTCAAAGAGAAGACGGCGGAAGTCAGGATGAAGGAAGCCCACACGGAATTGGAAATCCGGGAATGGATTAACAAAGCGGGATATGGCGTGTCTCATGTAGAGATGGCGTAAGATTCAGGATTCATAGAGAAGGAGAGCGGAAGGAACAGGGTACTGTGCAGCTCTCTTTTCTTTATGGGAAGCATAGGAGAATAGGGTATGCATAAGGAATTTCGGGAAGAAGATCTAGAGGTTAAGAAGCCGGTGACCTTGCTGGAAAGAACACTAAAGTATGAGGGGTCGGTGCTGAAAGTCTATGATGATTATGTGGATGTCGGCGGTCATAAGACGCACTGGGATTTTATTCACCACATGGGAGCGGCTGCGGTGCTTCCGGTACTTCCGAACGGAAAGATTCTGATGGAAAGACAGTATCGGCATGCCCTCGGAAGATACACACTGGAGATTCCTGCCGGAAAGCGGGATAGCGAGGAGGAAGACTTTCTGCTCTGTGCAAAGAGAGAACTCCGGGAGGAGACCGGCTATACCAGCGATGATTTTCAATTTTTACTCTATGTGAACACGACCGTTGCATTTCTCGATGAAAAGATTGGAATTTTTGTTGCGAAGAATCTGAAAAAAGGAGAACAGCATTTCGACCCGGATGAAGAGATTTTTTTGGAAGAGTGGGAACTGTCCGACTTGCAGGATAGGATATTTGCGGGTAAACTAACCGATGGTAAGACGGTAGCTGCGATTCAGAGCTATGCGGTGATGTGCAGTCGGGAGAAAGAGAAGTAGCGTGAAAGTATGAAGAGAGAGAATTTAGCGGATTATGTGTTGTCTATACCGGATTTTCCGGAGAAGGGAATCATCTTTCGGGATATTACATCCCTGATTCAGGATCCGGACGGGTTGAAGGACTCCGTGGACGGGTTGATTCATTCCCTGGAGGGACTGGATTTTGACCTGGTCATCGGTCTGGAGAGTCGTGGGTTTATTTTCGGTACCGCCATTGCATACGAGATGCATAAGGGCTTTGTGCCGGTACGGAAGAAGGGAAAGTTGCCGAGAGAAACGGTTTCCGTGGCCTATGACCTGGAATACGGCAGAGCGGAAGTGGAGATCCATAAGGATGCCATTCAGAAAGGAACCCGGGTGGTCATCGTCGACGATCTGATTGCGACGGGAGGAACTCTGGAAGCCGCTTGTAAGCTGGTGGAAATGCTTGGCGGGGAAGTGGTCAAGATTTCGGTTGTCATGGAACTTGCCGGCTTGAAAGGAAGAGAAAGCTGAAAGGCTATCCCTTAGAGTCTTTGATTCGTTATGAAGGAAAGTAATAGAAAGACAGAAAAATGGCAGAGGAATTAACCAAAGAAGACGTACGAAAAATAGAAGCGGAGATTACGAAGAGAAAGCTGGAAATCCGCCCGAAACTGATTGAAGCCGTGAAAGAAGCGAGGGCGCAGGGGGATTTATCCGAGAATTTTGAGTACTATGCCGCAAAGCGGGAAAAGAATCAAAACGAATCGCGTATTCGCTATCTGGAAAGAATTCTGAAGTTTGCCAAAGTGATTTCTACCGAAAGCCGTAGGGATGAAGTCGGTATCAATGATACTGTTACGCTCTATTTTCCGGAGGACGGGGAAGAAGAGGTATATCATATCGTAACCTCCATTCGTGGGCAGTCCCTTGAAGGGAAGATATCGAATATTTCTCCTCTTGGGAGAGCCGTGATGGGAAAGAAGCTTGGGGAAGCGGTTACGGTAGAGCTGGAAAACGGCAGTTCCTATGTGGTGGAGATTCGAAACATTGAGAAGACCGGAGAAAAAGAAGAGGAGAGCATCAGAAAGTTCTGATGCTCTCCTCCTATTCGACCTGTCTTAAGTTCTTATTTCCCTCGTCCTTCATCGCATCCGGACTACTGTGCGTACTCCATTCTGTCCATGCGGGCAGCATCCAGGTGATGCAGATCCGCATTGCGGTAGAAGTAATTGATGATTTCCCGCCGCTTCACGATACCGATAAAGTGCCCGAGGTCGTCCACTACGGGAACAAAATTCTGTGAAATGGCACGGTGCAGGAGACTTTCCATGGAACTGTTGATGTCCACCGCTTCATAGTGCTTTCGCATGGGAATGTCCTTCACCATGATCTTTTCCGATTCGTGTAAGTCCAGATGCAATTGGTTCTTAATCTCCCAGAGCAGATCTCCTTCCGTGAGAGTTCCGGCGAACTTCCCGTCTTTCGTCAGAACGGGAATGGAGGAGTAACGATGGTACTCCATCTTCTCTAATGTATTCCGTAAACTGTCTTCTTCTTCAACAAAAGCCACATCGCACTTCGGGGTCATGAAAAATAAAATATTCATAAAAGGCTAACCTCACACTTTCTTCATCGACTATACTATATCGGCAGCATTCATAAAAATTGAACTTCCGAAAAAATAGCCCGGACAGTAACCCTATAATGCTTTTTCAGAGATATTTTAAAAGAAAGATATGAAAAAAATTGTGACTGGAAACTTAATAAAAAGGAAATACAGCGCCGGATAGAAGAAGAGGTCGCTTTTTGACAAGAAAATCGGAAGAAGGTAAAATAAAAACAGATTACACGAAGAGGAGTAGCTATGGTTATCGATAAGAAAGAAGATCGGCCGCTGGAAAGGCCAAAAGACAATACTCCTCCTGAAGAATTATTGAATATGCTCTTAAAAGATGTTCGCTCCTATCATCCGTCGGAAGATTTGTCCATGATTACGAAGGCGTATGAAGTGGCGAGGGAGCAACATAAGGAGCAGAAGAGAAAATCAGGAGAACCCTATATTATTCATCCGCTTTGCGTTGCCATCATCCTTGCCGATTTGGAGATGGATAAGGAAACGATTGCAGCAGGGCTTCTTCATGATGTCGTGGAAGATACGGGGATGACCTTGCAGGAGGTGGAGAAAGAATTCAATCCGGATGTGGCTACCCTTGTGGATGGGGTCACCAAGCTCACCAAGTTGAATCTCAATTCCGACAAGGTGGAGATGCAGGCGGAAAACCTCAGGAAGATGTTTGTCTCCATGGCGAAGGACATCCGTGTCATCATCATCAAGCTGGCAGACCGTCTGCACAATCTCCGCACGCTGGAGTACCAGAGTCCGGAGAAACGGAAGGAGAAGGCGCGGGAATCTTTGGAGATTTATTCTCCCCTCGCCGACCGCCTCGGTATCAGTAAGATTAAGATTGAGATGGATGACCTGTCTTTAAAATACCTGGAGCCGGAGGTCTATTATGATCTTGCGGACAAAGTGCATTTTAAGCGGGAGGCAAGAGAGGATCGGATTAACTCGATTGTGGAGGAAGTGCGGGAACACATTGAAGAAAGCGGCATTGAAGCGAACATCAAGGGTCGAATCAAGCATTTCTTTTCCATTTACAAAAAAATGGTGAATCAGAATAAGACCATTGACCAGATTTATGACCTCTTTGCCATTCGTATTATCGTGGAGACGGTGCGGGACTGTTATGCGGTTCTGGGCGTGATTCACAAGATGTACAGACCGATTCCCGGACGTTTTAAGGACTACATCGCGATGCCGAAGCCCAATATGTACCAGTCACTGCCACGACGGTCATCGGAAAGGACGGCGTTCCGTTCGAGATTCAGATTCGTACTTTCGAGATGCACAGAACCGCGGAGTTCGGTATCGCGGCACACTGGAAGTATAAGGAGCAGGGAGGTTCAAAGGAGAAAGCGTCGGAGACGGAGATCTCCAAGATGAAGTGGTTACACGAGATTCTGGAGTGGCAGAAGGATGAATCGGATTCCAAAGAGTTCATGAATATGGTGAAGTCCGATCTCTCCCTCTTCAATGTCAATGTGTATTGCTTTACACCGACCGGAGATGTGAAGAACCTTCCGCAGGGATCGACACCGATTGATTTTGCCTATTCTATCCACTCCGCAGTGGGAAACAAGATGGTCGGCGCAAAGGTAAACGATAAGCTGGTGCCGATAGAATACCGTTTACAAAACGGAGACCGGGTCGATATCATCACGAGCCAGAATTCCAAGGGCCCTTCGAGAGACTGGTTAAATATCGTAAAGTCTACACAGGCGAAGAATAAGATTAACCAATGGTTTCGTCATGAGCAGAAAGATGAGAATCTGGACCGGGGAAAAGAGCTCTTGGACAAGTATTGCAAGGCGAAGGGTATTAATCTGCCGGATCTTACGAAACCCGACTTTATCGAGGCGGTACTCCGCCGTTACAGTTATAGAGACTGGGATAGCGTGCTTGCCGCGGTCGGTCGCGGGGGAATCAAGGAGTCACAGGTTATTGCAAAGCTCCTCGATGCCAAGCGGAAAGCGGAAGACAAGAGTATTGATGACAAAACCGTATTAAAGAATATTGAGGAGCTTACCAGAAAACCGGAGATTATACGGAAGTCGAAGTCCGGTATCATTGTGAAAGGCATCCATGATCTTGCCGTTCGCTATGCGAAGTGTTGTAATCCGGTACCCGGGGATGAAGTGGTCGGTTTTGTGACAAGAGGACGCGGTATCACGGTGCATCGCACGGATTGTATCAATATCATGGATCTCTCCGAGGACGAGAAGGCAAGAAGAATCGAAGTGGAGTGGGAGCGCAATCCGGGGAATGGAGAGAGCTATTCAACCGGTCTTCAGCTTTTCACGAATAACCGTGTCGGTCTGATTGTGGATATCTCGAAAGTGCTTGCGGATGACAACATCACCATTCAGGGCATGAATACCCATTCCGGGAAAAATGGAAAGGTGACCATCCTCCTGACTTTTGACGTGCCGAACAAAGAAGTGCTGGATACCATCATCGGAAAGCTCCGTAAGATTCAGGGCGTGTATGAAATCGAGAGAGGAAAGGGATAGAAAGGGAAGAGATGCTGAAGGTAAAGTGCATTCCGGTCGGCCTGATCGGAACGAATTGTTATGTTGTATATAGGGAAGACAGCCGGGAGGCGGTCATTCTCGACCCCGGCGCGGAAGAGGAGCGCATCGTCTCTTTTTTGACGGAAGAGAGTCTGAAACCTCGTGCCATTTTGCTTACCCATGGGCACTATGACCATATTCTGGCAGTGCCGGCGCTACTTCGGAAGTACGGGATACCGCTTTATGCTGCGGAAGCGGAGCGGGAGCTCCTTTCGAACGGAAAGTACAATATGTCGGGGACGGAGCCGGAGGATGCCGTAGAGATTCGGGATTTCCTTCCGTTAAAGGACGGCGATACGCTATCTCTTCTTGGAGAGGAGTGGAAAGTGCTTGCGACACCGGGGCACACGAGAGGCTCTCTCAGCTTTTTTATCGATGGGAATCCACCCTATCTCTTTAGCGGAGATACCCTTTTTCATGAGTCCTACGGGAGGACGGACCTGTACAGCGGGAGTGAAGCGGCGATTATAGATAGCATTCGGAAGAAGCTCTTTGTTCTTCCGGGAGATACCGTGGTTTTCCCCGGGCATGAAGAGGGAAGCACCATTCAAAATGAGAAAGAGTATAATCCGATTAATTTTTTTCAAGATTGAACGGTATTTTTGGGAACGGATAGATTTTTACAGAACGAATAGAACTTGCAGAACGGAATTGTATAGAACGGATATAAGGGAGAGAGAAGGTACAAAAGACGGCCTCCTCTTTCCCTCTTTTTTTGTAAGGATTTTTCTGTAAATTTCGCTTTCCAATCCCTCTGATTTGTCGTATGATAGGGAGCGTCACACAATATATAGTGTGTAGACTCTTAAATGAAACAATATCCTGTTTTATTTTAAAAACAATTCCGATGCAGGGCGAGAAGGGGCACGAAGGCGCATAGCCGCTCGTTCCAAGCATGGATGGAAACGTATGAAATACAGTCTGAGGGGGAAGTATGGAAGCGGAAGTTTTACTCATGAAGAATGTCATTAAGCGAAACGGCAAGGAAGTGAAGTTTGACCTGTCGAAGATTATTCACGCCATCGAGAAGGCAAACAACGAAGTGGATGCCATCTATCAGCTGAATGCGGCACAGATTCAGGCTGCGGCAGACAGCGTTGCGAAGAAAATCCAGAGTAAAACCTATGCGGTAAATGTAGAAGAAATCCAGGATATGGTGGAGACCGCCATCATGGAGATGCGCGGTTACGAGGTGGCACAGAAATACGTGCGTTATCGTTATAAGAGAGAGATGGCACGTAAAGCAAACTCTACCGATGAAGATATCCTCGCACTCATTGATCAGGCCAAATGAAGAACTAAAGCAGGAAAATTCCAACAAAAACCCGGTGATCAACTCTACGCAGAGAGATTATATGGCAGGAGAAGTTTCCAAGGATTTAACGAAGCGTCTGCTCCTTCCGGAAGACATCGTGCATGCGCATGAGGAGGGGATTATCCATTTTCATGACTCGGATTACTATGCGCAGAAAGAACACAACTGCGACCTCATCAACCTGGAAGATATGCTCCAGAACGGAACGGTGATTTCGGAGACCATGATTGAAAAGCCGCACAGCTTCTTTACCGCCTGCAATGTGACTACGCAGATTGTGGCGCAGGTTGCTTCGAATCAGTATGGCGGACAGTCCTTTACCCTTTCTCATCTGGCTCCCTTTGTAGACATTTCCAGAAAGAAGATTCGGGAAGCCGTGATGGAGGAGCGGAAAGAGACGGGAGAGCCGATGGAGGATGCCATCATTGATAAGATTGTGAACCGTCGGTTGAAGGAAGAAATTAAAAGCGGCATTCAGACCATTCAGTATCAGCTGATTACGCTCATGACCTGTAACGGACAGGCTCCCTTCGTTACGATGTTTATGTATCTGGATGAGGTGGAGGAAGGCCCGCTTCGGGATGACCTTGCGATGATTATTGAAGAGGTGCTCCGGCAGAGGATGCAGGGGGTGAAGAATGAGAAGGGCGTATGGATTACGCCGGCTTTCCCGAAACTGATTTATGTGCTGGATGAAGACAACATTCATGAAAATTCTCCCTATTACTATCTTACGGCGCTTTCCGCAGAGTGCACGGCAAAACGGATGGTGCCGGATTATATTTCCGCAAAGAAGATGAAAGAGTATAAGGGGGAGACGTCTACCCCTGCATGGGCTGCCGTTCTTTCCTGACGGAAGATAAGGAAGGTCTCGGGGAGGGCGGAAAGCATAAGTATTATGGCCGCTTCAATCAGGGCGTTGTTACAATCAATCTTGTGGATGTTGCCTGCTCCTCGGAAGGAAAGGAAGAGGCGTTCTGGAAGATTCTGGATGAGCGGCTCGAGCTTTGCCATAAAGCACTTCGCCTTCGTCATGAGCGTCTTCGCGGGACGGTTTCCGATGTGGCGCCGATTCTCTGGCAGTACGGTGCGCTTGCGCGCCTGAAGAAGGGGGAGACCATTGATAAGCTCCTCTACAACAACTACAGTACGATATCCCTCGGTTATGCCGGTCTCTATGAGATGTGTGTACGGATGCTCGGTGTTTCCCATACAACGGAGGAAGGCAGAGCATTTTCCCTGAAAGTGATGGAAAAGCTGAATGATGCCTGTGCGAAGTGGAGAAAAGAGGAGAATATCAGCTACTCCGTTTATGGAACGCCGATGGAATCCACGACCTATAAGTTTGCGAAGGCGCTGAAGAAGCGCTTCGGCATTATTCCGGGTGTGACAGATAAGAACTACATCACGAACTCCTATCATGTGCACGTTTCCGAGAAAATTGACGCTTTCTCGAAGCTTGCCTTCGAGGCGGACTTCCAGAAGCTTTCTCCGGGAGGCGCCATCAGCTATGTGGAAGTACCGAATCTCCAGAACAATATTCCGGCAGTGCTGAGCCTGATGAAGTTTATCTATGAGAACATCATGTATGCGGAGCTGAACACCAAGTCCGATTATTGTTGCGCCTGCGGCTATGACGGAGAGATTCAGATTGTGGAGGACAGTTACGGAAAGCTCCAGTGGCGTTGTCCGAACTGCGGAAATATGAACCAGGATCTCCTCTCCGTTGCCAGAAGAACCTGCGGCTACATCGGTACCCAGTTCTGGAATCAGGGAAGAACACAGGAGATTAAGGATCGGGTACTTCACCTGTAGACTTTATTTCTGCGCATAAAATTATGCTTCCACATGATTTGTATAGTCTTATCTTTTAGGGGAAGAAACCATGTACTATGCGGAAATGAAAAATTTCGATGTGGCGAACGGACCGGGGGTGCGGGTCAGTCTCTTTGTTTCGGGCTGTCCCCATGCCTGCCCGGGTTGCTTCAATGAAATCGCCTGGAATTACCGATATGGTGCACCTTTCACAGAAGAGGTAGAAGAAGAGCTTCTCTCCGCCCTCTCGAGGGAAGAGATTCAGGGCTTGAGCCTCTTAGGCGGAGAGCCGCTAGTACCGGTCAACCTGCATGGACTGCTCCCCTTTCTTCGGAAGGTGAAAGCGCGGCTTCCGAAGAAAGATATCTGGTGTTATTCCGGCTATACTTATGAAGAACTTCTGTCCCGGGAGGGGGAGGAGAAGAAAGAGGTGGAAGAACTTTTCTCCTATATTACGGTGCTGGTAGACGGACGCTTCGTGGAAGCGGAGAAAGACATTACGCTTCTCTTCCGGGGGTCGAGAAACCAAAGGCTGATCTGTATCCCGGAGACGAGGGAAAGCGGTCAGATCGTCCTCTATGAGAGAGGAAGATGAGATATCGTAAGCTTTACGGGCAATATTCGTTTTGAAAAAAAGAGCTGTTTTGCGGCTCTTTTTTTGTGCCGTTCCCTCCGAGGAAAAAAATAGAACGAAAAATAGAACGAAGAAGTATGAGATAGAATTTATAATCAGGATAAAGACCGCCGATAAAGAAACTGGAGAAGATTTTGTAGAGATGGAGTGAAAAATGACAATAGAAAATAGGCAAGAGAAAGAGAAGAAACAGGCGGTTAAGGAAAAGAGAACTGGCGGAAAGAAATTCATCTCTTTAAGCACGAGAATCTCACTGACGTTGAGTGTGATTATGATGGTGCTTTTCATTCTGATGGACTTCTATATCCTCTCTGTGGCGAGCAAGGCTTTTGATAAGAAGAATGAGCAGAATATGCAGGCTCTTTCTTCTTTGAATGCGAGAAGAGTAAACGAAATCACACGGAATATCAGCTCGATGGAAGAGTCTCTCTCGGAAAGTATCCTCGGTTTACAGGGAAAGAGCGGAGAAGCTACAGCGGTGGATGCTGCCAAAGGGCAGAAGGTTGTTTTGCAACAGTTCAGCCAGGTGGAAGATTTTTCCGGGAATCTCTCTATAGAAGAATCAAACGAGGAGGCCTACCTCATTAATACCATCCGCTATTATGAGAAAAACAATAAGGGTGTTCAGATGGTAGGGGTGTTCTTAGAGAAAAATGCTTTTTCTCCGAACAATCCGGATTATTCCTTCTATATTTCCGCAGACGACCAGAAGGTGCACTATATTCCGTACACACAGTTTGCAGAAACGGAATCGTATAAAAAGGCAAAAGAGACCATGCAGGCGGTAGCGACGATACCGGCATTGAATGAGACCAGCGGGAAGAGCAGTTTCTATATGCTTTCTCCCATCGCGAAAGACGGGCAGTTCTACGGCGTCATTTCCACGGAAATTTCAGCGGAGGTCTTCAATGAGCTGGATATGCGAAACCTCGGTTATGAAAATGCCTTCTTTGATGTTCTGGATGCTGAGAACAATTTCGTATATAGTACAAACCCGGATGCCAAAGGGCATAATCTGGGGGATCTCATCGGAAAGAAGTATGGAGATGCACTGGTTTCCAAGATGAAAGACGGAAAGGCCTTCTTCCAGAGGGATGGACAGGCACGGTATTTTGTGCCGTTGGAAATCAAGGGTGTCAACTGGTGGGTACAAACCGCGATGACGCTCGGAAACTTTGATAAAGAGAAGAATGCCCTCTTATTCTCTCTTATCCTTGCAGAATTTGTACTATTCGTAGTGGTACAGATTATGAACTCTTTAGAATCCGGAAGGCGCTGCAGCCTTTGAAGCGGATTTCCGACGTAGGACAGGAACTCGGAAAAAGGAAACTTTGATGTAGAACTGAACTATAGAAGAAAAGACGAAATCGGGGAAATGGCGGAGAGCCTCTCCGAGATGATTGCCCGTACAAAATCGGTAGTCGATACGCTCGGGGAGCATCTTGGGGAGATGGCGGTCGGGATTTTCAAAGAGGAAATCGATGGAGAGAACTTCATGGGAGTCTATGCGCCGCTTCGGGAGAGCCTTGTGGGAATCCAGAATGAGATGAATAAGACCCTTCTGGAAGTACAGAACTCCTCGATGCAGGTTCTTGCCGGTGCCGAGCAGGTAAGCCAGGGAGCACAGACCCTTTCTCAGGGGGCGACGGAGCAGGCTTCCTCCGTGCAGGAGCTTTCCGCAAATATGGAGGACATTTCCTCCGCAATCCGGAATTCTACCAGTATGGCGGAAGAAGCATTCCACTTGCAGGGAGAAGCGGCAGATGCCGTAATCCAGAGCAATGAAAAAATGCTGGAAATGCAGAAAGCGATGCATGACATTACGGAGAAGTCCAATGAAATCAGTAAGATCATCAAGACCATTGATGACATTGCCTTCCAGACCAATATTCTGTCTTTGAATGCGGCGATTGAGGCGGCACGTGCCGGCGCAGCCGGAAAGGGCTTTGCCGTTGTAGCCGATGAGGTAGGAAACCTTGCCCAGAAGTCCGCAAAAGCGGCGCAGAATACGGGAAATCTGATAGAAGAAACGATTGAAGCGGTACAGAAAGGGGCAAAGATTACGGAAGAGACCGCAAGCTCCCTACAGTCCGTATCAACGAATACCGATAAGGTCAATGCTTTGATTGAGAAGATTTCGAAGTCTTCCGAGAAGGAATCGGAAGGGGTGCAGTCTTTAAGCCAGGGATTACAGCAGATTTCTTCCGTTGTACAGGCAACTTCCGCGACGGCGGAAGAGTCTGCGGCGGCATCGGAAGAGCTTTCCGGACAGGCGAATATCATGAATAGCCTGGTAGAGCGTTTCTGCTTAAAGAAATAAAAAGAAAAAAAGAAAAAGCAACAAAGAAAGAAAAGCAACACAAGAAATAAAAGTAACAAAAGAAACAAAAGAAATAAAAGAAGTCTGCAAGAAGAGAGATTCCCTTCTTGCAGGCTTCTTTTTTATGTACCATGCGTACTTTCCGTGACGCGTTCTATTGTTTTATACGCGAATCCGTTCTTTGCGCTATAAGGCGCCGGCGCCTTATTTTCCGGGATCCACCATGGAGATGATATTCATATCCTTATCGAAGGTAACCTCGACGGGGATGCCGATTTCGATTCCCTGGGAGAGTCCGGAAATATCCGTTTTATCGGTTTTGTTCAGTTCGTAGTCTTTTTCCGTCTTTGCCCTTTACGCTTACCGTATTCATGGCGGCGTCCGTGATGGTTCCGCTGATTACGGTGAGATCCTTTCGCTCTTTTCCGCCGGATTCCTTCCCCTTTGCAGTACTTTCCGTCGCTTTTTCGCTTTCTTTCTCTTCATTTGCACTCTTCGTGCTTTCTTTCTCCCCGTCCTCGCCGACCTTTACCTCAGTCGTGCTTTCCGTATTTTTCTTTGTTTCTGTCGTATTCTTCTTCCCGCAGGCGAGAAGAGCGAGTGCGACGAACGCCAGGATAAGTATCTTTTTTTCTTCATTTACGGCTCCTTTCCAAACTGCTTTTTCCACTTGTTCTATACTATCTCTCGTGCTTTCCGCCGTCTTCCCGAATCTTTTCTTCCGCGGCATTCAGATTCTTGGAAACCGTGAGTTCCTGATTGTCTATATGTTCCTTCATCAAAGCTTTCGCACGGATGATATCGCGGATGCGGATGGCTTCGAGAATCTTTTCGTGTTCGCTAATCAATGTTCCGCGCTGTGCCTCGTCTTTGATATACTCCAAACGATAGCGGTACATCTGTTCCCGAAGATTGTTAATCATCTGAATCAGTCGTTTGTTTCCTGTCGCGTTGTAAATGATGTCGTGATAAGCTTCGTCGGCTTCGGCAATCTCCATCTCCGTTCCCTTTTCCACAACGGATTTAAAGTGATTTTCCGCTTCCCGGAGGGCTCGAAGCTGTTCCTCGGTGATGCGCTGGCAGGCAAGGTCGGTAGCCAGTTCTTCCAGAGCACCGCGGACTTCCAGAACGTCCTGTAGAGACTTATGGGAAATCTTTGCGACTTCCGCCCCTCTTCTGGGAATCATCAGCACAAGACCCTCCAGTTCCAGCTTCCGAATCGCTTCCCGAATCGGTGTACGGGAAACACCGAGCTTTTCCGCAAGCTGGATTTCCATAAGGCGTTCTCCGGGTTTTAATTCTCCTTTTAGAATCGCCTGCCGCAGTGTATTAAAGACCAAATCCCTGAGCGGGAGATATTCGTTCATGTTGATGGTGAAATCACTACTCATACAAACCTCCTTTGTCTTTGTATTTGAATGGAATGCTGGAAAGGAAAGCTATACGCTTTTTATGAACAAGAATCCTCTTCCTGTACGGGGAAAGAGAGTTGCACGTTCTCCAGAAGAGGAGAGAGCGTACTGCTCTTTAATTCCTCTATAAGACCCTCTGCTTTATGCTGCTCTTCTTTCGGGAAAATAGAAAAAACGGTGGGACCCGATCCGCTCATTAAGGAAAGGAGAGCGCCTTTTTCCAGAAAAAAGTCCTTGATGCGCTGAATCTCCAGCTGCATCGGAATGCTCACGGCTTCCAGAACATTTCCTCCATAAGAGCAAATCTCTTTTAAATCGCCTGTGTCCAGTGCGTGAAGGATACTCTCTACATCAGGATGGGAAAGCGTGCTACCGTCTTTCCTATCCAGCTCTTCATAGATTACTTTAGTGGAAAGAGAAAAACGGGGCTTCACAAGAATCATACAGCAGGGCGGAAGAGAAGGCAGTTTCGTGAGTTTCTCTCCAATTCCTTCTGCGAGGTATGTTCCCCGGTGGAGGCAAAACGGAATATCCGCTCCAAGCTGTACCGCCCGTTTCTCCAGTTCTTTTTCACTCAAAGAAAGGGAGAAGAGGATATTAATACCTCTCAGGACAGCGGCAGCATCGGTAGATCCCCCTGCCATGCCGGCAGATACCGGAAGCCGCTTATGGAGTTCCATGTAGAGACCGCCCTCGAGGGAAAACTCCCGAAACAGAAGTTCTGCGGCTTTCACCATAAGATTTCGTCGATCGGTCGGAAGGAAGAATCCGTACATCGTAAACGAATTCCCGTCCTGCTTTTCTCTTCGTAAGAGTACGGTATCGGAGAGTCCGACGCTCTGCATGATCATCCGTACATCATGATAGCCGTTACTGCGCTTTCCAAGGACGTCCAGGGCAAGATTGATTTTTCCGTGAGCCTGTAATTCGATCTCTTCCATAAACTTTCTTTACGCCGCCTCTCTAGAATCCTCTGTCTTCGCTTTCTGTATCTCTGTTTTATTTTGTATACAAAGACCATGTCATTTTACTGAAAAAATTGCATTTATGCAAGTACAGTAAAATTTTGAAGGAATGGAAAAAGGGAGGAAGGATAAAAAAAGATGTTACACAGGAATCGTGCAACATCTTTTTTATTATCCATCTTAACGAGTATCACTCTTGTGTTCTCGGTATCTCGTTTATCGATTGCTCTTCTTTCTGCGTTTCTCTAAAAGAAGAGTAGTACAGAATCCGAGGCCTGCCATGGTGAAGAGCAGGAAGTGCAGAGGAGCGGAGCTCGTATCTTCGGTCTTCGTCTTTCCGCGCTTTGCGCCAAGAACTTTACCGGACGGGTTCTTTGCAGCCTGCTCACGGTCTGCACCGAGTACTGCGCCCTCTTCCTTTGTTTCTTCTACCGGACTACTCTGAGCGGTCGTCTCCCGGTTTGCCGGAAGAACTTCACCCGGTTTTGTCGGCGGGGTATTCGGCTGGCTGGGAACGCGAGGCTGACTTCCGCCCCCACCGGGATTTCCCGGTGTGTTTCCGCCGTGATTCGGCGTATTCTTTGTGTTAATGAAGACGTTCGTGTAACCGGTGCTGCCATCGTTTTCTGTGCTTGCCGTGTATCCGGGAACGGAGTCTTCCGTTAAGGTATAGCGGATTTCTTCCGCTCTGATCGTACTTCGGCATATCGAACTGGTGCTGCCAACCGTTGTCTTTACTTAAAGTATAGGTAGAAACTTTCTCTCCGTTTGCGAAAAGCTGAACGTTTAAGGTAGAAGGATGTGTACCGTTTCCTCTCCAGATCTTCGTTACAGGAATAACCACTCTTCCTCCGTTGTAGTTACTGATGGTGAAGCCGTAGTCCGCTGTACCGGAGATGGCGGGGTTGAAGCCGGAAATCTCATCTTCCGCAACACTGTATTGAATCGGGTTTCCGTTTGCATCCTTTGTCGGAAGGTTGGAGAAAGAAGCTTTCCAACCGTTTGCGGCGGATAATTCTACCTTTAAGTTCTCATCCTTTACGCCGTTCTTTAAGACGGATACGGAAACTTTCTCCGGCTTCGTAGCAGCGAGGTTCGGATCCAGTACCCACTCCTTCTTTACGGAAATGTTTCTAAACTTTGGTGTATCTTTCTTGTTGATGACTTCCTTGGAAACTGTTGCATTGTTAGCGATGGAAGCCGCAATCTCCGCTGAGGAAATGGGAATCGGTGTAGAGTCGAGTTCATATCCTTCCGGTGCCTGTACTTCCGTCAGAGTATAGTTGGATTTCAGCACGTTTGTGAAGTCTGCGATACCGTTTTTCATCGGATACGGCGGTCTTCGTGTATCCGTTTTTCGTATTTTTCAGTTCGAATTTTGCGCCCTGTAAATCTTCTCCGTCATCGCCTTTTTTGTGAACCTGGATTTTGAAGCTGGTTCCGCTTAAAGAGCCGCCTGCTTCCTGAACACGGAATTTTCTTTCCTGTTCTTTTTTTCTTCGACATTGACGCCGGTGAGTTTTGCTTTGTTGAAGTATTTTGTACCGTTCACCGCAGCTTCATTGATTTCTACATAGTAGCTGATGATGTAGCCGTCGGTCAAATCCATGTGTCCGATGTTGAAGGTGAAGCTTCTTCCGTCCGCACTGTAGTTCGGGACGAAATTGAGGACTTCCGATGCCTTCGTCTCATCGTTTGCGTTTCGAAGACTCCAGTTCTTTCCGCGGTTAGGTTCTTCATCTGTTGCCGCATTGACCCATACGCCGTTCACATCTTCTCCGGAACGCCACTTGCCCTTTCTTGCAACAGGGGCATAGTCATTTGCTACAGCCTGGGATACGGAAAGTTTGGTCAAGTGATTCTTTACATCGAAGTAGCTCAGTGCAGGACTTGCCAGCGTATCGGTAAAGACTACGTTTTCTAAACTGGTGGCACCTGCCGTCCTTTTGATTTTTCTGGCATCCATGGTAATGATGTAATGGATGAGAGCATGGGTATTCCCCTCACTGTCTACAACGTACTTCAGCGTTGGATCAGAGCTCTTCCAGAAGCTCGGTGCATTTTCTTTGATAACGACTTCGTATTTGATGTCCTTAGAGAGTTTGGTAACACCGTTCACCGCAACTTCCAGTTTGCTTTGCTTGCTTTCCTTCTGTACTTCGGTATTGATGGCTACATTGAAAAATACAGAGCCGTCAGCGCCGCTGTAGTTTTCCGCGTGCTCGTTAAAGACGATCTTCATCACTCTTGTACCGGCATCGTAGATACCGGTTGCCAGGCTGACTCCGCTTTCTCCTTTGATATCGATAGTCGCATTGTCGGATTTCAACTCCTTCGGAAGCTGAATGGTGATATAGTCTCCGGAATGAATATTCTTATCCTTTACGGCAATCGTCGCTTTAAACTGCAACAACTTATAGTTTGGAATTACCGTCCCGTTTGTTATCGGCTGTCCATCCAAAAGCAGTTGCACATTCTTCAGACCATCCTGAATTTCCTGCGGTCCCGATGCGGATGTAGACGCTGCACTTGCACCGCTCTGTGCTCCTGCACCTCCCTGTGCAGAAAGAGTTGAGGAAGAAGTCACTTCCGTGCTTCCTGCTCCGCTTATTACAACACTTGTCCCTGTGCTGCTACTCCCATCAGCATGGGCAAAGGAAAAACCTTGCCATACCATAACGAGAGCAAGCAAGAGGGACAGAATCTGTCTCTTCGCTTTCATCATCTTCTTCTCCCTTATAAAATTTGTGTTCATTTATTTATCGACACTTTACCATAAATTATACTTATTTCAAGGAAATAAATTCAAATTCTAAAATAAATCAGAGATGCAAAAACGACTGGTTTATAGCATATATAAAATAAATTTTATTAAAAAAATATCGGATTCGTTCAACAGACCTCAAAAACTTAAAATTTAATTGGAAAAACTGCTCAAGTTTGTCTTTTTCTAACTGTAAGAAAAATCGTAAGATATAAAAAAATTTTTAGGTCATCTCTGTTTTTTTGGAAATCATTTTTTTAAGAAAATAATCCTTATGATTTCCTTGCGCTTTCCCTTTCGTAAAAGCTTTGCTTTATAAAGAAAATAGAGAAAAATACCTCTTTCAATACAGGGTTAAAATCGTGTAGGATAGAGTCGTATAGTTTTTCCTTCCTTAAAAGAAAAAGAAAGGAAATTTTTCGGGGAGAGGAGCAAAAAGGATGAAGAAAAAGGGAAAGCGCATTGCAGCGGTTCTTCTGCTTGCTTTCGTTTTATTTTTTGTTTGGAGGAGGATTTCCAAACCGAAAGAGGAGATAGAAAAGAAAGCATTGCCCAGCGTGACCGTACTTACGCCGGAGAAAGAAGACCTTGCCGTGAAGACGGAGCTGCTCGGCACGATGACAGCGAGTGCGGAGTATCGTCTTGTATCGAAAATTTCCGGAGAAGTTCTTTCTATCTATAAAGAGAACGGAGATACGGTGAAGGCAGGGGAGAAGATTGCCCTCCTCGACAATCAGAAAACAGATTGATGCCGCAAAGTACAGTCTGGAACAGGCGAAGGCGCAGGAACAGGCGGCAGTGGAAAGCAGGAACAGGCTTGCCGCTCTTCGTGATGCGGGAGACGTATCCCAGCAGGAGTTTGAAACGGTGGATGCACAGGCGAAGGCAAGCAGTGCGCAGGTGAAAGCTGCCAAATTGAACTATGACACCCAGGTGGAGTTTGCAAATATCGTTTCGCCTACGGACGGGGTTCTGCAAAACAGTATTCTTCTGCAAGGGGCCTTCGTGCCGCAGGGAACACAGCTTCTTTCCGTCATTGGAGACGGTGCGGAGCAGGTCGTTTTTTCCGTAACGGATGAACTCATGAAAAACTTACAGCCGGGGCAGGAAATCACGGTGGAAAAAAAGGAGAGCAGAGCTATAGCGGCAGCATCACCGAGATTTCTTCCGTCATCGTGCCGGAAACCGGACTTTTTCCGGTGAAAGCAAGAGTGGAGAATGTGCATTTTCCGGAAGGAACGAAAGTGAAGCTGAGCCTCGTCAAGGAGAGCCGTTCCATGGTGATGACTATTCCTTTAAACGTGATTTACTATGAAAAAGAAGAGCCCTTTTGTCTATGTTCTCGAGAAAGGAAAAGGAGAAGAAGGGGTTCTCCGTAAGAGGAGTATTTCTCTCGGCCTGGTGGGAGAGGAGAAGGCGGAAGTCGTATCCGGATTGAAAGAAGGCGAAGAGGTTATCTCTTCCTGGAACAATGAGATGTATGACGGTGCGAAAGTGCGCGTGGAGAAAGGATAGAACATGGTTTATTTAAGTAAGTTAGTTCTTCGTAGACCGGTTTCCACCTTTCTCGCGGTGCTTTCCCTGGTTTTTTTCGGCTTTATCGCGTTCACGACGATGAAGATGGAACTCCTTCCGGATATGAACTTTCCTTATATGATTGTGGCGACCACCTATCCGGGCGCAGCGCCGGAAGATGTGGACGAACTGATTTCGAAACCGATTGAGGAAGAGGTTTCCGTGCTTCCGAATGTGCAGGAAGTACAGTCCCGTTCGATGGAAAATGTTTCTATGGTTGTGGTTCGCTACCAGTACGGAACGAATATGGATCGGGCGTATGATAAGTTAAAAAAGAAATTGGAAGGCTTGAAGTCGACCCTTCCGGAGCAGGCGGAAGAGCCGACCTATATGGAGTTTGACTTGAATTCTCAGTCGGGAATGGTTCTTGCCGTTTCGGATAAAACCAAGCCGAATCTCTATAATTATGTAAAAAATGCGATAGAACCGGAGATGGAGAAACTGACTTCGGTAGCGTCCGTCAGTCTTTCCGGCGGACAGGCGCAGTATGTTCGTGTGGAACTGTCGGAGGAGAAAAACTTCTCCAGTACCATCTGAATATGGACAGCATCATCAACATGATCAAGGCTTCGGACTTCACTATCCGGCAGGCAGTACTTCTTACGGGGAACAGAAACTCTCCATCTCCGTTTCGGAAGAGTACAGTACCGTGCAGGCTCTTCGGAAACTGCCCATTCTCACCGGAACGGGAAACACCCTGTATCTGGAAGATCTTGCCACGGTGCGTCCCGCCCTGGAAGAGAAGAACAGTATCGGGCGATACAACGGAGAGGACACGGTGAGTCTCGGCTTAAAGAAAACACAGGCCGGGTCCGACATCGGGATGAGCAAGGATGTGAAGCGTGTTCTTTCCGAACTGGAAAAGAAGAATCCCAATCTGTCCGTGCATATCGTGCAGGACAATGCGGACAGCATTCGCTCTTCCCTTTCCAGTGTTTTCCAAACGATGATTATGGCGGTCGTGATTTCCATGGCCATTATTTTCTTCTTCTTCGGAGACTGGAAAGCTTCCCTGATTGTCGGATCTTCCATCCCGATTGCGATACTCGGGGCGGTCGTGTTTATGTACTCTCAAGGGTATAGTATGAATATGCTTACCTTGTCTGCACTGGTGCTTGGTGTGGGAATGATGGTGGACAATTCCATTGTTGTACTGGAAGCCTCTTTCCGTGCCATGGAGGAATTAAAAGAAGAAGGCAGCAGTCGTAAAGAAGCGGCCATTCGGGCAGTTAAGGTGGTGGGGGATTCCGTATTCGGTTCCACTTTGACCACCTGCGTCGTTTTCCTGCCGCTGGGCTTTTTGAAGGGGATTTCGGGACAGTATTTTAAACCGCTCGGCTTCACCATCGTCTTCTGTATGGTGGCGTCTCTCCTTTCCGCAGTGACGATTGTTCCCCTTTGCTTCACCCTCTATAAACCGAAGGAAAAGGATAAAGCGCTAGCCTATAGGGCGGTACGGGTCCTACAGGACGGCTACAGGCATACGGTTACCCGTTTTTTAAAACATAAGAAGGCGGTAGCGCTTACGACAGCCATGATTCTTCTCCTTTCCCTTTTTCTCTCTACACAGATTCGTTCCGAATTGATGCCGGATATCGATAGCGGCATGGTGCAAATTTCGGTTACACAGAAGCCGGGACTGAATTTTAAAAAGAGAGAGGAAACGATTCGAGAGATTGAGAAAATGGTAGCGAAAGATCCGGATGTGGATCGCTATACCACGATTTCCGGAGGAGGAGAGGCTTTGCCGCGCTGTACGGGAGCGACAGTACTTCGGAGGTTACCGCGTATCTGAAGAAAAAACGTTCCATGTCTACCAAGGAAAAGGCGCGGGCGTGGGAAAGAGTCCTGGAGAAGCGACCGAACGAAGTGATTTCCGTGGAATCGGTGAGCGACGCCAGCTTCGGTGCGAGCAGTGACGACGTAAAAGCGACGGAAGGCTACCAGGTCATTCTCGAAGGACCGAATCTGAAGAATTTACAGGAGACGAGTCGCAGCCTTGTTTCCGCTATGCAGAAGATGGACAGTCTTACCGGGATTCATTCCAGTTTGGAAAATGCGGCACCGCTCATCCGGATTAAAGTCGATCCGATTAAGGCGGCTGCCGAAGGACTTAGCCCGATTACGGTAGGGCAGAGCTTAAATACGATGCTCTCCGGCAAGGCGGTGATGAAAATGGATTTGGACGGAGAGAAAGCGGATGTTCGGGTGGAATTTCCGAAAAACAGCTATCAGAGTCTGGAACAGGTGAAAAATATCCGTTTGTCCACAGCAAGAGGAACGGAGATTCCGCTCTATTCCATCGCTACGGTTTCTTTCACAGATTCTCCGCAGATGATTGTGCGGGAGGGAAAAAAATATCAGTTGACCATAAAAGCAAGTTATACGGATAAGGCGAGTCGGAACAGCAAGACAGAGGTGGATGCACTGGTAAAGAAACACTTGGACTCGGACATACAGATTGCGGAAGGTCTTCGCGCCCAGAATATGCGGGAAGAGTTTACCGATTTGTTCCGTGCCATTGCGATTGCCATTTTCCTCGTCTTTGTTGTTATGGCGGCACAGTTCGAGTCTCTGCGCTTCAGCTTCATGGTTATGACCACGGTTCCCTTCTCGATGATCGGATCCTTCGGTCTTCTCTGGCTCTTTGACGCGACGATTTCGATGACTTCCCTTCTCGGTTTTCTGATGCTTGTCGGAACGGTAGTAAACAACGGCATTCTCTATGTGGACACGGTGAATCAGTATCGGGAGGAAATGTCTCTGGACAGAGCAATCGTGGAAGCCGGCGCGACGAGACTGCGCCCCTATTCTCATGACGACGCTTACGACAGTGCTTTCCATGGTGCCGATGGCAATGGCGATTGGAGAGAACGGTGCGCTGATGCAGGGACTTGCGCTGGTCGATGTCGGCGGGCTCACCGCTTCTACCGTTCTTGCCCTTCTCCTTCTTCCGGTGTATTACAGAGCGCTTTATGGCAAGAAACGTTGAATCTTCATAATATTGCTATAAAAATGTAAAAGTGCGAGGAGAAGGATGTGCTATAGTGTATACGATTAAAAAAGAGATTTGTGTAGGCAGGGGCGTGTTTTCTGTAATTTTGCGACCTGCATAAACGAAATTGCTTGATATTGGAGGAGAAAATGAAGAAGAAAGGTCTTATCATACCGATTTCCTGCATGGTGGCGGGTTTATCCCTAATGCCGGTGTATGCAAGAGGACGCTATGGTTTTTCGGATAATGTAGACACTGCACCGAAGCAGACTTCTTATGAAAGGGAGAGAACGGCGGAGAATTGGGCGACGCTTCGGGACAACACGATTTCCTGGGAGGAAATTCCCGATTTGGTTCATGAGTACAATCCTACGGTTTCCTCGCTCTGGATTCAGTTTCGGGACAATGCGCGGAGAGGCGCGTATCATGTCGACGTAGAAGAGGCAAGGCAGGCTGTGGAAGATGCCTATGAAAAGGCGCTCTCCGCGGCAAACGGAAATGCCGTGGCGGAAGCACTTGCAGAGATGCAGTACCAAAGCAACAGTAGCAATTTTTCTGCTGACCAGGTCGCGGGAAGCAGTGATGAGACCGTTGCCAAGCTTTCTGTTATGGAGACGGAGAAGAATACGGTTGAAACCGTGAAGAAAGTCTTTATCAGCCGGGAGAACAGCATTTTACAGAAGCAGATTGATGCTTTAAATTTAGAGGACAATAAGAGAGATCTGGAAAGCACGGAAAGAAGAAGGCGGTCGGGCAGGCGACAGAGATGGACGTTTTGACGGCAAAGGCGCAGGTTGATGCAGGGGAACTGACTTTAAAGGGAGACGAAAGTACGATTCGAAAGACCGCGGAGCTCCTGCAAGTGAGCCTCGGCTGGAAAGCGGACGCCAGTCCCGTGTTCCCGGAGATTCCGAGCGTGGAGGAGAGCGCTGTGCAGCAGATTTCCCTCGCGGAAGACAGCAAGAAAGCGCTGGAGAATAACTTCGGTTTGCAGATGAATACGCGGAAGAGGGATTTGTCCACGGGAGATGCGAACCGGGAGGACCTCGAGAACAAGATAAAGAATCAAAAAGAGAAGATTCAGTCGGATATGCTTTCTCGCTATCAGTCCTTTGAAACAGGCCTTGGATGCCAAGAAACAGGCGGTTTCTGCCGAGGCAAATGCGAAAGCGGCGTATGAAAAGGCGGAGCGGAGTTTGCAGCTCGGTTCCGTCAGCGTGAAGGCAAGAGATAAGGCGAAGACAGCCTTAGACGTCGCCGTGCTACAGAAGAGGCAGGCGGAACTGAAGCTTACGGAAGAGTACCTCGATTATCAGGCAGGGGTGGCCGGACTTGCTACGGCAGAGTAAGAAGGAAGAAGAGTAGAGCGGAGAAGAGAAGGAAAGAGTGGAGAAGAGAAACGAAATGAGAGAAGAGTGGAGAAAAGGAAAGAGAGGATGGAGGAAAGGACAGCAGTTCTCTACAGGAAAGAGGACGGAAAGAGTGGGCAGCGGTCCGGCTCTTATGACCATGTCCGCACTGCTTCTTCTTTGTCTTGGTTCTTTCCCGGCTTTTGCAGAAGAAAAGTGGAATGTAGAGGACAATATCGTCTCTTTCTATGAAGTGCCGGAACTTGTGAATCGCTACAGCAGTCTTGCGGAGGCGGAACAATCCCTTCTTTCGGAGAGCACGAAGGGGATAAAGGGCGTGCGTGACGCCGTGAAAGACCAGAAAAAGGACATTGTGGACGGGCTTTCGGAGAACATCGATGCGCTGAAAGAAGAACGGGACAGCACGGAAGACAAAACGATGAAGGAAGCGCTGACGAAGGAAATCGCTTCCCTCGAGAAGGTGAAAAACAGCAAAAAGATTCTTCCGGGCTTAAACGGGAGTCTTGCGGAGGCAAATAGCGCATTGACGGAGCTTTCCAAGACGGATAAGGAGATGCAGAAAGCGGAAAAGAAAGCGGAGAAGTCCGTTCGTTCCGGTTTTCTGACCGGAAAAGCACTGCTTTCCGACGGGATGCAGAACCTGCTCTTTACCTATCAGAATACGGAAAACGGAAAGAAACTTCTGGAGAAGCGCGTAGAGTTGATGCGAGGGAGCCTTAAGAAAGCGGAAGCGGAGAAGAATCTGGGTAAAGCGACGGAGAATGAGGTTAGTGCGGCGCGCATCGCTCTTCAAAGTGCCGAGGCGGATTTACAGAAGGCAAAGGACGGTTTGGACGGCATAAAGCGGAATATCGGTCTTTCTCTCGGCTGGCATATCGATACCTATCAGAATATGGTGATTGAGCCTACTCCGGATTTCCCGAGAGACTACTTAAGCGGGAGAAATTTTGAAACGGATTATCAGGCGGTGCTCGATCGGAACAGTGCCTACGGAGAGATTCTTCGGATGAAGGAGAAGAATATCACAGGCTGGACGGAGAAAAAGCAAAGCAAAGAAGAGAAGAAAGAGGAAATACGGGTTTCTCTGCAAGCTTTGTGGCAAAGTATAGAAGAGAAGAATCTGGCGCTGACCAAGGCGGAAACCGATTCCCGCCTCTCCGCTTTAAAGAGAGATAAAGCGACCCGGATGCAGGCTGAGGGACTTTCTCGGCAGAGTAGAGAAAGAAGGGATGGAGATGGATGCACTCCAGTCCGAAAACACGTTTGAGAGTGCAAGACTTGCCTACAACCAGGCTGTTTTCCAGTATGAAGAGGCAGTGAATAAAGGGATCTTAAGTCTGTCGTAATGGGGGATTTCTTCACCTTATATAGTTAAAAAAAGAGGCGGCAAAAAAGTAAAATCTTTATTTTTTATTGTCGTACGGCTTCGCTTAGGAGTAATCTGAGCCCGTGGGTACTTGCGAAAAACAAAGGAACTGCTGTTTTTCGCTTAGTATCCCCTACGTGGCGAGGTTAGCGGGAGCGTGCTCCTGAGCGAAGCCGTACGACATAAAGAAGGTTTGCTATTTTGCCGTCTCTTTTTTTGCTCTATATAGGAAAATTCTATTCGTTTCGCATCATGCTGAACTGATCCATGGGATAGTTCTTCAGATTGTCGAGGACTTTTCTGGTGTCCGCTTCGCTAAGCAGGCTTTCTCTCGACTTCTTAATCTCGTTTTCCGCCTTATGTCTGGAAGGTCCCGCCCACACAGCCGCCCTCACAAACCATTCCTTCGATGAAGTCCTCGGGGAGCTTCCCGGCTTTCAGAAGGGTCAGCGCCGTCACGCAGGCTTTTCCGCCGGAACAGGGGCGGAGCTTGATATCCGTTGTGTCTTCGCCTCTTTCCCGCATACATTCCATTACGGCGTTGGCTACACCGCCGGAGCTTGCGAAGCCTTTTCCCCAAAGCGAAGCTTCCTGATAGCGCTCCACTTCCGGCTCCAGCTTAACGCCTTTCGAACGGAGAAGAGAGGGTGAATTCACCAAAGGAAAGAACGTAGTCGGCATTTCCGCGGATGCCCATTTCCTGCGATTCGGATTTTTTGGCCATGCAGGGGCCGATGAAGACGGTTACGCAGTCGGGATGAATTGCTTTCAGGTAGCGGGAAACCGCCGCCATGGGAGAGAGCGTCTCCGACATATTGTTGTGGTACTGTTCCGGGAAGTGCTTCTGTAAGAGGTGAAGGAAGGCGGGGCAGCAGGAAGTGGTCATCTGCTTTCCTTCTTTTCTGGCTTCCGACCATTCAAGTGCTTCGTAAGCGGCGGTCATGTCTCCGCCCAGACCGACTTCCACCATATCCTTAAAGCCCAGTTTCTTTAAAGCGCTCCGTACCGAGCCCATGGAGATGTCTTTACCGAACTGTCCTTCCGTTGCAGGGGCACACATCGCATAGACTTCCTTACCGGAGAGGATGGCTTGAATCACATCGAGGACCAGAGTTTTCGTGGAGATTGCACCGAAGGGGCAGGAATGCACGCACTGTCCGCAACGAATGCAGCGCTCGTCGTCGATGACGCAGAGTCCGTTTTCATCGTAATTAATAGCATTGACCGGGCAGGGCTTTTTACAGGGACGGGTCAGGTGGGCAATGGCACTGTAGGGGCAGGCCTGTGCACACATTCCGCATTCCTTACACTTCATCGGATCAATGTGTGCTCTCTGGTCCGTCATCGTAATCGCACCGAAATGACAGCTGTTCTGGCAGGCCTTTCCCAGGCAAAGCCGACAGTTATCCGTTACGGAGTAGGAGGAAATCGGACACTCCTCACAAGCGGGATCGATAACCTGTACGACATTGGTACTCGGACGTAAGGGATTTGCGCTTTCATTACAGGCCAGCCGAATTCTCCAACGCAGAATTTCACGCTCTTTATAAACACAGCAACGGAACTCCGCCTTCGGACCGGGGGAAAGTTCATGGATTAAGCGCTCTTTACTTTCTTCGTTAAGGTCATTCTGCCAGGCAAGCTTTGCAATGCCTTCGATGACTCTGTGTTTCATGGGAATAAATCCCTTATCATTTGTGACCATAGATTTTCTCCTTATAAAGACTCAAAAGGGTAAAGCGGAATTCCTCTCCCAAAGAATTTGCTTCCCATGCTCGCAGGTAGTATAACATGGGAAGGAAACAACAGTGTTCTTTTTCTGAAAATACTTATTTTGTAAAAAAACTTTGTCGAACTATTCTATAGAAACGATATGTTCTACATTTTACTTGTGAAAAATAGATAGAAATAGATTTGTTTTTGTGAATTAGGGAATGAGAGAGGGAGAGCTTATGTCGCTAATGGATATCATTTTCGGTGCGCCGCCGGAGGAAGAAGAAGTCAGAAATGAAGCGGGCGTTATCTTAAAACCGGTTCAGGTTCTGAATGCAAAAGGAGAGAAGATTGCCACCGTAACCGCCGGGGATATTCTTGAGATTGTTCAGGAAAAAGAGCTCGGACAGATTCGCCTTGTGCAGAAAAATGAGAAGGGAAATGAAATCAAGACGCTCATGACCTGCCCTTATGCACAAAATGCAGATGCGAGAAAAGAACTTACGGATATGATGAGCGCCGTGCAGAAAGACATCGAAAATGTCTACGAAACGGGAAAAGAGAGCATACGGATACCGGAGAGCAAGTATGAACTCTTCGTCTATATGCGGAGAAGACCGACTGTGCCGATGGATATGGAGAAACTCAGCAGGGAGCTGTCTTCCGGAGAAGCGAGAGAGAATGTAAAACTTTTCCGTTCTTTTATGGAGAAAAATCCCAGGATCAATATCTATGCGGCAGTCTATTCTCTTGCGACCGATACGGCGTATCGCATTTTGAAGACGGAGTACCGTCAGTTCAGTAATATTCATTTTATTCAATTGGATAACAGTGACAGAAAACCGATTACCTGGGATCATGCCCAGATTAAGGACAGCTTGAAGGATACCCCGAATGTCTGCTCTATCGGAATCGGGATTCGCCACGGGGATAAGCCGCGCTATGCGATTGAACTGACCAATGAGGACATTTCTTCCGTGGTGAAAAAAGCGGCGCTTCTTTCCCACCATAACTTCAATATTCGAGAAGAGATGATTGATGCCCAGGCAGAGGGACACGCAAAAGGAATGGGACCTTGGCATAAAGAGAGGCAAGAGTGAAGACTTTATCCGGAAGACCGTGGAAGACCTGGCTCTGGAAGACGCCTGCTATCGGATACCGGAGAAGGCGGTAAAAGAAATCATTATGAAGGCGAAACAGCGCGGATTCAACGAGGGAGAAGAGATTGGTCTGATTCGTGTTCCCGTGTTGGAACGTACTTTACTGCTGAATCTTTTCAAGCAGGCGGACGACGGTTTCCTGGTGAAAGAAGAATCCGGCGGATATCAGTATTACAGGGATGTCACGGGAAAACTCGTGATTAAATACGGCTGGACCAAAGAAAAGTCCTGGTACATTGCTCCGACGGATAAGGAAGAAAAGGAGATTCGTGCCGAGGCGGCGCAAGTTATGCTGGAGGGAAATATATTCGTGCCTTGCAGAAACTCCTGCGCGGGAATCGAAACCGCTCTGTTGCGGATTCCTTCGGTAGCTTAAAGGAATTTATTCAGTCCTATCAGCAGATGGGCATCGATATGGACGAGCAGATGGATATCATTGAGAGTGCAAGGGAGTCCTTTCCGGATGAAAATATCGAAGAGTTGCAGACCGTTATTCAGGAAGTCCTTTCTCCGCATTCTGTTTATGATAATTTCGGTTTTTGATCTGGAGCGAAGCTTGCAGACACCCTCCTTTTTTTGTAAAGTATGGGAACAATAGGAGGGAAAATGAAGGAACAGTATAAAAAAATCATTTCGGGAGTCGCTCTCGCGCTCGTGCTGTTGGTTTTGTTTATCGGCTATATTGTGACGGCGAAGGGAAGCGTACAGGAAAGTATATGGGCATTGGTGCCGCCTGTAGTGGCGATTGCTCTTGCTCTGATTACAAAGGAAGTGTACAGTTCCCTGTTTTTCGGCATTGTAACCGGTGCACTGCTTTTTTCCGGCTATCAACCGGAAAAGACGATGCGGCATATCTTTACGGACGGCATCTTTGCCGTGCTTTCCCGTCCCGGGAATATAGGGATTCTCTGCTTCCTGGTCATCTTAGGTATGATGGTACAGCTTCTGAATAAGACGGGAGGCTCCCGTGCTTTCGGAAATTGGGCACAGGAACAGATTAAAACGAGGAAGGCGTCCATGTTTGCCACCATGCTTCTTGGCTGCCTGATTTTTATTGATGATTACTTTAATTGCCTTACGGTCGGTTCCGTAATGCTTCCCGTATCGGATAAAGCACGGGTCAGCAGAGCAAAACTGGCTTATCTTATCGATACGACCGCTGCCCCGATTTGCATCATTGCCCCGATTTCTTCCTGGGCGGCAGCAGTTTCCGGTTTTGTAGAAGGGGAAAACGGGATGAAGCTTTTCGTAGAGACGATTCCCTACAATTATTATGCCCTTTTATCCATCTGCATGATGCTTTTTCTGATTTTTCTCCAGGTGGATTTCGGACCGATGGCGGTGCATGAAAGAAATGCGGTGAAGGGAGATCTCTTCACTACACCGGAGCGTCCGTACGGGACGGAGGAGGAGAATAAGGGAAAGGAAGAAAGGGAAGGAAAAAAATCGAGGGATATGCTCTTCCCGGTTTTTACACTGGTGCTTTTTCTGTGTAATCGGAATGCTTTTATTCAGGAGGATTCTTCTCCGGAACCGATTTTGTGACCGCTTTTTTTCTCAGTCGGATGCGCCGACCGGTCTCGTACTGGGGTCTTTTTCCGCTTTGCTCTGTACACTCGGGTATTATTTTTATACAGCGTTCCATTTCTTTTACAGAAGCCATGGCGTGTTTACCGGAAGGCTTTAAGCAGATGGTACCCGCTATTCTGATTCTGATTTTTGCCTGGAGTCTGAAAGAAATGACCGACAGTCTCGGGGCGGCGGCCTATGTCAGTGCCGTGGTGGCGAAGAGCACCGGAGCCATGCTCGTTCTGCTTCCCGCCTTTGTTTTCCTGATTGCGGTAGGTCTATCTTTCGCTACGGGAACGTCCTGGGGGACGTTCGGCATTCTGATTCCGATTGTGGTGGGGATTTTTTTCCAGAAAACGGATTATACGATGATGATTCTTGCCATGTCCGCCTGTATGTCGGGGGCTGTTTGCGGAGACCATTGTTCTCCGATATCGGATACGACGATCATGTCCTCAGCCGGAGCACAGTGTCTGCATCTGAACCATGTTACGACACAGCTTCCGTATGCCATGCTGGTGGCGAGCGTTTCCGTCCTTTGTTATGTGCTGGCGGGGATTCTGAAAAGTCCCTGGGTGCCTCTCACCGGAGGAGCGATTCTGCTTTTTGTTCTCTTGATGGAAATCAAACGGCGGCAGGCGGAAAGAGCGGGAAAGAACAGGAAAGAACAGAAAAGTTTAGCTAGATAATTAAAAACGCTTTAAGTAGTTTTTCAAAACTGCTTAAAAGCGTTTTTAGTCTAGATGTCTTAAAAAAATATTCTCTTGCTTTTTTTATTATAAGAATTTGTATAGTCTTTTTACCTATTTATTTAAATATTTTAAATCAATTAAGGGAAAGAGAGAATGAAGGGGAAGCGAGATGGATTTTGACAGACTGAAAGAGATTATTGTGGATACACTGGCTTGTGATGAGAACAAGGTGACTTTGGACGCCGATTTGGAGAAGGATTTGGAAATTGATTCTCTTTCTTTAGTAGAGCTGCACATGGCACTGGAAGACGAACTTGCAGAAACCATTCCGGATGGAGAAATCGGAAAGTTGCATACGGTGCGGGATGTCCTGAACTATGTCAATGATTTAAAGAAATAAGAGGAATCAAAACCGCTTTCTTCCATAGAAGGAGGCGGTTTTATCTATAAGGAGAAAATCATGCCATCACCAATCAAAGCAGTTATAGACCTTGTGAAAGATAGGGAATTAAAACAGAAAGCGCTTTCCGATAAAGTCGGGAGTACGGCGCCAATCAAGATTTCTTCCGCTTTTATTGCCTGTAAGAAGTGTGGAAGAAGAGCGCTTCGTGCACGTTGGGAAGAGCATTTTTTTGTTTGCCCGCATTGCGGAAACTATGCGGCAATCGGAGCCTATTACCGTTTAAGTATGCTTTATGATGCAGGGTACTTTTCAGGAACTGGACAAGGAAATCGAAGTAAGAGATCCGCTCTCTTTTCCGGAATACAAAGAGAAAGGTGCTTGCGCTGGAGAAGAAGACCGGACTCAAAGAGGCGGTTGTTTCCTCCAAGGGAAAGATAGGCGGAATGCCGGTTGTGGTGATTGTGATGGACAGCCGGTTCCTGATGGGTTCCATGTCGGATTCTGTAGGAGAAAAGATTACCAGAGGCGTGGAAGAGGCGGATAGAGAACACTGCCCGCTGATTATTTTCTCCGCGTCGGGCGGCGCCAGAATGCAGGAAGGCATCTTCAGTTTGATGCAGATGGCAAAGACCGCAGCGGCAATTCAGCTCTTTTCCGAGCATGGCGGACTCTTTATCAGTTTCCTGACGCACCCGACAACCGGCGGGGTTACGGCGAGCTTTGCGACACTGGGAGACATCACCCTGGCAGAACCCGGTGCACTGATCGGCTTTGCAGGGCCGAGGGTGATTGAACAGACCATTAACAGTAAGCTTCCCAAGGGATTCCAAAGGAGTGAATATCTCGAGCAGCACGGTTTTATCGATAAAATTGTGGGGCGTAAAGAGATGCGGGATACCCTGATTCAGCTGTTGTCCCTGCATGAGGACTAAGGAGGAAAAATGATTCGAGAGCTCTTAGAAAAAACGGAAGTACTGGATACACGCATTGCCGTGCTTTTGGAGGAAGGAAAGAAGGAAGAGGCGGAGAAGCTTCTAAAGGAGAAGAAGGACCTCTTAAGCACGGCAGAGAAGCCGGAACCGGGAGATCGCGTTTTTCTGGCGAGACATCCGAAACGACCGCACATGGAGGATTTTGTTTCTCATCTCTTTAGTGATTTCTTCGAACAAAAAGGGGATCATCTCTATGACGAGGATCACTCCATCTATGGAGGAATTGCCCGCTTTCACGGAAAGCCGGTAACGCTCATCGGGCACAGGAAGGGGAGAAACATGGAGGAGAACCTCTTCTGTAACTTCGGGATGCCCTGCCCGGAGGGGTACAGAAAAAGCCATGCGCATCATGGCGCAGGCGGAGAAATTTCATCGCCCGATTATTAGCTTTATTGACACGCCGGGGGCATATCCCGGACTGGAAGCGGAGGAGCATGGACAGGGCGAAGCCATTGCGAAGAATCTCGCCTTTATGAGCAGTCTCCATGTTCCGGTTATTGCCGTTGTGACGGGAGAGGGAAGTTCCGGCGGAGCCCTGGCTATCGGTGTTTCCAACCGGATTCTGATGCTGGAAAATGCTATCTACTCCGTACTCAGTCCCGGAAGGCTTTCGCCACCATTCTTTGGAAGGACAGCAGCAGAGCGGATGAAGCGGCAAAGGTCATGAAGCTGACAGCAGAAGACCTGAAAGAAGCCGGAGTCTGTGATGAAATCATTCCGGAGACGGCGGGCGGCGCGCAGGAGGATCCGGAAGCACTTTATCGGAGTATGGATGCCGCATTGGAAAAAACATTACAGTTTTATTCTGCGATGCCGGGAGAGGAGATTCGAAAAGACCGCCTGGCGAAGTATAGAAGGATTTAGAGGGAGTGTATGGAAGGGAGGCAGATGAGCGGATTAAAGATCATCGGACTCGGCAGAGCTTTACCGAAGAAGAAAGTGCATAATGACGATTTGGCACAGATGATGGAGACAAGCGACGAGTGGATTTTTACCCGAACCGGGATTCATGAGAGACGGTTCTGCGAGAAGGATGAGAGTGCAACGACGCTTGCCATCCGGGCGGCAAAGGAAGCTTGTCAAAATGCGGGAATCCGGGGAGACGAGCTTGGTGCAATCGTGGTCGCCTCGATGTCTTCCGACTTCGCAACCCCCAGTATGGCCTGCCTTGTTGCGGCAAGCCTGTCTGCGGAAGAGGACTGTGTCAGTCTGGACATCAGTGCCGCTTGCTCCGGTTTTGTCTATGGACTGGAAGTGGCGAGGGGATTGCTTTCCGCTTCGCCAAAGAAAAAAGCGCTGGTCATCGGAACAGAGCAGTTATCCCGCCTTTTAAAGATGGAGGATCGGACGACGGCAGTACTCTTCGGTGACGGGGCGGGAGCCTGTGTTGTAGAGGAAAGCACAGACCTTTATGCCGCTTTCTTAGGCTCGCGCGGAGATTTTTCCATTGTGGCACCCGGCATCTATACCGGAGCCTTTGACGGATTTTATGAAGACGGAAGCGAAGAGAAAGAAAAGCTCGGACAGGGGGCAACGGCAGGAAAACATCAGAAAATTGACCATCTCCTGATGGACGGGAAAGAGGTATTTCTTTTCGCAATCGATATCATTCCGAAGTGTATTGAAGCGGTTCTGAAGAAGTCGGGTGACCGCTTGGAGGACGTGGACTATGTCGTCTGCCACCAGGCGAATTCCCGCATTATCCGGAATGTCGTCCGGCACATGAAGGCGGATAAAGCGCAATTTTTTGAGGATATGGAGCACTTTGGAAATACATCGGGAGCGTCCATTCCGATGGCTTTAAAGGATATGGAAGAACAGGGAAAGTTACAGAATAAAGCGAAACTTCTTTTGGTGGGATTCGGCGCGGGTCTTACCTTCGGTAGTGTAGAGATTCTCTATGAGAGGCGGGAAAGTTAAATGCGATTGAATGAAATGCTGGGTATTCGATACCCGATTATTCAGGGCGGAATGGCAAATATTGCAACGGGTGCTTTTGCTGCGGCGTGCTCCGAGGCAGGTGCTTTAGGACTCATCGGAACGGGAGGAATTCGGGAAGCGGAGGGGCTTCGGAAAGAGATTCATACCCTGAGGGAGAGAACGAGTAAGCCTTTCGGAGTCAATCTGATGCTCATGAATCCGGAAACGGAAAAGATGGTGCAGGTTTGTATAGAAGAGAAAGTTCCGGTGGTGACGACCGGAGCCGGAAATCCGGGAATCTATATGGAAGCCTTGAAAGAGGCGGGAATCAAAGTATTCCCGGTCGTGGCTGCTCCGATTCTCGCAGAGAGGATGGAAAAACTCGGGGCAGACGGCATCATCGTGGAAGGCACGGAGTCCGGCGGGCATGTCGGAGAGATGACGACGATGACATTGGTTCCGCAGACTGTGGACAGCGTAGATATTCCGGTCATAGCAGCAGGAGGCATTGCGGACAGAAGACAGCTGAAAGCCGTGTTCACTTTAGGCGCAATCGGTGCGCAGATCGGAACGATCTTACTTTCAGCGGAAGAGTGTCCGATTCATGAGAATTATAAAGAAGCCATTCTGAAAGCCAAAGGGTTCGGATACGGTTGTTACCGGAAGAATCGCAGGAGTGCCGGTTCGGATTCTGAAAAATGCAATGAGCAGAGAGTACCTTCGCATGGAGAAGGAAGGGGCGGAGAAAATGGAACTCGAAAAGTTTACGCTGGGTTCCCTTCGAAAAGCGGTTTTTGAGGGGGATACGAAGATGGGCTCTCTTATGGCAGGGCAGACCTGCGGCCAGGTGAAGCGGATTCGTCCGGTGAAAGAGATTCTGGCGGAGCTTTGTGAGGAATAAAAGGAAGGGGAAGTTTATGGGAAAACTTGCTTTTTATATGCGGGACAGGGAAGTCAGGTGAAAGGAATGGGAATGGACCTTTATGAGGCCTTCCCGGCTTTTCGCGAACCGTATAATACGGCACGACTCCCTTTCGACCTGAAAGAACTGTCTTTTTATGATCCGGAGGGGAAGCTAAACAGGACACGTTACACACAGCCTGCTCTGGTGGCCTTTGCGGTGGGGATGACAAATCTTCTCAGAGAAAATAGGGTGCATCCGGACTTTGCACTCGGTCTTTCCCTGGGAGAGTATTCGGCATTGGAAGCGGCGGAAGTATTTTCCGGAAAAACGGCAGTGGAAATGGTGGCATTTCGGGGAGAAGCGATGGAGAAAGCGGCGGAAGGCATTGATTCTTCTATGGCAGCAATCCTGGGGCTCTCCGAAGCGGAACTCACCAAGGTTGTGGAAGAAGCCGGAGGAGAGGTCTATCTCTGCAATCTGAATTGTCCGGGACAGATCGTCCTTGGCGGAGAAAGAAGCGCTGTAGAGAGGGCTTCCAAGCTTTCTTTAGAGAAAGGAGCAAAGAAAGCCATTCCGTTGAACGTTTCGGGTCCCTTCCATACACCTTTTATGAAAGCGGCGGGCAATGCTTTACAGGGATATTTTCAGCAAATTGCGTTTGCGAAGCCGAAGTGCCGGGTGCTGTTCAATTACCTGGGACGGGAAAGAACGGATTCCGACCCGTCCATTCCGGAACTCCTTGTGGAACAGGTACAGAAGCCGGTTCGCATGGAGGAAAGTCTGTCCGCGCTCCTGGACAGCGGCGTGCGGGAATTTGTGGAAATCGGACCGGGAAAGACCTTATCCGGATTTTTAAAGAAAGTCGCGAAAGGCCAAAGGAAATCGAAGAGCTTACGGTGCACAGTTTGGAGAAGAAGGAAGACGTGGAGGCGTTTTTGTCTTCCTTATAAGATGCATATAGGGAAAGAAGAAAGGGAGAATCTGTGGGAAGAGAAACTTGTTTCATCACGGGGGCGAGCGGCGGCATCGGGAAGGCCATTGCTCTGAAAATGGCGGAGGAAGGCTATAATCTGGTACTGCACTATGGAAGAGGAAAAGAGGCGACAGAAGCCTTAAAAGCGGAGATAGAGAAAAGATATCCGGAGACGGAAGTGCTCGCCCTTTCCGCCAATGTAGAAAAGGAAGAAGAAGTCGGAAAAGCGGTGGAAGACGCGATTGCCCGTTTTTCTTCTATCGAGGTTTTGGTGAATAATGCGGGGATTACGAGAGATAAGCTGCTTTTTACAGATGGATTCTTCCGACTTTGATGCGGTGCTGAGGACGAATTTAAGGAGTGTATTTCTTTTTTCAAAAGCCGTTTCCAGGTATATGCTGAAGAAGCGCTATGGCAGAATTGTTTCCATTTCCAGTGTGGTAGGCTTACACGGCAATGCCGGGACAGAGCAATTATGCAGCATCCAAGGCAGGGGATTATCGGCTTTTCAAAGTCACTTGCGAAGGAACTGGCAGGTCGGTCTGTCACGGTCAACGTGATTTGTCCCGGCTTCATTCATACCAGAATGACGGAAGTTTTGCCGGAAAACGGGAAGGAAGCTCTTCTTGGAACGATTCCCATGAAGCGTTTCGGAGAAGGAGAGGATGTTGCGAATGCAGTCGCCTTTTTTGCAAAGCGAGAGTCCGGCTATATTACGGGGCAGGTACTTTCCGTGGACGGCGGTATGGGAATGTAGAGGAAGAAAAATGGAAAAGAGACGAGTAGTAGTAAGCGGTTTGGGAACAGTGAACCCGACGGGGAATACAGTCAGGGAAAGCTGGGCGTCGATACGGGAAGGAAAGGTCGGTATCGCGGAGATTACGGCATTCGACAGCAGCGCTTTTTCGGTACATTTTGCCGGAGAAGTCAAAGCGTTCCAACCCGAGTCCGTTTTTGAAAAAAGAGAGTTGAAGCACATGGCACGTTTTACCCAGTTCGCCATGCTTGCGGCGGAAGAGGCGGTACTGGACAGCGGTATCCGGGGAAGCCTTCCTGAAGAAGAAATCGGTGTGATTGTTTCCAGCGGGATTGGCGGATTAAAGACGATAGAGGAAGAGCATAGTAAGGCGCTATCCAAAGGATTTGAGAGAGTGAGCCCCCTTCTTCATTCCGATGGCTATTTCCAATATGGCGGCAGCGGAAATTGCGATTCGCCACCATCTGAAAGGAATGTGTATCTGTCCGGTGACGGCCTGTGCCGGAGGTTCCAATGCCATCGGCGACGCTTTTCACCGTATTCGGGACGGGTATGAGACGGCGATGGTTTGCGGTGGAACGGAAGCCGTGATTACCCCGCTCGGAATCGGCGGGTTTGCTTCGATGAAAGCCCTTTCTCCGGCGACAACGCTCTCCCGCGCTTCCATTCCTTTCGATAAAGAGCGTTCGGGATTTGTGATGGGCGAGGGAGCGGGAATCCTCGTTCTGGAAGAAAGAGAGCATGCCTTGAAGAGAGGGGCAAAGATCTATGCGGAAATTGTAGGCTACGGTGCGAACTGTGATGCCTATCATATTACCTCTCCTGCACCGAACGGGGTCGGAGGAGCACAGTGTATGGAACTTGCTTTAAAAGATGCCTCTCTTTCCGCTTCGAAGATTCAGTATATCAATGCGCACGGTACTTCCACGCATTTGAATGATCTCGGGGAGACGGAAGCGATCAAGGCGGTCTTTGGAAAGCGGGCATACGAGATTCCGGTTTCTTCCACGAAATCCATGACGGGGCATCTTCTCGGTGCAGCAGGGGCAGTGGAAGCCATCTTTTCCGTATTGAGTCTCCGGGAAGGTTTTATTCCGGGCACCATGAATTATCAGGTAAAAGATGAGGAACTGGACTTGGATTATGTACCGAACAAGGGAAGAGAAGCGGAGATGGAATATGCGCTTTCGAATTCTCTGGGATTTGGCGGGCATAATGCCTGTCTCATCTTTAAAAAGTAGTTTGGTCTTATCCGGAATAGTTTATCCGAAAGAGCCGCGGGACAGCTTGCAGCAGGGAAAGGAATAGAGTATGGGAAAGCTAAATATAGAAGAGATTGAAGCGATTCTTCCGCACAGGGCACCGTTTCTTCTTCTGGACACGGTGGAAGAACTCGTGCCGGGGGAGTATGCCGTAGCAAGGAAGTGTGTTTCGGCAAATGAGCCTTTTTTTCAGGGGACATTTTCCGGGATACAAGGTTATGCCGGGCGTATTGATTGTGGAGGCACTTGCGCAGACCGGTGCGGTTGCCCTTCTTTCTTTGCCGGAAAATAAAGGGAAAATTGCCCTTTTCGGGGGAATCAAGAACTGCCGCTTTAAGACCCAGGTGCGGCCGGGAGACGTACTCACCTTGACCTGCCGCCTGACGAACCGAAAGGGACCGATCGGCATCGGGGAAGCGGAAGCGACGATAGAGGGAAAGACGGCGGTGAAGGCGGAGCTTACTTTCGCCATCCGAGACTAAAAGAAAAGCGCATGGAAAAAGGGATGAAGCTTTCTATAAAAATTTTTTTCACACAAATTTATATAAAAAAATTTGCTTTTAGTATTAGCATTCTCTTTTGAATCTGTTAAAATTTAACAGATTCATTTTTCTGACTTTTTCTATTTTTAAGAAAAGTATAATGCGATAGCAGATTTTCGAAAAGAGAGAACGCCATGTTTAAAGATGTCATTTTGGACTTGTATAATAAGTTTAGGATTTATTTTTATATGCAGGTCTTTGCCAAGTTCGAAAAAAGAGAAGCGAGCCTGACCACGGTGGAGAGCTACAGCGTGGAGTGTATTAAGGCACTGGGAGAGCCGACGGTACAGGAATTCGCCATTATGATGGGGATTTCCGCACCGAACGCGGCATATAAAGTCAATGCTCTGATGGAGAAAGGCTACATCGAGAAGATTCAGGATGAAAATGATCATCGGGAGTTCCATCTTCGCCCGACGAAGAAGTTTTGGGACTATTATGAGGTGTCTTACCGTTATGTGGAGAAGGTGGAGGAACGTTGCCGTCAGCGCTTTTCGAAGGAAGACTTGGCCAAACTGGAAGAGATGCTTCGCATTATCACGACTGAACTGATGCCGGAACTCGATGTGATGAAGTTTACGAAAGAAGGCGCGGAGAGACACATCAGCATCGGCGCGGACGAGGAAACGGAATGAGGAAGAACCGAAAAGGAAGAGTCTGACCGCGAATCCCTAAAATAGAAGGGGTCCGCGGTTTATTTTATCTTCTCTACCGGGTGTAATTTCCTTGCACTTCCTCTTTTCTCTGTGCTAATATAAGTCGGTATATGCCTTCGGAAAAAAGGCGAAATCTTTTGCAAAGGAAGTACAAAATGAACAAGAAATCAAAGGCCATACTGAAGCTCATCGTTGTCCTTGTTCTGACCGGAGCATTCTGCGTCTTGGGATACCTCAACGCGAAGAATATCAAACTCGGTCTGGATTTAAACGGTGGTGTTTCTATCACGTATCAAACTGTGGACGAGAACCCGACGAAGGAGCAGATGAGTGACACTGTCTACAAACTGCAACTGAAGGCGCAGGGGTATTCGGATGAAGCACAGGTTTATCAGGAAGGAAAGAACCGAATCAACATTGATATCCCGGGTGCTACGGATGCCAATGCCATTTTAGAGGAACTGGGAGAGCCGGGAACCCTCGAATTCGCCGATGAAGACGGAAATGTCCTTCTGACCGGTGATGATGTAAAGACGGCTACGGCGGGAATGACAAATGAAAACAATAAGAAAGAATATGTCATTGAGCTGAACTTTACCGAGGCGGGAGCGAAGAAATTTGCGGAAGCGACGAAGAACAATGTCGGAAAACGCATTTTCATTATCTATAACAATGATGTGATTTCTTCCCCGAACGTCAAAGAGGCCATCAATGGCGGACAGGCGAGCATCAGCCCGATAGAGTCTTATGAGGAGGCAAACAACATTGCATCGACGATTCGTATCGGTGCGCTTCCCGGTTAAGCTCACGGAGCTTCGTTCCAATGTAATCGGAGCAACACTCGGTGTAGAAGCCATTTCCACCTCTTTGAAGGCGGCAGCTATCGGTATCGCTTTGGTTATTCTTTTCATGCTTTTTGTTTACCGGCTTCCGGGACTGGCTTCTTCTATTGCGCTGGTGCTGTATGTCGGTTTGGAAATCGTGCTTTTGCAGGCCTTCGAGGTCACGCTTACCCTTCCGGGTATTGCCGGCGTCATCCTCTCCATCGGTATGGCGGTGGATGCGAATGTCATTATCTTTACCAGAATCAAAGAAGAACTCGGAAACGGGAAGGCTACGGATAAGGCCATCAAGGCAGGTTTTGAGAAGGCGCTTTCCGCTATTCTCGACGGAAATATTACGACCCTGATTGCGGCTGCGGTGCTTTACCTCCGCGGAACGGGAACGGTTCGAAGCTTTGCAACAACCCTTGCTATCGGTATTGTTGTATCCCTGATAACGGCATTGTTTGTGACGAGAGCGCTGCTCAACGCCTTCTATGAATTCGGTGCGGAGAATCCGAAATTGTACGGCGTGAAGAAAGAAACGAAGATCATCAACTTCATCCGTTTCCGAAAAGTGGCTTACAGTCTTTCTGCACTGGTCATCGTATTCGGTTTTGTGATGCTTTTTATGAACAAGAAGAATACAGGCTATGTCTTTAACTATGATTTGGATTTCCGCGGCGGTTCTTCCACTACGATTACCTTTGATAAGGATATGAGTATGGCGGAGATTGATGAGAAGGTGATTCCGCTCTTTAGAGAAGCAACCGGGGGAAATGCCTCCGCACAGGCGGCAAAGGTTGCCGGAACCAATGAAGTCATTGTAAAGACAAGGACGATGACGACGGAAGAGAGGACAAAGCTCTATAACAGCATTCAGGATAAATTCTCTATTAAAGAAGACAAGATCGTAACGGAAAACATTTCCGGTGCCGTTTCCCGGGAGATGAAGGTGGATGCGGTTTGGGCACTTGCCATTGCGATTTTCTGTATGCTGATCTACATCTGGGTACGTTTCCGGGATATCAAGTTTGCTTCGGCATCCGTTCTTGCGCTGGCACACGACGTGCTGGTGACCGTAACCTTCTATGCGGCGCTTCGCTGGGCGGTCGGATCGAACTTTATTGCCTGCATTCTTACGATTGTCGGCTACTCCATCAATGCGACGATTGTCGTCTTTGACCGTATCCGGGAAAATATCCAGAATGGCGATGTGAAGAAGAAAGGCTTGGATTATGCGGTAAATGAGGCGATTTCCAACACCCTTACCCGTTCCATCAATACTTCTCTGACCACTTTCATTACCGTATTCTGCCTCTATCTTTTCGGGGTAAGTTCCATTCGGGACTTCTCTATGCCGCTTATGGTAGGAATCATTTCCGGAGCATGGTCTTCCGTATGTATCGCCGGACCGCTTTGGTATGATTTTGTTCAATTTTCAAAGAAGAGGAAGAAATGAAATATGAGATTGTAGGACAGTGCGGAAGAGCGAAGTCTGCACACATGGAAACCGTGCACGGCGTGATTGAAACGCCGGTTTTCATGAATGTAGGAACCGTAGCGGCAATCAAAGGTGCCGTGTCCACCGATGATTTACGAAGCATCGGAACAGAGGTGGAACTCTCCAATACCTATCATCTTCATGTTCGTACCGGGGACAAGACCATCAAAGAACTTGGCGGTCTGCACCGTTTCATGAATTGGGATAAACCGATTCTTACGGATTCCGGCGGTTTCCAGGTCTACAGTCTGGCAAAGACCGGCAGGAAGATTCGGGAAGAGGGCGTAGAGTTTCGCTCCCATATCGACGGCAGAAAGATCTTCATGGGACCGGAAGAGTCGATGGAGATTCAGTCGAACCTGGCTTCCACCATCGCTATGGCTTTTGATGAGTGTCCCCCCGCTCTTGCCGAGCGGGATTATATCGTGCCGTCCGTGGAGAGAACAACGCGCTGGCTTATCCGTTGCAAGGAGAAGATGGAGCGCTTGAATCAGGAAGAGGGAACGCTTAATCGGCAGCAGCTTCTTTTCGGTATCAATCAGGGAGGAATCCTTGCTGACGTGCGGATAGAGCACGCGAAGCGGATTTCGGAACTGGACCTTCCGGGCTATGCCGTCGGCGGACTGGCTGTCGGAGAGAGTCACGAAGATATGTATCGGATTTTGGACGAGGTTGTGCCGCATCTCCCGAAAGAAAAGCCGACCTACCTTATGGGAGTAGGAACACCGGAGAACATGATTCAGGCGGTAGACAGGGGAATTGATTTCTTCGATTGCGTCTTTCCGAGCAGAAACGGACGGCATGGTCATGTATACCATGCTTTTGGAAAGTTGAATCTCTGGAATCTCGCGTATGAGAAGGATGAGCGTCCGATTGAGGAGGGCTGTGACTGTCCGGCTTGTAAGGGGATTCGTCTTCCGGACGGGAGCTACAGCGGAGGATATTCCCGTGCGTATATCCGCCATCTCCTGAAGGCGAAGGAAATGCTCGGGATGCGACTCTGCGTTCTGCACAATCTTTCCTATTACAATCGTCTGATGCGACAGATGCGGGAAGCGATACGGGCGTCCAACTGGGAGAACTGGCGGGACGAAGCCCTTCGGAAATTAAAAACACAGAATTCATAAAAGAAGCAATATGGTAAGATGCATCAAAGTTGGAAAGGAAAAAATAGAAAAGATAAGATGCAAAATAGAAAAGAAAAGACGCATTAAGTTGTGAACACGGAACAGAAAACAGAAGGAGACATTATGCAAAACATTGGCGTATTCGGAACAGTCATCTATGTGGTTTTAATCATCGGCATTTTTTACTTCATGGGCGTTCGTCCGCAGCAGAAGGAGAAGAAGAAGCAGCAGGAGATGCTGAGTTCTCTTGCTGTGGGAGACACGGTGCTCACGACTTCGGGATTTTACGGTGTGGTGATTGATCTTACGGAAGACACCGTGATTGTAGAATTTGGCGGAAATAAGAATTGCCGTATTCCCATGCAGAAAGCGGCAATCGTGCAGATTGAAAAAGCGAATTAAAGGGACCAAAAACGTAGAGAACAAAGGAATGCGGGAAAACAGTTCTTTCGAAGCCGTGGCAGAAGAGATAGTGCTCTTGCGACGCGGTTCTTTGGAAAAGAAAAAGAGGTCGAAATGAAGAATTTAGTTTTACTTTTTGGCGGACAATCTACAGAACATGAAGTGTCCTGCCGTTCCGTACTGACCGTGCTTCGTGCAGTCAATCGCGAGAAATATCGTCCGATTTTAGTCGGTATCACGAAAACGGGAGATTGGATTCCGGTAGAAAACGGGGATAAGATTCAGGATGGAAGCTGGAGAGAAGGGAAGCGAAGAGCCATGCTTCTTCCGGACGCAGGATGGAAGTCTCTTGTCTACTTTGAGGAAGACGGGAGCAGTCATTGTGAGAAGGTGGGCATCGTGTTTCCGGTTCTGCACGGCAAAGGCGGGGAGGACGGAACGGTGCAGGGACTCCTGGAACTCGCCGAGATTCCTTATGTCGGCTGCGGTGTGCTTTCTTCTGCAATTTCCATGGATAAAATCTCCACGAAACTGGCGGTTCGAAAAACTTTAGAGGGGCAAGGCGTTCGGCAGGCGAACTATATTTCCCTCACGAGAGCGGAGTGGAAGAAAGAGAAGAGACGGGAAGAAATCGAGAAAGAAGCGGAGGAAGTTCTCCATTTTCCCCTCTTCGTTAAGCCGTCCAATGCAGGTTCTTCCTGCGGCGTGAGCAAGGTGGAAAAGAAAGAGGACTTATGTTCTGCCGTAGAGAAAGCACTCACGGTGGATCGTCGTGTCCTGATTGAAGAATTTATTAAAGGAAGAGAGCTGGAATGTGCCGTATTTTCCGGCACGGCGGGAGAAGTGATTGCTTCCTCTGTCGGAGAGATTCAGGCAGCGGCGGAATTTTATGATTATGACGCAAAAGTACAACAATCCGGATTCGAAGACGGAACTGAATCCCGTGCTTCCGGCTACGGTGGAAGAAAAGGATACAGAAAGCGGCAAAGTCCATCTTCCTTGCGGTCGACGGCTACTCTTTGTCGAGAGTGGACTTCTTTTTTACGGGAGAGGAGATCGTGTTTAACGAAATCAATACCATGCCCGGCTTCACTTCCATTTCCATGTATCCCATGCTTTTTTTCAGAAAGCGGGATGGACACTGGAAGAACTTGTTGAGCGCTTGATTGCCAGTGCGGAGAACAGACCTTAAGAATTTCATAAATAATTATTTCTTTAGACTTTAAACATTTTGGAAAGAAAATAGTATACTGAAATGTAATCGATTCGAAAATGTTTGATTTCTATCTCCTAGGGGCTCTGTGATGCACGCAGAGTCCTTTTTTTGTGGCAGACCGGGTAGGGGAGGAAGATGAAAGTTTTGGTTCAATTGAAAACGAAGCAGAATCTGGATGGAGACAGAGATGTCTTCTCCGTCAGCAATAAAGGGGTTCTGATGACACGGAAGAACAGCTATCTCCTGAGTTATTTTCAGGAAAATGTGCACCATTCTCTGGAGTTTTTTCCGAAAGAAGAACGGGTGGTGATGATGCGAAACTGGAAGGACAGGCAGAGAGTGGAGTATCTTTCCGGTGTAAAGTGGTCCGTGGAGTATGAAACGGAGTGCGGAACGCTTCCTCTTTCTTTTGCGACACGCTCGGTGGAATTTCTTTATGATGAATTCAGTGCGGGAAGGGCGGAAGTCCGTCTTCGCTACTTTCTTTATCAGTTTGAACAGCTGGTGGCGGACACGGAACTCTCCATTGCAATTTTTCCTCTAAAAGGGTAGAATAAACTGGTTATTCTACAAGAGTTATCGAATCTATTTGAAAGAAGAGGTTGTTTCTATGTTGCTTGCGATTTCGGCTCCAACGGTCATTTCGATTCTGCTTTCCGTCCTCCTTGTTCTCTTAGCGGTTCTGGTTATTCTGTACATCTTGGGAAGAAGAATGCAGGCCAGACAAGCGCAGCAACAACCGATGATTGAAGCGCATACCATGGAAGTTTCCATGTTGATTATTGACAAGAAGAAGATGCGGGTAAAGGAAGCCATTCAAGCGGGACTTCCGGAACAGGTGGACAAAGAGATGCCGTTTTATGCCCGGATGACGAAACTTCCGATTGTAAAAGCCAAGGTAGGACCGAAGGTTCTCACCTTGATGGCGGATCCGACAGTGTATGAACAGCTTCCTTTAAAAAAAGAAGTGAAGGTTGCCGTGTCGGGCATCTATATCCGTTCCATAAAGTCGGTTCGCGGAGGGGCTGTTCCGGAAGCACCGAAGAAGAAAGGCTTTTTTGCAAAACTCAGGGGAAGAGCGGAAGAAGCGGTAAAAGCGGATACCGCCAAGCAGAAGAGTGAGAAAAGAAAATAGCGTTTTAGGAATCACCACACTATGCCTTGACAAGTATAGTGTGGTGATGTTAGTATGAGGTTTGCTTATTTGGCAGACAGTGGGCAGACTATGCCCTTTTTCCGCACTCCGGAAATATTTTGCCGAATAAAAGTGAAGGAATCGTCAATTTTTCGCAAAAATAAGAAACCCTGCAAAGTAACTTGAAGATATGATCCTATCTATGCTCTGTCGGGTGCTTTTTATTGTGAATTCTAAACAATGAGACGAGTCTGTCTCAGACATTAGGGGTGAACGGTCGATGAAAAAAAGCAAAATGCATCCGGTGCAAACCGGAAAAAATCTCAGGATGACTTTCTCTCGCAGTAAAGAAGTCCTTGAAATGCCAAACCTCATTGAAATCCAGAAGGATTCCTATGAGTGGTTTTTGCATGAGGGGCTCAGGGAGGCCTTTGATGATATTTCTCCCATCCAGGACTTTGCCGGTCATTTGAGTTTGGAGTTTGTGGACTTTAAACTGGTGCGGTCCGAAGCAAAGTACACCATTGAAGAGTGCAAGGAGAGGGATGCTACCTATGCTGCACCGCTCAAGGTGAAAGTTCGCCTTTTTAATAAAGATAAAGAAGAAATTAACGAGCATGAGATCTATATGGGAGACCTTCCTCTGATGACAGAGAACGGTTCTTTCGTAATTAACGGTGCAGAGCGTGTTATCGTATCCCAGCTTGTGCGTTCTCCCGGTATTTACTATGGGATTGACCATGATAAGGTCGGAAAGGAGCTGTACAGTTGTACGGTGATTCCGAACCGCGGTGCATGGATTGAGTATGAGACGGATTCCAATGACGTTTTCTTTGTTCGTGTAGACAGAACAAGAAAGGTTCCGGTAACCGTTTTTATTCGTGCGCTCGGCGTTGGCTCCAACAAAGAGATTCTGGAGCTCTTCGGTGACGATCCGAAGTTGCAGGCTTCGATTGATAAGGATCCTTCCGAGAACTATCAGGAAGGCTTATTGGAGTTATATAAGAAGATTCGTCCGGGAGAGCCGCTTTCCGTGGATTCCGCACAGTCTCTCCTGCATTCCATGTTCTTTGATCCGAGACGATATGATCTCGCTAAGGTCGGAAGATATAAGTTTAATAAGAAGTTACACTTTAAGAGCCGTATCAAAGGGCATACCCTTGCGGAAGCGGTTTATTCTACCGAGACGGGAGAACTTCTTGCGGAGGCGGGTACCGTAGTCAGCCAGGAACTCGCCATTTCTCTTCAGAATGCGGCAGTCCCCTATGTCTTCATTGACGGGCCGACCCGCACGGAGAAAGTGCTTTCTTCCATGCAGGTAGATATTTCGGAGTGGATTCCGAAAGAGATTGATGCGGCGGAGCTTGGTGTCGGCGAGCTGGTTTACTTCCCGGTTTTGAAAGAAATCTTGGAAGAGAACGAAGGAAAGGGTGTTGAGGCTTTAAAGGAAGCCATTAAGAAGAATATCCATTCCCTCATTCCGAAGCACATTACAAAGGAAGATATTTTTACTTCCATTAACTATTTACTGAATCTGGATGAAGAAATCGGTACGGTGGATGACATCGACCATCTCGGCAATCGTCGTATCCGTGCTGTGGGAGAACTCTTACAGAACCAGTATCGAATCGGCCTTTCCCGTATGGAAAGAGTGGTTCGTGAGAGAATGTCCACCCAGGATATTGATGAGATTACACCCCAGTCTCTGATCAATATCAAGCCGGTAACGGCAGCCGTGAAGGAGTTCTTCGGTTCCTCCCAGCTTTCCCAGTTCATGGATCAGAATAACCCACTGTCCGAGCTTACCCATAAGAGAAGACTTTCCGCCCTTGGACCCGGAGGACTTTCCAGAGACCGTGCGGGATTTGAGGTTCGAGATGTCCATTATACGCACTACGGAAGAATGTGCCCGATTGAGACGCCGGAAGGACCGAACATCGGTCTGATTAACTCTCTTGCGTCTTATGCAAGAATCAATGAATACGGTTTGATCGAAGCACCGTACCGTGTGGTGGATAAGACGGATAAGGCCAATCCCGTTGTTACGGATCAGGTAGTCTATTTGACGGCGGATGAAGAGGATGATTTGCTTGTTGCACAGGCAAACGAGCCCTCTGGATGAAGAAGGCCATTTCAAACACGATAACGTTTCGGGAAGATATCGGGATCAGACTTCCGCATTCCCGAAGGCAAGCGTGGACCTGATGGACGTATCGCCGAAGATGGTGTTCTCCGTTGCGACATCCATGATTCCGTTCTTACAGAACGACGATGCGAACCGTGCGCTCATGGGATCGAACATGCAGCGTCAGGCTGTTCCGCTTCTGACCACGGAATCCGCAGTAGTGGATACCGGTATGTCCAATAAGGCGGCGGTGGACTCCGGTGCCTGCGTGGTGGCGAAGAACGGTGGTGAGGTTACCCTGTCTTCTTCCGCAAAGATTGTTGTAAAGAGAGACAAAGACGGCGGATACGATGAGTATAAGCTGATGAAGTTTGTTCGAAGCAACCCCAGTAACTGTTACAATCAGAAGCCGATTGTGAATACCCATGATCATGTGGAGGCGGGCGATGTCATTGCGGACGGTCCCTCTACGAAGAATGGAGAGATTGCACTCGGAAAGAATCCGCTTATCGGCTTTATGACTTGGGAAGGATATAACTACGAGGATGCGGTTCTCCTTTCCGAGAGACTGGTGCAGAATGACGTTTACACTTCCGTCCATATTGAAGAGTATGAACTGGAAGCCAGAGATACAAAGCTTGGACCGGAAGAGATTACTGCCGATGTGCCGGGCGTCGGAGATGATGCACTGAAGAATCTCGATGAGAGAGGAATCATCCGTATCGGTGCGGAAGTAAGAGCCGGAGATATCCTGGTCGGCAGAGTTACGCCGAAAGGAGAGACGGAGCTTACTGCGGAGAGAGACTCCTTCGCGCCATCTTTGGAGAGAAGGCAAGAGAAGTTCGCGATACTTCTCTGAAAGTGCCCCACGGCGCTTATGGAACGGTCATCAATACGATGGTCTTCACGAGAGAAAACTCCGATGAACTTGCCCCCGGTGTGTCCGAGTCCGTTCGCGTTTACATTGCGCAGAAGCGTAAGATCGGCGTAGGAGACAAGATGGCAGGGCGTCATGGAAACAAGGGTGTCGTTTCCCGTGTGCTTCCGGTAGAGGATATGCCGTATCTGCCGAACGGTCGGCCCGCTGGATATCGTGTTGAATCCGCTCGGCGTGCCGTCCCGTATGAATATCGGACAGGTTCTTGAATTACATCTTTCCCTCGCTGCAAAGGTGCTGGGAATCGATGTTTCCACTCCGATTTTTGACGGAGCGACCGAGGTGGATATTCAGCAGACGCTGATTCTTGCCAACGACTACGCGAACTTGAGTTGGGAGGAATTTTCCGAGAAACATAAAGAAGAACTGAATCCGGAGGTATATGACTACCTCGGAAGTCATCTGGAACATAGAAAAGAGTGGCAGGGTGTTCCCATCGGTATTGATGGAAAGGTACAGCTTCGTGACGGTAGAACCGGAGAGAAGTTTGACGGACCGACATCAATCGGTTTCATGCACTACTTGAAACTGCACCACCTGGTTGATGATAAGATTCACGCCAGATCCACCGGACCGTACTCCCTCGTTACCCAGCAGCCTCTCGGCGGTAAGGCGCAGTTTGGCGGACAGCGTTTCGGAGAGATGGAGGTTTGGGCACTGGAAGCCTACGGTGCCGCTTATACCTTACAGGAAATTCTTACGATGAAGTCCGACGATGTGGCAGGACGTGTGAAGACATACGAAGCCATCATCAAGGGACAGAACATCCCCGCACCCGGTGTGCCGGAGTCCTTCAAAGTGCTTCTGAAAGAAATGCAGGCACTTTGCCTGGATATGCAGGTTCTGGATGAAGAACAGAATGTTGTGGAGATCACGGAAGATCTTTACGACGCGAACCAGGATATGCACAGACTCCTGTCCGGAGGCGACTATCGCACAGAGAAGCAGGAAGACTTCGGGGCTTATGGATATACAAAGCAGGAATTTAAGGACGGAGAATTGGTCGACAGCGAGGAAGAGCAGGATAGCGAGGATGCGCTTTCCGATCAGGACGCGGAGGAGTTCTTTGAGAGCATTACTTCCGGCTTGAATGACGATGATGGTGAGGACGAGTAGAGGAGGAAAAATGGCAAACTTTCAAAATGGAAATGAGCCGGTACAATTTGATTCCATAAAAATCGGTTTGGCATCTCCCGAAAAGATCTTAGCTTGGTCTTACGGTGAGGTGAAAAAACCGGAAACCATTAACTATAGAACTTTAAAGCCGGAAAAAGACGGACTCTTCTGCGAAAGAATCTTCGGACCGGTAAAAGACTGGGAGTGTCACTGCGGAAAGTACAAGAAGATTCGCTATAAAGGTGTGATTTGCGACCGTTGCGGTGTAGAAGTCACAAAATCTTCCGTTCGTCGAGAGAGAATGGGACACATCAAGCTTGCAGCACCGGTTTCCCATATCTGGTATTTCAAGGGAATTCCGTCCAGAATGGGACTCATTTTGGATATCAGTCCGCGAATTCTGGAAAGAGTACTGTATTTTGCGTCTTATGTTGTCCTGGATCCGATGGAGACCAGTTTAAGTTACAAAGAAGTCCTTTCCGAGAAAGAATATAGGGATGCGGTAGAGCAGTACGGCTATGGCAATTTCCGTGTTGGAATGGGAGCGGAAGCGATTTACGAGCTTCTTTCCAGTATCGACCTGGAAAAGGAATATAACAATCTTCGTGCGGAGCTGGATAACTCCTCCGGACAGAAGAGGGCAAGAATTGTAAAGCGTCTGGAAGTAGTAGAGGCATTCCGTTCCTCCGGTAACAAGCCGGAGTGGATGATTCTGACGAATCTTCCGGTGATTCCGCCGGACCTTCGTCCGATGGTACAGCTTGACGGCGGACGTTTTGCAACTTCCGACATTAATGACCTTTATCGTCGTATCATCAACAGAAACAATCGTCTGGCACGTCTTCTGGAACTTGGCGCACCGGAGATTATCGTTCGAAACGAGAAGAGAATGTTACAGGAAGCAGTTGATGCTTTGATTGATAACGGTAGACGCGGACGCCCCGTAACGGGACCCGGAAACCGTGCCTTAAAGTCTCTTTCCGATATGTTAAAGGGAAAGCAGGGCCGTTTCCGTCAGAACCTTCTCGGAAAGCGTGTAGACTACTCCGGACGTTCCGTTATCGTCGTAGGACCGGAACTGAAGATTTATCAGTGCGGTGTACCGAAAGAGATGGCGATTGAGCTCTTTAAGCCTTTCGTTATGAAAGAGCTGGTAAACACCGGTAAGGCGCATAACATTAAGAATGCGAAGAAGATGGTGGAGCGACTCGATGAGGGGGTATGGGATATCCTCGAGTATGTCATCAAAGAGCATCCCGTTATGCTGAACCGTGCTCCGACCCTGCACCGTCTCGGTATTCAGGCATTTGAGCCGATTCTTGTTGAAGGTAAGGCGATTAAGCTTCATCCGCTTGTTTGTGCCGCTTTTAATGCGGACTTCGATGGAGACCAGATGGCGATCCACCTTCCGCTGACGCAGGAAGCACAGGCGGAGTGTCGTTTTATGCTCCTGTCTCCGAATAACCTCTTGAAGCCGTCTGACGGCGGTGTGGTTGCCGTACCGTCACAGGATATGGTACTCGGTGTATACTATCTCACCCAGGAGAGGGACGGCGATCTTGGAGAGGGAATGCTTTTCAAGTCTGTCAATGAAGCCATCCTGGCTTATGAGAATCACTTTGTGACTCTGCACGCGAAGATTCGCTGCAAAGTGAAGAAAGAGTGGGAGAGCGAAGACGGAAAGAAGGAGATGCTGGAAGGCATCATCGATACGACAGTCGGAAGACTTCTCTTCAACGAAATTATTCCGCAGGATCTCGGTTTTATCGACCGGAGCATCCCGGAGAACCGTCTGCTTCCGGAGATCAACTTCCTCGTAAAGAAGAAGAACTTGAAGCAGATTCTGGAAAAGGTGATGGATGTGCACGGCGCTATGCAGACTGCTCTGACACTCGATGACATCAAGGCAATCGGCTACAAGTATTCCACGAAGGCTGCCATGACGGTTTCCATTCACGATATGACCGTTCCGGCTAGCAAGGAAGAACTTCTGGAAAATGCACAGAAAACCGTAGACAGAATTGCAAAGAACTTCCGTAGAGGTTTGATTACGGAAGAAGAGCGATACAAGGAAGTGATTGAGACCTGGAAGGACACGGACGATCAGTTGACGCATGACCTTCTTACCGGTCTGGATAAATATAACAACATCTTCATGATGGCGGACTCCGGAGCCCGTGGTTCCGATAAGCAGATTAAGCAGCTTGCCGGTATGCGTGGACTCATGGCGGATACCACCGGTAAGACGATCGAACTTCCGATTAAGTCCAACTTCCGTGAAGGACTGGATGTTCTGGAGTACTTTATCTCCGCACACGGTGCGCGTAAAGGACTTTCCGATACGGCGCTGCGTACGGCAGACTCCGGATACCTTACAAGACGTCTGGTTGACGTTTCCCAGGATTTGATTATCCGTGACCTGGATTGTGCGGAAGGACGGGATTCCATTCCTTCCATGGAGATTACGGAGCTTTCTGACGGACAGGAGAAGATAGAGTCCTTACAGGAAAGAATCACGGGACGTTTCCTTGCGGAAGATATCATCGATCCGGAAACCGGAGCGGTAGTGATTAAAGCGGACCACATGGTTACGCCGAAGAGAGCACCTCTCATTATGGACGCGCTGAGTAAGATGGGCAGAAAGTCCGTGAAGATTCGTACGGTTCTCACCTGCCGTTCGAAGTCCGGAATCTGTGCAAAGTGTTACGGTGCAAACCTCGCTACCGGAAAGCCGGTAGAAGTGGGAGAAGCGGTCGGAACCATTGCCGCACAGTCTATCGGAGAGCCGGGTACACAGCTTACGATGAGAACCTTCCATACCGGTGGTGTGGCAGGTGGAGATATCACACAGGGTCTTCCCCGTGTAGAGGAACTTTTTGAGGCAAGAAAGCCGAAGGGACTTGCGATTCTGACGGAAATTGCCGGAGTTGTAGAGATTCGCGATACAAAGAAGAAGAGAGAAGTCATCGTGACGGACAACGAGTCCGCACAGTCGAAGACTTATCTCATTCCGTATGGATCGAGACTCAAGGTAACGGACGGACAGATATTGGAAGCCGGAGATATTCTGACAGAAGGTTCCATTAACCCGCATGACCTCTTGAAGATTAAGGGAGTGAAGGCGGTTCAGGACTATATGATTTCGGAAGTGCAGAGGGTTTATCGTCTGCAAGGTGTAGAAATCAACGATAAGCACATCGAGATGATTGTTCGACAGATGATGAAGAAAGAGCGTGTCAATGAATCGGGTGATTCCCGCTTCATTCCCGGGAACGACCGTGGATCGTCTGGATTTCGAAGATGAAAATGAAAGACTCATCAAGGAAGGAAAGACACCGGCGGAAGGAAAGCGTACCATGCTCGGTATCACCAAGGCATCTCTTGCTACAGATTCCTTCATGTCTGCGGCCTCCTTCCAGGAGACGACGAAAGTCCTTACGGAAGCGGCAATCAATGGAAAGATTGACCGTCTCGTCGGCTTGAAAGAAAATGTCATCATCGGAAAACTGATTCCTGCCGGAACCGGTATGAGAAGATACAGAAATGTAAAGCTCTCCACAGATAAGGAAGAGCACGTAGAGTATACGCCGGATGTTGCCGGGGAAGACACCGATCCGCTTAGCACGGAGGAAATCTTCGATGCGGATCCGAAGGGACTTTCGGGTCTCGCAGAGGCTCTTCGTGCCATCAAGGATGGAGAGAACGAGCTTTAAGTGCAGTAAAAGCAACTTGTGCGATCGCGCAGATTTTTGTTGTAGATAAAGAGCGAAGAAGAACGAAGGCATCGATGTCCGGATTCTTCTTCGTTTTTTTGTTCAACCGTCCCTCCGAGTATGTCTGATCAACCGACTCTCCGAAATATATCTAATCAACCATCTCTTCGAATATATCGGATCAAACGGCTTTCCGAATGGATCTGATCAACCGCTCATCGGAACGTACAAAAAGAAATACAAGAGCAAGTATTGATTCTTTTTTAACGAAAGTCTATACTTTTTAATTGTTAAATAAAAACGAATAACAAAAAGTGGAGTCGAGTTTCGAGCAGGAGAGAGTAGGAGGATTGTATGGCTAAGACAAGAATGATGCGTGCGCCGTTAAAGTATGTACAGGGAAAGGATGCACTTCTGTCCTTTCATGAGGAGTTAAAAGACTTAGGAGAGCGTTGGCTCTTCATTTGCTCCAACAGCGGGCATAAAGCGTGTCATGACAAGATGGAGAAGAGCTTTGACGGAAGCGACAATTACAGAAGATATGAGGTCTTCGGCGGAATGTGCAGTACCGGGGAAATCGAAAAGATGCGGAAAATTGTACAGGAAGATCATATTGATGTTGTGTGCGGTATCGGTGGCGGTTCCGCAATTGATACGGCAAAGGCAGTGGCATACTATGAGAAGATTCCGGTAGCGGTCGTGCCGACAGTCATCGCTACCGACGCGCCTTGCACAGGTCTGTCCGTAGTTTACAACGATGACGGAAGCTTCAACTCCTATCTTTTCTACCCGAAGAATCCGGATGCGGTTCTGGTGGACAGTTTCGTTATCGCCCATGCCCCCGTAAAGTTCCTGATTGCCGGCATCGGCGATGCTTTAGGAACCTATTTTGAAGCAAGAGCCTGCTCGAGAGCGGATGCCCCCAGTTTGGAAAATGGAGGAATTACCCGTTCCGCGATGGCGCTGGCAAAGCTCTGCTATGAGACACTCCGGAATTTTGGTGCACAAGCGGTTGTTTCCTGCGAGAATCAGCTCGTTACCACGGAGCTCGAGGCCATTATCGAGGCAAATGTTTACCTCTCCGGCGTCGGTGCGGACAACTGCGGTCTTGCTGTTGCCCATTCCTTCTATAACGGTGTAACGGCGCTTGGCGGACACAGTGCACCGCACGGCTGCTGTGTAGCGTTCGGTACGCTGGTACAGCTTCTCTTAGAGGGCGTTCCTAAGCAGGAGTTTGAAGAAGTGCAGGATTTCTGTATTGAAGTTGGACTTCCGATCACTTTGGAGGACTTGGGCTTAGACAGTACGAAGACAGAGGACTTGAAAAAGATTGCAAAGAGCGCCTGTGTTCCCGGAGAAACGCTGCATAACATGATTCCGGATGTTGGAGAAGAGGAATTACTTGGCGCAATGCTTCTCTGTGATAAGCTGGGGAAAGAGAAGAAAGCATAAGAGGATAGAGAAAAGACCGATAAATCACTTTGTTTAGGATTTATCGGTCTTTTTATTCTTAACAAGTGACTGAGGCGAAGCCTGAAGTCTTAGTGCTCTTTTAGTTGAAAACGGGCAACCAGATCATTTAAGATTGTTGCCTGACCGGAGAGCTCTTCTGACGCGGCAGCAGACTCCTCGGCTGTTGCCGTGTTACTCTGTACAACGGAAGAAATCTGGTCAATTCCCGTAGAGACCTGCTCCACGGCTTTCGACTGCTCTACGGAAGCCTCGGCAATTTGATTTACCAATTCGGTAACTTTGCCGGTTCCGCTGACGACTTTCTGTAAGGATTCAGCCGTGCTGTCTGCGAGGACGGATCCTGTTCAACAGCCTGAAGTGTTTCCTCTATCAGCATCGTGGTGTCTTTTGCGGCATTGGCAGATTTCTGTGCCAGGTTTCCTACCTCATCCGCGACGACTGCAAAGCCCTTTCCGGCAACCCCGGCTCTTGCCGCCTCTATCGCCGCATTCAGGGCAAGAATATTGGTCTGGAAGGCAATATCATCGATAGTCTTGATGATTTTACTGATTTCACCGGACTTTTGATTGATATTCTCCATTGCAGCTTTCATTTCTTGCATCTGTTTATCCGAATAGCGCACTTCTTTACCGGCGTTCTGTGCCTCCGTATCTGCCAGACGGGTATTCTGCGCGGTTTTCTTAATTTGCTCGGAGATATCATTCACCGTAGCGGAAAGCTCTTCGATAGAAGAAGCCTGTTCCGTAGCGCCCTGAGACAGCCCCTGTGCACTGGCACTGACCTGCGTGGCACCGGAGTTTACCTGTACCGCACTCTTCTGGATTTCCGTCATGGTTTTGGAAAGGTCGGAACTGATATTCTGAATGGAATCAAAGAGCGGACGATAGGCGCCGCTGTAGTAATCCGCATTATTCATTTCCACGTTAAAATTACCCTGGGCAAGTTGATTCAGTTTTTCGGAGAGGTCTGCAATGATAGAACGGATACGATGCACCACATTTCCCATGGAGTGCATTAATTTTCCGATTTCATCGTTACTATGATATTGTAGATCCATAGAGAAATCTCCGACGGATAACTTTTCACCGGCTTCCGCAACTTTCTGCTAAAGGCTTTAAGAAATGGGAAATCAGAAAGGCAGTGGCCAATGCCAGAACAAAAACAGTGCTTAGACCGGAAACAATTCCAACATTTCTTAAAACATCCACTTCTTTCGCATAGTCATGTTCCGATATATCCAGCCTTACCCACCATGTGCTGCCATCCATATCGATAGGATGAAAGTAATCTCTTCTCGCTTCCCCTTTTTCATTCTTAATATTCAGAATGAAGGGCTTTTTTGTCGCCATTTTTTCCGCTATCGCGGCAGAAGCCTTAGCCGGCAGAACCTCTTTTAACGATTTCCCGTTTATTTCCTCCGCTTTACTGCGGATGAGTCCTTCTCCGTCAATCAAGTTAACGAACATGGAGGGATAGGAAGAGTCCTTCTGGGTAATATTTGTCAAGACATCTTCTTTCACATCGAGAAGAATAGCGCCCATAAACTGATTATTCACCATAATCGGCTTTGTGATGGCAAACATCCTCTTACTCGGGTCTATGGAGTCGCTGTATACGGGGGAAACGTAGGTCGTGCCTTTGTTTTTTGCTCCGGTATAATAAGAGATATTTTGATACTTCTCATAAGGAAAGTTCATGATTCTTCTATTTTCCACTTCTCCGCGTAAAAGAATCGGGGCATAGTTTTCAATACCGTTATAGAAAGCATTCGGCTCAAAAAGAACGCCGATGTCTTCCAGATTTTCTTCCCCCTTCATATTAGAGTAAAGCGCATTTAAAATAACCACTTCCGCATTGTAACGGGAGGCGGGTAAGAAGGCGTTCACCACCCGGCTCCGGAAAGTCAGATTATTCATAGGAGGAATGCTCTGGTCATTTCCCTCCACATCTCGGATTTTCCATGGATTTCCGGGAGTACCGCCGACTTCATCATTTTGCTGAAAAACAAAGCTGATGCTTTGGTTGATGTTATCGGTTATGGCATTTAAGCGACTCATTAAAGTATTGAGATCGTTGCTGGCCTGTTCTGCCTTATAACTCATATTGGCATCCACTTTCTTGTTCATAGACAATCTGAAACTATGAATCAAGAAAAAAAGCAGTACCAATAAAATGACAAAAGTCAATAATCCGAGAATCAGAGACATTTTTTGTTGTAATTGCAGATTCTCATAGAATGATCTTTTTGTTCTTTGCTTCTTCTCCATCTTACTTTCCTCCCTGAAAAATAAACGCGGTACACGTCCTCTTATACCTTCTCCATTCATCGACAGAGAAAAGAAAAGCTATAAGAATCCGGAGGGGAATTTTGCAAAAAAAGAGAAAGCGAATTCGGTAGGGAAAACGAAGGATGGGAGAAAAAATCAGCAAATCCTATAAAGATAAAGAGAGAAAACGCTATTTATAGTATATTTCTACTGGAGAATTTCAAATAATTGTTCTATAATGCAAAAACATATATTTTTGAAAGACGAGAGTAGAGAGGTTCGAAATGAAGATTGCGTATCAGAATTTGACAGTAGATTTTGATGAAAAGCGCTTACAGTATCTTATTTCAGCGGGGAAGACGACGTGGCAAAGCAAGGATAGTTTTTCTCCCTATTTTACGGTGAAGAAATGAAGTGGAAAAAGGAAGCGGAGAAAGTCTTTCTTCTAAAGAGAACGGGATAGAGTATGCCTTTAGCAGTGCCGGAAAAGTGCAGCACCGCATCGTAAAAACCGGTGTAGGCATAGGAATCCGAAGCAGCTACGAAGATTTTTCCGTTCCGCTTCGCTTTGAGACCTATGTATGGATCGAATACAGCACAAGACAGCTCTATTTTGAATGGATTCCCTTTCCGAACGAGGATGTAGCGGAGACGGTACAGATTGAAAATGTCTATTTTCCGGGGCCGTTTTCTTTCGAAAAGGAAAGCGCAAAATGGCTTACGGTGCTGCCGAAGGAACAGGGGCTTCTGATTCCGAATACCTGGGACGTGTCCTTCCGGCAGGACGGTTTTCGGGGACGCTTCGGTACGGCGAGCGCCTATCTGCCCGTTTTTATGCAGATAAAGGATAGAGAGGGGTATCTTGCGGAAAGTCTTACCCCGTGGAATATGGGATACGATTGTGTCCATGAGGCGGGAAGCAAGGAAACGACGGTACAGTTTCGGATTGAGCCGAGTCTTCAGGAGGCAGGCTATCGCAGAGTGATGCGCTATCTCTTTCTTTCGGACTGCGATTATAATACACTATTAAAGTGCTATAGAAAAATCGCCATGGAGGAAGGAAAATACAAAAGCTTGAAAGAAAAAGCCGTGCAGAATCCCACGGTGGAGAATTTAATCGGTGCAGCCTTTGTGCATAAGGGAATTAAAACATCCGTACAGGAGGATTCGGAATTTTTCGATCCGAAGGCACCGAATAAGAATAACCATCTCACGACATTCGAGAAGAGAGCGGAGGAGATGAGAGCCCTGAAAAGAGAAGGGGTAGAGAAGGTATACCTGCACTTAGACGGTTGGAGTGAGGCGGGATATGACAATCAGCATCCTGATGTGGGGCCGGCGTGCAGCGCGGCGGGAGGATGGGAAGGACTTCGTGCACTCTCTCGTACGATGGAAGAGCTTGGATACCTTTTCGGGATTCATGACCAGTACCGTGATTTCTATCATAAGGCGGAAAGTTATGACCCCGATTTAAGCTGTCAGAGCCCGGATGGAAGTATCTTTTCTCATGCACGCTGGGCAGGAGGACCGCAGGATTATCTCTGTACGACATTGGCTCCCTTCTATGTGCGACGGAACTTTGAAAGAATGCTTTCCGAAAAAGTGCACCTGGATTGTGCCTACCTGGATGTCTTTACCTGTAATGAGGGAGACGAATGTGCGAATCCGCGACACAGGATGAGCAGGAGAGAGTCCTACGAAGCGCGAAATGCCTGTTTTCGTTATCTTCTTACGAAAGGGATTTTGCCGAGCTCCGAGGAGGTCAATGACTGGGCAGTGCCCTGGCTTGTCTTCTGTCACTACGCACCGTATGATTTTATGTTAAGAGAGCCGGGAAGTCCCAAGTTCGGGATTCCCGTTCCGGTTTTCAACCTGGTCTACCATGACTGTTTGATTATTCCCTGGATGATGGAAAAGTTTCCGGAAGAGGACTATATGCTCTATGCTCTTTTAAACGGCGGCGCACCGTATCTCATTCGGGATCCCGCTTATACGGGAATTGACGGCGCATTCGATAGCGGAGACAGCCTTTCCCGGGAAGAACAACGCACGCGGGTAAAGACTGTCACGGATTTCCATCGGAAAGTGGCGGAAGCGGAGCTTCTGCGGCATGAAATTCTGGATGAGAAAGGATATAGACAAAAATCCACTTTTGCAAATGGGTTACAGTGTGGAGGTGGATTTTCAGGAGGGAAGCTACCGGATTTTGAGAGAAGCGATTTCTTGAGGAAAAGGAAGGGATGTGCGCATCGTGCATCTTGAAAAAACGAAAAGGTTTGTAAACCGTGAAAGAAGAAGGATGGGACGCAGTGCGGACGAAATATTTCTTCAAACGGTAAAAATAGAAAAAAGGAGAGAATTATGAAGAAAAAAATGATGAAGTGGCTTGCATTGGCAGGAGTCCTTTGCCTGGGAGCCGGTGTGCTGGCTTCCTGCGGTGGAAAAGGGAGTGCCGGAGACGGCTCCGGGGAGAAGAAAGCGGACGGAAAGACCGCCCTTTCTCTAGCCATCTGGGATGAGAAACAGCGTCCGATGACGGAAGAGCTGATCGCCGCGTATGAGAAGGAGCATCCGGATGTTTCGATTGAAGTACAGCTGACACCCTATAAGGGCGGAGAGTACTGGACAAAGCTCGAAGCGGCAGCTACCGGCGGAAAGGCACCGGATGTTTTCTGGGTGAATGTTCTTGCATACCGACAGCTATGTGGAAGGCGGTATCATGGCGGATCTTACGGATGCCATTAAGAAGTCCGATATCAAGGACAATTTCCCCGAGTCTCTCATCAACAACTATGTACGGGATGGCAAAAACTATGCCGTACCGAAGGACTTTGATACCAATGCGCTCTGGTACAATAAGGAGATCTTTGATAAGGCAGGGGTAAGCTATCCGACAAATGACATGAGTTATGACGACCTTGTGGCAAAGGCAGAGGAGCTGAAGAAAGCGGGACTTCCGGACGGGGTTTATCCTTTTGCCTGCCCGGTAGATTTCCAGACCTGGTATTATCAGACCGTATTTGCAAACGGCGGTTGGATTCTCAGTGAAGATAAGAAGACTTCCGGTTATGATGATCCGAAGACACAGGGCGGTATTCAGTGTTGGATCGATATGATTGACAAGGGACTTTCGCCTTCTTCTTCCGCCCTTGCAGAAACAGGTCCCGATGCGATGTTTGAAGGCGGACAGCTGGCTATGAACTTTGCAGGTTCTTATATGGTTCCGGAATATGTGAACAATGACAGCATTAAGGATAAGATCGCTTGCGTAGAGCTTCCGACCTTCAATGGAAAGAAGACGAACTGCATCAACGGTCTCGGCTATGCGGTTTATGAAGGCAGCAAGAACAAAGAAGCGGCAACAGACTTTGCAATCTGGCTCAGCAGCAAAGAAGCAAATGATATCCAGGGAAAGACCGGTGTGGCGATTTCGGCAAGAAATGAGTCGCAGGATCTCTTTCGCAAAGTCCAGTGATAAGTATGATCTTTCCGTATATACAGCGCATGTAGACAGTGCTTATCCCCTTCCGGTATGTAAGAATGCGGCGGAACTCTATGATATGGAGTCCAAGGCTTTGCAGAAGGCATACAGTGGAGAAGAGAGCCTTGCGGATGCCTGCAAGAAATTAAAGACGGATGCGGATGCTTTCCTTGCCAAGAATCAGTAAGACGGATGCGGATGCCTTTCTCGCAATGAAGCAAAGGGGAAGGTGGATGCATTCTTCGCAATAAAGCAGTAAATATTGGAAGCTATTCCGGAAGGGACAGACTTTCCGGAGTAGCTTCTTATCACTAAGGAGTCTTTATGGAAACACGAGAGAAAAAAACGGGTTTAACATGGAAGGTAAAAGACTGGATTGCGGGCTATGTTTTCATTGCTCCGGTTACGATTGGCTTATTCGTATTTTACATTTGGCCGTTTATCCAGAATTTCTGGTTCAGCTTTAATGATGTGAATAAGTTTAACGTAACCCATTTTATCGGTCTTGGAAATTATAAGCAGCTTCTTGCCGATCAGGAAGTTTGGCAGACCTTCGGGAATACCCTGAAGTATGTGCTGGTTACGGTTCCGGTGGGGCTGTTTTTTTCTCTTGTGATTGCAGGACTTCTGAATGCGAAGATTAAAGGAAAATCCATTTATCGAACGCTTTATTTCCTTCCTTCCGTAACCATGGCGGCTGCTGTTGCCATGGTATGGAAGTGGGTTTTTAACGAGCAGATGGGGATTCTCAATGCGGTGATTTCTTTCTTTGGCGGAACGCGCGTAGGGTGGCTCACGAATCCCAAGACAGCACTGTATATCGTGATGCTGGTCGGCCTTTGGATGAGCGTCGGGTATAACATGATTATCCTCCTTGCCGGGATGCAGGGAATCTCGAGGAAACCTACTATGAAGCGGCGGCGATTGACGGCGCAGGACCGATTACCCAGTTTTTTCAGATTACGGTACCGCTTCTCACCCCATCCATTTTCTTCGTGATGATCACTTCGATTATCAGCGGATTTCAGGTCTTTGATGTCGTCTACATGATGATAGGAAAGTTGAATCCGGCGTATGACTCGACACAGACCGTTGTGATGCTTTTTTACCGGCAGGCCTTCGACTACGGGTATAAGGGCTACGCGGCGGCTATTTCCATTCTGATCTTTCTCGCGATTATGCTGGTAACGCTCGTGCAGTTTGTCGTGCAGAAGAAGTGGGTAAATTATTAGAAAGGAGGAATGGTTTTATGATGAAACAGTCATTTGGACGGAAACTTCTCATCCACATTAGTTTTACTCTTGGGACTGGGAATAACCATTTTCCCTTTCTTTTGGATGGTGCTGACTTCTTTTAAGACGACGGGAGAAGCCATGCAGATTCCGCCGACGATTTTTCCGAAGAAATTCATCACCGTAGCGTATTCGCAGATTGTAAGTTCTCTTCCCTTTGCGAGAATCTACCTGAACACGATTCTTTCCACGGTGATTACCGTGCTTGCACAGCTCGTATTCTGTGCGATGGCAGGTTATGCCTTCGCCAGGATTAAATTCCCGTTTAAAAATACGATCTTTATTCTGCTCCTTTCCGTTCTGATGGTACCCGGACAGATTTTCCTGATTCCGCAGTATCTGATTATTCAGAAAATGGGTCTTCTCGATACGATTCCCGCGCTCTTTATTCCGAATCTTTTCAGTGCTTTCGGGACTTTTCTGATGCGACAGTTCTTTTTATCGCTTCCGGAAGAGCTGGAGGAGGCAGCCATCATCGACGGATGCAGTCGCTATCAGATTTTCTGGAGAATCATGTTGCCTCTCGTGAAGCCGGGTCTTGTCACCTTAAGTATCTTTACCTTTAAGTTTGCCTGGAATGATTTTATGTGGCCTTTGATTGTAAACACTTCGCCGAAGAACATGATTCTCGGTCCGGCACTTTCCACCTTGCAGGGACAGTATACGAGCCAGTATCCGATGCAGATGGCGGGTGCGGTACTGGCGGTGATTCCGGTTATTGCCGTTTTCTTTATCTTCCAGAAACAGTTTATTGAAGGCGTCGCGCAGTCCGGCATCAAAGGATAGGAAGGAAACGTAACCAAGAAGCTGCTTTTTCTGTCGAATAGAGTAGAAGCATCAACTTGTTCGTGAAGAGTAGAAACTCTTGGAGGAAGAAAGATGAAAAGGGAAAGAGAAGGAAGGCGAGGGAGGAAAGTTCGTTTCTTTTTGGAGCATACTGTGCAAAAACGATTTGCCGGCTCATTTTTGGCGCTTTTTCTTGCGGCGATACTCCTCAGTGCCTGTGGAAATGCAGGATACCAGAGTGCTTATGTCTCGGGAGAAAAAGGAGCGAAGGAAGCTTCCGGAGTCGTTGCAGAAACAGCGGACGATTCAACGGAAGAGAATTGGGATGCGGGGGAAGAAAGCGATAGCAGACGGTTCTCAGGGAGAGGAAAAAGTCAATTTTTAAAGGAGCAGGAATCGGTGCCCGGTGCAGGCGCTTTGAATGAAATACCGAAAGATACGTCCTATTCCGCGTCGGACGGGGAGAAGAAGATTCGAACCGTGAACCTCTCCCTGGAGTTAAAGAGCATTGAAAAAGTGCAGAAGCAGATTCGGGAGCAGGTCAAGACGGAAGGGGGATACATCGAGTCCGAAGAGTTCAATGCGAAGACCGGCTATGGGGATAGCGATTATCTGCACTTGTCCTTACGGATACCGAAGGACAAGGTAGACCATTTTCTGGAATTTTTGTCCGGAGAAGGGAAGATTCTTTCCAAGTCGGAGTCCTTGGAGGATGTGCGCCTGCAATACCATGACGCGGAAAGTCATATTAAAGCGCTCGAGAAAGAACAGGAACGGGTATTGGCTTTGATGGATAAGGCGGAAAATGTGGATCAGCTGATTGCCCTCGAGAGTCGTCTTACGGATATTCGCTACCAGTTGGAGTCCTATCACACGGAAATCAACGATTATGACAATAAAGTAGACTATAGTACCGTCAATCTGGATTTACTGGAGAGAGGAAGCGAGTCTTTAGGAGAGGGGCAGTATAGCTTTTCGGAACGTGTCCGGGACGGCTTTGTGCAGAATATCCATGGCATTCTATACTTTTTCATGAATGCGGTCTTTTTCATTCTGGTGTATATGCCGCAGATTATTCTTGGCGTCGGCTTTGTGCTTGTGCTTATCCTCTGGCATAAAATGAGCAAAAAGAAGAAAGCGGGCAAAGAGAATAAGGAGAAGAAAGAGAAAGAGAACAAAGAGAACAAAGAGAACAAAGAGCATAAGGAAAATAAAGAAACGAAAGAAAGCGAAGACGGCAAAGAAAGCGGCGCGGAATAAGCAAGGTATCGCACGTTTTGCGAACAATATCCGTTTAGAACAAAAAAAGAACCGGGGAAGGTAGGATTCCCCGGTTCTTTTTCTATTATTCTGCGTTTCCTGCTGAAAGGCTCTGCAAAAGTCCGGTTTGCAAAGTGAATAGAGCGCTCTGATCCTTTGCAACGGCGGTGCGGTTTTCTTCTTCCGCATGGGAGAGTTCTTCTCGCAGGATGGAAATATGCTTTGGAGCATCAATCGCGATACGCACACCGTCTGCAGCCGTTTCAATCACGGTGAGACGGATGTTGTCTCCGATTAAGATGCTTTCATTCTTTTTTCTTCTTAGGATTAACATGGTTTTCCTTCACCTCTTTCTCCCACATCCCTGTGGAGCCATGCTCTTAAACGGCAGCTTTCTTCTTCTGTAAGGAAGAGAAGCTTCCGAGAGCATGTTTGTACTCGTAGCCGCTGGATTCTAATATTACTTGCATTCCCTTATGATTCTCGGGGTTAATTACCAAAGGACACTTTAGATTCACGGTGTTTTGCAGGTAATCTTCTTTTAAAACACAGATTACGTAATAACTTAAATCTTCGGCATTTTTAACGCCTAAGTAGCTAAGCTCTTCTTCGGTCAGAGTCGGAGCATAGTCCGGGTCTAAAGAGAATGGATTGATTACCACAAATGCAAGATCCGGGTCCTCCACTCCATGCAAAAGAAGAATGGTAGAGTCTTCTTCTTCGTTTAAACAAAGCGGAAGAAAGTGTTGCACTTGACTGAAGCCGAATAGCCCGTCAGGAAAGTGAAACAAATCCTTTTCCTCATAATCAATATCTCCATAGTCTTTGGTATGTAATTGCATAATTTCTCCATAGAATAATAACGAAACAGGATACACTCAGCTTACTACGTCCATATTTCCGCCCATTTCAGGCGATTTTTGGAAAATAAATAAAATCTCCGGTGTACTCAAACTTTACTTCCGGCATCTGGGTGACAATGGTCATATCCATTGCAGGAAGATACGTAACGTCTCCCTGATGCACCCTCATCTCAAAGGCTCCCCGTTCCTGTAGATAGTCGGCATTTTTTTCTTGTGATAAAGCCTGCCTGTCGGCATAGGCTTCCAAGCTCTCCGCTGCTGCGCGTTGTTGATTACTTTCTGTGTAGAGATTCGGGGTGTCAACCTTATGCTTTGTAAGGGTTAAAGCATCCGGCTGTATCTCTTTTGTCTCGGAATTTTCTATCAACAGCCGGTGTTGACTGGCCCGTTGATAGTTCATATTCACGGCGCGCTGGAAAGAACCTGCGGCCTTTCCTGCAATCTGAGCTTCAATGGTAGTTCTGCGAAGCGCTCTCCCTCGAGCTTCATCAAGCATATCAGAGGGAACCAGCCGTCCACCTGTTGAGAGATGGATGGCCCGATAGTCCATCGTACTAATTTTTAAGACCTGTCCCATACACGCCTCCCCAAAAAGGTAAACTGTATTGCCTTATGGCCAGGTTTAGCGAGAGATAGCCATAGAATTATCTACCGACAAAATCAAACAAAGAAGATTGCATGATGTTGGAACCTACTTTCATGGCTGCATTGTAGCTGTATTGGTAGGAATACATCTTCACTACAGCATCATACGGGTCGATTGCCAACTTCGAACTGTACTCTGCTTGCAGTGTATCCATAGTGAGGTCCAGCTTTTCCTGTGTGGATTCCAGAGCGGCATACTTGATGCCGAGCACGCGGTAGGTATCGCTGACTCTGGATTCGGAATCATCATTTTGATTGATGAAGTCGGACATATCTTTATGGAAACGCTCTTTTGCGGTAGATACGTTGGTATTCGATTCTATTGCCTTGATATAATTATGTGAGGTCAGAATCGATTTAGAAATCAAAGCGACAGGGGTGTTCACAAGAGAATCTTCCTGTGCATTTATAGCGCCGCCGTTGCTTGCTCCTTTGATGCGGGCGATGGCATCGCTGTCACTTAATCCCTTCAGGGTGTCGGAACTCAGTCCGGTAATCATATTCAGACCGCCGGTATAGGTATCGATCAGCGTACTGCGGTCCCGAAGAGAGCCGTAACCGGTGCTCATTTTACCCTGTTCCCGCATAGCGGAAAGAATCAGCTTCAGGCTGTCTGTCTCATTTAAAGCGGTACCGTTGCCGTCTTTTCCGGAAAACTCATTCTTGTAATTTGTTCCGTCATAGCTGTACTTGATATTCAGTTCCGTCGCCTTCTCATCCCCGGGGAACTTGTGCGTATAGGTCAGGGTAATGCTCGGATTCGCTCCGTCCAGGTCCTCTTTCAGAGAGAACGGAACAGTGGTCATATCGTTTCCGCCATACACATAGAAGTTATCGTACTGGGAATTTAAGGTATTTACCACGGAGTTCAGTCTTTGTTTGAACTCGGATTCGAAGGTCTGCACCGTTGCGGGATTGGCATTGGTAGGATCATTACTCAAGTTAATCACACGCTTGTTGACTTCACGCATATCTTCCTGAATGCTGAGAGCACCTCTTTCCTGCTGATACAGACGATTCTTTACATCATCGATGATACTTTTTTTCGCATCGGCATCCGTATGCTGATTTTCTATACGCTTGCCGGCATAGTACGCGATGGGGTCTTCCTTGGCCTCATCAAACTTTCTTCCGCTTCCGACCTGTTCCATCGTCTTGTTAAGCTTCGTATGGATGTCGTTTACGGATTTTGCATAATCTTGGTAATATGTTCTAGCTGTAACTCTCATTTTCTACTCCTCTTTTTTCGAGACATATTGTATTCAGTGTTTTGTCTCGCATCCTGCCGACAATGCGGCATCAGGGTTTTTATGAGAACATAAAAAACACTTTTTTCTGTCAGAATATATATCGTTCGGGTTTGGAAAAACTATAAGTCTTTTCGTGTTTTGCAGTCTAAAATCTGTCTTATCGGGAGTTTTTTGTTTTTTCTTTCTGAAAATCATGGTACGATACCACATTGGTTAGCGGTTGTTGTAGAGAAATGATGGAGAGAAAGATGAAGAAAATCTTGTTAATCGGAACAGGGGGAACCATTGCTTCGAAAGAGATGGGAGACGGTCTGACCCCCGAACTTGCCGCAAAAGAAATTGTGAGTTATGTCCCGGAGGTGCAGAACCTCTGTGCAATAGAAGTTTTGCAGCTCTGTAATATCGATTCTACCAATATGCATCCGAAGATCTGGACGGAACTTGCGAAAGCGGTACAGAAGAACTTTGACCGCTATGACGGCTTTGTCGTCCTGCACGGCACCGATACGATGGCCTATACTTCCGCGGCATTTAAGTTATATGATTCAGCATTCCCGTAAGCCCATTGTCGTCACCGGTTCACAACAGCCCATTGACCGAGAGGGACGGATGCAAGAGTGAATCTTCGGGATAGTATCCTTTATGCGATGGATGAGTATTCGGAAAATGTGGTTCTGGTATTCGACGGCAATGTCATCGCAGGGAACCAGGGCGAAGAAGATGCAGGCCCGTTCCTTCAATGCCTTTCAGAGCGTGAACTTTCCGGTGCTTGCCCGCGTGCAGGATGGACGGATCATTCGTTATCTGCCGTACATTCCGGAGCGGGAACCGGTACGTTTTTGCACTGAAATCAGTGATTCGGTCTGTGTCTTTAAGCTGATTCCCGGAACCAGACCGGAACTCTTATCCTACCTTTTTGCAAATTATGATTGCGTGGTGATGGAAAGCTTCGGGGTAGGAGGCATTCCCGATGCCCTCTTGGATACCGTGTATCAGGCGATGCAGAAATGGAAGGAAGCGGGGAAGTTTCTCGTTATGGCGACGCAAGTGATGAATGAGGGATCGAATATGGAAATCTACCGTGTCGGGCAGAAGGTGAAGAAGGATTTCCAGCTGATTGAAGCGTATGATATGACCTTGGAAGCGGTGGTGACGAAACTGATGGTGCTCTTAAAACGCTACGGAAGTTCCTATGAGGAATTGCAGAAAGCTTTCTATGCGGAAGTAAATCATGACATCCTCTGTGCGTTTCCGGAGCAATAGGAGAGGGGAAGGACTGCCCGTTTTCAAAAAGTGGAACGCAGGATATCCCGAAAAATCCCCTTTAAAAGCCGACAGAAACGGGTTCTCCGTAACTGCCGGCTTTTAAAGGGGATTTTCATGACCACCCTATTCAAAATGCGCACTATTACACGAACGGCACGCCCTCAAAGCTTATCTTGCGATATTCAGCAAGGTGTCCAAGGTATTGTTTAAAGTGGTCATGAGACGTGCTGCTGCATTGTAGGAAGACTGGAAAGTCATCATGTTTGCCGCTTCCTCATCCAGGCTTACACCGGATATCTGGTCTCTGGAAGTGTTGATTCCGTCCAGAACCGCTTTGTTGATGGTGTAAGAGTTATTGTTTGCATAAGCATCAGTTGCCAATGTCGTCGAAACATTGTTCATATAGTCTGCATAGCTGGTCTTCGTGTTGTTCATCTTCATCATCGGAGAACTCATTTGTTCCAGCATCTCAAGAACGGTATCGGTTGTATCTCCCTGATTCGTGACGGAAGGGTTGTTCCGGAAACCGCGGGTACCGATATGGGTGGTTCCGTTGACCCAACCGCGGGAAATGCCGATGTTCATTGCCGTAACGTTACTGGGGTCATTTCCTCCGGCATTATCTTTGTTGATCATCAGGACATGGTTCGGATTTACGACAGCCGGCGTCTTTGTATAGTCGGTATTTCCCCTTCTTGTTGATTTCATTCATATTCTTCGTGAAGGTTTCTGCCAGTAAATCGAGCTTTCCCATATAGTAGTCATAGCTGTAGGTCGTCATCTCGTTACTTGCCTTTAAGTCGGCAAGATTGATTACGCCGCCGCCATGCACGAGTCCGCGGATGTCGGAAGTGGAAAGCATATCGAGACTTGCCTGTACCGAGCCGGAAGCAAAACGAACATTTTTGGTGTTCGTCGTGAAGTCATCCTGTGCGAAAGTACCCGGTGTAGCGGTACGCTTGCTGTACCCTGTAAATTTCAACTGGGTATTTAAGGGATTATCCTGGGAATAAGCAGGCTGTGGCGGAACGGTAGCCGGCGTCGGAAGGGCAAGTTCCACCTTCAACATTACGATGCAGTCCGGTAGAATCCTGCAAGTTTCCGTCAATCGCGCCGTTTACCAGAGTGATTTTCTTCGTTTCTGCACCGTTTCCGGCACTGCTGTCCCGGTAAACCAGATTTACGCGGAGGTCTTCCGGCCAGTCGGAACGTCCCTTAATATTTCCTGCGGAATCATAGTTGTATATTCGGTATCTTGTCTGGGGCGGCGTACCTACCGTATATTCCTCGGAGAAGGTTTCCGTCTCAATCGGAACATACTTGGAAAGTTCATCCAGTTTCTTGTTTCGCTCATCCTGTAATTCCAGGACAGGGCTGCCGACAAGCTGATGTTTTTCTTGATACGGACATTTAAGTCTCCGATTCCTTCCAACAGGCTGTTGATTTTCTGAATAGCACCATTTTCCGAAGTACCGGTACCGTCGATTTTATGGAATTCATTTTTCTCCGCCTGAACAATACTTTCCGCAGCGGAATTCATGAGGGTTGTCATTCCCTGTACTCTGGACATCAGCTCTCCCTCGTAGACGGGATCCTGCACTTTGGAAGGGTCCTGCATATTGGTGAGAGATTTCTGAATGGCATCAAAGGAGGCACGAATACCGTCCGTCTTGGTTTCGTCCAAGAAAAGAGAAAGGGACTTCAAGGAATCTCCGATTCTCTCCGTATAAGAGGAGCGTCCATTCTGCGTACGATACTGCTTATCCAGAAATTGATCACGAAGTTGTCTCACGCCGTCCATGGCTACACCGAAACCGACATTCGTGTCGTTGGAGTTCATATAAAAAGAAGTGGGATTCTCATAGTTGATAGCGGAAGTCTGTAACTCCTGCCGAGTGTATCCCTCTGTATTCATATTTGCCAAGTTATGACCGACGACATCCAGCTTTTTCTGGTTCATCCGGAGTGCGGATAACGCGGTGTCGAATCCGGCAAAAGTTGCTCTTACCATAAATCCTCCTTAAAAGGACGAAAAAAGTCTAAAAAAAAGAACGCCTAGACTCTTCTGTCTTGAAATTTTTGTGACTTCAGGCTTTCCTTCCAGTTGGATGGAAATGTCGCTTAAGCGAACCTGTATGATTCTATCGGCGTTTTCTTTCGATTGTATAAAGCGATGTAAATTTTTTTCCAAGCTTTGCAATGCTTTCAGCCCATTCACTCTTTTCTTCTTCGGGAATCTTCGTAAGAAGTGCGGAAAGGGTAGAGGGGGCAAGTCCAAGCTCTTTTTGCAGTTGTTCCCGTTTTCGCTCTAAACCTTTAAAACGGAGCAGGCTCGGCTGCACATTGGTTACGATGGAATTGATCTCCTCCTCATCGTTCTTCGATGCCGCTACGCTTAAAGCGTCTTCGACATCACATAAGGCAGAGACCAAAAGGGAAAGCTCCGATAAAACAGGAAGGAGCTCTTTCCACTTTTTTTGACTCTCCATATTCATTTCTTCTCCATTTACTAATCAATTTGCCTGTTTCTTCTTATTAGGAAAGAACAGAATTGCTTAATCCTTATAGCCGAGCATCTTTTTCTGCAATGCGCTGTGCATTCGGACGGTATGTGCCGGACTGTACCTGCTGGTGGAGTTCAGCTACCTTTTTATCGGATGCACCGACTTTTAAGGATTCTGCGGTTGCCTTGGAAAGAGCTGCAACGAAGCTTCTGTCATCGACAGCATTGTCTTTGGAAAGAGATAAGGTGTCCTTATCCGCCTTCTGACCGGCTTCTACTCGTTCCTCCGGCTTGTTTGCCAAGGACGCCTGACGAGTCTGATAATCAACTCGTGTGCTTACATCAGGTCTGATAGATAAATTCATTTTGTCCTCCTATCGACAATCCCTTCTTGTTTGGAAGGCTCGCCTTGTCATATCTTGTTTTCCTATGTTCAGGCACCGCAATGCTCCTTGCATGGGAGAAACAGTTAGGGTATACTTCCGAGATAGAAAAAAATTTCTTGCATTTACCCTTCTTACACTACTATATCGACTTAAAAAATGCCGATATAAGTATTGTACAGTTAAAATATGAATATTTTATTATATTTTTTTATAACGGCAATTTTACACTTTTGGAGGCAAAATGGCAAATATCTTACAGGTAGGTTCTACTCCGGTTGCTCCGGATCCTTCTATACAACAGGGACGTGTTACACCGGATATGTCCGTAAAAAAATCCGGTGAATCCGGCGACGGTGAATCGGGCGGATGGACAGGAAACGGGACAAACCGGGAATTCCACTGCGGAGGGACGGTTTTCAGGCGTTGATTTTGAAGGAAATTATGCCGCTTTTTTGCGCACGCTGTCTGAAACAGGAGACCTTCCGAAAGAACTGCGGTCGGTTCTGTTTGGCGATGCCGCTGTAGCGCTAAGCCAGAGTAAGGGAGAGGTAGCGGAGAGTTTAAAAGAACTTTTTTCTTCCTTAGAGATGAATAGCCCGGAAGACCTGAAGGCATTCTTGCAGAGTCAGCAGCAGTCTCAGATTAAGTTTTTCCGGGAGTCTCTTCAACAATCTGCGGGGAATGATGAAAGAGGATATTTCTCCGGCTCTCAGAGACGCGATTTTTCCGCTTTGCAAAGAGCTATAACGATTTCAGCTCTTCTCCCCACTTTTTTTGGAGCAGTTAAAGACGGTGGCGGAGGATATCGATAAATTGCTCCTTCCGTCTTTCCAGGGAGAGTTTGAAGATTTAGTCTCTCAGATGAATTTTGACGAGAAAATGGGACAGACGGAAGCAAACACTTCCTTAATTAATAAGCAGATTATTCCCTTCCTTTCCAATTACATCTCCAGAACCCATGATTACGGTTCCGTGCGTAATGCCGCAGTGATGTTCATTCTTTATGCGGTAAAGTATGAGAATGGTTCGGAAGAATCGCTCTTGAAGGAGAAGGATGCGCTCCTGAACAATCCGGATTTTCGCCTTCTCTTTAAAGGAGATCCCGAGGAGGCATTTCAGGCGAGCGTGAAGAGTCTGGAGGAAAAGTCCGGGAATGCTTTCCCGAAACTCTTGAATCAGTTCCTGCTTGCCGGAGCGGAAGGGAAGGCGGGTTCCGAACACATTCCGCATTTTCAACAGGTTTTACGCGGGCTTCTGGTCAATGAAAGTGTCTATATGCCCTTACAGCACCTTGTACTTCCTTCCGTTATGAGGGGAAAGATGTGATGAGTGAGATGTGGGTAGAGCAGGAAGCGGAGAACAACAGCGGAGGAAAGCTTACCAAGATGCTTCTGAAATTCTCCATCCCGCATCTCGGCAATTTTGAGATGATTTCGGGCATCTCCAATATGCGTGTGGATATGAACCTCTATATGCCGGAAGAATTAATGGAGAAGCAGAAGGATGTGGAGTCCGTGCTTTCCGAAATTCTTCGCCGGAACGGCCTTTCCGTAGCAAACCTCGGGCTTTACAAGAAGACAAGGGATTTTCGTGTGCAGGAAGTTTTCCCGGAGATGAAAGAGGCGGAAAAAGGCTTAAACGTAAGAATTTAGTTTCTTTTTTCTCTTCTGAAAAAGAGAAAAATGGTCGATAAATTAAGTGAGTTCTTCGGAAAAAAGGAGTGAAAGTGACTGATTTTACCAGACTGATGGAGAAGAAGGCCGCTGCCTTAAAGTATGACAGCGAGAAAAACGGTGCCCCTGTGATTGTTGCGGCAGGGATGGGTGAAATGGCGGAGAAGATTACGGAAACAGCCATGAAATCCGGTGTACCGGTATATGAAGATGACAGTTTGGCGTCTTTGCTCACCCAGATGAAGCTGGGAGCAGAGATTCCTGAAGAACTCTTTCAAGCGATAGTAGAGATCTATATTTATTTTTTAGGCTTTACCGGAGATCCCGAAAAGGATCAGGCGGAGAAAGAAAAGAGAAGAGAGGAGCGTAAGCAGGCACTCTCTTCTTAACTGTCCTCCACTCCGGTAGTGGAAAGAGGATAGAATGAAGAGAATGCAGGAAGAGAATAGAGAGAAGACGAATGTGCGGGCGGCTCACTCTTTTTCGAGAAAAAGAGACGGGCTTCTACGCTTCTTTTTAGAAGGGCAGGCGGTATTTTTCCTCTGCCTTTTTTTCGTCCTTTTCTTCCGGGGAGAAGCGATGGCGGGTTCCGCTCCTATAAAAAATATCCGCATCAATATCTATTCGGGACTCGAGTCGGGAGACCCGCCCGGAGATATCCGGATTGAAGCGGCACAGACGGAAAAACATACCGTGAGTGTCGGGGCAAAGAGCAGCCTTTTCACCATTACCCATGCAGAGTGGGGCGGAAGACAGGTGCCCTTCGCTTCCATCGGCGACGAACTCCAGATGGTGATTACCCTGACTCCTGTGGATGTCTCGAATTATTTCTTCCTCGCCGCTTACCAGGCTTCCGCCTTTCATATCGAGGGAGGATATTATATTTCCGCAAAGCGGGAAGGGGACGATCTCGTTCTTACCGTGAAGTTACGCGGCGTAAAGGGCAGTTATGACGCACCGACCTCGGTGGATTGGAATGAAAAGACCCTCGGGATGGCGTTCTGGAATCCGGGAAAGGTAGACTCCGGAAACTATTCTTTACAACTCTTCCGAAACGGCAATCGAATCCATGAGATTGAGCGTTATGCGGGGAACCAGTACAATTTTTATCCGTACATGACCAGGGCGGGACGTTATATGCTCAAGGTGAAAACGATTTTTAAGGATGAAGCGGACAAGAAAATTGCAAGAAACAGTGAGTTTGTACAGTCCTCGGAACTGCAAATCGATGAACGGGATGTGTCGGACGGAAAAGGCAGAATAGGCGACCGCGTGACCTTCGGTACGGAGAAGAAAATCGGCTGGGATAAGCTGAACGAAAAGGATGTGTACCGAAAGCCCGACGGGTCCCTTCTGACCGGCTGGGGACGCATCAACGGATATTGGTATTATTTTCTTCCGGACGGTACGATGGTTACCGGCTGGCAGAAAGTGAACAATAAATGGTATTTTTTCAATCTAAACGGCAGTATGGCTGTGGGCTGGGTGAAAGATAACGGAAACTGGTACTATCTGGTTCCGGAAACGGAGACAGGGGACGGATACGTCGCGGGAGAGATGCTCCCCGGCGGTTGGCACAACCTTCAGGGACGCTACTTCTATATGGACCCGGATGGGAAGATGCACAAAGGCTGGCTCTTCGATCAGGGAAGATGGTATTACTTGAATGAATTGGATAATGCTCTGGAAGGCGTGATGTTCTCGGGCTTTGTCGTACGGAATGAGAAAACCTACTATCTCAATCGGAACGGCGCAATGGAAACAGGCTGGGTGAGTATCGACGGCAACTGGTATTATTTTCGGGAAGACAGCGGAGAAATGCTTCGCAGTACGACCGTGGACGGTTTTCCGCTGAATGCGGACGGCATCTTGGATCAAAATAGCTTTACAAGATAAAAACAGGAGGAAGTGATGAAAAAGCTAGTGCAGGGGAAGGCACATCCGATGATGGGAATGGAAGAGAAAGAAGCGATGCGAAAGGAAGCGCAGGAACTTCGTGTTTTAAAGGGGATGGAGAAGGTTATTGTATTTCTTCTTCTCTTTTGGATCTTTTTGATTTCTTTTTCCAACAAGAAGGTAAGGGCGGCGGACTCTTCCGTAATAGAGTCGGTGGAAGTGGTTTTTACCAGTCAATTCGGCGGGCAGGAAGAGATCGTTCCGCCGGAGGTACGGGTACAGACCAATTATGTGGAACTTGCGGATACGCATTACCGGAAGAGCTACGACCAGTGGGTACCGGGACAGAAGGTACGTGTGGAGCTTCTTTTAAAGGCGGGAACCGGAAAGGTATTTGCGAAGAGTTTGAATCGGGGGAAGGTCAAAGTCACCGGAGCCAATTATGTTGAGGCGAGAGAAGTCGCCGGGAACAAGCTTCTTTTGCAGGTGGACTATATTCCCCAGATGGTTCTCGGAAATGTATCGTATGCCGCGTGGAATCATGCCCATACCATGGGAATCTGGCAGAAAGTACGCTTTGCCCCGTCCTATACGGTCGCCCTATATGGAGACAATCAGCTGATTAAAGAATATACAGGAGTGAAGACTTCTTTCCTGGACTTCGCTCAGGAGATGAAGGACCTGAAAAAGACCTATTATTATGAGGTGAAGGCGGCTCCGCTCACCGAAGAAGATAAGAAATATATCCGAGCGGGACAGTATGTGACCGCGACGACCGATGAAGTGGAACAGCCGAAGGCGGACAGTGAAGACGCGGACGATGAGGACAATATCGAGAACTTCCTTCAAGAAGGAAACGGGGTGATGCCGAATTCCTGGCGCTATGTCGGAAGACACTGGTACTTTATCGACGGAGACGGCAAGGTGAAGCGCGGTTGGCTTAACCGAAACGGAGAATGGTTTTTCTTAAATGGCAGAACCGGGGCGATGGAGACCGGAATGGTGCAGACAGAGACGGATAAATACGCTTATTTTAAGCAGGACGGCGTAATGATCAGTAACACCTGGCTGCAAATGGGACCGGACCTTTGGTATTATTTCGGGATGGACGGCTATCGCTATACCGGATGGTGGAAAAATGCCCATGGAAGCTGGTTCTATCTGAATAAAGACCTGGGAGCTAGGATGCAGATTGGTTGGCTGAAGTGGAATAACAATTGGTATTACATGGATAAAAACGGGGTGATGCAGACCGGATTCCAGGGGATCAACGGAAAGACCTACTACTTTAATGCGAGTGGAGAGATGCTCAGTAACACGAAGGTGGAAGGCAGACGCTTGGGAGCGGATGGCGCCGTATATTAGCTTTGATCAAGAAAGTTTGATTAAGAAAGTTTGATCAAGGAAGATTCATTAAGAAAGTTTTAGCAGGAGTGTTTTATCCGGCAGGAGCGTTCCGGGGCCGGGTAGGGCACTCTTTTTCTGTGGAAAGTGCAGAAAAAGTAGTTATGTATTTTATAGACATGGTCGATAGACTATTGTTTATATGAGTTTATTTCGAAGAAGCTTATTTCAAAAAAGATATAGAAAGAGGAGTTTATCGGCATGGCAAATGCAATTCCTTTACAGAGTGGAATACAGGGAGTCGTAAGGGGAGTCCAGAATAATCCGATCACACAGAACGGAAAGGCTTCCGCTACAGGAAGTTTTCAGAGCGTTTTATCGGCTGCGGCAAGTGCGGGAAACACGGTTCGAAAGACCGCGAGTCTTCCAAGCCGCGCCGCGCAGTACGAGTCAATTTTTGATGAAGCGAGTCGAACCTACGGGGTCTCCAAGTCGCTTCTTCTTGCTGTAGCAAAGGCGGAGTCGAACTTTGATACGAACTCCGTTTCCCATGCCGGAGCACAGGGCATCATGCAACTCATGCCCGGAACGGCGAAGACCTTGGGGGTAAAGAATGCATTTGACCCGTATGAGAACATCATGGGCGGAGCGAAGCTCCTTCGGGACAATATCAAGAGTTTCGGCTCGGTTCCCCTTGCCCTCGCGGCATACAATGCAGGACCGGGAGCAGTAAAGAAATATGGCGGGGTTCCACCGTATAAGGAGACGCAGAACTATGTGAAGAAGATTATGGCGGATTTAGGCGACAGCGCGAATCGCGTGATGAGCCATTTCAGCTATAAAGGAAATACAAGCAGCACCGCGGCACTTGCTGACGGGGCGTCTTTGGGAGGAGACCTTTCCTCGAGTTTAAGCCAGACCTTGTCCACCATGACAAGCCTTTCCTCTCTTCTCAGTGGAGGCAGCCAGGGGACAGGCGGAAGCGGCCTTTCCGCACTTTCCGGTCTTAACGGCAGTGGTGGAAACTCCCTTCTTCTCTCCGGCGTGATGCAGTCCTTCCTTACCGGTGCGCTCTTGCAAGGAAAGACAAGGGAAGCCGCAGCAGGAGATGGAGACGACTCGACAGTGACGATAGATAAGAAGAGCTTCCAAAATCTGATTTCTCTTCTTTCGATGCAGATGATGATGCCTTCCCGTATTGGACAGATAGACAATTAGAAAAATCCCGCGTGAGCGGAAAAGGAAAAGCGAGGCAATAATACTGGATTTTGTACAGAAAAGACCTGAAAGAAGGATCGTTTCAGGTTGTGCAGATAGAGGATTGAAGGAGCGAGATGGTATTACGAGATTGTAAAAAAGGCATGGTGCATTGGCCGGAGGGGGATCGCAATATTCCGGTCTCCGTGGAGAAAAATGGAGACGAAATTCTGCTCTATTTTCGGGGATATAAGTTCCAGGATATGCGCTTTGTATCGGAAATCGATTTTTATGACTTGCAGAAAGGGATGATTGTGACACTTTCCGAGGTCGTGATGCGAAAGAACCCCGCCTTTCCGGAAAGTCCTTTCCCCTGGATAGGCGTATGCGATGTGCGCGAAGTACTCCGTATTGTACAGAGGCAGAATGATGTTCGTGTTTCTGTCGCCATGGAGATTCCTTTTGTAAAGGAGAAGGAGAAAGAGGGAGATGAGGAACTGCACTTCTTCGGCATTATTCGAAACTTAAGTGCAGGCGGTCTTTTTATGGAGACGGATGTCGCCTTAAAGGAAGACGATATCGTCCATTTCCGTTATCGTTTTGATAAGATGGACCGGGAATTAAAGCTTGTTGTTGTGTGGATCAAGAGGGATGAAAACGGAAGATTCGGCTATGGACTCCGTTTCCTGCGCATGAGCCTCGGAGAAGAATCGGAAGTCCGAAACCATGTGTTCCGTCTGATTTTTCAAGAACAGCAAGGAGAATTAATCGTGTATAAGGAGAAAGCGAAGGAACGCGTGTTTGGACAGGAAAGCGTGGAAGGATAGGAGGTTCTTCCATGTTTTTTCCGTTGTTTAAGGAGTGACCGTGATGAAGATATCGCAGGCAATGATTGTGAAAAATGAAGAAAAGAATATAGAACGGGCACTTTCCTGGGGAAAAGGCGTCGTTTCGGAACAGATTGTGGTCGACACCGGAAGCACGGACAGAACGGTGGAAATCGCAAAAAAGATGGGTGCGGAGGTCTACTTCTTTCCCTGGCAGGATGACTTTTCTCTGGCGAAAAACTTCGCCATCTCGAAATGCCGCTATCCCTGGATAGCGATGCTCGACGCGGATGAATCTTTTTCAGAGCAGGACGCGAAGAAGATGAAGGACTATATCGCTTTGGTGGAGAAGGATCCGAAAGTCCACGGGCTTCGTACGGCAATCGCGGATATCGATCCGAACGGACAGGTGGTCTCTTTGGACAGTACGGTGCGCCTCTTTCGGAATCGGGAGGATATCCGCTACAGAAGAGCGATTCATGAGCAGTTATGCTTAACAAATGGAGAGGATTTCCGCCCTGCAAATTGCGGGAATAATCTGACCGTGCTCCATACCGGGTATCAGGCTGAAGCGCTTTCGAAGAAACTGAAAGAGAATCGGAATATCAATCTTCTTCAGAGAGAACTGGAAAAGAATCCGGAAGAGTTTGACCTTTATGTGTATCTCGGTATGGAGTATGCGTTCCGGAAAAAGTGGAAAGAAGCTATTGCGCAGTATAGAAAGTTCTATGCCTATCTTCCGGAGAAGGCGGAGAACTATAAGGCGGTTCTCGCCATGGGACTTTCCGCGCATCTAAACGCTCTGTATCAGCTTAGTGAGGAAGAACGGATGGAAGGACAGACGGCAGGACAGGAAGTTCTTGATACGGAAAGACAGGCGCTTTTCTGCGAGGCGGAAGAACTGCTGGAAAAGGGAAGGAAATTTCTTCCGGAAAGGACAGACTATCTCTATCCAATCGCGGTGCTGTATTACCGGAACGGCTTTTATGAAAATGTGCTTTCCCTCCTTCTCGAGTTTCTTGAGAAAAAGGAGAAAGAGCAAAACACCGCATTTTCCAAAGAGGCGCTTTCCGAAATGCTGTCCGTCTACGGGATGCTCGCCGATTCTTATTACCGGCTTGGAAAGTACAGGGAAGCGGTGCAGTATGCCACCGCAGTGTTGCAATCGGACCCGAAGCAGGTGGATGTTTTACAGATTTTACTCTTTACCTTTTCCCGGGCGGGTACGCCCTGGAGAGAAGTAGAGCAGTTTTTAAGCCCTCTATATGGGGACGCGATGGACTCGGTAAGGAGCCTTGCCGTAAAGGCGGGATACAGTATGGCGGAAAAGGACGCTTTATAGCATAAAAAGAGATTTTCAAGATAAGGGTATAGAAAAGCGAAACAGGGTAGAAAAGAGCAGAAAAAGGAAGAAAAGAACGAAAAGAGTGGTATAGAATCAGCTGGAAACGGAGATGAGAAGAAATGGAGTTAAGTAGAGAATTTTTTTATGATGAGGTGCGGGACGGTTTCTATATTCCCGGCATGGTGAAGCGTGCCTGGGGCGCACAACTTCAGGTATTGTCTGAAATAGACCGAATTTGCAGAAAACACAATATTCAGTACTTCGTTTATGCGGGAACTTTACTCGGGGCAGTAAGGGACAAGCAATATATTCCCTGGGACGATGACTTGGATACCTGTATGCTCCGCTCCGAGTTTCAAAAGTTTTGTACAGTCGTTCGGGATGAACTGCCGGAAGAACTCAGTTTTAGTACCATGGAGTTTCATCCGGATTCCTGTAATTTGATTTCTGCGGTAGGAACGGCAGTTCTCGAAATGGATAGGGAGAAGCTGAAGCGTTATTGTGAATTCCCTTATCCTGTTTCGGTCGATATCTTTGTTTTGGATGATTTAGCGGAAAGTCCTAAAGAAGAAGTAGATCGAAAGGAACTTTTTCTGTATCTTTTGTCGGTTTCCTCTTTCCTGCTCTTTCATAAGGAGGATAAAAATGGTATTCGGAGGCATCTTCGTGAGGTAGAGCGACAGTTTAAAATGCGTTTTGATCCGAAGAAGGCAAACAAGACACAGATTTTTCAGCTCATGGATAAGATTTGTCAGATGTACAATGGAAATGGCGGAGAGAAAGTCAGTTTCCTTCAGGATCAGGTGTTTGATGAGAAGAACTGGTATTTTAAGAAAGATTTCTTAAAAGAAGAAAGACTGCCATTTTGTGGCATCGAAGTGCCGGTACCTACGGATTATGATGCCGTTCTACGTGCAGAGTTTGGGGACTATCAGAAGAAAGTCAAGGCAGGAGGAGATCATGGATATCCCTACTATGTTGAGAATGAGGAGAAACTGAAGAAAGTCATAGGAGAGAAGTGGAAGTTTGATTATGTTTTTCAAGTGGAAGACTTGGAGCGACCACGAGTGGAAAACTTTCGTGACCTTGTCTTTCGGATGGTCGCATCCTTCCAGGAAAAGCAGCAGCAAGTATTTGAAGCCTTTGTGCGAGGAGACTATAGTTACGTTCTCTCGGCACTTTCTACCGCACAGGAAGAGGCGATTCAGCTTGGTAGTGCGATTGAAAAGAAGAAGGGAGAGGGAACGGAATCGGTTTCTTTCCTAGAGCAGTATTGCGAAGCAGTTTACCAGGCGTATCAAATGATTCAGGATGTACAATCTACGGGCGTAGAAGGAGTAGAAGGACTTTCTTCAGGACTCAGGATGGAGATAGAAAGGAAACTGAAACAGCTGAGCTATTTTCTGAAGAAGCTTGAGGGCAGTTTAAAGAAGGAACTAAAGAAGCAGGTTGTTTTTCTTTCTTGCAGGGCAAAGCACTTTGAAAGTTTTCGCCCCTTAGTCGATGCTCTTCTGGAAATGGACGACGTCGAGGTGAAGATTATCCCGATTCCGTATTTTGACCGGCTTGCCTTCGGTGAATTTGCGGAGGAACATTACGAGGGAGCAGACTTTCCGGGGGGGTACCCGATTACGGACTATAAGACTTATGATTTTGCGTCCGAGCTTCCGGATTGTATCGTTTTGAATGCGCCGTATGATGCATTTAACCCGGTTTGGAGTGTAGACCCCTTCTTTTACAGCGGAAAGATGAAACAGTTTACGAGTAAGCTCGTCTACATTCCCTGGTTTATAACGGATGAAATCGATACAAAAGATCCAAGCGACGGGAAGGCATTTGTCAATATGAAGCATTATGTGACTGTTCCGGGGCTGTTCCATGCAGACTTAAGCATCGTGCAATCGGAAGAAATGAAGAATACGTATCTCGCGAAGATTTTGGAATTTACCAATAGCCAGGTTCGGAAAAAGATGGAGAAAAAAATCAGCGGTGCAGGATCCTGCCTCTTTGGAGAGAAAGAAGGACAGGGGACCAAAGAAGTCGTTTCCGCTTTCAGAAGATTTTTGCTGAAAGCGGAATAGGAAGTGATGAACCTGGGTGCTTTTGGCGGTCACCTTTAGGATAAGGAAAGAATTGAGGAATTTATGGAATTAACAAAAGATTTCTTTTATGATGAAGTGCGGGACGGCTTCTATATTCCCGGTATGGTGAAAAGGGCATGGGGGGCAGAGTTTAAAGTGCTTTCCGAAATAGACAGAATTTGTAAAAAAACATAAAATCCAATATTTTTATCAGTGCAGGAACCTTACTTGGTGCGGTTCGGGAAGGTAATTTTATTCCATGGGATGATGACTTGGATGTGATTATGCTTCGAGATGACTATCAGAAATTTGCGCAGGTCGCAGTGGAGGAACTTCCGAAGCCTCTTGTATTTTCCTTTGGGAAAGGAGGGGAGTCGGCGAGGGAGAACCTTGCCGCAGTTGGTGTAGCGGAGATGCGTTTTCGGGAGGAAACCTTACGAAAGTTTTTGTGAGTATCCCTATCCGATTGGGGTGGATGTTTTTTGTACTGGATGATCTGGCAAAGGATCCGGATGCGGAAGCCTATCGGAAAGAAGTACTGGAGATGCTCGGTACCATGATTAGCGTGGTGGAGAAAAGGAAAGGAAAAAGAACAGGGCGGTGCAGAAGGAGCTGCGGAGGATAGAAGAGCTGTTGCAAGTCCATTTTTTGGAAGAAGAAGATCTTCTCGTTCAACTCTACCGGCTTTTCCATCTCGTTTGTCGGGAATTTAACGGGGAGGGAGAGGAAGTGGCTTTTCTTCCTTACCAGATGCATCATCCGGAAATAAAAATTTCCGAAGACGGCTTTTTCAAGGTGTAAAATTTCTTTCTTTTTGCGGAAATCTGCTTCCTGCACCGAGAGATTACGACACGTTTTTAAAGGTCATCTACGGGGATTATCGGAAAGTGGTGAAAGCGGGAGGAGAGCATGGCTATCCTTACTTCAAAAAGTATGAAAAACAACTGAAAGAAGTGGTAAAGGATAAATGGTTCTTTGATTATAGCTTCCGGGAGAAAGACCTGGAAAGACCTCTGGTAGAGAACTTTCGAACCATCAGCTTGCAGTTTATCGATTCCTTTTTAGAGGAGGAGAAGAAGCTTCGAAAAGATTTTAAGGAAGAGCGTTTTGAAACGGTACTTTCTGCACTCCCTTCTTTACAGGAGCGTGCAGGGATGCTTGGTCATGCAATAGAAGAAAAAAAAGGAGAGGGGACGGAAACGGTTCGACTCCTGGAGAGCTTTTGTGAAGCGCTTTACCAATTGCATTCCGCTTTAATAGCGCTTTCTGCCTCCTCAAGTACGAACGAGCAAAAGAAGCAGAAAGAGATCCTGAATGCTAAGAAATATCTAAGGTCCATTGGCGGCATTCTGAAGAAGATTGCTATCGAAGCGAGAAAAGAGCTGAAGAGACAGGTTGTGTTTTTGCCCCATAGTGTAAAGCACTTTGGGAGCCTGCGTCCGCTTATCGATCGTTTACTGGAGAGGGAAGACACGGAAGTGAAACTCATTCCGATTCCTTACTATGACCGATTGGGAGATGGGAGTCTTTCTGAAATGCACTATGAAGGGGCGGAGTTTCCGAAAGAGTATGCCATAACAGACTATAAGACCTATAATTTTGCCGCGGAGCTTCCGGACTGTATCGTGATCCATTCCCCTTACGATGCCTACAATCCGGTCTGGAGTGTGGATCCCTTCTTCTATAGTGAAGCCTTGAAGAAATATACGAATAAGCTGGTCTATATTCCTTACTTTGTGACAGATGAAATCCATCCGAAGAGTCAGGAGGATGGAAAAGCCTTCTATAATATGCGCTATTATGTAACAGTGCCCGGCGTTTTTCATGCGGACTGTACGATTGTGCAATCGAAAGAGATGCAGAAAGCATACTGTGAGAAGATCAGTCGCTTCTTAAAGCAAGAGGAAAAGGAACGGGAAAAGGTGGAGGACGATGCGAAAGATGTACAGCGCATGGATAACAAAAGCGTTATGCGAATCATGCGGAAAAAGATTCTTGGCGCCGGCTCTTGTCTTTTACAGGAGAAAGAAGGGTCGGGAGCGGAAGAATTGATTTCCCGTTTTATGCGTGTTCTGGAGCATTGAGAGGGTACTTTAGCGTATAGAAAGAGTATAGTTTATGAACTTAGCAGCTGATTTTTTTTATGATGAAGTCCGAGACGGATTCTACATTCCGGGAATCATAAAACGGGCATGGGGAGCACAGCTTCATGTCTTATCGGTAATCGATAAGATTTGTCGGAAGCATGGGATTCAGTACTTTGTTTATGCGGGAACGTTGTTGGGCGCCGTACGGGAAAAACAGTATATTCCTTGGGATGATGACTTGGATACCTGCATGCTGCGGAGCGAATTCGATAAGTTTAAGAAGGTAGTAGAGACGGAACTTCCGGACGGAATCTCGTTTAACTCAATTGAGCTTTATCCGGAATACTGTTGTTTAGTTCATGTTGTCGGTACGGCAAAGATGGAGATGAATGCGGAGAAACTGAAGGAATATTGTGAGTTTCCTTATCCCGTGTCCATTGATATTTTTGTCTTGGAAGACCTTGCGCGAGATCCCGAGGAGGAAGCGTATCGGAAAAGTAAGTTGCGCCTGATTAACTCCATGCTTTATTTTGTGCAGATCCGTAAAGAAAATACACCCGCTTTTCAAGAAGGCTTACAGAAACTCGGAAATCTTCTCGGGGTTCCGTTTGATTCCGAACGGTCTATTAAGGTACAGCTTTATCAGGCTTTGGATAGAGTGTGTAGGGAGTTTAACGGAGAGGGAGGCGACCGGGTGAGCTATCTTCCGGATCAATTGGATGACGAGAACAACTTCTATGATAAAGCCGCTTTTTCCAAGGCAAGGTACCTTCCTTTTTGTGGGATAGAAGTGCCGGTTCCCGTGGATTACGATGCTGTTTTTACGAGCGGAGTTTGGCGATTACCAAAAAGTAAAGGCGGGTGGAGAGCACGGTTATCCTTATTTCATACGAAGTGAAAAAGAAATTAAAGGAAGCCATGGGAGAAAAAGTGGAAGTGGGATTATGTTTTTCAAGAGGAAGATTTGGAAAAGACCGCTGGTGGAGAACTTTCGGGAGATTCTCTTGCATGCGGTGGAGGACTTCCAAAAAACGGAAAAGCAGATTGCCACTTCCTTTATGGAAGAGGACTATACCTTTGTGCTTTCAGCCCTTTCTACAGCACAGGAAGGTGCGATTGCACTCGGCAATGCGATAGAGCAGAGAAAGGGAGAAGGAAGAGAATCCGTCTTGATTCTGGAGAAGTTTTGTGAAGAAGTATATCAACTGTATCAAATGCAGGGGGAAATGCTCTCGCAAGGGAATTCCACGGTATCGACTCAGACAAAGTATGTGGAAGAGGAAAACAGAGAATTAATAAATTAGACCGCTTACTACGGAAACTGCAAAAAGCGGTCAAAAAAGAGTGTAAGAGGCAGATTGTTTTTTTGCCGCATAGTGTAAAGCACTTTGAAAGCTTACGCCCGTTAGTGGATGCTTTTTTAAAAACAGGAGAAATGGATGTGAAGATTATTCCCATTCCCTATTATGACCGGCAAGGATTTGGAGAGTTTTCCACCATGCATTATGAGGGGATGCAATTCCCTGAAGAATATGAGATTGTAGATTATCGAACGTATGATTTCGAAGCGGAACTTCCGGATTGCATCGTCTTGAATACACCGTATGACGCTTGTAATCCGGTTTGGAGTGTGGATCCTTTCTTCTACAGTAAAGAAATGAAAAAATATACAAACAGTCTGGTCTATATTCCCTACTTTGTGACGGAGGAGATTCATCCGGGGGAAGAAGAAGACGGGAAGGCTTTCGCGAATATGCGCTATTACGTAACGGTTCCCGGCGTATTTCATGCGGACTGTACGATTGTGCAGTCGGAAGAAATGAAGAAAACATACTTAACAAAGATTGCCCGCTTTACCAATGCTACAATACGGAAGAGAATGAGGAAAAAAATATCCGGCGCAGGCTCCTGTCTCTATGGGGAGAGAGAAGGACAGGGAGGAGATGCCGTATTTCAGAAGCTGAGAAAGTTTATAGAGAGAAGGAGCAAATAGGGAGATGAAAGAAGAATTTTTTGAAAATGAAGTCCGAGATGGCTTCTATATTCCCAGTATCATGAAGAGGGCATGGGGGGCACAGCTTGTCATCCTGTCTGTGATAGATGCAATCTGCAAAAAACATCATATTCGCTATTTTCTGAGTGCCGGAACCTTGCTTGGAGCATATCGGAGTGGGGAGTTTATTCCCTGGGATGATGATATCGATATCATCATGCTGCCGGAAGAATTTCAGAAGCTCTTAGCGGTACTTCCGGAAGAGCTGCCGCCGGAGCTGCATCTCCTGAATACGGACAATAATAAAGAAATATGCAGGTTCTGTAGCGGAATCGGATTCTTCCAGTTTCAGTTTCAGGGAGACTTGTTACGGAAATATTGTGAGTTTCCCTATCCGACCAACATCGATGTCTTTGCCTTAGATGAGTTTTCACCGGATGAAGAGGAAGAGTGGGAAAGAAGAAAAAGATTTTTACAGGTTTATCTTGGCATTGTCCAATTTCAGGAAGTTGGGGAAAGTGCGGATTTTCTGGAGACGTTACGGAAAATTGAACTATGCCAGGGGGTGCAGTTTCACTACGAAGAACCGCTCCTTCCACAGTTGTATCAATTGCTGAATCGCATCCGGCGGGAAAACAACGGAAAGGGAGGAGAGGTCGTTGCTTATCTCCCATTTCAAATTGCAGACGAGCATCGTGTTTTTCCGAAGAGCATGTTTGAACGCAGTGCATCCCTTCCCTTCTGCGGGAAGGAGTTTCCGGTACCCTATGAATACGAGAAGATATTGGAAATAGTGTACGGGGATTTTCGGAAGAAAGTCAAAGCCGGAGGGGAGCATGAATATCCCTACTTTAAAGAATATGCCGTTTCTTTAGAAGAATACCTAAGGAAGCATAACGGCACACTGGAGTTTCTTCTCACAAAGGAGAATCTCAAACGGGAGAGAGTAGCGTCTTTTCGGGAGAATGCTTTGGAGATGGCTAAGGAGCTCCGGAAAGTTTTAGAGAAGGTATATGCCGTATATCGGGAAGGAGAATATGAACTTTGTTTATCGCTTTTGTTATCCTGTCAGGAAAGCGGAATTGCGGTAGGAAACTATATAGAGAAGAGGAAGGGAAACAATGCACCGGCTGTACACTTATTGGAACAGTATTGTGAATCCGTTTTTCAAATTCACTCTCTTCTGGAGGAGGCGCTAAGACGTGCAGGAGAAAGCGGTACAGGGAGAACGGAGATAGAGCGGAAGGTGGATGTACTTTGGAATGAAGTGCAAATGGAGTTGGATGCATTGTATGATGAAATTGACGCGCATTGCAAACGAACTGTCGTATTCCTTCCGGAACGGGTGAAGCATTATGAGAGTATGCGCCCTCTCATTGATGTACTCCTTACGAAAGAAGAGTTTGCAGTGAAGATCATCCCCATTCCCTTCTATGAAAAGACATGGGACGGCACGGTCATGAAGGAGTATTATGAAGGGGAGGACATTCCTAAGCAGTATCCGATTACGGATTATCAAACGTATGATTTTGCAGTAGAACTTCCGGATGCCATCGTATTCCAATCACCTTATGATGAGTATGATGCGGCATGGTCGGTAGATCCTTTCTTTTTCAGTAAGAATATGCAGCAGTTTACGAGCAGGCTCGTCTACATCCCCTGGTTTGTGACGGATGAGATTGATCCGAAAAAAATTCGGAAGACGGGAAGGCCTTTTACAATATGCGTTATTATGCTACTATGCCGGGTGTCTTCTATGCCGATTGTACCATTTTACAGTCGGAAGGGATGAAAGAAGCCTATTTGGCGAAGATTTCCGACTATTTACAAGAACGGACGAGCTTTAATGAGGAGGAAAAGGCTTCCATCTTGGGTAGCCTCAGAAAGAAGATTTCCGGTGCGGGGTCTTTCCTCTTGGAAGAAAAGAAAGAGCTGGTACTGGAAAAAATCACGGCATGCTTTTTAGATTTGTTCTCTTGTTAAGGGATACATAACACCGTTCTCTATGCAGATGGAAGACGGAAAAATAGGAAGAGGGAAAAAGGAGAGGAGATGATTTGATGCCGGAAAGAGATTTTTTTTATGATGAAGTACGAGACGGGTTTTACATTCCGGGAATGATGAAGAGAGCATGGGGAGCTGCCCTGCAAATTTTATCGGAAATTCATCGCATCTGTAAGGAGCATGGCATCCGCTATATCGCAGGAGGGGGGACGCTTCTCGGACTCGTAGAGAGAAGGGTTTTATCCCTGGGATGATGACATCGATCTGTATATGCTTAGGGAGGATTTTAAGCATTTTATGGAAGTCGCAGATACGGAGCTTCCGGAAGAGTTATCCTTGGATTGCATTGAACGGAACGACGGTTTTCGGGGATTAAATCCTGCAGTAAGGATGAAGTCTATCTTTACGAAACCGGAACTTCTCCGGAAGTATCATTTCTTTCCTTATCCTGCTTTTGTGGATATTTTTCCTTTGGATGTTTTAATGGAGCAATCTGTTGAAGAGGAACGAAAGAGGATAGTGAAAGCCAACTTTTCCTTGATAGGAGAGGTTGAGCGTTATGGGGAAACGGAAGAAAACCGGAAGAGAGCCGAAGATGCCTTGCAGAAGTTTCATCTTCCACTAGATCGAGGGAGAGAGTTGAAAAGGGCAGCTGCTTGCTTTAAATGAAGAAATCTATCAATTGTTCAATGCCGAAGAAGGCGTAGGCCTGGTAAGCTATCCGTATTATTATCTTCTTCTTAGCGGAGTTTACCCAAGGAACTTGATGGAGGATATTCAAGAGGAAAGCTTTTATGGTGAGAATATATGTATTCCCAAGAACTTCGAAGCGCTTTTACGGGCGGATTATGGAGATTACGGAAAGAAAGTAAAGGCGGGTGGAGCGCATGCGTATCCTTTTTATAAAGAACAGGTAAAAAAACTCCATGAGGTCTTTTGGGAAAGACTTCTTCAAGGACTATGCTTTTCGAAAAGAAGATTTGCAGAGAGAAGCTGTACCCAATCTGCTGGGATCTGATTTTAAGTTTCGTAAAAGATTTATCTCACGGAAGAGAGAGGATTTTTCAAGAACTTACGGGAGAAACACAGGGACTTGACGCACCGGCGTTCCTTTCCGCGATGCAGGAGGAATCCGTTGCACTGGGAAATCTGATTGAAGAGAGAAAAGGAAAAGGGACGAAAACGGTTTTCCGTTTAGAAGAATTTTGTGAAGCGCTGTACCGGATGTCTCTTTCGTTCTCTGTAGAAGAATTGGAGAAGCTGGATGCTGTTTTAAAGGAGCTTTCCAATGCGGTAGCAGAGGATTTTAAGCCCGCTGTTGTATTCCTTGTCCACCGTTTCAGATACTTTGAGGGATTTCGTCCCTTGATTGATGCGCTTCTGCAAAGAGGGGATGTGGAAGTTAGCGTGATGCCAATCCCTTATTACGAAAAGTCTTGGGACGGGAGTATTCTGGAAGAACACTATGAAGGGGAGATCTTCGCCAAGGAATATGCCATTACGGATTATCGGAAATTCGATTTTGGAGCAGCCCTTCCGGATGCTATCGTACTGAGTACACCCTACGATGACTATAATCCGGTTTGGTCGGTAGACCCGTTTTTTTATAGTGAAAATATGCAGCGTTTCACGAATAGACTTATGTATATTCCCTGGTTTATCACGGATGAAATTGATCCGCAGAATCCGGAAGACGGGAAAGCATTTTATCAGATGAATTCTTATGTTACGATGCCGCTGGTCTTTCGGGCAGACCTTACGATAGTACAGTCTGAAGAGATGCGGAAAGCCTATCTTGCAAAGATTCGCTTGTATTTACAGGATTCACCCGAATGCAAGGAATGTGAGCAAGAGGAAATATTGGATTTGCTCGCCAAAAAAATCTCGGGGGCGGGTTCTTGCTTATATAAAGGGGAGGAGAGATCTGGAACAGAAGCAGTCTTAGAGAAGTTCCTCACGTTCTTATTCGAATAGGCAGAGCCATTATTAGGTAGAAAATTTGTTTTCCTAACGCTGTAGGGGAAGAAGTCGCTATACAGTAGTGTGGGAGAGAAAAGGGAGTGAGGGCGTACAGGTATGAAGTTCAAGCGAGATTTCTTTTATGATGAAGTTCGGAATGGTTTTTACATTCCCGCAATAATGAAGAAGGCATGGGGCGCGGAAATGCTCATCCTTTCCGAGATAGACCGAATCTGTAAAAAGCATGGGATAGCCTATTATCTAGGAGGCGGCACACTTCTTGGTGCAGTCAGGGATGCGACTTTTATTCCCTGGGACGATGATGTGGATATCATGATGTTTCGAGAGGATTTTGAAGCGTTTCGAAGGATTGCAAAAGAGGAATTGCCGGAGGAACTCGAATTTCTTTCTATAGAGGAGGATAGCAGCTTTCGAGGGATGAATGCCGTTGTTTGCAGTAACGAGAAGCGCTTTAATGAAGATTGCTTTAAAAAGTATCATGGTTATCCGTTCTCCGCTTTCGTAGATATCTTTGCTTTGGATGCTATATCCGATTGGCAGGACAAAGAGAAAATACGTAGGGCATTTCTCTCACTCTTGTATAAAATTCGTGAAGAAAATTGGAAACGGGAACATGCTCGGAAGAGTCCCTGCAAGCGTTAAGGGATACAGAGGCATACTACTCGATTTCTTCCGCGAGAGAAAGTTCGTTGGAAGGAAGAGTGGGGTTGCTGATTGAAAAAGTCTATCAGTTTTTTAACGGAGAAGAAAGCAGTAGAGTAGCGAGTATTCCCTTCTATTTTTTGAACAACGCATCTTATCCTCGAGATGCCTTTCATCGTGTGCAGTATCTCCCTTTCTGCGGTGCGGAATTTCCTACAGCATCGAACTGGGAGAGTATTTTAACTTCCGATTATGGAGATTACCGAAGAGTCGTGAAGGACGGTGGGGAACATAATTATCCATATTTTAAGGAACAGGAAAAAAATATAGAAAAAGAATTAGGAGAGGACTGGGTATTCCATTACCATATTACGAACGAAGATTTGTGTAGACCGGAGATAGAGAGTTTTCGGGATGCGATTCTTCACGCAGTAGAGATACTATATGAAGTAACGAGAGAGGCACAGCAATTCGATGAGAAAAGAGAGAAGGAAGAAGTCGACGCGCGTCTTAGTATGCTTCAAGAGATGGCACTTTCTATAGGGAACAGGATGGAACGGAAGTATGGAGAGGGGAAGCAAACCGTTTCGATTTTAGAAGAGTATTGCGAACTGCTCTATCGTCTGCACGTAGTGGAGCAGGACGAGAAGGAAGGGGCAGAGAAAGAGACGCTGTTTAAAACTCTTTTTCACCTCTTGGAGAATTTGCGGGAAGTTGTAGAAAAGGATGCAAGAAGAGAAATTGTATTCTTGCCGCACTCGGTGCAAGCCTTCTCTTCTATACGTCCCCTGGTGGATGCTTTTCTCCGAGAGGAAGGGATAGAGGTGAAGATTATTCCGATTCCCTACTATGATGTGCTTGGAGACGGCAGTTTTTCAGAGCCGCATTATGAGGGAAGTGACTTTCCGGAAGGGTACACCATTACGGATTATACGAAGTATCCGTTTGCGGAAGAGCTGCCGGACAGTATTGTTTTGTGCTCACCCTATGATGCGTTCAATGCGTCTTGGACAGTGGATCCCTTCTTTTACAGTAAAAACATGCAGCGATTCACAACTAAGCTAATCTACATTCCTTGGTTTGTGACGGATGAGATTGATCCGAAGAATCCGGAAGACGGAAAAGCCTTCTACAATATGCGCTACTATGTGACAGTGCCCGGCGTATTTCATGCGGATTATACGCTTGTACAGTCGGAAGGAATGAAAGCGGCTTATCTCGAAAAGATTTCTGAATTTTTGAAACAAGAGACAGAGCATAAGAACAAGCAGTCTTCTCCGAAAGAAGTGCCTTTTTCGGAAAAGAGGATAGAAGAAGGAATGCAAGTCATGCGAAAGAAGATTCTCGGTGCAGGCTCCTGTCTTTTCGGAGAGAAGGAAGGGCAGGGGACGAAGGAAGTGGTGGAAGCCCTTCGGAAGATTCTGGAAGAGGAAAAGGGGAACCGGACTAAGAAGAGGAGCGATAAAGAAAGATGAGTATGATGCATTTGGAAAAGGAATTCTTTTATGATGAGGTGAGGGACGGTTTCTACATTCCCGGTATCATGAAAAGGGCATGGGGAGCGGAGCTTGCGGTTTTAAAAGAGATCGATACGATTTGTAAGAAGCATCGGATTCCCTATTTTCTGAGTTCGGGGACGCTTCTTGGAGCGGTCCGGGAAGAGGGACAGTTTATTCCCTGGGATGATGACTTGGATATTTTAATGTTTCGGAAGGACTATCTTCGGTTTTTGCATTTTGCGAAAGAGGAGCTTCCCGAAGAACTGTATATCAGGGCTATCGAAGTGGATGTGAGTCAAGCCAGTTTTGTGCCGAAGGTCGGACTGAAAGAAGAGCTGTGTTCTCTCTCTACGCTCGAAAAGTACTGCTCTTTTCCCTATAAGGTAGAGATTGATATTTTTTTACTGGATGCGCTTTCCGATAAGGAAGAGGAAGAGGCGTATCGGAAAGAAGTACTGAACCTGCTTTATAGTTTAAATGATGTAGTACGTAAAGTGGCGAGTGATGAGGAAGTGGAACCGCTTCTCAAAAAGGCGGAAGAGGTTCTCCACTATCACTTTGATCGGAGGCAATCTCTTGTCAGCCAGTTTAAAATTCTTTTCGACCGGGTTTTTCAGGAGTTCAACGGAACTGGGGGAAAGAGGGTCGCCATTTTCCCTTATCACTATATTGATGGGACTTGTGCCTATTCGAGGGAGGCCTTTGCAGAGACGATAGAGCTTCCTTTTTGTGGAATGCGTTTTCCGGTAGCGATAGGCTATGATGAAGAGCTTCGCGCCGAGTATGGAGACTGGCATAAGAAGTGTAAGGCGGGAGGCGACCATGAATATCCCTGCTTTTCTGAATCGGAAGAGCAGGTTTCCCGTTTATTTCCTGAAAAGGCTTTTCCGAACTATCTTTTTAAGAAAGAGAGTATCGAACGCCCCCCTGTCCGGAGCCTTCGGGAACAATATTTAGAAATTGTGGACAACTTTCTTTTAGAGGAAGAGAAGGGAGCGAAGCTGCTCCGAGAAGGGAGATTTCCGCTTATCAGGCGCTTCTTGCCGCCTTGCAGGAAACGGTAATTGCCTTTGGAGGATTGCTTGAGAAGAGGATAGGGAAGGATACGGAATCGATTTCTCTGGTGGAAAGATACTGTGAGATGCTTTATCAACGGTATCAAGCTGTTCCCTCTTTGGCAGAGAATGGAGAAGAAGTAACAAAGAAGGAAGAGATAGAGAAGAGCGGAGAGACAGAGAAGAGAGAGGAGACAGAGGCGGGCAAGTCCGTGTCGCTCCTTAAGGATTTAAAGAAGACGGTTGGGAAAGAGTGGAAAGTACAGGCAGTTTTTCTCCTGCACCGGGTAAAGGACTTTGCCGGTCTTCGCCCATTAATCGATGGCTTACGGAAAGAAAATGTGGATTGCAAGATTATTCCGATTCCCTATTATGAGAAAGCGGTCACCGGAGAGCTCACGGAGATGCACTACGAAGGCGCGGACTTCCCGAAGGAATATCCCATTACGGCGTATCAAAGCTATGATTTCGCGCAGGAACTCCCGGACTGTATCGTAATGAATTCTCCTTATGATGAATTTAATCCGGTCTTCTCCATAGATCCTTTCTTTTATAGTAGAAATATGAAGCAGTATACGGGAAAACTGGTCTATCTTCCTTGGTTTGTGACGGATGAAATCAATCCGAAGGATCCGGAAGACGGGAAAGCCTTCTACAATATGCGCTATTATGTGACGGTGCCCGGCGTATTCCATGCGGATTATACGCTTGTGCAGTCGGAAGGATGAAAGAAGCCTATCTGGAAAAAGATTGCCCTGTATTTACAGAAAGAAGGGTTATTCGGTACGGAAGAGCAGGAGGAAGTGCTTTCCCGGATGAGACAAAAGATTCTCGCTGCGGGCTCCTGCCTCATTCAGGCAGAGGGACAGGGAACGGAGGCAGTCCTTCGTACGTTTCGGACTTTTTCTTTCCGGAATCTCCCCGACGGGAAGAGCAGTGAGGAACAGCGTGCTTTCAAAGCCGTTTTTGCGGGAAGGCAAGCGGGAAATAAAGTAAACGAGGAATAAAAGATGCGAAAGAGAAAAAAAGAACAGATTCTTTCTCTTCTTCAGTCTTATGAGGAAGCCCATTCTACAGAAAGAACATTAATTGAAGAAGGAAAAGGAGAAGCGGCCATTTCTCTTCTTGTGCTTTGCCAGGAGGGGATGGAGAAAGTGGAGAAAGATATCCCGCATAAGGCGGGAGAAGAGGGAAGATGGCAAGCCCTTTTTTCCTCTTATCAGGAGTCGCTTTACCGCGTTTTTCTTGCGCTTTCCGGGGAAAAAGAAGACTCGGAGGGAGCGCGGCAGTTCCTCGGGAAGGCAGAATCCGTTTTTCGGAAGATTCAAGAGGAGGTAGAGCATCTGCCGGTGCATACGCTGATTCTTTTTCTGCCCTATAAGGCGTCAATGTGGGACAGCATGGCGTCCGTTTATAGCGCGGCGAAGCAGGATCCTTCCTCAGAAGCACTCGTTATGCCGATTACGTATTTTGAGAAAAAAGAAGACGGGAGTTTTGGCGAGGCACGGAATGAGAAAGAGCAGTTTCCGAAGGAGATTCCGCTTCTCACGGAAGATTTTTCCCTGGAGGAAGAACAGCCGGATATCCTCTATATCCATAATCCCTATAATGCGGCAAACAGAGTAACCTCCGTGCATCCCCGCTACTACTCTTCGAATTTAAAAAAGTATACGAGAAATCTTGTTTTTATTCCTTACTATACCAATGTCGGCGCATCCAGCTTCGGATCCTTTTTCTTCCGGCTTACCGGGATGTGGATTTTATTGTGACACAAAATGAAGCCCATACGAGAAGCCTTCCGGAAGAGGTGCAGGATAAGGCAAGAACACTGGGGAGCCCGAAGCTGGATAGCATCCTCTCTTTCGATAAGAAGGAGTCGCCCCTTCCGAAAGAGTGGGAGACTATGGCAGGAAGAAAGTTTTGTTTCTATAATACCAGTCTGGAAGAAATGTTAGAGGATGCGGCGTCTTTTCTAAAAAAGATGGAGGAGGTTTTTACCCTCTTTAAGGAGAACCGGGAATACTGTCTGTTATGGAGACCGCACCCCTTGCTGGAAAACACGTTTTTGACGATGCGGAGAGAATTTCTCCCTCGTTTTAAGGCGTTAAAGCAGCAGTTTTGTAAAGAAAGAATAGGGATATATGACAGTACGGCTTCTCCCGATACGGCAGTAGCCTATGCAGACCTCTACCTCGGCGATGCAGGGAGTTCGGTCGCTTCGCTCTTTTCCGTGATGGAGAAGCCGCTCTTTATCCTGAACCAAAAAGTTTCCTCTTTCAGAGAAGAAAGGGATTCTCGTATGCACGACCTTTTACAGTATTTTCTTTTGAAAGCGGCCAAGGGGAACCCGGAAGAGCTGGATGAGACGCTGGTTTTTGAGGGACGCTTTCTTTTACATGCATCGATTCAGGCGCACTGTCTGTATCTGGATAAAGTCGATTCGGAAGCATGGGGACTTGCTTCGAAGCCGTGTCTTCTTTTCCTGCGGATGAGTATGGGGAGGCCTATTTCTACGAGGGAAAAGTGGATTCTCTGCCCGAAAGCGGGAGATCATTTTCTTATTTTTAGAAAAAAGACAGGCAGGTTAAGCGCGTATTTCTTCCTTCTTTCCCTTCTAAACCGGATACTTTTTTGGAATGTGAACGGAAGGGAGAGTTTATCTTCTGTAAAGCGGAGAATTACCCTTGTGATGTTCGCTTCTCGTTAAAGAGCTTGGAAGGAAAAGAACTGAAAGGGCAGAAGGAGGAGAACGGAATCCGTTACCACATTGCAGAGGAAGAGTTGAAGAGATGGAAGGTGGAGTGCCATTTTCCGGAAGAGGAGCTGGTCGCCGGTTTTCTTCCTTCAAGGCGTTTCCTTTACGGCTTACAGGAGACCGCGCGCTATACTTTGCAGGACTTTCTTTCAGGGAAATCGCTTCCCCGTCCGTTTGACAAGGCATTTTCCCATAGTAAAATAGAAGACGTCGGCGTGAATCTTGGCTGTGCGGGAGAGAAAATCCACGCGTATTTTCAGCAAATCGCGATGCAGGATGAACGAAATAGGGAAATAAAAAGAATAGAGAATAAGAAGAATAGAGTAAGAAGAATAGAGAGTAAGAAGAATAAGGAAGTAGAAGATAAGCGAAATGGTAGAATAGCGAAAAAGGATAAGAGAAGAATAGGAGAGCAAGGATGAAAGCGTTGATTTTAAATTCCGGAAAAGGAAGTCGTATGGGGATCTCACGAAAGATCACCCGAAGTGTATGACGGAACTCGCCAGCATGGAGACGATTTTAAGTCGGCAGTTGCGGCAGATTCAAGAGTTGGGGATTCAGGAAGTGGTGATTACGACCGGTCCGTTCGAGGAGAAGCTCATGCATTATGTGGAGAGCCTGGGGCTGGACTTAAACTATCATTTTGTGCGGAATCCGCTGTATGAAGAAACGAACTATATCTATTCCATCTATCTTGCGAAAGAATTTCTGGAGGATACCGATCTCCTGCTACTGCATGGGGATCTGGTCGTGGAAGATGAGGTTTTCTTCGATTTCTGTGAGCAGGAGGGTTCTTTTATGGCGGGCAGCACGACAAAAGAACTTCCGGAGAAAGACTTCAAAGCGGAAATCACGGACGGGAAGATTTCAAAGATAGGAATCTACTGTTTTGACCATGCGTACAGTGCGGAGCCGCTTTATAAACTGACGAAAGAAGACTGGAAGATATGGCTTTCCGCCATCATCGATTTCTGTGAAAGAGAAGGGGGCGGCACGCCCTGGAAGAAGCAGTATGCGGAGGAAGCCTTCAATACGGTTTCCGAGCGGATGGAGCTGCAACTCTATGACGCGGGAGAGAAGCTCTGTCAGGAAGTGGACAATCCGGAAGACCTTGCGGTGGTGATGCATCTTCTTTCCGCGGTGAAGAAACGGACAGTTTATCTCTCTTTTTCAACGGATATCCTGCATGATGGTCATTTTTTCCTGATCCGGAGAGCGAAGCGACTCGGAAGAGTGATTATCGGCGTGCTCACCGATGAAGTCGTGTCCTCTTATAAGCGATACCCTCTTCTTCCTTTTAGCGAGCGAAAAGCGATGTTTGAGAATATTTCCGGGGTATACCGCGTCGTAGAGCAGGATACCCTCTCTTATCGGAAGAATCTGGAACGCTTTAAACCGGATTTTGTGGTGCATGGCGATGATTGGCAGAGCGGTTTTCAGAGACCGATTCGGGATGAGGTGTGCAGTATCCTTGCGGAGTACGGCGGAAAACTCGTGGAGTTCCCCTACAATCGAAACGAAAGGTATCAGGACCTCGATAAGCGGAGTCGGGCAGACCTTGCGATGCCGGACTTTCGGAGAGGTCGGCTTCGGAGAGAACTGAAGCTGAAAGGCTTCGTGAACGCGATGGAGGCGCATGACGGTCTGACGGGGCTTATCGTGGAGAATACGAAGGTCTATAAGGAGGGAGCCGCCCATCAGTTTGATGCGATGTGGGTCAGTTCTCTTTGCGATTCTACGGCGAAAGGAAAGCCGGATATCGAACTTGTGGATATGAGTTCCCGCTTCCGTACGATTGAGGATATTACGGAGGTCACGACGAAACCCAGTATCTTTGATGGAGACACCGGAGGAATTAAAGAACACTTTGTCTACACGGTACGTTCTTTGGAGCGTCTCGGCGTATCGATGGTGATTATCGAGGACAAGACCGGCTTGAAGAAGAACTCTCTCTTCGGAACGGAAGTCGAGCAGACGCAGGACAGCATCGCTCATTTTTCGGAGAAGATTCGTGCCGGAAAGAATGCGCAGCGGACGAAGGAATTCATGATTTGTGCCCGGATTGAGAGCCTGATTCTGGAGAAGGGATGGAGGATGCCTGGAACGTGCCTTTGCCTTTGTGAAAGCGGGGGCGGATGCCATCATGATCCATAGCAGAAAGAAGGATCCGACGGAGATTTTCACCTTTATCGAGCGTTTTCGTGCGGAAGATAAGGAAACCTACATCGTCCTTGTTCCGACCAGTTTTGATGCGGTAAAAGAAGAAGAGTTTAAGGCACGCGGGGTAAATGTGGTTATTTATGCGAACCAGCTTATGCGAGCGACCGTTCCGGCAATTCAGAAAGCGGCGGAGAGTATTCTTACGCATGAAAGGGCGGAGGAGTGCGACAGCTTCCTTATGCCGTTTAAAGAAATTATCCGTTTAATTCCGGAGGAAGAATAGTTCCGCATTTTGTGTAGGGAGAAAAAGCGGTTCTTTAGTTTGGGGTTCATGGATAATCCATTCCTCGTTTGGAGACGGAGAATTATACAAAATACAAAAAAATATATTTTCCCGTACGGCAGTTTGCGCTAGAATATAGCAGAATTTTTGGACTGAGTTTAAGGCACGGTTTTTTCATGGAAGGACGGAGAAGAGAAAGGACAGGCAGCAGGGAAGAACCTTGAAGAACGTGCCGGATTTTGTATAGGGTTTGGGGAAGAATATGAGAAAAGAAGTGATCGAGGCGCAGATTGTTCTCGGAACAGGCGATGTGAAGGAGGAGCTCGGAGATTTCATTCGAAGAAATGCCTGGAAGAAAATCTTTCTTGTAGCGGGGAAGTCCTTTGACGCTCTTCCGCTGGGAGAGGAGTTTTGGACGCTTACGGAAGAACTGAAATTAGAGGTGGAACGTTTTTCCGCCTTTTCGGTGAATCCGCTTTTTCAGGAAGCGGTGAAAGGAGCCCGTGCTTTTCGGGATTTTTCCGCGGATGTCATCTTTGCTGTAGGAGGCGGTTCCGCTATGGATACGGCGAAGTGTATCAAGCTCTTTTCTTCCATACCGGAGAAAGAGCTTCTGAAAACCCCATGGAAGGACAACGGCGTTCCCCTTCTTGCGGTTCCCACGACCGCGGGAACCGGTTCGGAAAGTACGCCGTTTGCCGTGCTGTATAAGGATGGGGAGAAGATTTCCGTAGAGGATGAAAGTATTTATCCTTTGATTCGTGTGGAAGATGCGAGAAGTCTTCGCACGCTGCCGCTTTTCCAGAAGAAAGCCTGCCTTCTGGATGCCTTGAGTCATGCGATGGAATCGATCTGGTCTAAAGCAAGCGAAGGAGACAATCTCTACTACGGAAAGGAAGCGATTGAGCGGATTCTTCGCTATAGTGATGCCTATCTGGAAGGAGAGGAGGAAGCGCTGAAAGAGATTGCCTATGCGGCAAATCTCGCCGGGAAAGCGATTGCCATCACGAGAACAACCGGCGGACACGCCCTGTCTTATAAGCTGGGTTCCCTTTTCCGGCTGCCTCATGGGCTGGCTACCGCGATGGTGAATAAAGAGTTATATCCCGTATCCGTATCTCATCTTCGTCCGGAGGAGGAGGAGAATTTCCGCACTCTTGCCCATTGCCTCGGGGCGAAAGACATTGAGGGCGGCGTTATCGCCTACCGTGCTTTTCTGGACAAGATGGATATTCTTCCCAAAGAGAAGCAATTCTTCCTGGATAGGCTCGATAAGAAGGTCTTGGAGGAAGGGATACGGAAGATGGAGAAGGAAGGCACGCTTCCGAAAGATTTACAGACGGAAATTCCGGAAGCGGAAGAAGCCTTATTGGAGAAGGCTGTCGTGCTTCTCGTCCATTCCGTGAATCAGGAGCGGATGAAGAATCATCCGGTTACGCTCTCGGAGAAAGAGCTGGACACGCTCTATAGAAAGATACTACTCATGTAGAGGAGGAGAAAAAGATGAAAGTAGAAGCATTTCTGGACAGGATTCCGTCTGATTTCTTTACGGGCGTACCCGATTCTCAGTTAAAAGCGCTCTGCGATGCTTTGATGGAACGCTACGGGATTTCGGAACGGCATATTATCGCGGCAAATGAAGGAAATGCGGTAGCGCTTGCGACCGGACATTTTCTCGCGAGCGGAGAAGTGCCGACCGTGTATCTCCAAAACAGCGGTGAAGGCAATGCCATGAATCCGCTCGCTTCTTTATGCGCGAAGGGGGTTTATGCGATTCCGCTTCTCCTTGTCATCGGCTACCGCGGGGAGCCGGGGGTAGAGGATGAACCCCAGCATCTCTTTCAGGGAGAAATCACCCTCTCTTTTCTCGATATGATGGAGATTCCCTATTTTATTTTAGAGAAGGAGACAACGGAAGAAGAACTTACGGATGCCATGCGCGGTTTTGCAGCGGTTTTCCGGGAGGGAAGGCAGGCTGCCATTGTGGTGAAGAAGGGAGCCCTGGAGAAGAGCACGGCTTTTTCCCTATCGAAATCGGTATACGCTCATCAGAGAGGACGCAATCAGAACCGTGCTTTCCTATACGGGAAAGAGTCCGGTTGTTTCCACGACGGGAAAAATCAGTCGGGAAGTGTATGAGATACGGGATGCGCGAGGAGAAGGACACGGTCTGGACTTCCTTACGGTTGGTTCCATGGGACACGCGAGTTCGATTGCGCTCGGGATTGCGCTGCAAAAAAAGGAGAAAAAGGTCTTCTGCCTTGACGGAGATGGGGCGGTGCTTATGCATCTCGGGGCGATGGCAACGATAGGAGCCTCCGCGCCGAAAAACTTTGTGCACATCCTCTTTAACAATGAAGCGCATGAGACCGTTGGCGGACAGCCTACAGTATCGGCTTCCGTGCAGTATGGAAAACTGGCGGAGGCTGTGGGATACCGGAAGTACCGGAAAGTCGAAGAGCAGGGAAAGTTTGGAGAAAAGCCTTACAAGAGATGGCAGAGGAAGAAGGACCGATTCTGATTGAGATTTGCTGTGCCTTACATTCCCGAGCAGACCTCGGTAGACCGAAGAGCTCACCGCTGGAGAACAAGAAGCTTTCATGCAGTCCTAAAGGACTAAAAGGCAGACTGCAAAGGACTAAATAATTATTTTTTTGAATTGAAAATTACTTATATAAAATAATATAGGTACGATATTGTATACTAAGAGAAACAAATACACAGAGAAAATAAAAAAACATTAAATTTTAATTTTTCTATTGACTCCTCGAAAATATCTGTTATAATCCAAGATGTAAGCGAATTGGATAGCTTGTCGGAGAGACAAGACTCTTGCTTACCAGCAGATTCTGACCGGATCTGTTTGAGCAAAACCGGAGAAATTCGGTGACGCAAAGCTATAGGGCCTGTAAAATGGCAGCCAGTTGCGATCTTCTTATAGGAAGATGTATAAAACTATACAGACTTTTTTCATATTGAAGATACGGTTAGCTGGCAACTAGGAAGGGAATCCTAGGTGTCGGTTTTTTTTACCCGAAAAGAGCATTCTTTTCACAACATATGGTTCCAAAGGAACCATGGCAAACCCGGGGAAACCCGGCGACGCAAAGCTATAGGGACTGTAAAATGTCAGCCAGCTGCAATCATAAAGCCCCTGACCAGGGTGAGTGATTCTGCTCCTGACTCCCTCGCAAGAAGGAGTTAAGTATGAAAAAGGTAGTAAGATTTATTTTACTTACAGCATTATTTACCGCAATATTTGCCATGACAGCCTTTGCTGCAAAGGGTGATGCAAAAGCCGCATTCGCAAAAGTAAATGAAATTAGAGTAGCAAATGGATTGAATCCGCTTAGCTGGAATTACCAGGTTGAGAACGCCGCTAAGGTAAGAGCAAACGAAATCGTTGGAAGCTTTTCCCACACAAGACCGGACGGAAGACCTTGGTATACAGCTGATGACAAAGTTCTCTATGGAGAGAATCTTGCACAGTATTATGACAGCGCGGAAGAAGTTGTAGCAGCTTGGATGAATTCTCCTTCTCACAGAGCAAACATCTTAAAAGGCGATTTCAAGAGCGGCGCAATCTTCACTGTTGAAGTAGACGGAGAAGTTTACTGGGCAGAGGAATTTGGAATCTAAAAGATAGTGGAAATATAGTGTGAAAAAAGTACGATAAAAGAAACGTGAAACCTAAAAAAGAAGGAAAGGGACTGCCGACAGATCATCGGTAGTCCTTTTTCTTTGCAAAGAAGACTCGAAACGGGCATTTTCCGCGATGAAAAAGGGGCTTTTTTTCTCTTTCGTTTCATAGTAAAGTAGGGCTATTAGTAAAGGGGGAGAGGAATGGAAGAGAAAGGGATACAGAACGGCACTTTCATTGTGGAAGTGAAGTGTATGGAGAAGGATACCTGGCAAGGGAAAGTGACATGGGCAGAAAAGAACCGTTCGCAGTATTTTCGCTCTGCATTGGAACTTCTGAAATTAATGGATAGAGCATTGCTGGATAAGACGTTGTCTTTGGAAGATGAGGAAGATGAGGATGGAGAAAACGCTGGATAAGCTTTATGCCATAGATTTGCTCGGCGTTTTGGTCAATGCCAGAGATGGGGGAGACTTTCAGGGGGAATTGTTGCAGCTCTATTCTCCGGAGGCGGTTCCTTTTACAGTGTTCTTGACTTGATTAAGAAGATGGAATCCTTTTTACGACGAGTGGGATTACCCGCAAACAGCCTGTCAGGGACAGAAGTTTTTCGAAAGAGACAGAAGTATGTCTATCCCGACCGCAAAGGAAAGAAAGCACTGATTGACGCCGCAAGAACTTTGGAAAAGTATCCGATGATTGAGAAAAGAGGAAAACTGGCGACTTTCTTTGTGCATACAAAACTGAGACAGAGGAGCAGCTGGCAGGGAGACGTCTACCATGGGGAGACGGGAGAGGTCTTTTCTTTTCAGAGTGTCTTGTCCCTCCTTCGGATTATGGATAAGGAATGGAATAGAAGATGAGACAGAGAAAGAAGAGAAGATTTACCCTGCTTTTTGTACCGCTTCTTCTCTGCTTTTCCTTCTCTCTTCTTTCTTGCGGAAAGAAACCGACCGGGAAAATCGTCGGAAGAGAAGTGAGAGTTTCTTATGATTTTGATAATTTCCCCTTTACGAAGGAAGACGAAGAAGGCAACGCGACAGGCTTCGAAGTGGAGCTGATAGAGGCTATTGCGAAGAGAGAAGGCTTTTCCGTGCGTTTCCTTCCGAAAAACCAGTCTACACTGGAACCATCTGTCATCGCGGGAACGTCAGATATGGCTATCGGAGGACTCGTGGAAGAGAAGACGGAGAAGAGAGTCGATTTTTCAAAGTCCTATCAAGAGATGCAACTTGCGTTTCTTCTTTCGAGAAAGAACAGCGGACTCTTCACTGAGGCTGTGCAGGACGGGGCGAAGGAAGACAGGATTCTGGAAGCTTTACGGGGAAAGCGAATCTATGTGAAAGAAGGCAGCTTTGCCGCCGCTTTTTTGGAAGAGAGACGGGAGAACTACGGTTACTTTCTGACTGTTGTGCAGACCAATGAGGACTTTCGGGAAGCTTTGGAGGGAGATGCGGATGCGATTTGCGATTTCTCTCCCGCTTTAACGGATATTGTGAAACTGCACAGAGAGTTTCGTCTCGTTCCTTTTCCGAAGGAAGAGGAACTTTCTTTCATTGTGGGGCATGGGCAGAATCAGGAGATTCTCCGTGCCTTTGCACGCGGACTCAGGAAGATGCAGGAGGACGGTTCATTTGAAAGTCTCCGCGGAAAATATAAAAGCTATTTTCCGGAAGAAAAAAAATAGAAAATGTTTTTTCATGGAGGAGGTGCTTATGCACTCTCTTTTTGACGATATTGGATAGAAACCCAATATTTTTTTGGGTATCATGATAAAAATTTTTGTTTACTGAATAAGAACTTTCATTTATAGAACAAACAGGCTGGAAATGGCAGGAAGTCGAAGTATCGGAGGGAGCCGAATTGATTAGAAAGAATAACATCATTCTTCCGAAATGGAACGAGAAGAGAGCGAAACTACAGGAGGGGCAGATTGATCCCCTCACAAAAACCATAAAGAATCGTCCTTTCCGCGCCCTTGCAGAGGAGTATCTGGAAGAGGGGCAGCTTTTGTGCTACTTCAATATCGTTGATTTCAAGCTGTTTAACTATCGTTTCGGCTTTGAAGAAGGCGATCTTCTTCTGGTGGAGATGGCGAATATCTTAAAAACCGCCTTTCCGGACGCGCTGATTACGAGGATGTTTGCGGATCAGTTTGCGGTTCTTTTGTCCAATGCCGACTGTTATGATGCTTTGATTCAGGTGCATGAAGCGTTCAGTAATCTTGATTTACCCATGGCGCTGGACTTTAAAGTGGGCATATACAGTGTTTCCGCGAAACGAAATATCATCAATGCCTGCGACAGGGCGAAGACAGCTTGTGACAGCATTAAAAAAGAGCGGGAAATCTTTTACCGTTATTATGATGAAGAATTGAGCCATCTTCTTCTGAGACAGCGTTTTATTGTAGACAATATAGAGCAGGCGATGGAGCGAGGGAGATATACAGGTGTATTATCAGCCCCTGATTCGTGCGCTTTCGAAAGAAGTCTGCGGGATGGAAGCCCTGGTGCGCTGGGTGGACCCGCATTACGGTTTGCTTTCGCCGGGAGAGTTTATCCCGGTCTTAGAAGAGTATCATCTGATTCATCTTCTGGATATCCACGTCATCGAAAAAATCTGTAAGGCTTTCTATGATATTCGGGAGCAGGGGGAGAGTATGGTGCCGGTTTCCTTCAATGTATCGCGGATGGATTTTGAACTCTGCGATATTTTTGCGGAATTGGAAACACTCGTGAAAAAGTATAATGTGCCGAAAGAAATGCTGACCATGGAGATTACGGAATCGGTTCTGAATAAGAATCCGAAGCTGATCAGCAACCAGATTCAGAAATTCCATGAAGCGGGATATAAGGTCTGGATGGATGATTTCGGTTCAGGCTACAGCTCCCTGAATATTTTGAAGGACTTTGATTTTGATCTCTTAAAGATTGATATGCTCTTACTGCGGGACTTTCAGGAGAAATCCCGTAAAATCGTGAGTTCCATCGTCGATATGGCAAAGAAAATCGGCATTCGAACGCTTGCAGAGGGCGTAGAGACGGAAGAACAACTGGAGTTCTTACGGGAGATTGGCTGTGAGAAATTGCAGGGCTACTATATCGGGCGCCCCAGACCCTATGATGAAACGATTCGGCACTGTAAAGAGATGGGCTTCCGCTTTGAAACCCCGGGAAAGAGACGGTATAACGACGATCTGGGAAATGTGAATTTAATGAGCAGTTATGCGCATCTCACGCAGTACACGGGGCAGGAAGAAGACTGCACAGAGGGAATCCCCCTTTCCATTGTAGAGATGGTGGGAGACAAACTCGAGTTCCTCTATGTCAATAAAGCCTTTGCGCAGGAGCTTGCCGTGATGGACGGCCTGAGTGTGAAACAAACGGAAAAGATTATTAATAATAGGAAAGAAGTTCTGTACAAAGTGATTCGTCGTTTTCTGGCAAACCTTTCGGAAGGCGACCGGGAAGTGTTGGATACGATGGAGGGAGAGTCGTTCTGTAGTATCAGAGGAAGAGAAATCAGCCATATTCCGGGGCGAAATGCGTACATCGTCAATCTCCAGGTATACCAGGGAAACTTCTTGAAGTTAAAGCAGAAGAAGATGATGGAGAAGGTGAAGGATCTCTATAAAGGCTTTTGAAGAAGTCCTGCTCTGGAGTCCCCTGTCTCGGAAAAACGGAAGTGCTCTATGAACGGGTAAAGGGAGAGAACGGCGCGAGAAGGACGCCCTCACGGAGTATGCGGAACGTATCTTTTCAAAGGAGGAAGGGAAGCGCTTTTTTCAGTTCCTTCGGCAGAGCAATGTGCAGAAAAATAAGGCAGCGGTAAAGGAAAAATACTTTCTCGGAATAGATGAGAAGGGGAAGAAAATCGTCCTTTTGGTGAGCTTAAAGGCTTCTACACTGGATGGAGAAGGAAAAAGTGCTTGTCAGTGTACGAAGGCTCTGGAATGAAGCGGCAGCCTCTTTTATTGCAGGAAAAAAATGGGAGAAGGTTTATAAGCGGAATAAGACAAATTTCCTAAAAAGCAAAATATTTAAAAATTAGAGATATTTGGCTATCTTTTACTTGTCAAACAAAGGCGGTTTTGCTATAGTACATAAGATTTAATATTAAAAAAAGATTAAAAACGGTTACTTCGGCTTTTTGGGACTTAAAAAATACAGATGATACAGGAAGTTGAAGAAAGACATTGTGTCCTAAAGGAGGAGGAGCGATGGAAGATATAGCGCTGATTCAACCGATGCAATCCTGGAAACTGGGGAGCATAGGAGATACTACTGCGATTGGTACCGGACTTGCCCAGGCAGAAGGAGCGAGCTTATTTAAAGACGTGTTTAAATCCGCTATCAATAATGTCAAGACTTCCCAGTTGGATGTGGAAAATAAGCAGTATTTACTGGCTACAGGGCAGCTTTCCGATGCACACAGCTTACCGATTGCGGAAGCAAAAGCGCAGATCAGTCTGGATTTACTCGTATCCTTGCGAAATAAGGCATTGGACAGTTATAATGAGCTTATGAAGATTAACTTGTAGGGAATTGATAGGGGAGTTTTCAAGTGCAAAAGCTCAAAGAAATGTGGCAGAAACTGTCGCAAAAATCAAAAAAGCTTTTAGGAATCATTTCTGCTGTAACTTTGTTAGTTATAGTTGTGGCAGTTTTTTTGATTGCTAAAGGGCAAAAAACAGAATATCAGACACTTTTTACTTCTTTAAGTCAAAGTGAAGCACAGCAGGTGGTTTCTCTCCTCCAGGAGCAGAATGTACCGTATCTTTACGACGGAAAGTCCGGCTCTTTGAAGGTGCCGTCCCAGTCGGTCGATACCCTTCGTGCCCAACTTCTTTCCAAGGGCTATCCGAAGTCCGGCTTCGCATACAATATGTACATCGGAAACTCCGGTCTGATGACCACGGAGTCCGATAAGAAGCAGTATACACTCTATGATTTACAGGATCGATTGGGGGCGACGATTCGCCTCTTTGATGGTGTGCGGGATGCGAAAGTTACCATCGCGGAAGGGACGGAGCAGAACTACGCCATAGAAACGGAAGACCCCGTGCAGGCGAGTGCCAGTGTTGTGGTGACGATGCAGGAAGGGCAGAGTCTCAGCGAGAAGAATGCGGAGGCGATTAAAAACCTTGTGGCGCGTTCCGTAAAAGGAATGAATTTTACGAAGGTTTCCGTTTTTGATGCCGCAACCATGGAAGAAGTGGCGGCGGACACGGATGACGGTACGAGCGGTACGGGTTCCAGCATGGCGAATCTCACGGCAACTGTGGAGAATAACATCGCAACGAACATTAAGCGCGTGCTCGGAAAGATTTACGGCGGAGAGAATCTGGCGGTTTCCGTAAAGGGAACCCTGAATATGGCGAAGCTCATTCAGGAAAATACGCAGTACACCGTTCCAGAGAAGACTGAGGCAAACGATAAGACCGGTTTACTGAAGAATGAAGAAGTTGCCGGGGAGAATGCCGGAAATTCCGGAGAAAATGCTGCCGGTGTGGCGGGTGCGGATGCCAATGCGGATACCCCCCGGTATACGACACAGAACGGCGGAACGGCGACGAATGACGGCTATGCGAACTCCAGTGCAACCAGGGAGTGGCTGTACAATGTCTTAAAAGAACAGAAAGAGATTGCACCGGGTGTTCTGGAGAACGCAACCGTGGCAATTGTTATCAATACAGACGACACCAGCATTCCGGAAAGTGATTTAATCAACCTTGTTGCGGATGCGGCAGGAATCAGCAGAGACGATGCGGAGAGTAAGATTACGATTCTGCGTTCTCTCAATAAAACGAATGTCCAGAAGACACAGGAAGAAGCAAAACCGGAAGAACCGAAGACGATTCTTGCCCAGTTCCCGATTTGGGCAGTTATCGGAGCAGGTGTATCGGCATTCCTCTTATTCCTTATTCTTATCCTTCTTATTCTTCGTGCTAAGAAGAAAAAGAAGCAGAAGAAGCTTATGGAAGAGGAGATGGCAAATCAGGAAGCACTTAGCGTACAGGAGAAGCCGACGGATGAGATTGCACCGATTGATGACGCCCCGGATGAGTATGAGCTCAATGCGGAAGGTCGCATGATTCACGGTATGAAGCTGAAGAAGAGCATCGGCGAATTTGCAGACCAGAATCCGCAGGTAGTGGCAAAGCTGATTCAGAGCTGGATGAGAGAAGAGGAGCAAAACAGTGGCAGGAAACAGCACAGAAGCACAAGAAAGTAAGGCAAAAGCGGATCAGTCGAATCCCGAAGGGACGGAGCCCGCGCCACAAGCTTTCCGGAAAACAGAAAGCGGCGCTTGTGGTAGTTTCCCTTGGCGCGGATCGCGCTTCCCAGATCTATAAATATTTGAACGAGAGAGATGTGGAAGAACTCACCTTTGAAGTGGCAAAGATGGGGAAGACCACGAACTCGATGGTGGAGGACACTTTGGAACAGTTCTATCGCCTCTGCCTGACCCATAAGATGATGACCGACGGCGGAATGGATTATGCCAAGGCGGTTCTCGAGAAAGCATTCGGCGAGACCGCGGCGAAGTCCCTTCTGGATCGTGTTTCCCATACTCTGGCTTCGAGACCGTTCAATTTCTTCTCGAAGGGCGACCCGAAGGCGCTGCTTTCCTTACTACAGAACGAGCGTCCGCAGGTTATCGCTTTGATTCTTTCCTATATGGATGCGGAGCAGGCTGCACAGATTCTCGAGAACCTTGCCGAAGCGAAGCGGATTCCGACCGTTATGGCGATGGCGAAGATGGATCGTGTATCCCCGGAAGCCATCTCTATTGTAGAAGAAGAGATGAAACGAAAGTTCGATACCATTATTACCAGTGAGGACAACATGAACCTTGGCGGTATTGATTTCGTTGCCGATATCATGAACCACATCGATCGAAGCAATGAGAAGAAGATTTTCGACGAACTCGATGTCACCGATCCGGATCTTTCCGCAGATATCAAGGACAAGATGTTCGTCTTCGAGGATATTCTTACCATGGACGACCGTTCCGTTCAGCGTTTCATCCGAGACTGCGACTCGAAGGATATCGTATTTGCCTTGAAGACTGCAAGCGAAGAGATGAAGCAGATCTTCTTCAACAATATGTCGAAGCGTATGGCGGAAACCGTTCATTCCGATATGGAAGTTTCCAGAAATATCCGTTTGAAGGATGTAGAAGAAGCACAGCAGCGGATTGTAAACCTTATTCGTTCCTTAGAGGATAAGGGTGAAGTCATTATCAATAAGGGAGGAGATGAAGATAATGTTCTCGTCTAGGAAGATTATCCGATCTGCTTCCAATCAGGGACTCAGCAACTACCTGAGTTCTCTGGAGGAAGAGGCTCCGGTGGCAACAAAAGAGCCTGAGGATTATTTTCAGGAGGAAGAGCAGCAAAAAGAAAAGGACAGCCTGCTCCCTTTACCGGAGAAACAGGAAGAGGATCCCTATCATGAGACACTTTTGCATCTTGCGCTAGAGAAGGCGCAACGCATTATCGATACCGCAGAAAAGGAAGCGGAGAATATCAAGGCGAAGGCGAAAGAAGAGGGCTATCAGGCCGGCCATGAGGAAGGGTTTCAGAAGGGCAAAGAAGAAGCGGAAGAACAGGTTCTTTCCGAACACGCGGAAGAACTGGAGGAGTTTCGACAGGAGTTAAACCGCAGCCTCCGTACCGTAGAGGATGCCAAGACCGAAAGGCTTTACCGCTATATGGATGAGTTGAAAGACGTTGCCATTGCGGTGGCGGAGAAGGTGATTTATGTCAGTCTCCGTTCCTCGGGAGAAGTCATTCGGAGAATGATTCTGAAAGAAGCGGAGCGCATCAAGAAGACCGCCTGGTTGAAGATTCACATCGACCGCCTGGATTATGAGATGCTGGTGGAAACGGATGCGGATATCGCAACGGAACTCTCTCAGGTTTCGGACAATATTAAGTTTGTGATTGTCGAGAAAGAAGAGCCGGGAACGCTTATCCTGGAGACCCAGGAAGAGATTGTGGATGCCGGTATCGACACACAGATGGAGAATCTAAGAGAAAGACTGGGACATTTGGACAGCCAGGAGAGCGAGTAGGGGATGTATGAGAGTGTTCTCTCCACAATCAAGAAGATGGATCCTGTGGAGAATATCGGAAAAATTGAAAATATAGTGGGAATGTCGATGGAAGCCTCCGGTACGGGAAAATCCAGTATCGGAGATATCTGTATGATATACAGTGATGAAACGGAATCCCAGGTTGCTGCGGAAGTGGTAGGCTTTAAGGGCGATCGCGTGCAGCTGATGACGTATAAAACCTCTGTGGGGATCACGTCCGGTGCCTTTGTCAGAAATACAAGACGGCGCCTTCGTGTACCCGTAGGGGATTTTTTGAAGGGAAGAATTATTGATGCGCAGGGTGCGCCGATGGACGGGGGAGAACCCTTTCCGGAAAGTGAATACTACACGGTCAATAATTCCTATATGAACCCCTTGGACAGACCGCCGATTCGAGAACGACTGCATTTTGGAATCAAGGCAATCGACGGTTTAAATACCATTGGTAAGGGGCAGCGTATCGGTATCTTCGCCGGTTCCGGTGTCGGAAAGTCTACTTTGATGGGGATGATTGCCCGAAATGTCAAGACGGATATCAATGTGATTGCCCTTGTCGGAGAGCGTGGTCGAGAAATTTTGGAGTTCGTAGAGAAAGACCTCGGAGAGGAAGGAATGCGGCGTACCATTTTGGTGGTGGCGACTTCCGACCAGCCGGCGATGCTTCGTTTGAAGGCACCGCTCGTGGCGACGACCATTGCGGAGTATTTCCGGGATAAGGGAATGGATGTCCTTCTGATGATGGATTCCCTGACCCGTTTTGCCATGGCACAGAGAGAGATCGGTCTTGCGACAGGGGAGCCGCCGATTGCGAGAGGGTATACCCCTTCCATTTATGCGGAGTTCCCGCGCCTTTTGGAGAGAGCCGGCGCCTTCAAGAAAGGTTCGATAACCGGTGTCTATACCGTGCTCGTAGAAGGTGACGATACCAACGAACCGATTGCCGATACGGTCCGTGGTATTTTGGACGGTCATATTGTGCTGTCCAGACAGCTTGCGGCGGAGAACCATTATCCCGCAATCGACATCGGAATGAGTATTTCCCGTTTGATGGCGGAACTCGTTTCCGAAGAGCATAAGAAATATGCCTCCAGAATGCGAAATATTCTGGGACTGTACAGAAAAATGCCGACCTGATCTCTATCGGGGCGTATAAGAAGGGACTGACCCGAAACTCGATGAAGCAATAGAAAAAAATATCCGTTGATTAATGAATTTCTTAAGCAAAAAGTAGAAGAATCATTTTTCCTATGAAGAAACAGTAATAAAAATGGAGGAAATTACCGATATCTCTTAGAAGGTAAGTGATTCCTTGTTAGAAAGGACGGAGCGGAATGAAAAAATTCAGCTACAGTCTGGAAGCCGTTTATCAATTCAAACTGAAGATTCTGGATAAGCTTAAGAAGGAGTATGCAGTTAAAGGTACAAGACGTACAGAATCAGCAGAAGCTCTTGACGAATTTAAGGCAGGAACTCGTTCACTATGAAGAAGAGTTCGAGAAAGTCAAGAAAGAGGGCTGCGCCATCGAAAAGATGATGATTTATGTTGCCGGTATCGAAAGAATGGAAGAACGCATCAAAAAGAAGAGGATGAACTTACCCGCCTCACTATTCTTGCTGAGGAAAAAGAAAAGAAGTTATTAAGGCGAACATGGACACCAGCGCTTTCGAGAAATTGAAAGAAAAGAAGCTGGAAGAATACCATGAACTTAGCCGGAAAAACGAGGAGGCTTTCATTGAGGAATTCGTTTCTCATGCAAGAAAAAAGCCTAAGAGATCACAGGGAGAAAATATGGCGGAACTAATGATGCTGAACAAAGATTACAGCGCGGGAAAAAGCAGTCTCACGCGAGAGAGTCAGGTTCTTCCCTTGGGAAAAGGACTACGGAAAAGACTAAGGCAGGGAGAGAAGGATAGTGCTTCTTTAGACTTCAGTAATTTTCTTCGGGCTTCGAAAGAAGAAGGAGAGAAGAGAGAAGAAGTGCGGACGGATAAAGAAGAGAAAAAGCCTGCCGTAGAAGATAAAAAAGACGAAAAGACGGGAAAAACAAAGAAGACAGAAGCGAAAAAAGAGAACGGCAAGGAGAAGGTAGAAACGAAAGCAGACGGGACGCGAGAAGAGAAGATTGCGACTGTGCTTACGGAGAACAGCTTTCTTATCGAGCGAGATCAATTGAAGGCGGAGTTGCAGACCCATCGGATCTTGCACTGACAGTGGCTAAAGTAGAAGACAGCGCTGTCACGAAACAGTCGGGAGAAACTGTAGATGCTACAGCAGTTTTGCAGAAAAAAGAAGCGGGAAAGACTAGCGGACAGAAGTTGAACTTGTCCGCTCTTCCGGAAAGCAAAGAGCAAGGAGAAGGGAAGGAAGGCGAAGAAGCACTTCTAAAGCCCGTCGCAGAAGGAAATGCGAAAGAGAAAGTGGCGGATGCTCTGCCGAAGGATGAGAAAGTAGAGTTACACGAGAAGAAGACGAAAGAAGAAAAGACAAGTAAAGTTTTAGAGGATAGAGTGGCAAGACTGGATTTGAAGAAGGAAGATACACCAGTTCAGGGTCTCAAGAAGGTAGAACCGAACTTCAAAGAAGAGGAACGAAGTCCGTTTTCAAAGAAGAACTGCCGATGAAGCTTGTGACGAAAGAAGAGTCCATTCCGAAGGATGTTGCCGCGTTTTTTAAACGAAAAGATGGATCTCCAGAAAGGCGAGATTAAGATTGAGCTGGAACCGAGAAGCCTCGGGCAGATTACCGTAAAAGTGAACTTCTCTGCGGGAAAGGCAAATGTGGTTATTCTGGCGGAAAATGCCAAGACACTGCACTTGTTACAGAACGGTGCGGAAGATATGGCAAGAATTCTGGAGCAGAAGACCGGCGAGCAGACAAAGGTCGTTGTGCATGAGGAAGCAAAGGGAGAGCATCTCTTCCGGGATGATTCTTCGCGCGGCAATGAGAACAAGGATGAAGCGGAGAGAAGACTTCGCGAAGAAGCGGAGAAGAAAAAAAGACAGTACAGAAGAGTTTATCCATAGAATGAGACTGGGACTGGCAGAGTAAGGAGGATGTATGGCAGATATACGAGCAGTATCTTCAGGAAAAGAATCCCTACGAGGTAGGAAGTTATACCGCAAAATCGAATGAGAAGAATACTTTAACGATAGAGAGCTACTTTAAGTTGCTTTCTGCGCAGCTTGCGCATCAGGATATGTCCAATCCGATGGATAACAGCGAGATGATGGCACAGATGACACAGATGGCGATGGTACAGAGTCTCAGCACGATGACGAGCAACATGAAAGAAGAGATGGCGCTGACAAAGACCACTTACCTTGCAGGGCTCATCGGGAAAGAAGTAACGGTAAAGCTTCCGGAGAAGGAGAATTCTCTTGTGGAGAATCAGCCGAAAGAAAAGTCCGGCGTCATTGCTTCCGTGAATTTATCCGGAAAAGAAGCGACCTTCCGCATCGAGGGAGATACGACAGAGTATCTTTTATCCAATCTGATTCAGATTGGAAAGCCGGGAACGAGCGGAGCAACAGCCGCAGCGACAAGCGGAGCGGCTGCAAGCACACCGGCAAGTACGGCTAGTACGCCGGCAAGTACGTCGAGTAGTGGAAGCGCGGCGAGCTCTCCTGCCGGTCCGGTATCCGGAGTAGGCGCTGCCGCCTCAGCAAGCGGACCGAGTGGAAGCTAGAAAGAAAATCCGGAAAAACGGATTTTTGCACTTTTTATAAATTAAAAATTAATAAAATCGAAAAATAAAAGCATAAACAATTTTTTTCAAGCAGACTTTTATAGATTGACCCGAAACGGTCGATAAAAATACGTAAACAAAGAAGTAGATTGATGACCCTTTCTGATTTAGAGAGGGGAAAGGACAGAAAATTATGTTAAGAGCAATGGATTCCGCTGTAGCAGGCTTAAGAGCACATCAGAACAAGTTGGATGTAATCGGTAACAATATTGCAAACGTAAATACCTTCGGTTTCAAGTCACAGACTTATAGTTTTAAAGATGCGATGTATCAGACTTCCTCCACTTCTTCAGGTGGAAAGCAGGAAGCTACCGGTAATGCCACCATCGGCGGTGCAAACCCCGCACAGTATGGTTACGGTTCTCTTACCGGCTCCATCGCAACAGACTTCACTTCCAGTACACCGTCTTATGTGGGCGGTTTCAATGCCAATATCAACGGCGCCGGATTTTTTGTCACCAGCGCTTCCAATAAAGAGCTGACCCTGGATCCCGGCAAATACGAAGACGACGACGGCAGAGATGAAGAAGAACAACTTTGCGTATACCAGAGTGGGACAGTTCTCCGTAGATGCCAACGGCTATATCGTAGATGCGAACCACAACTTCGTTTACGGCTTCCAGCCGGATTCTTTGACAGAGCCGACAAAGTACGGCGACGGTGGAAAGAAGTTGGTACCGCTTAGAGCTCCGGCAGCGGACAATGCAGGAACGGTTGCCCTTACCGGAACACCGGTATTCACCGGATTTGCCGCACAGCTGAAGTCGGTTGAAATCGGTGAGGACGGTATCATCAAGGGAATCATTGATAACAAGACTCCCGGTGCCGGCGGAGCACCTGCACAGGTCACTTCCGTATCCGTTGTTTTAGGTAAGGTTGCCGTAGCGACATTCCAGAACCAGGAAGGTCTTACCAAGGCGGGAAACAATACTTTTAATGCAGGCGTTGGCGACAATACCGGATATATCTCCGCTACCATGCCCGGGGAAGGTTCCACATCGACTCTTATGGCGGGGTATCTTGAGGCATCCAACGTAGACCTTGCGAAGGAATTCTCGGATATGATTACAGCACAGAGAGGTTTCCAGGCCAATTCCAAAATTATCACCGTATCGGATGAAGTTCTACAGGAACTGGTAAACATGAAGCGATAAGCGGTGAAATAAGATAAGCAGCGAAGAGGTTGCGGGATAAGCAAAGAGCGAGAAGGGATTCTGAACAGTCTTTCTTATTTCGCATCCTCCTTTTCTGAGTTTATAACTTCATTCACGGGGGGAATAACCCTATTAGGTTGAGGAGAGGAAGGAATCATGATTCGCCTAACAAAATTAAATGGAGAAGAAATTTTTCTAAATTATTTTTCAAGTCTTATATATACGACGAATTCCGGAAACAAAAATCAAACTAGCAAACGGCGACTTTTATCTTGTGAAGGATAGTGTTGAGTCAATTATAAAAACAGGTGCAGGAATTTCTTGGAAACTGCTTTGCTTTTCAGAACAAACTCCACGAGGGGGAGGATGTTTATGAAATTAAAGGGAAGTAATAGGTTCTGCAAGGAGCTATTTAGCAAGGAGGCTAGTTGATAAACCATGGATTTTTCAATGCTCATCGGCTGGATTTTGGCCGTAATCTTAATTGTAAACGGTATCACAGTACAGAAGTTAAATAACTTCGTGGATATGCCCAGTGTGCTGATCGTTGTCGGCGGTACCATTGCGGGTCTTGTTGCGTGTTATCCGTTCCGTATCTTAAAGGAAGTACCGAAACATATCGCGATCTGTCTCAGAGGGGGAAGAAGTATGATGTCCCGAAAACGGTAGAGGCCATCGTAGACCTCGCTCTTGTTGCAAGACAGAGCGGTTTACTTGCGCTGGAAGAAAAAGCGGAAGAAATCAAGGAACCCTTCTTTAAGCAGGCGGTTATCATGATTGTCGATGCGAACGACCCGGATAAAGTCAGGGCGGCGCTGGAACGACAGGTCGAAGATATGATGGGTCGACATGAAGAGGCGAAGAGTCTCTATGTAAAGGGTTCCGCTCTTGCACCGGCTTTCGGTATGATCGGAACGCTGGTAGGACTCATCAACATGTTAAAGGGAATGGATCTCTCCGGTTCAGGCGGAGGCTCCAATACCTTAGGACAGGATATGGGTGTTGCGCTGATTACGACCTTCTACGGTTCCGCATTAAGTAACATTCTTTTCCACCCGATTGCACAGAAGCTTACGGTAAAGGACAATGAAGAGGTGCTTTACTGTGAGGTGGTTATCGAAGGCGTGATTGCCATTCAGTCCGGAGACAACCCGAAAGTAATCAGAGAAAGACTCCTGGCTTCTCTTGCACAGAAGCGGCAGATTAAGCTGCTCGCCAAGGCGGGACAGGGCGGTGGCGGTAGCGACGCCGGAGGTGGAAAGTAATGAAAAAGAAAGGCGGTGGAGGAGACGAAGGCGGCTCCTGGATGGACACCTACGGGGATTTGGTGACTTTACTTTTGACTTTCTTCGTATTACTGTACTCGATGTCCAGCCTCGACCAGGCGAAGTGGGATGTGTTCGTCCGCTCTATTTACCCGAACGGTAGACCGGGAGAAAAGTCTGCCGAACAGATTGTTATCAACGGCGAAGTAACCAATGAATCCGGTTCCGGCTCGGTTGGCGACAGCAAAGCGCCCAAAAATGAAGTGAATACCGAGGATCCGAAGGATCTCTACCTGCAAATTGCCCGCGCATTAAACGACGCGGGAATTTCAGGGGTAGAAGTTTCTCGAGGACAGGATTATACTTTTGTTGTCTTTAAAGATAAAACTTTCTTTAACGGGGATAGTTCCGTGCTTACCCCGCAGGGACAGCAGACACTGGATGTGTTCTGTAATGCGCTTTCCAGTGCAGCGGAGAATCTTTCTCAGGTCAATATCATGGGGCATACCGCGCAGGGAGACCCGGAAAGAGCGAACAATCCGCGAAACGACCGGATGCTTTCCGTGATGCGTGCAGCGGAAGTCTGCCTGTTTATTCAGGGAAGAGGAATCATCTCCCCGGATAAACTGGTGAGTATCGGGTATGGACAGTTTCATCCGATTGCGGGAAACGAGAGTGCAGATGGAAGAGCGAAAAACAGACGTGTAGAGATTCTTTGATTGATCAGGGAGCGAAGATTCGTGGACTGGATGAGTATTTCCAGGAGTATTACAGCGGAGAAAACAAGGATAAAACGATCGTAACATCCGGTGTTCCGGAAAATATTCAAAAAGAAGAAAATGGAGCGAGCGGTGAAAGTGCGCAAACGCCGGAAAGCGCAGTAGAAGAGGCTCCGGCAGGAGGAGGAGAGACGCAGGGAGATGCCGCTTCTCCGACTGTTTCTGTGGAAAATAGCGGAGAAAATGCAAATCCATAAAAAAGTTAAAAGATAAGGTATAGCCATATTCATAGGATATGGTTTATAATATAGCGGATAACGCTATGTTGGTCTCGGAAGACAGCACCCGGGGCAGGCGAAAGGAGTTATGTGAAAAAGGGAAAGATTTTTCACAGATGTTCAGGGAGAGGTTTATAGATGGCAGATGTACTATCTCAAAGCCAAATAGATGCACTTCTGAAATCAATGCAGGACGGACCGCCTAAAGAGGAGAAGGCGGAGCCGGAGGTTGCGGAGGTTTCGGCTCAGGAGACGAAGAAAGAAGAAGTTCCACCGGCGAAGAAGGAAGATCATTATAGTAAGTACGATTTCTACAGTCCGAGAAAGTTTACCAAAGAGAAGATTCGTTTATTGAAAAGTATCTTTGATAACTATGCCCGTATCCTGACTTCGCAGGTTAACGGAATCTTCCGTACCATGACGGATATTACTGTTCTAGAGTTAAAGAGAAACCAGATATTATGAATATGTCAATGCCTTCCATGAGAACGATTGTATGACCATCGTGGATACGCATGTGGAGGACAGAGGAAAGAGCAATGTGCCGCTGATGGCATTTATCTCCCCGGGGCTCACCCTGACTTTGGTCAGTCACATGCTCGGCGGAACGGATTCGGTGATGAAGACGGACGGCGACTATCGTTATACGGATGTCGAGATGGCACTCTACAAGCGTATCATGGAGTATATCGTGCATGCACTCGGAGATGGCTTCAGTAATTATATCAATGCCGAGTTTCAAGATTTCGAAAGTGGAGACAAACCCTTCCATGGTACAGGAAGTCGGCTTGGATGAGACCGTTGTCATTGTTGTTTTGAATGTGGATATCTCGGGGCTTGCGATGGAGAGAATTCGTATCTGTCTTCCCGGAACGCTTCTGGAACACATGTTTAAGATTATTGATAACCGGAAACACCTGGCGAGGGGCTTCGCCTACGAGAATAACCAGGACACCATCATGCAGCATCTCCGTTTCTCGGAGTTCCCTTTAACAGGACAGCTCGGCTTGGTAAAGCTCGATATCGAAGACCTGTATCACCTGAAAGTAGGCGATGTCATCGATTTGAATAAAGAGAAGGATTCTTCCGTTAAGCTTTACGTCGGAAGACAGCCTTGGTTCACAGGCAAGATGGGCGTTTTTAAGAAAAATATCGCGGTTCGCATTGAAGAACGTATTATTGAAAAAGAAGAAATGCCGAAAGATGATATAGAGGCTTATGACTTACCGGAAGAGGAAGACGAAGCGGAGGACTTGGACAACGGACCGAACAACAATATGGATCCGGAGGAAGTACAGGAGCTCCTGGATACGGATCTTTCCTTAGATGAGTAGGGAATGAGGAGATGCTTCTTTAGGTGAAAACACCTACAGATATAGAAATGAAGGATAAGGATAGGAGAAACGAAGATGGCAAAGATTTTGTTGGTAGACGATGCAGCGTTCATGCGAATGATGATTAAGAACTCCCTGACTAAGGGCGGATTTGCAGATTGCACCTTCGTGGAAGCACAGGATGGCATGGAAGCGGTAAAAAAGTTCGAAGAAGAGAATCCGGATCTGGTCATCATGGACATCACGATGCCGAATATGGACGGTTTGCAGGCTTTGAAGAAGATTAGAGAAGCGCATCCGGATGCAAAGGTGGTTATGTGTACAGCAATGGGACAGGAGAGCATGGTTGTCGATGCCATCAAGTCCGGTGCGAAGGATTTCGTGGTAAAGCCCTTCAATGCTGAGCGTATCACCACAACGGTAAAGACGATTTTGGGTGTTTAAAGAGAGTAGAGGAAGAGTATGTCGTTTTTAAATTCATTCGATATCAGCGCCTCGGGTCTTAGTGCACAGAGAGTCAGGATGGACATCGCTGCGGAGAATATCGCGAATGTGGATACGACGAGAACTGAATCCGGCGGTGCCTACAAGAGAAAAGATGTCATTTTGGAAAGCTACGGAGGTCGCTCATTTCAGCAGGCACTCCGTAATGCGGCAAATGGCAAGGGCTTTCGTGGACAGAATGCCGGGGTTAGAGTGCAAGGGGTTGTGACGGACGATCGCGAGATGAAGCGTGTCTACAATCCGAACCATCCCGATGCGGATCAGGACGGCTATGTGAACTATCCGAATGTGGATGTCCTGAAGGAAACCATTGATTCCATGTCTGCAACCCGTTCTTATGAGGCAAATGTCACGGCATTGAATGCAATGAAGACCATGGCGCAAAGAGCACTGGATATTGGAAAATAAGGAATACATCAGATAGTTGATTTGTAGGGAAAATAAAGGAGTATGATAGATGGGTGCCACGAGCTTCAATGAAATGGAATTCGATGCGATAGGCGAGATTATGAATATCAGCCTGGGTTCATCGGCAACAGCAGTATCCACACTTCTTGGCACGAAGGTGAACATTACCACTCCGATCGTACAGGTGATGACGAAGGAAGATTTTGACTTCCAGGACTTAGAACCTGCGGTTGGAGTTGAAATTTCGTATGTAAAAGGGCTCAGCGGAAAGAGCGTTATGCTTTTCTCCCGAAATGATGTGCGTGTCATCGTTTCGATGATGATGGGAGCGGAAATTCCGGAAGAAGAATTCGTGATGGACGAGATCAATGCCAGTGCGATTCGGGAAGCTATGAACCAGATGATGGGAGCTTCCGCCACGGCACTATCCGAATTTTTAGGCACAACTGTGGATATTTCCACCCCGATTTCCTACGAGATTGACGACGGAAATGCGTTTAAAGATAAGTATTTTAACGGAACGGAAGAGAGTGTCGTTATTCGATTTACCTTGGAGATAGAAGGGAAACTGAGTAGCGAATTTATCAATATCATGTCCGTAGACCTTGTGAAGCGTCTTCTCGAACCGTTTAAAGCGCAGTTCGGGATGGAAGAGGATGACGATGAGTACATTCCGACCGACGATTCGACGAGTTCCGCGGAAGAGCAGAAAGAAGAACCGGCTCCGGAAGCAGATCCTGTAGCGGAGGCTAAGCCGGAAGAAAGTACGCAAGCGGAGGCGACACCGGCTCCGGCAAAGTCGGGACCGATTGACCAGGCGACGGCGGATGCGCTTTTGGCAAGTCTCTTAAAAGAGCAGAATGAAGAGAACAGTTCTTCGGAACAGACAGATACAGCAGCAAGCGGGGGTGCACAGGGTGCTTCCGCGTTTTCGGGTGAAACGACAGCAGCCGCTCCCGTAGAGCAGCCTGCTCCGCAGCCGCAACCGGCACCCCAGCCGGCACCACAAGTGCAGCCGATACCCCAGCCCGCGGCGCAAGTGCCTGTCCAGCCTGCCGGTGTCGTGATGGGAACCGCGATGGATCCGATGACCGTGCAGCTTCTTACCCAGATGCAGCAGTCTCAGAATCAGATGATGGAATTGATTCGGGACTTACAGGGAGGAAAGAAGGCGAAGGCGGAGCCTTCCGAACCCAGCATCATTAAACCTCTGAATTCCAAGGAATTTCAGGAGAGTGATGAAGAAAAAGAAGAGAATTCCAGTAACCGTGAACTCTTAATGAAGGTGCCACTGGAGATTTCCGTTGAAATCGGAAGAACCAGGAAACTCGTTAAGGACATCTTGGAATTCACCCAGGGCTCTCTCGTTGTCCTCGATAAGATGGCAGGAGAGCAGGCAGACCTCTATGTAAACGGGGAGTGTATTGCCAAGGGAGATATCGTAGTTGTAGAGGATAACTTCGGTATCCGTATTACGGAGATTCTGAAGAAAGACATCAATCAGGAGAGTTTATAATGACTGCGGGAGATAGTCTTTCCCTCATTTCCGGCTTCCTTCTTTTCTGCCTTTTCGCACTGGGCGCTTGGGCATTGAATCGCATGATCGGGAAGTACGGTAAGGTTTTTCAAAAAGGTCGCTACATGAAGGTGGTTGACCAAATACAGATAGCACAAGACAGACAGCTGTTTATTCTTCGCCTGGAGAAGGAAAACCGCTGTCTACTTCTGGGTTCAGGAACAGAAGGGGTCCGGCTGATTTGTGAACTAAAGGAAGACTATGAGGAAGAAGGAAGAATAGGGAAGTCCTCGGGAGGAGGACTATCCGATTTGTGGAAGAATCATGATTTTTCCGCAGTTTTCAGAAAGAAAAGCCTGGAAAAAAGGGAAGAAGAAACAGTTGTCACGGAAAGGAGTCCGGATGAATGAATTATTAACGGGTTTAAACGGCGGGTCCGTGCCAACACTGGAATTGATTTATCTACTCACTCTGGTGGCACTGCTCCCGTCTATTGTCATTATGATGACTTCTTTTACGAGAATCATCATCCTGTCTTTTACGAGAAATGCAATGGGCGTGCAGCAAACTCCGCCGAACATGGTTCTGGCGGGGATTGCTTTCTTTTTGACTTTATATATCATGACGCCGACCATCAATAAGATTAATACGGAAGCCTATCAACCCTACAAGAAAGGGACGATTACGCAGGAACAGGCTTTGGATCTGATGGGGAAGGATATGAAGGAGTTTATGCTCCGAAACACGGAGAAGAAGACCCTGGATCGCTTTGTGGCGATGAGTAAGGTTACGGTACAGAAAGACCCGAAGGAATATCCGCTCACGGTGGTGACGCCCGCCTTCATGACCTCTGAATTAAAAAGAGGCTTTACGGCAGGCTTCCTGATCTATCTGCCCTTCCTCCTGATCGATGTCGTTGTCTCTACGACACTGATGGCGATGGGAATGGTAATGCTTCCGCCGGCGATGGTATCGATGCCCTTCAAGCTGCTTTTGTTTATCACCGTGGACGGTTGGAACCTTCTGTTCTCCAGCGTGGTGCACAGCTTCCGATGAACGGGGGAAGGATGAAGAAGAAAGGAAAGGCGGGGAGAAATTGATGCTAAGCAGCAATGAAATTTTAGATATTATGAATCAGACCTTCATGCTTGCACTTAGGATTGCTTTGCCGTTCCTCCTTATCAGCATGGTTTTAGGTATCGTCGTAGCCATTTTCCAGGCGGCGACGTCAATCAATGAACAGACGCTGAGCTTTGTACCGAAGTTGATTGCGATTATTCTTTTACTGGCAGTTCTCGGGAGTACGCTCCTGAAAACGATGCAGGATTTCTTTGTGATGGTTCTGAAGCTGGTTTCGGGAGGATAAGATGTTTCTCTTGTTTACCTTTATTGTGATGCGAATGAGCGGAGCGGTTGTATTCAATCCGATTTTCGGCAGGGTGAATTATCCCTTGCGGGCAAGGGCTGCTTTGATTCTTACCTTATCCTTTTTTTGCTATAGTTATACCGGCGGGGTACTTCATGTTGCGCCGACGAATTTCATTGAGTACGGCTTTATGCTTCTCAAGGAACTTTTTGTCGGATTCTGTCTGGGCTTTGCGATGGATTTGACCTTCCTTGCCCTACGCTTTGCCACCTCGGTGATGGATTTTTCCCTGGGCCTCAGCATGGCGCAGGTTTTCGATCCGCAGAGCAGTACACAGGCGACAGTCAGTACCGGACTTTATTACGGCTTTCTTATGCTCCTCTTCCTTTCGGTGGATGGGCATCTCCGTTTTCTGGAGATTCTCTTTCGAACGATTGACTTGAATCCGTTCGGGGAGGTGTCGATTCATACCCTCCTGATGCCGAAATTGATGATGGAGCTTTTTGTTTCTTCCATGAAAATGGGACTGGAGCTTGCCTTCCCCATTATGGGAATTGAGCTCATGACGGAGGTGGCGCTCGGTATTTTGATGCGTGTCATCCCGCAAATTAATATTTTCCAGGTGAATTTCCAGCTGAAGATTGCACTGGGACTGATGATGATGTATTTTCTCCTGGTTCCGATGTCGGACAAGATGAACGATATTATCAACAGCGCCTTCGTTTATTTGGAAAGGGTCATGCGATTATTGTAGTTTTTTATGCTATTTCTTAGTAAGAAATGATGAAAATTAAAAAATCATTAAAAATAGTGCAATTAACTATGGAAGTTTTGTTCGCTTTTAGGTAAACTTAGGAACGGAACTTTGGCAGAAGGAGAAGAAGAGTGGCAGACGGCGAAAAGACCGAAGCGCCTTCCGCGAAAAAGCGGAGCGACGCGAGAAAAGAAGGTAATGTTTTTCAAAGTAGAGATATCGTCACCGTAGTGGTTCTTTTCGGTGTGTTCTATGCCGTGCGCAGCTTGCTTCCTTTTATTTATAAGGACTTGCGTAATTTTCTTTCCTTTATCCTGGAACTCGTTGCAGAGAAAGAGCCGGTCTCCAGCCAGGTGTATTATTATTTCTTTTTGGCTCTTTGTGAAGTCGGCACTGCCGCTTCTTCTGATAACGATGCTTCTCGGAACCCTTTCCAGTTTGGTACAGACACGCTTCAACGTCAGTTTCAAACTGCTTACGCCGAAGTTTTCCCGACTGAGTCCCTCGAAGGGATTGCCAGAGTATTTTTCCAGGAGGAATCTTGTAGAGCTTTTAAAGAATATATTGAAGATTATCATTCTGATTACTTTCCTGTATTCTATCTTAAAGGCTGACATTATTCCCATATCGAAGATGCTGCACATGGATATCCGGAACTCCGCCATTGCCCTTTTAAGCATGATGTTTGATCTCATTACACGGGTCTGCGGCGTGTTTCTCGTGATTGCGTTCTTTGATTTCATGTATCAGAAATGGCAGTATGAATCCGACCTTCGTATGACGAAGCAGGAAGTGAAGGATGAATACAAGCAGTTGGAAGGAAATCCCGAGATTAAGGGCAGGATGAAGCAAGTCATGCGTTCCAGAGCGAACCAGAGAATGATGCAGCAGGTACCCGATGCGGATGTCATCATTCGAAACCCGGAACACCTCGCGATTGCCATAAAATATGATCCGGATAAGAATCTTGCGCCCGTGGTTCTCGCTAAGGGACAGGATGAACTGGCTCTGAAGATTGTTGAAGTGGGAGAAGAACATCATATTACCGCAATAGAGAATAAGCCGCTGGCGAGGGCGATGTACCCCCCTCTGCAAAGTGGGACAGGAAATCCCCGGGGATTTCTATGGCGCAGTGGCTGAAATTTTAGTTTATATTTATCGGAAAGAGAATAGACAGGATATTTTAGAGAAGGCAAAGGAAGAAGATAGGAATGCTTAAGAAGATTTTGCAAAATTCAGTAGTACTCTTCGTACTGGTGATTATATTGCTGATTATTATCCCGCTGCCGCCTGCCCTGGTGGACGTGGCGATAGTAGTCAATATGGCCATTTCTATGATGATTCTGGTCATTACGATGACGATTCGGGAACCGCTTGAGCTTTCGATCTTTCCTTCTCTTCTCCTGATTACCACCTTGTTCCGTTTGGGAATCAATGTCTCTACAACCAGAAACATTTTGACCAGAGGCGGTTCCTCCGGTGCCATCATTAAAGCGTTCGGAGACTTCGTAGTACAGGGCAATGTCGTAGTCGGTTTGATTATTTACTTAATCATCGTCCTCATGCAGTTTATCGTTATTACAAAGGGCGCGGAGCGTGTATCCGAGGTTGCGGCAAGATTCAAGCTCGATGCGATGCCCGGTAAGCAGATGGCCATTGATGCCGATCTTTCTTCCGGTATGATTACGGAGAAACAGGCGAGAGATCGGAGAACGAAGATTCAGACAGAATCGGACTTCTACGGCTCTATGGACGGTGCGACGAAGATTGTAAAGGGAGACAGTGTGATGTCTCTCGTCACCACTGCAATCAACTTAATCGGCGGAAGTATCATCGGAATCATCCAGTCGGGTCAGCCCATCGGAACCGTGCTTTCCACCTATTCTATTGCGACCGTCGGGGATGGTCTGGTTGGACAGATTCCCTCTCTTCTGATTTCGGTATCTACCGGTATGATTGTTACGAGAGCGGTTTCGGAAGGCTCTTTGAATGAAGACGTTTCAAAGCAGTTTACGCAGCAGCCGCGGGCAATGATTATTACGGGTATTGCCATGATGGTATTGGTTCTTGTTCCGGGAATGCCGATTTTACAATTGCTCCCGATTTCCGGAGGGCTCATTGCCGTAGGCTATTACCTGGAAAGAAAGATCAAAGAGGAGCCGGACCAGGCGCGGACAGAAGGAGAAGGTCTCCTTTCCGCTGTGGGAGAGGAAGCACAGCCTGAGGCACAGAGCGGAGAGAAGAAGGAAGAGGCGCCGCAGAGTGAGGAAGATTTCTATAAGGATGTGAACAATGTCTACAATCTTCTGCAAGTGGAGCCGATTGAAATGGATTTCGGCTACAGTCTGATTCCGCTTGCCGACGAGTCGGTCGGAGGACGCTTGATTCAGCGTATCGTTATTTTCCGAAGACAGTATGCGCAGGATATGGGATTTGTTGTTCCCTCGATTCGCCTTCGGGATTCTTCGAGCCTGGGAACAAACGAGTATAGTATCAAAGTAAAGGGCGAAGAGATTGCAAAGGGAGAGATTTTAACCGATTATATGCTTGCTCTGGAGCCGGATGAAGTGGAGGAATCGATAGACGGTATCGAAACGATAGAGCCGGCTTACGGGATTCCCTCCAAGTGGATTCGGCCGGAAGTGCGGGAGAGGGCGGAACTCTACGGATACACGGTTATCGACCCGCTTTCGGTTATGCTTTCTCATCTTTCGGAAACGATTAAGCGCCATGCCTATGAACTCATGACGAGACAGGAAGTCGTGCGTCTCGTAGAGAATCTGAAAAAAACGGCGCCGGAACTTTGCGAAGAAGCTTTTCCGAGTGTAATCAGCTATAATCTTCTGCAACGTATCCTGACGATGCTTCTGAAGGAAGGCATCTCCATAAAAGACCTGGAGACCATTGTAGAAACCTGCTTTGAGGCAATCAGTGAGAACGGTCTTCCGGCAAAGGATCCGGATCAGATAGTGGAGAAGGTTCGTACAGCCTTGAAGCGCACCATTACGAGGATGTACTGCGAAGACGGGAACATGAAGGTGATTACCCTGGATGCCGCCCTGGAGCGGACCATGGTGAACTCCTGGCAAGAGGGAGGGCGGGCTTTATCTCGCACTGAGTCCGGAGCTCTTACAGAGCCTGATCCGGCAGGTTGCGGAAGAAAGCAAGAAATTTACGAATCTGACCAGTCCGCCGCTGATTCTCACCTCGCAGGTAATGCGTATTCATTTTTATCATCTGATTGAGCAATTTTATCCGAATATACGGGTGCTCTCCTTCAATGAAGTGGCGAGCAACGTACAGATACAAGCCATAGGTAGTCTTCGTCTGGAAGAGGATATGGAGGAAAAGGGAACTGCGTGAGAAAACACGCTAAGGTTTAAGTTGAAATCCGGGAAAAGAGGAGTCCATCTTGAATGCATTAAATTACCCCGCTTTAGAGGGAAAGACAAATGAAGAACTGTTTACACTGTATAAAGAAACCCATGCGCAGGAAGTGAAGCAGGAGCTGACCATGCGCTATGTTTACATCGTCCGCTCCATCGCATACCAGATGCGGGAGATGTATCATGACTTTATGCAGACCGATGACATCGTAAATGAAGGGGTCATCGAAATCATGCGCGCAATAGAACGCTATGATGAGAGTCGGGATAATAAATTCGAAACCTATATTTCCAGGCGTATTCGAGGCATGGTAATTGATATGATGCGGAAGAATGACTGGCTTCCCAGGAACTTCCATCGGGACAATCGTACGATAGAGACCGCGACGGTAGAGCTGAATAGTCGTCTGGGCAGAGCGCCTACGGATGAAGAACTGGCGGATTATCTCAACATGAATGTCAAGAAGTTACAGAAGATTCAACGGATGAGCAATATGGTGAATGTGCTGTCTTTGGATATGACCTATGATGAAGGAAATGAATCTCTTCTACAGATTCCGTCAGCGGACCACAGTACACAGCCGGAATTCAGTTTCATTCAGAAGGAAAATGTTCGTGCCCTTACGGAAGCGATTGAGTCTTTGCAGGAGAAGGAAAAGCTTGTGATTTCCCTTTACTATGTGGAGGAACTCAATATGAACCAGATTGCGGAAGTGATGGAGATTTCCCAGCCCAGAGTTTCTCAGCTTCATAGCATTGCCCTTCGGAAACTGAGAAAGTACATGGGAGACCGGGAAATCTAGGAATTCCCGTTTCCGTCCGAAAATCAGGAAAAAGTCTTATAGAAAGTAAAAAAGAGTCCGATAATCAAGAAGCGAGATATGCTTTTCTGTGGAAAGAAAGCAGTTGTATCGTGGGTAAGATTTAGGGCTCTTTTTTGTGTGAAAAAGAGACTTTTGTCTGAAAAGAAAGGACGAACAATGTATCAAGGCTTTTATGATTTGGCATCGGGCATGATTACCCAGAGAAGAAATCTGAATACAATCAGTAACAATATGGTGAACGTCCAGACCGCAGGGTATAAGAAGGACACCATGGTCAGTACTACTTTTAAAGAAGAGATGATGATTCGTACCGGAAAGTACAATAAGAAAAATCCGGAAGATTTGGCTATTGCGTCCCGAATTAAGTCCGCGGCAAGAACCTATACGGATTATGAGCAGGGCGCGTATGAACAGACAGACGGCATCTATGATACCGCACTCGGCGGAAACGGATTCTATGCGATTCGGACGGACAAAGGCACGATGTATACCAGAAGCGGAAATTTCTCCGTAAATGAAAATGGCGTTCTGGAACTCGCCGGCATCGGTAAGGTGCAGAGTGAGGATGGAAAGGATATCGTCCTTCCGAACGATAATTCGCTATCGATCCGGATGGCAGCATCTATGACCCGCAGAGTACCGGAACAACCCGTACGGTATATGGAAAAATAAAAGTAGTGGATTTTCAGGATTATACCGCACTCCATAAAGAAGATAACAATATGTTCTCTACTACGCAGGCGGAACTTTCGAAGCCCGCCGGAACGACGATCAATTGGAAAATGCTGGAAAAGTCCAATGTCGATATGGTAGGGGAGATGACGACGATGATGAGCTCACAACGTTCTTTGCAAAGTGCGGCACAGATGTTAAAGATGTATGACTCGGTGATGAGTAAGGCCAGTTCGGATGTCGGACGTTTGTAATAGAGGGATAGATAGATGAATATGTCATTTTATGTCGGTGCCCTGGGGGCAACGGCAAGCCAGAAGAAATTGGATGTGGTCAGCAACAATCTGGCCAATATCAACAACAACGGGTTCAAACCCAAGAATGCGATTTTCTCGGAACTCATCAATTACAATCTGAACGATTCTCCGGAAGCCAAGACAGAGTTACAGGCAGGAGCGGGAACGGCTGTAGTGCGAACCAATACCGAGTACGGTACAGCCGCCTTCACCACGACAGGACAGCCAAACGACTATGCTATCGGAACGGACAATGCCTTCTTTAAACTGAAGGATCCGAAGACCGGAGAAATCAGTTATACCCGAAACGGACACTTCCATGCAGGAGAGTTTCCGGATGGCAAGTTTTATCTTCTTACCGAATCCGGAAAGAACGTCCTCGATGAGAAGGGGGAAAGGATGCTGGCTGACGATTCTGCACTGAAAGTGATTGAAAGTGCGGGAAAAAGCGGGGAAAATGCCGGGACAGGCACTACTACGACACAGACCGGAGAGGAAGAAGAAAAAAAACAAAAGATTGGGGTTTATACAATAACTTATCCCAGTCGATTAGTAAGTAAGGGCGATAATGAATTTGCCATTCGTGCCGGAGACAGTAAGAATGTGGACAAACTGCTTGAAAAAAACCGGTGCTGGAGCAGGGAACACTGGAAGCTTCCGGAACGGATATGGCGAAGGAAATGACCCGCCTCATCGAGAGTCAGAGAGCTTTTACCTATGCCTTAAAGATGGTACAGACCTCTGATGAAGTAGAAGGGACGATTAACCAATTAAGAGGATAAGACAATATTCTTAAGATAAGGAATCAAAGACATGAAAATCAACCGCTATGAAGATATGAATCTTCAAGAACTCGATGTGATGAAGGAAATTGGGAGTATCGGGACGAGCCATGCGGCAACCGCTCTGTCCCAGTTGTTACAAAGGGAAGTGCGCATTACGATTCCCAAGGTAAAGATCCTGGGATATAACGGCGCCGTAAAAAGAATCGGCAATGAAGAAGAGATTGTCGGCGCGACTCTGGTGCAGATGAGCGGGGATTTGAACGGTCTCATGCTTTTCCTCTATGACAGGCATTTTGCGAAAAGACTGTTGAAGAAGCTGCTCGAGAAAGATTATGAAGACTTTCATGCCATGGATGATATGGCATTTTCCGCATTGAAAGAAGTCGGCAATATTATTATTTGCTCGTACATCAATGCATTCTCGACCCTGGTTGGCGTGGATATTAATCTTTCCGTTCCGAGCAGTACCGTCAATATGTTGGGAGGAATTCTTACGGTACCGATGGTGGAGTTCGGATACGAAACGGACAAGCTGATGTATTGTAACGCAGACTTCCTGGTGGACGGAAAGAGCATTCCATCCTGGCTCTTAATGCTCCCCGATATCGATTCGCTAAATACGATTTTAGGAAAGCTAGGAGTGTAAAAGATGCAAGTAGATAAGCAGCTGAAAGTGGGAATTGGCGATATGAAGCTGACCCGTGGAGACGGCCTCATCATTACCTACGCCCTTGGCTCTTGTATCGGACTTGCCTTTTACGATTCATACATCAAGTTGGGCGCGCTGTTGCACATCATGCTACCGGAACGGGTGAATGTGAATGATACAAATGTATTTAAATATGCGGACACAGGCATTCGGGAAACATTGCGTAAGATGGCAGCCTTTGGAATGGTAAAGAGTAGGACGACCGTGCGAATTGCAGGGGGCGCAAAAATGTTCGAAATCAGCGGAAACGCCGGATTTGGAAATATAGGGCAAAGAAATATTGATAGCGTAAAACAGGTGCTTCGAGAAGAAGGAATGCAGATTCTGGCAGAAGATACCGGCGCGAATTATGCAAGGACCATGAGTCTGGACACGGGAACCGGGGAGGTATTGATACGAACCTACGGACGGGATGTTGTTCGGATTTAAGGATAAAGTGGGGGCAGGATGCAAGTCCCGCGTTTAAGGAAGAACGAAAAAGGGAGAGGATATACGAAAATGAAGAAGAAGAATGAAAAGGAAGGCATTTTACTGGAGTCCGGAACGAATGAAATTGAAATCATGAAGTTTCGCGTTTTGGGAGAGTTTTACGGAATCAATGTGGCAAAAGTCAAAGAAATCATGATGACGGAGAAGATTAAGCCGATGTTGCATTCTCATCCTTCCGTAGAAGGATTTTTTTAAGCCGAGACAGCAGCTGATTACCGTAATCAATCTTGCAAACTATCTGACCGGAATTACACCGGAGCAGGGAGTAAGAGACCTGTTCATCATCACCCATTTTAACAAGATGATGGTTGCTTTCCGTGTCGATTCTATCGAAGGCATCAGCCGTATCTCCTGGCAGAGCATTCAGAAGCCGGACAGAACCCTGGCAAACGGGGCAGAGTCGGTTGCAACGGGAATTGCACAGTGTGATGATCAGTTGGTTACCATTCTCGATTTCGAGAAGATTGTTGCTGAAATTTCTCCGGAAACCAGTATCAAGATGGAAGAAATTGAGCAGATGGGCGAAAGAGATACGACAACAGCACCGATTGTGATTGCAGAGGATTCCGTTCTTTTGCAGAAGATGATCGGAACGGCTTTACAGAAAGCGGGCTTCACGGATCTTAAGATTTTCAACAACGGACAGGAAGCTTGGGATTATCTCTCCTCTTTAAAGAATGATCCGGATCTGTACAAGAAGGTCAACCTCTTGATTACGGATATCGAGATGCCGATGATGGATGGGCACAGACTCACAAAGTTGGTAAAGGACGATATGCGTTTAAAGCGGATCCCGGTTGTGATTTTCTCCTCTCTGATTAACGAGCAGATGAGAGTCAAAGGAAAGGAAGTGGGTGCGGATGAACAGCTTACAAAGCCGGAAATCGGACATCTTGTGGAAGTTCTGGATACGTTAATCAAGCGTTTCCTGGAGTCCGACCACGCCATGATGGTACAGTAATTTTTTTGAAAATAAAGACAGGGATGGTGAGAAAGCAAGAAAAGATTTCCACTGTCCCTTTTTCTTTTATCGCAGGGTCAATGCGGGAAGAAACGATTTTCAGACATCCCATAAGACGAAGAAGGAACATTAAGGATATTTATGCTATGATGAAAATTCCTAGCATATTTTTTATCTTTTAGGTATAATGAGGAGGTAAAAATGAAAAAGAGCGGGCTTAGCTGTTTTTTTAAGCCTGAGTTTTATCGCAGGGCTGTTTTTTTACGAAAAAGGGTATGCGGACAATTTCTCGGGAGATTGGGAGAAGAAAGATAAGGACTGGTATTTCTTCTTGGGACCGAATCAACCGTTGGAAGACGAGTGGTTGGACTATAACGGTGCCAGCTATTTTATCGGAAAAGGGGGGAAGATGGTAACCGGGCGTTACCTTGACCCTGAAGATAAGGCGGAGTATTTTTTCGATGACGATGGCAGACTTCTGATGGATGCCTTCAGTAAAGACGGTACGCTCTATATCGGAAAGAATGGTAAAGAACTCCGTTATTTCAACGATTACCGTGCGTTTCTTCGTACGGAACTTACCTCTCTGAAGCAGAAGGACTTCGGAAAGAAGACGGAGGTAGCGAGTGGAGGAGCGGAGAGTACGGCGACTTCCCTCGAAGGGAAAGTGATTCATCCGGAAGCGTATGCTCTTTTGGATATCAACGGGGATGGCTACAAGGACATCCTTCTTTTGAAGGATAAGGTAGGAGAGGAGACGAAGCTTTCTCCGAATGTTCTTGCAGTGATTTTGTATAAAGAGGAGATGCACGTAACTCGAGAGAGTAGAGAAGAAGAGAAAAACAAGACAGAGAATGAGAAAATTCCCATTAAGGAAAGAAGCCTGACGCCCCTTCTGGAAGCGGAAGCGGACGGTTCTTACAACTTTGTGGTTCGGCGGGACAATCTGACCGGAGAGCCGGCTTTTCTCCGAAACAATTGGGGCGGCGGAGACTATGCCGTGTTCCAGTACAAGAAGAATGAAGGTCTGACCTCTCCGTATTCCATCACGGTGAAGAGAGATGCCTTAGGGAGTGCACAGTATTATTCCTTTGCGGATGAAGTGGACTTTACAGACTATCAGTCTGTCTTGCAGACGATTCAAAATCGATTTGGAGAACCCTATCCTATAAAGTCTTATAATCTCGATGAAGACGGTTTAAGGGAAGGGCTGAAAGATTTTACCCAGGACGAACTCTCTTTCTTTGCATCACAGGAATTTAACAACTAAAGTTGTTTTGTAAATAGGAGGTTCACTTTGTCAATCATTATTACTGTATCCAATCAGAAGGGCGGTGTCGGAAAGACGACGACTTCAGCGGCTATTTGTGCAGGACTGGCCGATCGCGGAGCGAAGGTGCTCGGCATCGATCTTGACCCCCAGGGCAATCTGGGATTTTGTATGGGATTGGAAGGCAGTAATCCGACGACGATTCTGGATGCATTGCAGGGCAATGTCAAAGTACAGCAGGCGATTCGTCGGCTCCCGAAGGCGGACATCCTTCCTTCCGACATTTCTCTTTCCACTACGGGGCTGGAGAAGCTTGCCCCGGGGCGAAGAGAGGTGGCGTTGAAAGAGATGCTTGCCCCCGTGATGGAGTACTATGATTATATGGTGATTGATACCCCTCCCGCGTTGAACCTTTTAACGGTCAACGCTTACGCCGTATCGAACTTTTTGATTATTCCGATGTCTTCGGATATACTGTCCTTAGTAGGACTTTCCCAGCTCAGAGAAACCATTGATTCCGTAAAACAGGGATTGAACAAGAATTTGAAAGTACTGGGAATCCTCTTAAATAAATATGACAAGAGAACCACTCTGGCAAGAGACGTGAAGGAGATGGCGGAAGGACTCGCAGAACAGATTTCCACCAAGGTCTTTCAAACGAAAATCAGACAGGGTGTGGCAATTGCGGAAGCGCCGGCACATGGAGAGGATATTTTCTCCTACAACAAGCGTTCTCCGGCAGTAAAGGATTACGAGAGCTTTATTGAAGAAATTGCTGAGGATATTCATTTGAAAGAGGTGATTGGATATGGCGAAGAAGACGACGAAATCAAATAAAACATCTCATGTGATGAATTTACTTACCTCCGCGCCGGTAACTGAAGAAGTAGAAGGTGTGGATGGCGTAGAGGAGAAGCCGACATCCGGTCGAAAGAAGAGTGCGAAGGGTGAAATTGACGAAGCAATGCTGTCCGAGTTTCATGAGGCTGCGGAAAAGACGAAGAAGGCTGCGGAGCATTTTGACGGTGCAGTCAGCAACTTCAAGACCGCAGTAGATAACTTCGACAGTATCGAACAGAACAAGACCCAGGAAGCGGAAGAGAAAGCCGAGGCGGAGAAGGAGAGTTCGAAAGAAGAACGGATCAATGTGGTTCAGGATGAGCTTTCCGTTCCTCCTCACAAGAAGAGTAAGGTGACGGTCATCGACGAATCTTCGGAGAATGATAAGATTACGAATGAAATCCAGTTGAATCTGGAGAAGAAACTCATGGCGGATTATGATGAGCCCGAACCGGAGTTTCACATTGTAAACGTCATGGCGGACATCTTGAAGACAAAAGACGTACGGGGACTCATGCAGAAATATGGCGGATGCACCTGCGATAAGTGTGTGGCGGATGTTACCGCGCTTTCTCTGACAAGACTTCCGGCGAAGTATGTTGTTCTGGATAAAGACAAGACTTCCCCATGATCGGTTTTTATCGGAGTAAGTTCCATGCGGATATCTTCGTTGCCATGTTGAAAGCGGTTTTGGAAGTAAAGGAACATCCGCACCATGATCCGAACCGGGGAAAGGATACCACGAAGTTTGATGCGGAGGAAAGAAAGAACCTGACAGCGGGAAACATCAGTATTGCCTGAGCGGGCATTTCTTTTAGAAAAAAAGGGAGACAATAAAGGAGGAGGACGAGTGTTCTCCTTCTTTTCTTATATAGTAGAGAAAAGCTGCCGATAATCCTCTAAGAAGTTAGCAGAAAGAATGGGTATAGGAAGGGAGTCCGACATTCTTTAAGGCTTCTCGATTAGAAATCATAACGGGTCCATCACACTACCGTGGATTTCGTTAAAGAGAGGAAGGATGAATCATGGCAGGTTTATCAACAAGTGCTACTAGTGGACTCGGCAATACCGCTCTGAGAGGATTCGGCGGAATGGCTTCGGGCCTCGATAGAGATTCGTTGATTGAGCAGATGACGAAAGGCACCCAGACCAAGCTGACAAAAGCTAGACAGGAAAGCACGCAAATCGAATGGAAGCGAGATGCTTTTCGTGAGCTCTCGGACAAAGCGATAGATTTTCAAGATAATTTTCTATCCTTTGCAGCTCCGGATTCGGTAAAGAATGACGAGCTGTATGCTTCGAATGTAGTAGATGTACAAGGGGATCAACAGGCGGCAAAGTATATCACGGCAAGCGGCGCTTCCGATATGACCAAGAATCTGAAGATTACCGCCGTTACAAAGCTTGCAACCGCAGAGTCCGTCGTTTCGGATGTGAAGGGCAGTGTTACTGCGATTAAGAGCGGTATTACAGCCGATGCACTGGCCGGACTGAAGACGGTAAAAACCAGCAATCTAGTTGGAAAGACTTTGAATTTCGGAAATTACACGACAACGGGCAGCTTCAATGAGAAGGCAAGCTTCACTTTCCCGGCGTCCTATAAGGATGACAGCGGAAATACAGTGGAGATTGACTACACGGGAGACAAGCAGCAGTTGGTTGACGCACTGAACAAGGCGGCAAAGCAGAATAATGTGAAGCTGGGCGACAATGTAGACTTGAAGTTCAAGTATAATGCGGGGTCTACACCGGGAGAAGACTTCATCAGTATCGAAGGAAGCTCCGGCTATGTGATTAAGAAAGACTCTTCCGCTTTGGACGCCCTTGGATATAAGGCAGGTGCTCCGGGAAGTACGTCGACTGGCACAGGAAGCGCGTCTTACGGTCTGACCCTGGATAATTTCAATACCGGTACCGCTGCAGAACATAAGTTTTCGAAGGCCTCTGTAAAGGAAAGCGGATTTATGGAGTATTTGCAGGATCGGAAGCTTACGGTTTCCTTTGGCGGAGCAAGCAAAGAAGTCAGTGTCCTTACGGAAGCGCAGAAGCAGAGCATTGAAAGCACTTACACCGCAACGGATTCTGCTACAAATCAGCAGAGACTCGATGCTGTAAGAGACGCTATGCAGAAGAACATCGATAAAGAGTTCGGTGCAGGAAAGATCAAGGTAGACAGCTCCACCGGTGCTCTCACTTTCAACAGTGCGGATGGAAAGAGTACCCTCACAGTCAGCTCTTCCGATAAGATTGTCAGAGACAATCTGGGCCTTGAGAAAGGGGCTTCCAACCGTGTATCTCTGGAAAGCTCGATTATGAGCAGCCTGGATAAGCTTGGTCTGGATTCCTTCGCCGGAAATAAGGCCGGTCTGGATACGGCGCTTTCCCATCTCACCATCAACGGAAAAGAGATTAAAGGATTAAACGCCGATTCTACGGTTTCGGATATCCTGAAGAAAATTAATGATGCCGACGCAGGAGTGAAGGCGTCCTATATGCAGGGGTCCGGAAGATTCGTTCTGGTTTCTTCAGAGACCGGTTCCGGAAGAAGCATTGATTTGGGAGATGCAAATGACCCGAACAATGTGGCAAGCAAGATTTCGGGGCAACTGCCGGCGGTGGCGGACAGATTAACCACGGGCAGGATGCAGAAATTGTCTACAACTATGGAAACGGAATCAACGAAGTACTGACCTCTTCTTCCAATACCTTTAACATTGACGGTATGACCATTACCGCGAGCGGAAAGTTCGGTGTCGAACTGGATGCCAGCGGAGAAGCGGTTAAGAAGGCGGATGGCAGTTATAACTTCGACAGCTCAAAGACGGTAAGCTTTACTTCCAAGGCAAATGTAGATAAGGCTACTGCAAGCATGAAGAAGTTTGTAGAGAAGTTCAATGACCTCGTTTCCGATGTTTACACGAATGTAAAGACGAGAAAAAGTAAGGGATATGATCCTTTAACGGAAGAGCAGAAGAAGCAGATGAGCCAGACCTCTATTGAGAACTGGGAAAAGAAGGCCAAAGAGGGTATCCTCTATGGCGAGACTTCTGTCCGGAATTTCAGTGATTCCTTGAGCCGGGTGATGACGAAAGCCCTTGTGGATTTAAACAAGGCAGGCTTAAAGTATGAAGATATGGAGAAGATCGGTCTTAGTATGTCTTCCGATGTCCATGATGGCGGAAAGTTGAACTTTGATGAAGAGAAGTTCAAGAAAGCCATGCAGACAGAACCGGAAAAGGTACAGAAGATTATGACCGGACACAACGGATCGAAGGGCTTTGCGAAGATTGTAGAAGAGAGCATTACGCCTTATGCAACGCGCTATGCTTCGAGAAACGGCGGTTCGTACGGAGAACTGATCAAAGAGGGCGGTTCCAATAAGGTGACGCTTACCAATACTTCGACGACAGTGTATAAGGATTTGAGGGATAACAACGAGAAGATTGAGAAGTTGAAGGCACTGCTCAGTTCCGAGCAGGACCGTTACTTAAAGCAGTTCTCTCAGCTCGAGAAGTTAATCAATAAGATGAATACACAGTCTTCTTACCTTAGCGGAATCAGCGGTTAAGAGAGACGGAAAAAGGATTAAAAAAAGAAGTTTCCCGTTTTACTTACGGGAGGCTTCTTTTTTTTATGCAATGCGATAAATTCCTTTTACAAATTGCCTTTTTTTCTATATTAAAGTATCTTTCCTGTTCGGGAAAAAAACCGAATGGAAAGTGCCGGAAGAGCGCGAGACTAGAGAAAAGCGTGAGAGTAAGGAACAGAGTAGGAAGTAGAGTAAATCCGTATTGCAGTACGAGAGAGTTTACGAAAGAGAGTAAGGAGGAAATATGGGAGAAAACAATAAAACAGAAAAAAAGAAAGAAAAGCTGTCACTTGCCATGCAGATTTTCCTGGCTTTGGTTTTAGCCATCATTTGCGGACTTTTATTGCAGAATCATAGCGAATTTGCGGAGCATTATATCAAGCCGTTCGGCACCATTTTCTTAAATCTGGTGAAGTTTATCGTTGTGCCTGTCGTGCTTTTTTCCATCATGTGCGGCATTATTTCGATGCAGGATATCCGGAAGGTCGGTTCTGTAGGAATCAAGACGGTGGCGTTCTATCTTTGTACCACTGCTTTCGCAGTCTCTATCGGACTGTTTTTTGGAAGCCTTTTCCGCAGATTTTTTCCGGTTATTGCCACCACGAATTTAAGCTATGAAGTGAAGGGCGGGATGTCCATTATGGACACGATTGTGAATATCTTCCCGTCCAACTTTGTGCAACCGATGGTGGAGGCAAATATGCTTCAGGTCATTGTGATGGCCATCATCCTCGGTTTTGCCATCATTCTTGTAGAGGAGAAAAACACACGGATTATTGCCGCATTCAATGACTTTAACGACATTTTTATGAAGTGTATGGAGATGGTTTTAAGTCTCTCCCCGATAGGGGTATTCTGTCTTCTTTGCCCGGTTATTGCGGCGAACGGACCGAAAATCCTCGGTTCTCTTGCAACGGTTCTTCTTGCGGCATATATCGGCTACTTTGTGCACGCGGTTTTCGTGTATTCCGGTACGGTGCGAATCCTGGGCGGCCTTTCCCCGATAAAGTTCTTTAAAGGAATGCTGCCGGCAATTATGTTTGCTTTCTCCTCCGCGTCCTCTGTGGGAACCCTTCCCATCAATATGGAATGTACGGAAAAGCTCGGTGCCAAGAGAGAGATTACTTCTTTTGTTTTGCCGCTTGGCGCAACCATCAACATGGACGGTACGGCAATCTACCAGGGAATTTGTGCGATTTTCATCGCTTCCTGCTATGGCATTCAGCTGACCTTTTCGCAGATGCTGGAAATCATCCTGACGGCAACCCTCGCATCCATCGGTACGGCAGGAGTGCCCGGCGCAGGTATGATTATGCTTGCGATGGTGCTGACTTCCGTAGGACTTCCGGTAGACGGCATTGCCTTAGTTGCCGGTGTGGATCGTATCTTTGATATGGGACGTACGACGGTGAATATTACAGGAGATGCAGCCTGTGCTATGGTAGTATCCCATTTGGAAGAGAAGAAGGCGGAAAAGGCACAAAAATAGAATAGAAGGCATAGCATTCCCATTTTCCGGACGATTTTCCTGAAGGAAAGTGGGGATTTTTTTTGCAATTTATTTTATAAAATAGGAGAAACACGACGATGTACTCTAAGAGATAAATCGGGAGACACGTAAGTCAGGGCGCATACAGAAAGATTTCGGCGCCGGTGTCCTTTTTTCGAATATAGGAGAAGATATGAAGGAATATCAGAAGAAATATCAGGAGCAGAGTATCATGCAGATGAGCCAGGGAGAGCTTTTGGTTCTGACCTTTGATGAGGCAATCAAGAGTCTGAAGCTTGCGGAAATTGCGCTGGAAGACAAGAAGTACGATAAATTTGATGATGCCATGCATAAGTGTAATCGGATTGTCCGCTATCTTCGGCAGACCCTTGGATATGGAGCAGCCTATCAGTAGAGATCTGATGCGTTTGTACGACTTCATCACCTTTGACCTCGGACTTGTACAGGCAGGAAGGGAAAGAAGAAAAGAGGAGTTACCGAAGCTTGTGGATATTCTCTCCGATCTTCGGGAAGGGTTTTACGGGGCGAGCCAGAAAGTAATGGATACCCATATTCCGAAAGAAGCCAAGGTAGTCGGATAAACATCTCGAGAGAGAACGGTTTTTGACGGTTTCATTTTCAAGGAATCCGGCTTTACCGGAGGGAACAGCTTTATAAAAGACGAGTGAAAAGAGGTTGTGAGAAAAGGATTATCGGGTGCTTTTTTACGGCCTCTTTTTCAATAGAGGGAGAAGAGGATGGATGTAGAACAGCTTGCGGGCCTATATCAGAGAAGATATAATATCATGAGCGAATTAAATAAAGAAACGGATGAAGTTCTTCTGGCTGCGGAAAGTGAAGATAACGTGAGTATGGATCTGCTTCTTGATTTGAGGCAGGAGTCTTTGGGCAGATTAGAAGAAAATGATATGCAGATTCGAACGCTAATGGAGGAAAGTCCTGCGGATGCGAAGCTCTTTCGTGTGCTTACCGGGGGAGAAAGTGACACGGCGATTGCTTCCAACCTCTGGGAGAAGAAAGTGATGGAGTTAAGCCGTAAAACAGGACAGATTCTTTCGGAAATCAAGCGCAAGAACCAGCAGCTCGCTTTTCGGGCGGAGAGAAGGAGGGACAATCTGGCAGATAAGCTTCCCCTGTGACGGGACGCAGTCGTCGGATTTTCAAGTGTTGAAGAAAGGAATGCAAGGAAGCGAATGAATCGGAGTGTATATGAGGGTAAGTTCTTACTGAATCTTTTGGGAAGTACATTGCGACAGGATGATTCCTTTCCTGTAGTCAGAAGGATGAATTGGGGAAGGCTTTACCGGATTGCGGATTACCATGAACTCTCTTCAGCAATTTATCTGGGAATGCTTTCAGCGGGGGCAAGAGTCCCCGCTCTTTTCGGTGAGCGCTTCTTTCGTCGCTATCAGGAGGCGGTGCGCTATGGCGAGGTATATGAGTCTTCCGAACTGGAGATTCTGGATGCCTTTCAGGCGCTGAAGGTTCCGGCGGTGATTCTGGAAAGCGCGGCGGTGCGAAGACTTTACCGTATTCCGGAAACGGCGGCGAATTCTCCGCTTCGCCTGTATATTTCGGAAGAAAAATATTATCTTGCCAAAGGATATCTGATTGACCTCGGCTATGAGACGGATATTTTCTATAAGGGCTTTGGAGAGCACATGAAGCGTCCGGGCGGCTTTCAAATCGAAATTTATCATACGATGCCTTATATTACAAAGACCTATAAGCGCTGTATGAAAGGGCTTTTGGATCGAGCCTATCAGGATAAGAATCGCCCTTCTCTAAAGGTGCTGTCTCTGGAGAGCAGTTATATGCTCCGCCTTGCGGAGGGGGCATACCATTTTTGTACGGATAATTTAAAGATAAGAGAACTCTTGGATTTATATTTATTTTATAAGCTTTTCTATAAAGATATGAATCATCGGTTTCTGGAAGCGCGGATTAAGGAGTTGGGGATTCCGGTGCTTGCGCAGAGCCTGCTTCAAATTGCGGATATGTGGTTCAGCAGTCGGAAGGACTCTCTCTTCCCCTATCCGAAAGACAGTATCAGTCTCTATGATGACATGGAGGCGCGGATTCTTTCGAACGGTACGGTCGGGGCGGACAGTATTCCCGAGGCGGCACGACTGAGAAAAGCCATTCGAGATGCGGAAAATAAGGAGGAGCGTGCAGAAAAGTGGCGGAAGTGGCGTGAAAAATGGAAGAATCGTGTCCAAGCGCTCCATCGAAAGATCCGTTGGGCGTTCCCCGATCGGAAGTACATGGCAAGCCTCTATCCGGAACTGGAAAACAGGGCTTTCCTCTTGCCGTTTTACTGGATTAAGAGAGGCGTGCATCTCCTGCATATTCTTTCCCTTTCCGATAAGGTGGAGGAAAAGACGGGAGAAACGGATGGAAAGACTGCACAGAGTGAGGTAGAGAATCGTACGGGCGCGGCCGCACCCACTACGATTCGGGAGATGACCTATCAGGATGATCCCTTCCGTACCAATGGACGAAAGAAGGTGTTCTATAAGAAACGAAGTGCGGTGGAAGGAACGGAAGCTGCGGCTGTTCAGGACGGCGTAGCAGCGGAAGAGGAAATTCCCGAGCTTCCGCTTAATGAAGATCGTGCTTTCCTGTCCGAAGAAATTGATGAAAGCGGAGAACTGCCAAAGGAAGAGCGGATAGAAGAGGATCCGGAGAAGGAGAGTGAGTGGAATCTTTGGGATTTCAGTGCCCCTGCGCCGCGCGTAGAAGCAGTCGCTGCACAGAGTAAGCAGACGACAGAAAGTAAGGAAAGCCATCATTTAAGCGAAGAAGAGGAAGAGAAGGCACTCGCACTGCTTTCCGCGTTGCTTACGGAAGACGGTGCGCCAACCCTTTCTGAAGCGGAAATGGAGAGAAATGAGAAGGAAGTAGAGGAGCGCTATCGGAAGTCTCTCGAAGGAGACCGTATTTCCGGGACGGAACCTGTGCAGAACGAGGCAGCCGGCACTCCGGAAGAGAAGGCGGTGATCGGTACTACGGAGGGGAGTGCTGCGGTCGGCGCACCGAAAGAGAAGACGGAGAAAAAAGAAGAGTATGCCACGCTGGATGGCAAAGCAGTGAAAGTGCAGTCCTGGACCTTCCCGAAAGAGAAAAAAGAAGAATAAAAAAGAAGGAAGAGGAATAAATTACTATTTGACAGCGCTGATGAAAAGGGTAGAATAACAGAGCGTTTTTTTGTTGGATAGGAAGCTTTTGCCCATTTACAGCGCGTTCCTTGTCCGAAGTACATTTCAGCAGGGCTTTTTGCCCGGGCTACATTAAATACTGAAATCAGTCCCTGACTGGACCAGAGTAAGTAGCCTTATATTTAGGAGGTTGTTATGAATTCTTACGTAGCAAAGGCTTCTACTATCGAGAGAAAGTGGTTCGTAGTAGATGCAGAGGGGAAGACACTCGGACGTCTTGCATCAGAGGTGGCAGCAATTCTTCGTGGAAAGAGAAAGCCGACTTTTACACCGTTCTTAGACTGTGGTGACTATGTTATCGTAGTGAATGCAGAGAAGATTTCCGTAACCGGAAAGAAGTTGGAGCAGAAGCTGTATCGCACACACTCCCGTTATGTCGGTTCCATGAAGGAGACTTCTTTGAGAGATATGAGAGCCAACAAGCCGGAGCAGGTTATCGAACTTGCGGTAAAGGGTATGCTTCCCAAGGGACCTTTAGGTAGACAGATGTACAAGAAACTTTTCGTTTATGCAGGGCCGGAGCATAAGCACCAGGCTCAGCAACCAGTTGCATTATCAATCTAAGGGGGGGAATAAAGAATGGCTACAAATAGAAATTACGGCACCGGTAGAAGAAAGAGCTCCGTTGCAAGAGTATATATCATGCCGGGTACAGGAAAGATTACCGTAAATAAGCGTTCCATCGACGAGTATTTCGGTTTGGAGACATTGAAGACCATCGTTCGTCAGCCGCTTGTGGCTACACAGAACGAGGGCAAGCTCGATGTACTGGTCAATGTCTGCGGTGGCGGTACCACAGGACAGGCAGGAGCAATTCGTCACGGTCTCTCCCGTGCACTTTGCGAGATGGACAGCGATTTCAGACCGGTTCTGAAGAGAGCGGGCTTCCTTACGAGAGACTCTCGTATGAAGGAGAGAAAGAAGTACGGCTTGAAGGCTGCACGTCGTGCTCCGCAGTTTAGTAAGAGATAAGAAAAGACATATCCAGTATATGGGACTCCTCAAGACATTGGGGAGTCTTTTCTTATTTCCTTTCGTCCTGGGAAACGGGTATCGCTCGCAAAGTGTGCGGTATCTCGTTTGACTTATACAATTATCAATGTATACTCTAACTGTAAAACGGCAAAAAAGATAAAATTTGCCGACTTACAGAAAATAGAGGTAGAACAATGAATAATATGGTACATCCTATTCCACATCAAGAAAATTTCTCCAGAGAAGACTTTATTGCTGCCTTTCAAAAGGAAAATAAAAATAGAAAGAAGGCTTCTGGAAGATATAACTTTCAAAAGCTATTGGAGAATGGGGATATTTATCGCGTAGGTAGAAATAGCTATCGCATAGCAGATGTTTTAAAGAAAAACTACAAATATCTTTATTCGGAGTTGTCGTTAGACCTTGCAAAAAAAATTGAAGAACAATATCCGGAACTTGATTTTCGTATTTTTGAACTGGTGCAATTAAACGAATTTGTAAATCATCAGATTGCCCATAATGTGCTATTTGTCTCCGTGGAAGCAGGACTGGGAACTTATGTTTTTAATTTTTTGAAAAAACAACATACAGATAAGATTCTCCTGAATCCTTCCGTAGAAATATTTCATCAGTATTGGGCAGACGATATGATTGTTATAAACAAGCTGGTTTCTGAATCACCGAAGGGAGAGGGGGTCGTCTGGGAAACAAAGCTTGAAAAGATGCTGGTAGATCTTGTCGCAGATAAGCTTATTCTATCCTGCGTTAGTAGAGGGGAGTATGATGATATTTTTCATCAGGTCTTTCGGGATTTTTATATTGATGAGAGTAAGTTGTTCCGCTATGCAAGCAGGAGAAATGCGAAGAGCAAGGTATTGCTACATATAGATAAATCGGATTTAAGGATGGGATTATGATATGCTGTCAAAAATAATTTTACGGAAGAACATATCAGAAGCTTGCAGACAGAAAGTAGACGAGACCCGCTTCTGTTGGAACGCTGTGTATATGCGTTTGGTCTCCTTGAAGCGATTACAATTGTTGGAATGCCATTTGTATTTAAGGGTGGAACCAGTCTCATGCTGTTATTAGAGAGTCCAAAGAGACTTTC